>Ga0316622_100000021_pt1 | contig 61130 bp, 47 predicted proteins | sample OWC_Aug_OW2_C1_D_FD_207646 | JGI IMG/M metagenome (GOLD analysis project Ga0316622, IMG submission 207646) | Wetland soil microbial communities from Old Woman Creek delta, Ohio, United States - OWC_Aug_OW2_C1_D5_C | ecosystem: Environmental > Terrestrial > Soil > Wetlands | place: USA: Ohio... | reverse complement strand
GGCGGATGCGCACCTCCGTGGGGAGCGCCGCGGCCCGAGTCCTCTCGTGATGCAGGACGATCGTCTGCTCGAACGTGTGAACGATCGCCTGCGCCCTGGAGCAGAGCCTCAGGTGCTGCTCGATCTCCAGCCTGAGCTCCTCGTCAACGTCTCCGTCCAGGTACGCTGAGAGGTAGTCAAGCAGCTTCTTGCAGTCCAGCACTGGAAGTCTCTCCTCAAGATGTCCCGGCCGTCCAGGACCACATCGGCCGGCGCCGCGAGCGGGACGCCGCCGCCCGAACCGGAGACGCTACTGCGCCGCCACCTCGGCCCTCCCCCCCAGATGCGCGGAGAGGAACTTCTCGGCCGCCGCATAGAACTTGAGCCGGTTCCCCGGCCTCACGAGACCGTGGCCCTCGTCGGGGAACAGAAGGTACTCGTGCGGAATCCCCTTCGCCTGCATCGCGGCCACGATCTGCTCGGCCTCGGCCTGCTTCACCCTCGGATCGTTCGCGCCGTGCACGATCATCATCGGGATCTTGATCGCGTCAACCTTGAAGAGCGGGGAGCGCGACTCGAGGAACTCCCGGTCGTCGACCGGATTCCCGATCCGCTTGTGCAGCACGCCGAGCATCGACGACCAGTACGGCGGCACCGTCTCGATGAACGTGATCAGGTTGCTCGGCGCGGACGCGGCGACCGCGCAGGTGAAGAGGTCCGGCGTGAAGGTCGCGCCGACGAGAGCCGCGTAGCCGCCGTAGGAGCCCCCGTAGATCGCGACGCGCTTCGGATCGGCGACGCCCGACTGGACAGCCCAGTTCACGGCGTCCACGAGGTCCGTGTGCATCTTGCCTGCCCACTCCCTGTCGCCCGCGTTCAGGAACTCCTTCCCGTAGCCGGTCGACCCGCGGAAGTTCACCTGGAGGCAGGCGTAGCCGCGATTCGCCAGCCACTGGGCCTCCGGGTTGTACCCCCAGGTGTCGCGATACCAGGGGCCGCCGTGCACGTTGAGGACGAGAGGCAGGTTCTTCCTCCCGGAGCCGACGGGGTACGTGATGTACCCGTGAACGGTGAGCCCGTCGCTGGCCGTGAATGAGACCGGCTCCATCGGAGCGAGCGTGTACTCGCGCAGTTCGGGGCGGCTGTCGAAGAGAAAGGTGCCCTTCTTCGACTCCCGGTCGTAGCTGTAGTACGACACCGGCCCGTTGTCCTTGAGGAAGCCTACGATCCACGTGCGGTCGGCGTCGTCGCGGCTGTAGATGCTGAAGTCCCCCTGATCCAGGGCGCGCACCGCCTCGAAGTCCGCCTTCACCGCGTCGCTCAGGACCTGCCAGTCCCGGCGCTCCTTGGTGAACGCGACCGCCTCGATCTCGTTGGTGTCGGGATTGACCATGACGTCGCTCACGTCGTACGTCGGGTCCTCCGCGAGGACTTCCGTGGCCCCGGTCGCGAGTGTGAGCCTCACCAGACGACCGGCGTTCGCCTCGCGCGAGTCGAGGAGATAGAGCGAGCCTCCGTCCTTCGTGAACGCGACGGGGCCGCTCGTGAGGTTGTCCTCGGTTCCCCACGTGAGGACTTTCCGCCACGGCGCGCTCTCGGTGTCGCGCACGAGGAGGTCGAACCCGCCCTCGGCTGTGGCCGCCATCGCGCCCCGCACCTTGAGGTCGTAGTCGGCGACCCATCCGATGACGTTCCCGGGGTTCTTCGCCACCATCGCGAGCTCGGCCGTCGTGACGTTCAGGCTGTAGACGTCGTGGAACCGCGGGTCCTCGCGGTTCATCATGACGATGAGGGTGTCGGGATGACGCTTGTTCTGGTCGACGATCTCGGCCTGCACGCCCTCGAACGGCGTCAGGTCACGGATCTCTCCCGACTCGATGTTGACCGCGTAGATGCGCCAGTTCTCGTCGCCGTTCGCATCCTGCAGGTAGATGACGTGCTTGTTGTCCGCGGCCCAGAAGAACCGGAAGATGCCCTGGTCGGTGTCCTTGGTCACCGCGCGGTCGTCGTCGGCGCCGATCGTCTTGACCCAGACGTTGAGGACGCTGTCCGCGGGCGCGATGTAGGCGAGCATCCGGCCGTCGGGCGACACCTTCGGCGCCGCCTTCACCGGGTTGCCGAAGAGCACGTCGAGCGGGATGAGCTTGGCCTCTTTCGGCGCGCAGGAACACAGGACGGCGATGACCGCGGCCAGGACCGCCGGAACCAGGAGCCAACTGCCGAGACGGGTGCGCTTCATCTTCTCTCCTTCTTCTCCTTCGTGCCTCACGCGGCGGTGGCGCCTTGTGAGAAGTAGTCGGACAGCCGCTGGCGCAGGAAGAGGCGCGCGCGGTGAAGCCGGGACTTCACGGCGGGCACGGTCAGCCCGAGCACGCTCGCGGTGTCGTCCGTCGTCAGGCCGTGCACGTCCCGCAGCACGAACACGATCCTGTTGTCCGGGTCGAGCTCGTTGACGTGCTTCGCAAGCACGGACTTGAACTCCTCGTCCATCACCTGTGACGAAGGGTCGCGCGTCCAGTCGGGGATCTCGCGGGTGGAGTCGCCCTCAGGACCCACAGGCTCGTCCAGGGAGACGGTGTCGAGCTTCCTCTTGCGGATCCTCATGAGGCAGGCGTTGGTCGTGATGCGGTAGAGCCAGGTCGAGAACGCGGAGTCCCCCCTGAAGCCGGGAAGGGACTCGTACGCCTTGATGAAGACCTCCTGGAGCACGTCCTCGGCGTCTTCAGGGCTTCCGAGCATCCTGAGGGAGAGAGCGTAGACCTTGGACTCGTGGCGCGTGACAAGGAGGTCGAACGCGCCCTTGTCGCCCGCCTTCGCCCGTCCCACGAGATCGGAATCGGTCAGTGCCTTCTCAGGAAGCATCGGCTTCCCTGCGGCCCGGGGCGGGACATCCGAACGCGGAGCCCGCCCCCAGGACCACGTCTGAGCTAGAGCTTCGGCGCGGGGCGGATAATGCCGCTCTTCATCAGCACCTGCGTCTGCTTCCGGGCGCGCCTGATGGTCTTCTCGGCCGTCTTGTACAGCTCGTCGTGCGACATCTTGATGCGCGCGACGCCGTCCTTGATGGCGGTCATGCCGACTGCGACCGCTTCGCGCGGGAACACCTCCCACTCGTTCATGTTGGGGATGATGTAGTCCGGACGGAGGCCGTTGTCCTCGGCGACCTTCGCGAGCTCCTTGGCGGCCGCGATGCACATGTTGTCGGTGATGGTCTTCGCGCGCACGTCGAGCGCGCCGCGGAAGATGCCGGGGAAGCCGAGCGAGTTGTTCACCTGGTTCTCGAAGTCCGAGCGGCCGCTCGCAAACACGTAGGCCCCAGCCTCCTTCGCCTCCCACGGCCAGATCTCGGGCACCGGGTTCGCGCAGGCGAACACGATGGGCTTCGCGCCCATCGACTTCACGTAGTCCTGCTTGATGAGCCCCGGACCGCAGTAGCCTATCACCGCGTCCATGCCCTTGAAGGCGTCGGCGGTGCCACCCTTCCTGCTGTCGGCGTTCGTCTCGCTCAGGAGCGCGCCGCGGTACGGGAAGAGCCTCTCGAGGTCCATGCCGCGGTGGAGGATGGTCGGCTCGCCGTCCACGACGTCGACGCACACGACGCCGCCGGGGTCCATCCCGGCGGCCTTCATGACCCGCAGGCACGCGTAGCCGGCGGCGCCCACGCCCATCATGACGACCCTGAGCGTCTTGAAGCTCTTCCCCGCGACCTTCGCCGCGTTCAGGAGCCCGGCGACCGTGACGGCCGCGGTGCCCTGCTGGTCGTCGTGCCACACGGGGATGTCCATCTTCGCGCGGCATTCGTCGAGCACGCGGAAGCACTTCGGCTGGGAGATGTCCTCCAGGTTGATGCCGCCGAACGACGGCTGGAGGAGGCGCGTCGTCTCGATGATCTTGTCGGGGTCCTTCGTGTCAAGGCAGATCGGGACCGCGTCCACCCCGCCCAGGTACTTGAAGAGAAGGGCCTTCCCCTCCATGACGGGAAGACCGGCCTCGGGGCCGATGTCGCCGAGCCCGAGCACGCGCGTGCCGTCGGTGACGACTGCGATCGTGTTGGCTTTGTTCGTGTGCTCGTACACCTTCTCAGGATTGGCGTGGATGTCCTTGCAGGGTGCCGCGACGCCGGGCGTGTACCAGATGGCGAAGTCGGCCATGCTCCGGACGACGCACTTCGGGACGATCTCGTACTTGCCGCCGTAGAACGGGTGCAGCACGAGGGCGTCCTGCCCGGGCTTCTGGGCCTTCTTGAGCAGCGCGTCCTTGTCCACGGGCTTCGCGGGCTTGGCGGCCCGGGCCGGCGCCTTCGCCGGCTTCCTCACGGGTTTGCGCGCCGCGGGCTTGGTCTTCCTGGACTTCATCGCCTTCTTCACCGAACACCCTCCTCCTCTTGTCCCACCTGCCCCATCGTCAGTACCAGTCCGACTCCGGGACCGTGGCGCCGAACTCCTCTCGGGCGATCTGAGCGACAAGTCGCGGCACGGCCTCGCGCATGATCTCCGCGAGGTCGGCGCTCTTGACGACGCAGTCCCCTACCTCAATCGCGTAGATGGAAATCTCTCGTGGCGTCGAGCCGGCGTGAGTCCGCGCCAGCTCGACCTTCGCGCGGTACTCGGAACCACGGCCGCGCGGCGGCTTCGAGACGAGCTCGAGGTCGTCGAGCCCGAGCCGTCTGAGCTCGCCCACCTCGCCCTCGCTCACGCGAATGCAGTCGACGACGACCGCCTTGTCGTACCCGGCCACGAGCTCGAGAAGGTCGAAGCCCGAGGCGGGCATCTCGATGATGTCGACGTCCGGGTCCTCGAGGAGAGCGTGCAGCGTCCTCGCCACCTCGAGGCCGACGTGCGCGTCGCCCTGCGAGGGGCTCCCGAGACCCAGGATGAGCGTCTTCATGAAGCGCTCCGGCTAGTCGAGGATCTCAACCTTCCTCTTGGCGTGCTCGGTGCGCCGATACGCCGGGAGCAGCATCGGAGCATGCTTCTCCTTCGGCACGCCCGCGCCCTCAAGCTCCGCGTGGAACCTCTCCAGGTGGGCGAGCGAGAGCTTGGCGTGCTTCTTGATGCTCGCGGCACGCTCGGCGGCCGCCTTGCCGGCCCGCCGGCCGAACACGACGACGTCGAGAAGCGAGTTCCCCATGAGACGGTTCCGGCCGTGGATGCCGCCGGCGACCTCGCCCGCCGCGTAGAGGTTCCTGATCGGCGTCTCGCAGCTCGCGTCGATGGTGAGCCCGCCGTTCTGGTAGTGCTGCGTGGGATACGTGAGGATGGGATCCTTGCTGAGATCGATCCCGAACCGCGCGTACTGGCGGAACATCGCGGGCAGGCGCCTCTTCGTGGTGCCCGCCCCGTGCAGGATGTCGATGACCGGCGTGTCGAGCCAGACCGCAGGCTGGCCGGTCGGCGTGACGACGCCCTTGTTGCGCGAGGGGCTGCACTCCCGGATGAAGGCGGCGGCTTCCGCGTCGCGCGTCTCCATCTCGTTGACGAACCGGTTCCCCTCGGCGTTCACGACCTGAGCGCCGATGCTCCGGACCTTCTCCGTCACGAGCTGCCCGAGGATCTGCTCCGGGTACGCGGCACCCGTCGGGTGGTACTGGATGGTGTCCATGAAGGCGAGCGGCACGCCCACGCGGTAGCCGAGGAGAAGGCCGTCGGCCGTCGCCCCGTAGTGGTTGGTCGTCGGGAAGCCCATGATGTGGAGCCGCCCGCCGCCGCCCGTCGCGAGGATCACGGTCTTCGCCCGCGCGACGAAGTACTCCTCCGTCTCCATGTTGTAGAGGATCGCGCCGGCGACCGTGTTGCCGTCAGTGAGGAGCTCGTACGCGGCGGCAAACTCGAGGACCGGCACGTTCCGATTCAGCGCCTCGTCCTTCAGGGTCTTCATGATCTCGCCGCCGGTGTAGTCACGCGCCGCGTGCATGCGCATGCGGGACGTGCCGCCGCCGTGCGTCGTCATCATGGTGCCGTCCGGCGTCTTGTCGAACATGACGCCGAGCCTCTCGAGCCAGTCGATCACGAGCGGGGCGTCGCCGACGAGGGCGTGCACGAGCCCGGGGTCGTTGAGGTAGCCGCCCCCTCCCATGACGTCGAGGTAGTGGATGGCCGGTGAGTCGTTCTCCTTGTCGGCGCCTTGGATGCCTCCCTGGGCCATGACGGTGTTCGAATCACCGAGGCGGAGCTTCGTCACGAGGAGCACGTTCGCGCCGTGCTCCTGGGCCACGATCGCGGCCGACGCCCCCGCGCCGCCACCCCCGATCACCAGCACGTCCACGTCGTAGTCCACGTTCGAGAGATCGAACTCCCCCGGGTCAATCACGCTCCAGGCTTCAAGCACGTCGGCGTACTCGTTCGGCGTGCGCGTGCCCTTCGAGGGGCCGACCTTGAGCTCCCGGAAGATCTCCTGCCGGTAGTCCGGATGGAACCCTTCGAGCAGCTCCTTCTTCTCCTGGGGCGTGAGGCGGGGAACCTCCTGGTGGAGCCTCGCCTGGCGCGTCGCCTCGACGCGCTTGATCAGTTCGCGCAGCTCAGGGGTATACACCTCGGACCCTCCTCCTAGTCGCCCTTCTGGATGTCTCTCTTGTTATAGAGCTCGACGAGCTCCTTCTTGTCCAGCTTCATGAGCTTCTGGATCTCTCTGTCGCACGCGCCGCTCTCGACTTCCTTCATGCGCTTCTCGAGGTGCGGCGACTTCGGGGCAACGTGTCGCGAGTAGAGCCGCCGGCAGAGGAGCGCGACCTGGTACTGCACGATCTCGGCCGGGCAGCGCGAGGCGCAGAGCCCGCAGAGGACGCAGTCGAACGAGAGGTCCGCCGCCTTCGCGATGTCCCCTCTGAGCGCCGCCTGGATGTACTCCATGACCTCGATGTCCTGCGGGCAGACCTTCGTGCAGGCGTTGCACGCGAGGCAGCGGAAGACCTCAGGGTAGAGCGAGAGGATCGCCTGCGCGTTCGCCTTGAGCTCCTCGATGTCGTAGGTCGCCTTGTTCCCCGGGAAGAACGGGATCTCCGCGAGGTACATCCCGTCCTGCACGACCTCCTGGCAGGCGAGGCCGACCTTCAGCCGGTAGTCGTCCTTCGTCCTGTACACGGTCCCGCAGGCTCCGCAGAACCCTCCCCTGCATCCGCACCCGCGAACGAGGCGGTAGCCCGCGTACTCCATCGCCTTCATGATGGTGAGGTTGCCTGGAACCTCGTACTGCTTGCCCATCACGTAGATGGTGACCATCCCCTCTGCCATCGTCTTGCGCCTCCCGTTCCTCCGTGAGGCCCGCGGCCGGCGCCCGTGTGGGACCGGTCCGCGCGGCAGTGCCTATCTCTTTCGCTTCGGGGTCTTCTTCGCGCTGCGCGTCGGCGCGGCGGCCTTGCGACGCGCCGGCTTCGCTGCCCGGGCGCGTCCGCGCGAGGGCTTCCCTGCCGGGGCCCGCTTCGCGGCCGTCTTCCTCGAGGCCGCCTTCTTCGCACGCGCGACGGTCTTCTTCGACGGCGCGGCCGCCCGCTTCGACGGCGGGGCCGACGGCGCCTTCGCCGACGTGCCCGCAGTCCTGGGCACCTCCCTGCGGCCGCCCACCCTTTCCGCGATCGGACCGTAGTTCAGGGGCCCGAGCTTCGCCACCGCCGCCACGAACTCCGACATCACGTGCACGAGCTTCTCGCCCTCGGCCGCCGAGATCCACTCGAGCCTCAGGCGGTCGGGCTCGATCCCCATCTGCGCGAGGAGCGGCTTCATGAGCGCCACGCGCCGCATGGTCTTGTAGTTGCCGTCCTGGTAGTGGCAGTCGTGCGGGTGGCAGCCTCCGATGAGGACGCCGTCCGCGCCCTCGCGGAACGCCCAGAGGATGTGCTGCGGGTCGACCCGGCCGCTGCAGTTCACGCGCACGACGACACCGTTCGGCGGATACTGCTTCCGCGAGGTCCCCGCGAGGTCCGCCCCCGCGTACGTGCACCACCTGCAGAAGAAACAGACGATCCTCGGTTCGAACATGTCACTCCTCCAGAGCGGCCGAGACCATGTTGTAGATCTGGTCGTCCGTAAGGTTCTTCTGCGTCGCGGTCCCGGACGGGCAGGCGGCGATGCACGCGCCGCAGCCTTCGCAGATGGCCTCCTGGATCCGCGCGACCTTCTTGTCCTCGTCGAACACGGCGGCGTCGTACGGGCAGACCGACACGCAGATCCTGCATCCGGCGCATCGGTCCTCGTCGATCCACGCGATCGCCGGCTCCCGGTGGTACACCTCCTCCGAGAAGAGCGCGGCGACCTTGCTCGCGGCCCCGGAGGCCTGCGCGACGGCCTCGGGGATGTCCTTCGGGCCCTGCGCCGCGCCCGCGAGGAAGAACCCGGGCGCGAGGCTCTCGACCGGCCGGAGCTTCGGGTGGGCCTCCGAGAGGAAGCCCCACTCGTCGGTGTGGATCTTGAGCTTGTTCGCAAGCTCGCGCGCGGCGCCGCTCGGCACCATCGCGAGCCCCATCACCGCCATGTCCGCCTCGATCTCGATCTTCTTGCCGGTGAGCGTGTCCACGCCCCACACGACGACCTTCCCGTCCTCCTCGAAGATCTTCGAGACCTTGCCGCGGATGTAGAGGACGTCGTCCTCCTCGCTCGCTCGCTGGTAGAACTCCTCGTAGCCCTTGCCGCCGGTCCGGACGTCCATATAGAAGAGGTACGCCTGCCCGTCGTGCACCTTGTGCTTGTAGAGCATGGCGTGCTTCGTGAGGTACATGCAGCAGACCTTCGAGCAGTACGGGACGTGGCCCTCCGGGTCCCTCGAGCCGACGCAGGTCAGGAACACGACCTCCTTCGGCACCTTCCCGTCGGACGGGCGCTGGACCTCGCCGGTCGTCGGGCCGGACGCAGAGAGGATGCGCTCGAACTGGAGGCTCGTCACGACGTCCTTGTACTTGCCCCCGCCGTACTCCCCCATCTTCGCCATGGGGTAGAGGTCGAACCCCGTCGCCACGACGATGGCACCGACCTCCTCCTCCACCACCTCGTCCTTCATCTCGTAGTCGACCGCGTCGACCGGGCAGATCTTCTTGCAGACGCCGCACTTGCCGGTCTTGAAGTACGTGCAGTGCTCCGCATCGAGCACGGGCTTGTTCGGCACCGCCTGCGCGAACGGAGTATAGATGGCTTTGCGCTTCGCGAGCCCCTCGTCGAACTCCGACTCCACCTTCGCGGGGCACTTCTGGGTGCAGAGGCCGCAGCCCGTGCACACGTCGCGGTTCACGTAGGCGCTCTTCTTCCGGATCTTCACCTTGAAGTTGCCGACGTAGCCCGAGACGTCCTCGATCTCGCTGTAGGTCATGAGCCTGATGCGCGGGTGCTGACCGGCCTCGACCATCTTCGGCGTGAGGATGCACTGCGAGCAGTCGAGCGTCGGGAAGGTCTCGGAGAGCTGCGCCATGTGGCCGCCGATGGACGGCGACTTCTCGACGAGCACGACCTCGTATCCGGCGTTCGCGATGTCGAGCGCGGCCTGGATGCCGGCGACGCCGCCGCCCACGACGAGCGCCCGCTTCGTGAGCGGGACCGCGATCGGCGCCAGCGCCTCGTCGAGCTTGACCTTCTCGACCATCGTCTTGATGATCCGGATGGCCTTCCGTGTCGCCTGTTCCTTGTCGTGCTGGTGGACCCAGCTACAGTGCTCCCGGATGTTCGCCATCTCGACCTGGTAGGGGTTCAGGCCCGCGGACCTTCCCGCGCGGCGGAACGTCGCCTCGTGCAGGGTCGGAGAGCACGCCGACACGATGACGCCAGTCAGGCGGTGCTTCTTGATGGCGTCCTTGACGAGGTTCTGCCCGGGGTCGGAGCACATGTAGGTGTAGTCGGTCGAGTAGGCCACGCCGGGGTACTTGGCGAGCTCCTGCGCCACCCTCTTCACGTCCACCACGCCGGCGATGTTCGACCCGCAGTGGCACACGAAGACCCCAATGCGATGCTCCATCGATCCTCCTTACAGCGAAACCTTCTCGGCCAGCACGGGCCGCGGGTCAACGTAGTTCCCTGAGAAGTCGAGGTGCTTCTCGGGAAGGCCGAGGGCGATCCCAAGGAGCTGGGTGAAGTAGATGACCGGGATCTTGCGGAAGCCCCTCACGCGCTCCGCCATCTCCTCCTGCTTCTTGTCGAGGTTGTAGCGGCAGAGCGGGCACGTCGTCACGATGACGTCGGCGCCGCGCTTCAGGGCCGAGGTCACGACGTTCTGCGAGCAGGCCACGGCCAGCTCCTCGTCGTTCACGATCTGGAAGCCGCCGCAGCACTCGGTCTTCATCGGGAAGTCCACGACGTCGCATCCGATCGATCCGAGGAAGTCCTCGAAGATCGTGGGCTGCTCGGGGTCGTCGAACTTCATTTCGGCCTTCGGTCGGAGGAGCATGCAGCCGTAGTACGGAGCGACCTTGAGGCCCTTGAGCGGGTTCTTGACCTTCTGCCCGAGCGCGTCGAAGCCGACCACGTCCCGGAGCATCTCGATGTAGTGAACGACGTCGACCTGCCCCACGTAGTCCTCGATCGTGTAGCTCTCGACGGCCTCGCGGGCCTTCGTGTCGGCGCGGAGGAACAGGTTCGCCTTCTCCCTCTTCTCGGGGTCCTCGCGCATCACGTGGTTTGCGCGCTTCAGAACGTGGTAGCAGAAGGAGCAGAGCGTCACGACCTTGTCGCCGATCCTCGACGCGTAGGAGAGGTTCCTCACGGGAGCCAGGATCTCCATGACGCTGTCGGTGACGAGGGGGAAGACGGCGCCGCAGCACGTCCAGATCGGGAGCTCCTCGAGCTCGATCCCGAGAGCCCGCGCGCACTCACGCGCCGAGGTGTCGAAGTCCTTGGCCCGTTCGTGGAGCGTGCACCCCGGGTAGTACGGGATCTTCATCAGTCTCCTCCGACGCGCTATCCGTTGAGCTTCCTGAGAGCCCCCACCACACCCATCTGCGGCGCGTCCGAGACCATGAGCCTCGAGAGCTCGTCCGCGTCCACCTTCGGTGTCGAGACGCGCTTCCTCAGAACGATCGCGCGGAGCGCGTCGCAGATGCTCGAGAACTCCACGCCCTTCGGGCAGCGCGACGCGCACTGGAGGCACGAGGCGCAGATCCAGATGGTCTTCGAGTTCAGCACGATGTCCGGCTGGCCGAGCTGGAGATACCGGATGGCCTCGCTCGGCACGATGTCCATCTCCTCCACGACAGGGCAGCCGGCGGAGCACTTCCCGCACTGGTAGCATGCGCCGAGGTCCTGTCCGGAGAGGCTCTCCACCCTCCCGATGGTCTCACCCTTGATGAGCTCGCCGCTCAGCTTAAGCCGCATCCACACCTCCAGAGGGGCTGCGCGCCGGCGCTCCGCCGGCCCGCGGCCACCCTCGTGATCGGCCGCGCGGAGGCGCCACGCGTGGGCGCTCCCCTGCGACAAGGCGACTCGGAAGCCTGGGACCTGTCCGTTCAACGCGCGGGAGCGGCGCGCCAGCCGGCCCGCCGCTCGCGTTTCCGGCGCTGGCGGCCCCTGAATGGGCAGTCAGCGCCGGGGGATGACCGGTCATTGAGGGTAACCCCGCCCGCGGCGCGGTGTCAATCCATTTCACCCCCCAGGACGGCGCCGCGTGAGCGTCCGTCACCTGCGTTCCGCCGCTGGGTGGGCCCGTCGTGCCGCCACTTGCCGGTTGACCGCCGGTGACCGCGCCCATAGATTGGCCGGCGTGCCTGCGCCGTGAGGCGGCGCGGCGCGGGAGGCCACGAGCATGTCGGAGAGCGGCGCGCCCATCGCATTCCTGAAGCGGATCCCCAGGAACGTCTGGGCCACGACGGTGACGAGTTTCCTCACGGACGCCTCGTCCGAGATCCTGCACAACACCATCCCGCTCTTCCTCGTGAACGTCCTCGGGGTGCGGACGGCCGTCGTGGGCACGGTCGAAGGCGTGGCCGAGACGACGGCGAGCCTGCTCAAGATCGTCTCGGGATGGCTCTCCGACAGGCTCGGGACCAGGAAGGGCCTCGCCGTCTTCGGCTACGGCCTCTCGACGGTCGCGAAGCCTCTCCTCTACTTCGCGACCACCTGGGGCTGGGTGCTGGGCGTGAGGTTCGCGGAGCGCGCGGGGAAGGGGATCCGCACCGCGCCGCGTGACGCGCTCGTCGCCGACAGCGTGAGCGATCGCGAGCGCGGCATCGCCTTCGGCCTCCACCGGGCGGGCGACACGGCCGGCGCGGTCGTGGGCCTCGTCGTCGCCCTGCTCGTTCTGCTCGCGACCCAGCGCGGCGGACTCACGCTCACGCGCGGGACGTTCCAGGTGCTGGTCGTCGCGAGCGTCATCCCCGCGGTGCTGGGCGTCCTCGTGCTCGCGATCGCGGCCCGCGAGGCACCGCCGGCTCGCGCGAGGGACGCGCGACTCCCGCGCTTCACGCTCGCCGGCGTGGACCGCAGGTTCCGCACGTTCCTGCTCATCGTCGTCGTCTTCACGCTCGGGAACTCGTCGGACGCGTTCCTCGTCCTGAGAGCGCAGAACGCGGGGCTCTCGCTCGCCGGCATCATGGGCATGCTGATCACGATGAACGTCGTGTACGCGTGCGTGGCCGGCCCCGCGGGAGCGCTGTCGGACAGGTTCGGCCGGAGGCGGTTCCTCGTCGCCGGATGGCTGGTGTACGCCGCGGTGTACCTGGGGTTCGCCAGGGCGTCGGCCGGCTGGCACGCGTGGGCGCTCATGGCCGTGTACGGGGTCTACTACGGCATGACCGAGGGGGTGGCCAAGGCGTACGTCGCGGACCTCGTCCCGCCCGAGCAGCGGGGCACGGCCTACGGTGTCTATCATGCCGCGGTGGGCATCACGGCCCTGCCGGCGAGCCTTATCGCCGGGCTCCTGTGGCAGGGAGTGGGCGGCTGGCGGGGATTCGGGGCCGGGGCGCCGTTCCTCTTCGGCGGCGCGCTCGCTCTCGCCGCCGCGGGCATGCTGGCAGCGCTGTGCTCGCCGCGCGTCGAGAGGTGCAGCTAGCGCTCGGGCGGGAGCGTGCTAGAATCATGCAGCGGGTCGGACGCGCGGCGCGCGGCGGGCCCGCTTCGCTGAGTCAACCGGGAACCGTGAACGACGGAGGTGTCGGAGTGACGAAGACAGGCGCGCTGGAGTCGACAGCGCAGGCGCTGGTGGCGAAGGGCAAGGGCATCCTCGCGGCGGACGAGAGCTCGGGCACGATCAAGAAGCGTTTCGACAGCATTCGCATCCCGTCGACGGAGGAGACGCGGCGCGCGTACCGCGACATGCTCTTCACCACGCCGGCGGTGGAGGAGTACATCAGCGGGGTCATCCTGTACGACGAGACCATCCGCCAGTCGGGCCGCAAGGGCGTTCCGTTCCCGAAGCTCCTCGCGGACCGAGGGATCATCCCCGGGATCAAGGTCGACACCGGCGCGAAGGCGATGGCCGGATTCCCCGGCGAGAAGGTCACCGAGGGGCTCGACGGGCTGCGCGAGAGGCTCGCGGAGTACAGGAGCCTGGGGGCGCGCTTCGCCAAGTGGCGCGCGGTGATCACGATCGGCGCGGGGATCCCGACCAAGGGCTGCTTGAAGGCCAACGCTCACGCGCTCGCGCGCTACGCCGCCCTCTGCCAGGAGGCGGAGATCGTCCCGATCGTCGAGCCCGAGGTCCTCATGGACGGCGACCACACGATCGAGCGCTGTTACGAGGTCACCGAGGCCACGCTCGAGTCGGTCTATCATCACCTGCATGGGCAGCGCGTCGTCCTCGAGGGCACGCTCCTGAAGCCCAACATGGTGCTCTCGGGTTCGGAGTGCCCGAAGCAGGCCGGCGTGCGCGAGGTGGCCGAGGCCACCCTGCGCTGCTTCCGCCGCACCGTGCCGACGGCGGTACCCGGCATCGTGTTCCTGTCCGGCGGGCAGAGCGCCGAGCTTGCGACGGAGCACCTCGACGCGATGAACCGCATGGGGCCCCATCCGTGGGAGATCAGCTTCTCCTACGGCCGCGCACTGCAGGCGCCGCCACTCGACGCGTGGGCCGGCCGCGACGAGAACGTGCCGGCGGCCCAGAAGGCGTTCCACCACCGCTCGAAGCTGAACGGCGCGGCGAGGTTCGGCAAGTACACGAGGGAGATGGAGTCCGCGCGCTGACGCGGCTGACGCGGCTGACGCGGCCGACACGGCACGGTCGCGGCGGGCCGGGCATCGCCGCAGGCACGTGAGGGACGCGAGCATGGCCGAGTTGCGCTTCGTCGTGCAGGAGCACCACGCGTCGCGCCTCCACTACGACTTCAGGCTCGAGCGCGACGGCGTGCTCAAGTCCTGGGCTGTGCCGAAGGGTCCCTCGATGGACCCTTCGCAGAAGCGACTTGCGATCGCGGTCGACGATCACGATCTCGAATACGCCTCCTATGAGGGCATCATCCCGGCGGGCCAGTACGGCGCCGGCGCGGTCGTCACCTGGGACGCGGGCACGTACGAGGTGACGTCCTGGAAGCCGACCGAGATCGTCTTCGAGCTCCACGGCAAGAGGCTCCGCGGCGGCTTCGCGCTCGTTCGCCTCTCGCGCGGCAAGGAGAACGAGTGGCTGCTCCTGAAGAGGAAGGACGCCGAGGCGGTGGCCGGGTGGAGCCTCGAGCGCGCGCTCACGGCCGAGCGGAAGGCGACGCTCAGGGAGTGCGCTCCCCCATGCAGGGCCTCGTGACATGATCCAGCCTGAGCGCCTTCACCACCTGAACGGCGTGGACGTCCGCCCCGGCCGGTACGTCCTCTACTGGATGCAGCAGGCCCAGAGGGCCGGCGCGAACCACGCGCTCGAGCACGCGGTGCGCTGGGCGAACGAGCTTCGCCTCCCGGTGCTCTCCGTCTTCGGTCTCACGTCGCGTTTCCCGGACGCCCAGATCAGGCACTACGCGTTCATGCTCGAGGGCCTCCGCGAGACCCGCAGCGACCTCGCCCGACGCGGGATCGATCTCGTCATGCTGCCGGGTCCCCCACCACGCGCCGTAGAGCGGCTCGCGCCCGACGCCGCCCTCGTCGTCACCGACGCCGGCTATCTCCGCGTGCAGCGCGAGTGGCGCGCCGCGGTGGCGGCGCGCGCGGGGCGGCGCGTCACCGCCGTGGAGAGCGACGTCGTCGTCCCGGTGCGGCTCGTCTCCGAGAAGGAGGAGTACGCGGCGCGGACGATCCGGCCCAGGATCCACGCGCACCTCGACAGGTTCCTCGTGCCGCTCGAGGAGGCGCGGCCCCTGCGGGACTCGCTCGGCATGGTCCGGGGCGGCCTCGATGTGGACGACGTGGACGGGACCCTGGCAAGGCTCGCCGCGCGGCGCGGCGCCGGCCGCGTGGCGTCACTCAGGGGCGGCGCGCGGGAGGCGGCGCGCCTGCTCCGGCGATTCGTCAGAGGACGCCTGCCTCGCTATGCCCGCGAGCGAAGCGACCCCGGGACCGACCTCCTCTCCCACCTGAGCCCGTACCTCCATTTCGGCCAGATCTCCCCTCTCGCGATCGCGCTCCGCGTCCGGAGCGCGAAGGGGGTCCCGGGCGCCGCGAAGGAGGCTTTCCTCGAGGAGCTCATCGTCCGGCGCGAGCTCAGCATGAACTTCTGCGCGATGAACGACGCGTACGACTCGTACGAGTGCCTTCCGCAGTGGGCGCAGAGGACCCTCGCGAGGCACTCGCGAGACAGGAGGCCGTACCGGTACACACCCGCGGACTTCGAGCGCGCGCGGACGCACGACGAGTACTGGAACGCGGCGCAGCAGGAGATGGTCGCGACGGGAACGATGCACTCGTACATGCGCATGTACTGGGGCAAGAAGATCGTCGAGTGGACCGACGACCCGCGGGAGGCGTTCCGCGTGGCTCTCCACCTGAACAACAAGTACGAGATGGACGGGCGCGACCCCAATTCCTACGCCGGGGTCGCCTGGTGCTTCGGCAAGCACGACCGCCCCTGGGGCGAGCGCCCGGTGTTCGGCCAGGTCCGGTGGATGAGCCGGGCGGGCCTCGAGAGGAAGTTCGACATGGACGCGTACGTGCGCAGAGTCGGGAAGGCGGTCGAGGCAGGCAGCAGCACCGAAACCAGGGACAGCCGGAGGAAGCGATGAACGAGAAACCGCGGATCGGCATCAGCAGCTGCCTCATGGGCGAGAAGGTCCGCTACGACGGGCAGCACCAGCAGGACCACTTCCTCACGGACACGTTCGGCAGGTTCGTCGAGTGGGTCCCCGTGTGCCCGGAGGTCGAGTGCGGTCTCGGCATTCCCCGCGAGCCGATGCATCTCGAGGGCGACCCCGATGATCCGCGGCTCGTGACCATCAGATCGCACGCGGACCTCACGGAGCGCATGAAGGCGTGGGCGAAGACGAGGGTCCGGCAGCTCGAGAAGGAGGACCTCGCCGGCTTCGTGTTCAAGAGCGGCTCGCCGAGCTCCGGCATGGAGCGGGTGAAGGTCTACGACCCGAAGGGCGTGCCGAAGAAGATCGGCGTGGGCCTCTTCGCGAGGGCGTTCATGGAGCACTTCCCCCTTCTCCCCGTGGAGGAGGAGGGACGGCTGCACGACGACGTCCTGCGCGAGACCTTCATCGAGGGCGTGTTCTGCCTCAAGCGCTACCGCGACGCTGTGAGGGGCCCGCGGACGCGAGGCGCGCTGGTGGCCTTTCACGCCGCCCACAAGCTCGTCCTCATGGCGCACAGCCCGAAGCATCTGAAGGAGATGGGCGCGCTCGTCGCGCGCGGAAAGGAGCTGAAATCCCCCGGGCTTCTGGAGTCGTACGAGCGCCTCCTTGTCGAGACGCTCCGCACCAGGGCGACCCCCGGCAAGAACGCGAACGTCCTCATGCACGCGCTCGGCTACTTCAAGCAGGAACTCACGGCGGACGAGAAGAAGGAGATGCTGGGTGTGATCGAGGACTACCGGCGCGAGCTCGTGCCGCTCGTCGTCCCCGTCACGCTTCTCCAGCACTACGTAAGGAAGTACGATCAGCCCTATCTGAGAGACCAGGCGTTTCTGAACCCGCACCCGGTCGAGCTCAAGCTCAGGAACCACGCGTAGGAGCCAACAGGGAGGTGTTCGATGAAGTGGATCACGGTGCTGGCCATCGTCGTTCTCGCTCTCGTGGCGTTCGGGTGCTCGCGTGAAGCGGAGAAGGCAGAGTCGGCGGCAGAGAAGGCCGCGCAGGAGGCCCAGGCGGCCGCACAGGCCCTGCACAAGGACCTCGAGACGGCCGCCGGCGCGGTGTTCGAGACGTCGTGCATGCCCTGCCACAGCGGCGACCAACCGGCGGATGGGCTCTCCCTCGAGGCCACCACGTTCGTCGCCGCCACGGTCGGTATAGCCGGCTCGGAGCTGGACACGCTCGCTCTCGTGGAGCCCGGAAGGCCGGACCGCAGCTACCTGATGATGAAGGTCATGGGCGACGAAAGGATCAAGGGCGCGCGGATGCCGAAGGGCGCGGAGCCTCTCACAGCCGAGCAGCTGAAGGTCCTGAACGACTGGATCGCCGCGCTCCCCCCGGCGCAACCGGCGAACTGATCCTCGCGCGTCCGGGCCCGTGAGGCGGCGCTGGAATCATCAGGCGCCCGATGGTAAGCTCGCTCCGGCGTGGCGGCGCGCGCGTGCTGCCGCCCGCCGGAGCGTCAGCCATGGCACCGATCGAGGTCCGCCCTCTGCGCCAGGGCCAGGAGAAGATCTGGCTCGGCATCAACCTGTCGGCCGCCGCAGTGAACGCGAGCCTGCCCGACTTCACGGAGCGCGTGCGGCGGAGCCGCCACGATGAGAGGACCTTCCTCCTCGCCTTCGACGGGCAGCGCTGTGTGGGCCGCCTCGAGGGCACCTTCCTGAACCCGTCGCTCTACTTCGTGCGGGAGCTCTACGCGTCCGAGGGCGAACGCGCGGCTGAGACGGAGAGCGCGCTCTGCGCGTACCTGCACGACTCGTTCGCCAGGGACGGCGTGGTCGTCCTCACGTGGGACGCGGCGGAGAGCGAGCCGGTCAACGCTGCGCTCCTTCGCAGCGGTTTCCGGGTCGCGAAGAGGAAGACCTACGTCGAGAAGAGCATCACCGGCTACGAATCGCCGTACCGCGACCCGTTCACCTACGCGTCGCTCGCGGACGTTGGCCGAGACGCGTTCGTGGGCCTTCTGACCGACGCATCCCAGGGTGACCCCTTCGAGGACAACCCCAACCGGGACGCGGACCGCGAGTTCCGGGAGCTCGTGGAGTACGCCGGCAGGAGGTTCGATCCCTCCTGGTGGCAGGTGGCGCGCCTCGAGGGCGAGAGCATCGGGGTCGTGCTTCCCCAGGCGTTCCCCAAGCGGGCGGACGAGGGCACGCTCTTCTACGTCGGCGTGAGACCCGCGTGGCGCGGACGCGGACACGGCAAGGTCCTGCACGCCGCCGGCCTTCAGTTCCTCGCCCGGCACGGCGTGACGAAGTACGTGGGCTCGACCGACACGAGGAACGCCCCGATGATCGCCGTGTTCGCGGCCAACGGCTGCAGCCCGACGGGGACGCAGCTCTTCCTCGACGCGGTCAGGTAGGCAGGAGACCGGCGCAGGGTTCCCGACACAGACGGCGAGAGGACGCGCGTGGTCATCGGAACGAGCGTGCCGCGCGTGGACGCCGAGGCGAAGGCCGCGGGGTCCGCGCTCTACGTGGACGACCTCGCCGTGGCGGGCATGCTTCACGCCGCGGTGGTCCTCCCCGGCGTCGCGCACGCCCGCCTTCTCGGCGTCGACCCGTCCGCCGCCCTGGCAGTTCCGGGCGTCGCGGCCGTCGTGACGGCCAAGGACGTCCCGGGCAGAAACCAGGTCGGGGTCGTCGACGAGGACCAGCCGCTGCTCGTCGAGGACACGATCCGCTACACGGGCGATGCCGTGGCCCTCGTCGTCGCGGAGTCGGCCGCGCTCGCGCGGGAGGCCGCCCGCTCGGTCGCGGTCCGCTTCGAGGAGCTCCCCGCCGTATTCGACGCCGTCCGGGCCATGGAGCCCGGCGCGCCCCGGGTTCACGAAGGCGACAACGCCTTCCTTCATTACAGAGTGAGGAAGGGGGATGTCGCGAGGGGCTTCGCCGAGGCCGACATCGTGGTCGAGCGGACCTTCCGCACCCACCACGAGGAGCACTGCTACCTCGAGCCCCTTGGGGCGATCGCGGCGCCCGACGGCCGCGGCGCCGTGACCGTGTACGGGACCATGCAGTGCCCCTTCTACGTGCAGAAGGCGGTCGCGACGGTCCTCGGGCTCCCGCTCGCCTCCGTGCGCGTCGTGCAGACGGTGACGGGCGGCGGGTTCGGGGGCAAGGAGGACGTGCCGAGCGAGGTCTGCGCGTGTGCGGCCGTCGCGGCGTGGAAGACCGGGCGTCCCGTGAAGCTCGTGTACACGCGCGAGGAGGACTTCTACCGGTCGAGCAAGCGGCACCCCATGGCGGTGACGTTCAAGCTGGGCGCGACCCGCGACGGCACGTTCACGGCGGCGAAGGTCCTCATCGTCGGCGACGCGGGCGCGTACTCCACGCTCACGCCCGTGGTCCTGTTCCGCGCGACGGCGCACGCCACCGGCCCCTACGAGATCCCCAACGTCGAGGTCGACACGCACGGTGTCTACACGAACTCCCAGACAACAGGCGCCTTCCGCGGGTTCGGCCAGCCGCAGACGATCTTCGCGAACGAGTCTGTAGTGGACGAGATCGCGGAGGCCCTCGGCATCGACCCCATCGAGATCCGGCTCAGAAACTGCCTCGACGTCGGCAGGCGCACGGCAACGAACCAGCTCCTCACGGAGAGCGTGGGACTCCGCGAGACCCTCGAACGGGCGCGCGACGCGTCCGGCTGGAGCGCGCTGCGCGAGAAACCCGGGGGCGACGGGCGGCGCCGCCGCGGCGTCGGCGTCGCCTCGATCTACTACGGGGTGAGCCTCGGGGCGAAGGGCATGGCGCTCGACGGCTCGGGCGCGCACGTGAACGTCTACCGCGACGGCTCCGTGAGGATCGCGGTCGGCGGGACCGAGATGGGGCAGGGGCTCCTGACCGTGCTCTCGCAGATCGCGGCGGAGGCCCTGGGGATCGACGTGGAAGCGGTCCACGTGGAGCTCGCCGACACGAGTGTCGTGCCGGACAGCGGCCCGAGCGTCGCCTCGAGGACGACTCTCATGACGGGGAACGCGATCCTCGACGCCATCACGAAGCTCAAGGGCTCGATGGCCGCTGTGGCGTCGGACCTCATGGGCGCCGACGTGGCGTCCGTCGTGTTCCGGGACAGCCGGGTGATCGCGGGCGAACGGTCGATGACGTTCCGCGACCTCGCCCAGGCCTCCTGGGCGAGGAACGTCAACACGGCGGCGTCGGGCTGGTACGCGGCACCGCCCTCCTCGTTCGACGAGAACGGGCAGGGCGACGCGTACGCGGTGTACTCCTACGCGACCCACGTCGCGGAGGTCGAGGTCGACACCGAGACCGGCAAGGTCCGAGTGGTCAGGATCACCGCCGCCCACGACGTCGGGAAGGCGCTGAACCCGACGATGCTCGAGGGGCAGATCGAGGGCGGCGTTCTTCAGGCGTGCGGCTTCGCGCTCTACGAGCGGATGCTCTCGGAGGCGGGCCGCATCCTCACGCCGGACCTCTCGACCTACGTGATCCCGACGGCAGCGGACGCGCCTGAGATGCGGACGGTCATCGTCGAGCACCCGTACTCGAGAGGCCCCTTCGGGGCGAAGGGCATCGGGGAGACGCCCGCGATGCCGGGAGCGGCGGCCATCGCGAACGCAGTCGAGCACGCCGTCGGTCTCAGGTTCTTCGAGCTCCCCATCACGGCCGAGCTCGTGCAGCAGAGCCTCACGGAAAGGAAGAGGTCATGAAGCACACCCTTGTGGTCGCGCTGTTCCTCCTCCTCCAGGTCGCGCCCGCGGCCTCCGCAACGCGCGACGAGGTCTTCGACGACGCGCTCCGCGCGATCCTCCTGACGCGCGAAGACCTCCGGTTCCGCAGCGACTACGCCGATGCGCCGGACTCGTTCCGGCTGTCCGTCGTGGATTCGCTCTTCGCGAGGCCCCTCGACACGGAGCGCTACGTTCGAGGGCTCGCGGACGAGCTCTCCGCGCTCACCTCCCTCGAAGGTTTCGTCGTGACGGGCGCGCACGAGCTGGACATCGAGCTTCCGGCTGTCATCACGGGCGCGGAGAGGGATTCGGACGATGTCGCGTCGCCGGGGCCGGAGACGCTGGACGTGCTCCTCCCCGCCCTCAGGGAGGCGGCCAGGGAGATCGACCTCGCCTTCGCGGGGCTGTCGCAGGAGGAGCGCAGGCTCCTGACCGAGTACGCGCCCATCCTCCTCGAGGAGAAGGAGTTCGCCCCGGACAAGCCCATCGAGCAGAAGGACAGGGAGGCCAGGGAGCAGGAGGAGAAGGGCGCCCTCGTGCTCGAGATCGCCGGGCGCGTGGACTACGCGCACGTGGCGCGGGCCGGGCAGTTGATCGCGCGGGCGGTCGACGTCTCCATCCCGCTCGCCGAGGCGCTCGCGGCGGAGCCGCAGGCACCCGCGGCCCCTGCGGCGAGGAAACTGCCGGCGGGCATCGCGACCGGCGACGTGTGGGACGCGGTCGAGACCGACGCGGGGGTCGTCGTCATCGGCGGGCCGGGGCGGACTGTCTACGAGAAGGCATGCGCCGTCATCATCGATCTCGGCGGCGACGACGTGTACCTCGCGCCTGTCGCGGGAGGCGGTCCGGGGCTTCCCGCGGCCGTCGTCATCGACGTCTCAGGCGACGACTCGTACCAGTGCGGCCGCGGCGGACTCGGGGCCGGCTTCATGGGCGTCGGCATCCTCGCCGACCTCGGCGGCGACGACCGGTACGCCGCCGGCAGCTTCTCCGTCGCATCCGGGCTCTTCGGCGTCGGCATCCTCCTCGACAGGGCGGGGAACGACGCGTACGCGGGCGACACGTGCGTGGAGGGCTCGGGAGCGTTCGGGATCGGAGCGCTCGTCGACGAGGGCGGCAACGACTCGTATTCCGGTGCGCTCTTCTGCCAGGCCTTCGGATTCGTGAAAGGCATCGGGCTCCTCTTCGACTCCGACGGGAACGACCTCTACTTCGCAGGCGGGAAGTACACGGACGAGATCCGCTACTTCGACCACTACCTGAGCCTGTCGCAGGGGTTCGGATTCGGCTGGCGCCCGGACGCGTCCGGCGGCATCGGGCTTCTGGCCGACGAGCGCGGGAACGACTCGTACGTCTCCGACATCTTCGGGCAGGGCGCGAGCTACTGGTTCGCCGTGGGTGGGCTCGTGGACTCCGCCGGCAACGACCAGTACCTCTCGTACCAGTACGCGCAGGGCGCGGCCACGCACATCACGATGGCCGCTCTCGTCGACGTGTCGGGGAACGACAACTACGCGTCGAAGGGAGTGTCCCAGGGCTGCGGGCACGATCTCGCGGTGGCCATCCTCCACGACGAGGCGGGCGACGATAACTACGTCTGTCACGACCTCTCCCAGGCGGCCGGCAACGCCAACGGCATCGGCGTGCTCCTGGACGACGCGGGGAACGACTCGTACCTCGTGCGCAACCCCGTGAACACGCAGGGGTACGGCGACCTCCGCCGCGATTACGGCAGCGTCGGCATCTTCATCGACTTCGGCGGCAGGGACAGCTACTCCGGCAGGGGCGCCGACGGGTCCTGGTGGACCGGGAGCGCCTACGGCATCGGAATCGACACCGAGACGGAGGAGGCACGGCAATGACGACCGTACGCACAGCGACCGCGTTCGCCCTCGCCGCGCTCGTCCTCGCGGCCGCGCCCGCGCTGGCGGCGGAGGAACCGGCGCCGCCGGACACGGCAGGGCTCGTGAACCTCACGCCCGAGGAGCTGCTCGTGCGGGCCTCGTCGAGCGCGCTCCAGTACGCGGCGCTGATCGGGCCGGCGACGCGTCTCCTTGTCAGCGGGTACGAGCGTTCCGTCCCCTTCCTGATCACGAGGCTCGACACGGACGACGTCCGCGAGCGCATCGCGGTCGAGGACATCCTCTTCAAGATAGGGAGCAACGCCGTCGAGCCGCTCATCGGCGCGCTTCCGCACGAGGCGCAGCGCACCGACACGACTCGAGGCGCGAGGCTCGCCGCGGGGATCCTGGGGCGCATCGGAGACGGGCGGGCCGTCGACGCGCTGGTCGCCATCCACGAGCACGCGGAGTGGAAGGTGAGGGCATCGGTTGCGGAGGCGCTCGGCGGCATCGGGGACGCCCGCGCGGCCAGGGCGCTCGCGGCGCTCCTTCGGGACGAGAACGAGATCGTGAGGAAGAGCGCGGCGGTCGCTCTCGCGAAGGTCGAGCGCAAGACGCCGGGGCGCGATCTGGACGGTGACGTCGTGCGCGCGCTCGCCTCGGCGCTCGACGACCCCTTCTACTCCGTGAGGTACGGCGCGGCCGGAGCGCTCGGGGCGATCGGTGAGCCCGTGATCCCCGACCTCGCGACGCTGGCGGAGGACGGGGGCGGCGCCGCCCGTCTGCTCGCCATCAGGGCGCTCGGCGAGACCGGCTCGCCCGGGGCACGCAGGGAGCTCAGGGCGCTCCTCAAGGCCGCGGACTGGCCCGCGAGGGCCGAAGCGGCGCGGGCTCTTGGGAAGATAGGGCTCGACGGCGCGTCCCGGAGGGATCTCGAGAGGCTCCTCCGTCGCGAGGACCACCCGCTCGTGATCGCGTCGGCGAAGTCGGCGCTGGAGGCGGGGCGCGAGGGGTAGCGCCCCCGCGGCGCCACCGAAGGCGGGCGCCTCACCTGCCCGGGGCGGGCCCCGCCTGCGCTGCCGCGAGCTTCCTCACCTGCGCGATGTTGGCCGTGACGTTCCGGTTGCCCGGCGCCAGCTGGAGCGCGGCCTCGAGTTCCAGGAGCGCCTCGCTGTACTGACCCGTCTTGGCGAGGAGCACGCCGAGGTTGTTGCGCGCCTCGGCGTAGCCCGGATCGAGTTGGATCGCCCGCCCGTACGCTGCGATGCCTTCCGGCGCCCTCCCGGTATCCTCGAACACGACGCCGAGCGCGTTCCATGCCTCTTTGAAGCGCGCGTCCGCCACGAGCGTGGCGGTGAAGTGCTCCTCGGCGCCCTTCACGTCACCGAGGTGGAAGAGCGCCAACCCCAGGTTGTACTGCGCCTGCGGGAGCCACGGGTCGCGGCGGACCGCCTCCTCGAGCCATGGAACGGCGGCGGCGTGGTCCAGCTTCCTCATGTAGAAGGCGCCCACGTTATTGGGCGCCGTGGCGAGCTGCGGGTCGACCTCCGCGGCGGTGCGATACGCGTCGAGCGCCTCGGCCTCGCGTCCCAGCTGCTCGAGCGAGTACCCGAGGCCGTCGTACGCCTTGGCGCGGGCGGGCGTTCTGCCGGGCGCGACCTCGATGCCGCGCCTGAACTCCGCGATGGCCGCCTCGTGGTCGCCCTTCTGGGCGTACGCATATCCGATCTGGCAGTGGGTCTGCGTCCTGTCCTCCAGGTGCGTTCCGTAGAAGTCGGGGTTCACAAGCGCCGCGGCGACCCCGACGACGGCGACCCCGCGCACGATCGCCCTGAGGTCGCGCCCCCGCGCGCGGTCCCAGAGCCAGAGGATGCCCGCGGCGGCGAATACGATGAGGGGCGGCACGACGGGGATGCGGAAGCGGGAGCACACGAAGAAGAGGACGACGCTCATCATGTACGCGCCGACGAACAGCGCGAGGAGCGCTGCCTCCCGCCGCCGGCGGCGCCACGACACGACCGCCCCGAGAGCGGCGAGCGGCGCGATGACGCCGAAGTGGAGCCACGAGACGCCGCGAAAGAGGAGCGACATTCTGCTGAAGTGGTACACGTCCTTGTTGTTCGGGAGCTCCCACCGGTTCCAGAAGAGCACCAGCTTCTTCGCGAAGAGCGCCGCTGCCTGCCGCGGATGCCTCAGGATGAACTCCCGCCCCTTTCGATACCAGAACCCGGAGACGGCGCTGGGCTTGAGCGGTCGCCCCTCCTCCCGCTCGGCGATCCGCACGCACTCCGCGTAGTCCCACGACTCGCCCAGCACGGGAAGCACGGCGGACGCGCCGTCAGAACTCGTGTTGTTGCCGATGAAGAAGTTGACACCGCCCTGCGAGGCGATCATGACGAAGTCCTTCGACAGGGCGTAGTTGCGGAGCGTGACCGGGGCGATCACGAGGCCGGCGCCCAGCAGGAAGAAGGCGAATCTGAGCGCCGTCGCGCGCAGCGGCGTGCGCCCTTGAAGAAGCGTCACCCGCGGCGCACGCGCCGGCGCCGGCTGCGCGGCCTGGTGCGACCTCCACCAGATCCAGAGGAGCACGCACGGCGCGAACACGAGCACGGTCGGCCGCGCGATCGCCGCGAGACCGAGCAGCACGCCGGCCCCGAGCCATCTCCCCCAGCTCGGCACGTCGTCCGCGCGCAGGACGGCCACGAGGAGCAGGGTGTCAAGGACGACGACGAGTGATTCGATCAGGAGCTCGTTCGTGAAGTAGATGAGGAACGGGTAGAGCGCGGCGATGATCCCGGCCACGATGCCGCCCCGAGCTCCGAGCAGGCGCCTCCCGAGCCAGTAGACGGCGACGGGCACGAGGGCCCCGTACGTCACCTGAACGAACCGGGCGGCGAGGAGACTCCCCTTGAACAGCACGAACACGAGGCCGAGCGTGTAGGGATAGAGGGGCGCGCGGAAGAACACCTCGCTCCCAATCCAGTCCCCGGCGGCCAGCATGCTCGCCCACTGGACGTGGAAGTGCTCGTCGACGATGGGCACGTCCGCGAGCGGGCTCCCGCGAAGCTGCAGCACGAACACGGCGCGCAGCACCCACGAGGCGGCGTAGATCAGGATGGCGATCGTCCTGCCCGACAGTCTCACGCGTCCTCCTCGCTGTGGAGCCGCCCCATGGTAGGCGAAGGGCCGCCGGCCCGGCAAGGCGTTCCGTCGGCGGACCCACCGGCGGTCTTGCCGCGGCCGTCCGTGCCACTCGACTCCGACGCGGCGGCCGCACGCCTTCGGGTCTTCCCGACCGCCCATCCTTGCTTCGCACCAGACGGAAACCTCACCCCCATCCTCGCATCGAAGGTGGCGCAAACGCACTTCTCCTCCAGCCCGGACCCTCCCGGGCGTCCAAGTAGCCCCGAGACCGGCGTCTCCCCGGACGCGAATGCGAGCAGCGTGCTGGGGGGACGCCCCTGGGGGCCCCAGGGCCGGCCGTAACCACACCAATGTGGCTAAATGCAATCATTCTGAGTGCCCGCAGGCAATAGGGACGCGCCAATAACCATTGACTTACGGCACTAGATGTCTTACACTATCTATGCAAGAGGGGGTGGCCAGCGTTCGTGGCTTCTCCCGGTGTATGTGAGGTTGGAGAGACACGTAGAGACCGTCGAGACAGCATGTCGCGCCGCGATGCGCGCTCCGGCCGTGCGCGGATTGCGTGGCGCGAGTCTTGGTCGGCCTCGATGACATTGGCGATGCTCGCAACCATGCAGAGGCAGCAAGGGGGAAAGGAGCGCGGCAGTATGAGGAATCTTGTGATTACCGCTGTGGTGCTCGTGCTCGCATTGGCGTTCGCGCAGCCGGTTCTGGCCGACGCATACATGCTCGGCTACTCCGGGAGCGGGAGCCTCATGATGAGCCCGGTGGTCTACAGTGGCACCTTCATGTTCGGTGGCGCGGGCACGTGGACCTGGACGATCGATGACTCGCTGTGGCCCAGCGCCTCCGACAGCACCGCTCGCTTCAACTACATCTGGGAGACGTTCTTCGCCGGCAACTACGACGACACGGTCGGAGCGGAGGCCTGGTACGGCTACTTCGACGGCAACACCCTCCCGACGGCGCCGCGGTTCAGCTACAACATGACCACGCCGAGCGGGCACGTCGAGGGAACCATGGCGGTGGTGATCCTCATCCGCGACTGGTACGCGGACGGGATCCTGTCCCAGAACGAGAAGCACCGCAACAACAACCTGAGCGGCACGTTCTCGGTCGACCCGATGCTCGGCACCGGCTACTTTTTCGAGAAGTGCGGTCACGGTTCGTTCAGCACCGGCAACTTCAACTTCGTGAACCCGCCGCTTCTCGACAGCATCACGGCAACCGGCCAGATGCAGATCTACGCGTGCCCGAGCCCCGTAGAGAACGAGACATGGGGCGCGATTAAGGCTCTCTACAGGTAACCGACCCAACACGGGACGTCACGAGTATTGTGCCCCCTTGAGGGGCGGAAGCAGAGGAGAGAACGATGCGCGCACTTATGGTTGTGATTGCCGCTGCGCTTCTGTTCTTGGCGCCGGCAGCGTTCGCGGAGCAGTTCGTGTGGTTCTTCGGCGTCGGGAACGGCGACTTCATGGACAGTCCGCCGGTCTTCACCGGCGTCATGGACGCGGGCGGCGACATCACCGACGGTTCCTGGACGATCACGATCCCGGACGCCGGGTGGCCGGCCGACCCCGATCTCCGCGCTCAGTACATCTGGAACACGTTCTACGCCGGCAACTACGTTCCCGGCAGCCCGAGCGTGTGGACCGGCTACTTCGACACGAACCACGGTCTGCCGTCGCTCAGCACCCTCGCGATCGTGGACAACACGCACGTCGGCACGATGACGGGCGTGTGCACGATCGAGATCCAGGTGCAGGACCTCGACAACGACATGGTGCTCGATGAGGGCGAGTTCTGCAGCGGCAGCCTCGCGGGCCTCGTCATCATCATCAGGGACGGCACGGGCGTGTACGACGGCCTCTGCGGCACGGGCAACTACTTCGGCAGCTACACCAAGGACTGCCCCGACACGTACGAGACCTGGAACTTCGGCATGTACCTCTGGCTCGAGGACTGCACGACCCCGGTCGAGTCCACGAGCTGGGGCTCGATCAAGGCTCTGTATCAGTAGTCTCTAAGCTCGTCGTCTCGCTGGCATCGAGCAGGACGGAATGCTGTGGCCTCGGGCCCGGGTTGAGCTCAACGATCCGGGCCCTTCTTCTGCGTACGCCGGCGTCACGGCGCGTGAACGGGCTGACTGCATGACGCGACGAAGCCGCGGACCTCGGGGGCACGGGTCCACCCGGTTCCTGGTCGGCCTCGCCGTTGGCATGACGATTCTCCTCTCGTCGACGGCGATCGCAGGAGCTCTCGAGGAAGAAGGCGCACCGGACGGGAGCCGCAGCGAAGCAGGCTACGGCGTCCCCCGTCTCCTTGAGACGGCGGCGCCGAGGGTGGAGCGCGAGGCCGTGCGCCTCGCGATAGGGCTGGAAGTCGACCAGACGAGCGAAACCGGCGCGGCCATGTCGCGCCGGTTTCTGTCTCGGATCACGGAGAAGGCCGGGACCGCTCGCAGGCTGGTCGCGGTGCCCGAGTGCGACGCCATGCGCGTCGAGTCGGTGACCGTCGTGGGGGAACGCGGCCTCCGCATCCCTGCATCTGAGATCCAGTCCGTCGCCCGGATCGAACCGCTCGGGAGGATCCGCGACCAGGCGGTCGCGCTCCTCTCTCTGGACATGGACGCGCTCGCTGCCGCCTGCGGCGTGCTGCCGCTTCAGGCCGGCCTCGAGATCACCCTCGCCTGCGAGGGCAGCCGGGGCCCCACCGCCCTGGACACCGGCCCCTTCGGCCGCGCCTGCGCCCGCGCGCTCCTGGACTACGACCTCTCCCCGGAGTCCGTCTGGCGTCCGCCCGCGTCCCGCGGCCTCGCGGGCCGAGGCTCCGTGACGCACTGCTCGACCGCCGCTGAGTGCGCCGCCGCGGGCACGGACGTCCTCATCGTCGCGGCCGCCAGCCTGGGAAACGCCCCCGCCCTGAGCGCCCTCGCCACCCATCACGCGACGTACCTGGGCCTCAACGTCTCGATCTTCTCCGTGGCCGACCTTCCGGAGCTCACCCCGGAGGCGCTCCGCAACTTCATTCGGGACGTCTACGCCACGCAGTCCTCAGCAGGCTTCGCCGACGGACATCTCGGATTCGTACTCCTGGTCGGAGATGCGTTCGCCGACGACAACCAGACCGTGATGATTCCCGTCTACAACGGGTACGGCGGCGACGAGGTCGCCTCGGATCACTACTACGCCTGCCTGAGCGGCAGCGACGACCTCGAGGACGTCATGTTGGGCCGCCTCTCTGTCGGGAACCTGACGGACCTCACCGCCGTCGTGAGCAAAGCCTCGAGCTACATGCCTGTATTCCCCGACGATGGGTGGAGTTCGAGCGTGCTGCTCGTCGCCGGGCTGTTCTTCTCGATGCGGGACGAGTACGTGGCGCTCTTCGACGAGTACGATGCGATCGTCCCAGAGAGCTACGAGGTCGACAGGATCTACCGGCACGACTTCGAGACCGACGAGCAGTGCGCAAGGGCGGTGGCCGCGGAGTTCAACGAGGGACACCTCATCGTGAACTACGCCGGTGACGGCTACATCTCCTCGTGGGACCAGACCATGAACTCGTCCCACATCGCGCTCATGGAGAACAGCGGACACCTGCCCATCGTGCTCTCGATGGCGTGCATGACCGGTTGGTTCGACAACACCGTGTACTCGGACTGGAACGGTTCCTACGACTGCCTGGCCGAGCGGCTCGTGAACGCTCCGGGGAAGGGGGCGATCGCCTGCCTCGCGGCGCCCCGCTCGAGCGACGGCGGCATCTTCCGGACGATCACGGAGGACATCTACAGGGCGATCTTCGAGGAAAGGTCCATCTTCATCGGGGAGGCCATCGCCCTCGGCAAGCTGCTTCACGTCGTGGGAGGAGGCGACGTCGCCTACGCGCGCCACCTGAACCTCTTCGGCGACCCCGCGCTCATCTTCGCGTGGGACGTCGTGCCGACCAGGTCTCCCGACCTTGCTCTCAAGCCCTACCAGACGACCTGGAGCCCCGACTTCCCGGCCGCGGGCGGCACGATGACGGCGGACGTCCGCGTCGTGAACCAGAGTCCCGTGCCCGCCACCGACGTGCTCGTGCGAGTCCGAAGCGAGCACGCCTCCGGTTCGTCCACCGGGGAGGCGACCATCCCGGTCATCGACGCCTGGTCGGCAGGGAGTGCTGTCGTCTCGCTGCCGGACCAGCCTGCCGGCCAGCACGAAGTCACAGTCACGGTCGATCCGAACGACGCGATCGTTGAGCTGGACGAGAGCAACAACGCGTTCCTGAGAAGCGTCTACGTCTACCCGCACGCGACCGGCTTCCCGCTGCAGTTCGGGCTGACCCTGCACAGCCCCGCGATGGGGCTGCTTGAAGAGACGCCGTGTATCGCCGTCCTCGACGAGAACGCCAGGGTCGTCGCAGTCGACTCCGGGGGCGTTCAGGCCTGGGCGTCTCCCGACGCCGCGAACCCGCTGGACTTCGCCCGCGAGATCGCCCCGGCCGTCGGTGACGTGGACGGCGACGGGCGCAACGAGGTCGTTGCGACCCGCCGGCTCGGACTTGCGGCGTTCGACGGGGACGGACGCACGATGTGGACGGCGCTTACGAAAGAACCCCTCGGATGCCCGGTGCTGGCGAACGTGGATACTGACGGCGCCGCGGAGGCGGTGCTCGCGACCGTGGGCACGTTCGGCAGCGCCTCAGAGATCGTCGCCTTCGAAGGAGACGGTGCCCAGATCTGGACGCACGTCTTCCCGTCGGGAGCCAAGCCCACCGCCTGTCCGTGCGCAGGCGACGTCGACCTCGACGGGCACGCCGACGTTGTCTACGGGACGAACCAGGGCCGGGTGGGCGCGCTCGCGCCCGCCCCGGGGTCCCCGACTCACGTCTGGGGCCCCGTCCGGGTCGGCGTGACCGAGATCAAGGGTCTGGCTCTCGGCGACGTGGACGGCGACGGCTCGCTCGAGGTGCTGGTCGCGTCCGACGCGCTCTACTGCCTGGAGGGCACGACCGGCGCGCAGCAGTGGGCGGTCCCGCTCGGCGCAGATGTCGTCTCGCTCGCCGTCGCGGACACCGACGCAGACGGGGTGCCGGAGGTCATCGCCGGCACGGAGGCCGGCACGCTCCACCTGATCGACGGCGGTGTGGCGGTGTGGGGCGCCGCACTCTCCGGCGCGCCGGGATCGAGCGCGGCCGTGGCGGACGTCGACGGCGACGGCGCCCAGGAGATTCTCGTCGGCACGGCCGCCGGGTTCCTGCACGTGCTCTCCACGGAAGGCTCGGAGATCGGAGCCCCTGTCCCCGTGCCGGGAGGGGCAAGCTCCCCGTTCGCCGGGGACGTCGACGGAGACGAGGTGCCGGAGGTGGCGGTCGCCAGCAGGGACGGGGTGCTCTTCCTCCTCTGTCTTGCCGCGGGGGAGCCGGGGTCGGTCGAGTGGGCCGGCATCGGAGGCAACGCCGCCCACACCGGCCTCTACGCGCAGCCGCTCTCCGGAACCATCGCCGGCTCGGTGGTCCTCTCGGGTAACTACACCGTCACGATGGACGTGGTCGTCGCCCCCGGCGGCTCTCTCACGCTCCTCCCGGGGACGCAGATCGCGTTCGAGGGAGACGCGCACCCGCGCCTCGACATCCGGGGGTCGCTGACGGCACACGGAGCCCAGGGGGCGGAGGTGCGCTTTCACGGCGACGCGTCCCTGTCGCGATGGGAGGGCATCGTCCTCTCGCCTGGATCGACCGCGAGCCTGAGCTCGGCGAGGGTGGAGGACGCCTCGACCGGCATCAGCGGCTCCCTGGCCGTGCTCGAGCTGTCCGGCGTCACGGCCGACGGCAACCTCTTCGGCGCGCTCCTGGACCGCTGCGAAGCCGAGATGACCGGCTGCACGTTCTCCCGCGCCGACAGCGTCGGCGCCCGCCTCGTCGGGGGAAGCGGGACGATCACAGACTGCGTCTTCACCCAGAACGGGAGGGCCGGGCTGGAGTGCAGGGACGGCGCGACGCACGCCGTCACGCGGTGCGCGTTCGCGGGGACGTCGGGAGGTGACGGGCTCGCGTGCTACAGGCTCGCGAACGTTGTCGTGGACTCGTGCGCCTCGACGGGCAACTCGCGCCACGGTCTCCTCGTTCAGAACGCGTCCCCGGCCGTGATGCACACGGCGCTCACGGGGAACGGTCGGTACGGAGTCCTGTGCCGGAAGGCGGCGGCGCCGTCGTTCACGAGGTGCACGGTCACGGGGAACCAGCTGGGTGTCTGCGCGGAGTCGCTCGCGAGCCCCAACCTCGGCAACGACCTGTCCCCGAGCACGGGCTACAACAGCATCTCCGGGAACCTGCTCGGGGCCGTGACCAACGCCAGCGGTGGAGGCGTGGCTCTTCTGGCGAGGCGGAACTGGTGGGGCTCTGCGCCGCCGGATCCGAGAGGGTTCGCAGGTGAGATCCTCTACGATCCGTGGCTTGCGTCCCCTCCATCGGGCCCGGAGACATCCGTCCCCGAACAGACGACGAACTTCGGGTTCGTGACGATCGCCCCGAACCCGTTCAACCCCGTCACGACGCTGACCTACGCGGTCCCCGAGCCGGGAACCTGGCTCGAGTTGTCCGTGCACGACCTGTCCGGCAGGCTCGTCGCGACGCTCTTCTCCGGCTTCAGGGACGCCGGCGTGCACGACGCCGCCTGGGACGGACGCGACGGCGGCGGGGAAAGGGTTGCAAGCGGCGTCTACTTCGCTAGAATGGACTCCCCGGAACAGAGTTCCACGGCTAAGCTCGTCCTCCTCAAGTAGATCCCGAGGTCACGACATGGCACGGCTCCGGCACATCGCGGTCCTCGCGAGCGGCGGCGACTCGCCCGGCATGAACGCTGCCACGAGGGCTGTCGTTCGAACCGCCATCGCGGGCGGGGCGCAGATCACCGGCATCATGCGCGGGTACTCGGGTCTCGTCGCGGGCGAGTTCCGGGCGCTCGACGCCCGCTCCGTTTCGAACGTCATCCAGACCGGCGGCACGATCCTCAAGACGAGCCGCTGCGAGGAGTTCCTCCGTCCAGAAGGGAGGGCGAAGGCCGCGGCGCGCCTCCGCGATGCCGGCATCGAGGGGCTCATCGCGATCGGCGGGGACGGGACGTTCCGCGGGCTTCACGCGCTCGCGAGCGAGCACGGCGTCGCGGTGATAGGCGTGCCCGGGACCATCGACAACGACGTCTTCGGCACGGACGCAACGATAGGCTTCGACACCGCCGCGAACACCGCCCTCGAGTCCATCGACAAGATCCGCGACACCGCCGCCTCGCACGACCGCATCTTCTTCATCGAGGTCATGGGCCGGCGCTGCGGCGCGCTTGCGCTGGCGGTCGGAGTCGCCGGCGGCGCCGAGGTCATTCTCGTGCCCGAGGTGCCTGTGGACCTCGCGTCGGTCTGCGGCGTGCTCGAGGAGGGTCGCCGGCGCGGCAAGACGAGCTACATCATCGTCGTCGCGGAGGGCGCCTACGAGGGGGGCGCGCAGGCGGTAGCGCAGGCCGTGAAGGACCGTCTGGGCATCAGCTACCGCGTGAGCGTCATCGGCCACATCCAGCGCGGCGGCTCCCCCACGGCGTTCGACAGGACGCTCGCGACCAGGCTCGGCCGCGCGGCCGTGGACGCCATCCTCGGCGGTGAGACGGACAGGATGGTCGGTGTGACCTGCGGGGAGGTGGCCCTCGTGCCGCTCCCGGACACCTGGGAGAAGAAGAAGCCGGTGGACCTCGACCTCCTCAAGCTCACGACCATCATGTCAAGCTAGGGGTCGCCGGGGGCTGCCCCGGTCGGCACCGCGGGCCCCGCTCGAGCCCGGCGCCGACGACTCTGCAACAGACACGCCGGGGGCGCGCTCGCGCGTGCCCCCGGCGTTCCTCACCTCACTGCGCCGCCTGCTTACTTCTTCACCTTGAACGTGAGTTTCCCGTCCTTCACGCCCACGACGACTGTGTCGCCCTCCTCGTACTCGCCCTCGAGGATCCCGACCGCGAGCGGGTTCTGGATGTGCCGCTGAAGCGTCCGCTTGAGCGGCCTGGCGCCGTACACGGGGTCGAACCCCTCGCGGGCGACGAGCTCCCGCGCGGCGTCCGTCAGTTCGATGTCCATCTTCTTCTCGGCGAGCATCTTCCGCAGACGCCCGATCTGGATGTCCACGATCGCCTTGATCTCGTCCAGGTCAAGCGAGTTGAAGATGACGATCTCGTCGATACGGTTCAGAAACTCCGGCCGGAACTGCGCCCGGAGCGCCTCCGTCACGCGGCGGCGCATCTCCTCGGGGTTCGTGCCCCCGAGCTCCTGGATCCACTGGCTCCCCACGTTCGAGGTCATGATGACGATGGTGTTCGTGAAGTCCACCGTCCTCCCCTTCCCGTCCGTGAGCCTGCCGTCGTCGAGGATCTGGAGGAGCACGTTGAACACGTCGGGGTGCGCCTTCTCGATCTCGTCCATGAGGACGACCGAGTACGGGCGGCGCCGCACGGCCTCGGTCAGGTACCCGCCCTCTTCGTAGCCGACGTACCCCGGCGGCGCGCCGATGAGCCGGGCCACGGAGTGCTTCTCCATGAACTCGGACATGTCGATGCGCACCATCGCGTTCTCGTCGTCGAAGAGGAACTCCGCGAGCGCCCGGCCGAGTTCGGTCTTGCCGACTCCGGTCGGACCCATGAAGACAAACGAGCCGATCGGCCTGCGCGGGTCCTGCAGGCCCGCCCTCGCCCTGCGGACGGAGTCCGACACGACGCGGATGGCCTCGTCCTGCCCGACGACGCGCAGCTTGAGCCGATCCTCCATCTTGAGGAGCTTCGCGCGCTCGCCCTCGAGCATCCTCGACACCGGGATCCCGGTCCAGCTCGAGACGACCTCGGCGACGTCGTCCTCGTCCACCTCCTCCTTCAGCATCTGCTGGGTCTTCTGGAGCTCGCCAAGCCGCGCGTTCTCCTCCGTGAGGCGCTTCTCAAGGGACGCGATCGTGCCGTAGCGAAGCTCCGCGGCCCTGTTGAGGTCGCCCTGGCGCTCCGCGCGCTCGTACTCGCCCTTCGCCGACTCGATCTCCGCCTTGGTGGCGCGGATCGCCTTGATCGCTCCCTTCTCGTTTTCCCAGTGCACCTTCATCTCGGCCGAGCTTTCCTTGAGGTCGGCGATCTCGGCTTCGAGCTTCGAGAGACGCTCCTTCGACTCCTTGTCGCGCTCCTTCCTGAGAGCCTCCCGCTCGATCTCGAGCTGGATGACCCGGCGCTCGATCTCGTCCAGCTCCTGCGGCATCGAGTCGATCTCGATGCGGAGCCGCGACGCGGCCTCGTCGATGAGGTCCACGGCCTTGTCCGGCAGGAACCGATCGGTGATGTACCGGTGCGAGAGCGTCGCCGCCGCCACGATGGCCGCGTCCTTGATGCGCACGCCGTGGTGGACCTCGTACCGCTCCTTGAGGCCCCTCAGGATCGCGATCGTGTCCTCGACCGACGGTTCGCCCACATAGATGGGCTGGAAGCGCCGCTCGAGCGCAGCGTCCTTCTCGATGTGCTTGCGGTACTCGTCGAGCGTGGTCGCGCCCACAGCGTGGAGCTCGCCGCGCGCTAGCGCGGGCTTGAGCATGTTCGAGGCGTCCACCGCGCCCTCGGCCGCGCCGGCGCCGACGAGCGTGTGCATCTCGTCGATGAAGAGGATGACCTCGCCCTCGGCCTCCTGCACCTCGCGGAGAAGCGCCTTGAGCCTGTCCTCGAACTCCCCGCGGTACTTCGTGCCGGCCACCAGTGAGCCGAGGTCAAGCGCGTGGATGCGCCTGTTCTTGAGGCCCTCCGGGACGTCGCCGGCCACGATGCGCCGCGCGAGCCCCTCGACGATCGCGGTCTTCCCCACGCCGGGGTCGCCGATGAGGACCGGGTTGTTCTTGGTGCGCCGCGAGAGGACCTGGATGACGCGGCGGATCTCGTCGTCGCGCCCGATGACCGGGTCGAGCTTGCCTGCGCGAGCGAGGTCGGTGAGGTCGCGGCTGTACCGGGCGAGCGCCTGGTACTTCTCCTCGGGGTTCTGGTCCGTGACGCGCTGGCTGCCGCGGATGTCCACGAGCACCTTGTAGATGTTCTCGCGCGTGGCGCCGGACTCGCGCAGCACAGCGCCCGCAGGGGACTCCTGCTCCTCGGCGATCGCGATCAGGAGGTGCTCGGTGCTCACGTAATCGTCCTTGAGCTGCCTCGCCTCGCTCCACGCCGCGCCGAGAACGGACTCGAGCGCGCGCGACGCGTATGCCTGCGCGGCCGCGCCCGACACCTGCGGCGCCCTGTCCAGCTCCTTCTCGACCTTCGTGCGCACGGCCGACACGTCGGCGCCCAGGCGCTGAAGCACCGGGATCACCACACCCTCGTGCTGATCGAGGAGCGCGTGGAGCAGGTGCTCCGGCGTGACCTCCTGGTTCCCGCGCTCGAGCGCGAGGTTCTGGGCCGCCTGAACGGCCTCCTGTGCCTTGAGTGTGAATTTGTCGAGCCTCATGCCTTCTGGTTCTCCTGTCCGGCCGGGGCTCATGCCCCGGCCTCGAGATACCCTCGCCGCGGGCCCCGGGCTGACTTCCCCCCCCGAAGCCTAGGACCCGCATCGCGAGGGTTCAACCTTTATGATGCGCGCATGGCCGAAAGGGATGCGGGTGTTCACGGATGGCCCTTGCCGTGGGCACGAGCCATGCACGGTGCGAGACCGCCCAACTGACCGGGAGAGCGCGCGCGGGCCCAGCGACGACGCCGTGCGGGCTTGTGCGTTGACGACCGGCGCGACCTCGGCTATTATCTTAAGGAGGCCGCCGGCGGCAGCCTCGGCCGCACAGAGAGAGCAAGGCGGTGTAGCTCAGTTGGTTAGAGCAGCGGAATCATAATCCGCGTGTCCGGGGTTCGAATCCCTGCACCGCTACCATGACAAGGCCCTCCCGGGATGCCGGGAGGGTCTTGCTGTTGGATGGCGACGCCTGTCCCCCCGCGTTGACTCGGAGTCCCCGCGCGTCTAGGATAGGGAGCTCGACCGAGGAGATCCCACCGTGTCCAACGTCCCTGAGACTGTCTCCGCCACCATCCGTCGCTACCGCATGGTCTCGCCCCGCGACACCGTGCTGGCCGCCGTGTCCGGCGGGCCCGACTCCGTCTGCATGCTCCATGTGCTCGCCGGTCTCCGCGAGGAGTTCGGGTTTGAGCTCAAGGTCGCCCACCTCGACCACCGGTTCCGTGGCGAGGAGTCCCGCGCCGATGCGGCGTTCGTGCGGCAGCTTGCTGAGCGGCTCGATCTCCCCTGCGTCTGCGACGAGGTCAATGTCCCCCGGTTCCTCCTCTCGCAACCCATGTCCGCGCAGGACGCGGCGCGCATGCTCCGATACCAGTTCCTTGTGAAGACCTCGAAGCTCGAGTACTGCCAGCGCATCGCGACGGGGCACAACGCCGACGATCAGGCGGAGACCGTGCTCATGCGCGTCCTCCGAGGCGCGGGGCCCGACGGCCTTGCCGGGATCCCGCCCAAGCGGGAGGGGACGATCATCAGGCCACTCCTCTCCGTGTGGCGGTCTGAGATCATGTCCTACCTCGAGGAACGCGGGCTCCCCTACCGCACGGACGCCTCGAACCTCGAGTCCAAGTACCTGAGGAACGAGGTCAGGAACGAGCTCATCCCCGTCCTCGAACGCTACAACCCCGCCCTCAGGGAGTCGCTTGCGAACCTCGGCACGATCATGACCGACGTCGCCGAGCACCTCGACCGGCTGACCGACGAGGCCCTGCCGCATGTCGTGAAACGGGCTAGCGTAGGGCAGTTTGTGCTTGATTCAGCGGTGCTCGACGGCTACGATGAGGCGTTACGCAGAAGCGTGTTCCGGAAGCTCTTCGAGGCGCTTCGCCCCGATCTCGGACCGCTTCCGTTCCAGCACGTCGAGAGCGTGCTCGGTCTGGTCCGGCGCGGCCAGGTCGGATCGTCCGTCGAGCTTCCCGGCGGAGCGACCGCTCGGTTCGAGCACGGCTCGCTCGTCATGGCGCACAGGCCCGCGGCCCCGGAGTCGCTGGAGCGCACCCTCACGGTGCCCGGGTCTGCCGAGTTCGAGCACGCCGGGCTCACGATCGAGGCGACGCTCGTCCAGCGGAACGGATTCGCGGCCGCGCTCGAGTGCGCCGACGACACCGCGGCCTGCTTCGACTGGGACGCCGTCTGCCCGCCGCTCACCGTGAGGGGACGGCGCGAGGGAGACAGGTTCCGCCCCTTCGGGCTCGACGGCACGAAGACCCTGAAGGAGCTCATGATCGACGAGAAGGTGGCCTACTCCTTCCGTCCCCTCGTCCCCGTGCTCTGCGACGCCGAAGGGATCCTCTGGGTGGTCGGCCTGAGGCGCTCCGCGGCCGCGCCCGTGACGGCGAAGACCCAGACCGTGCTCGCGATCAAGGTCCGCGAGCGGGAGGCGAGCCCTGGAATTCGGTAAGATCCTCCTCACCGAAGAGCAGCTTCGGAAGCGCGTGGCCGAGCTCGGCGCGCGCATCTCGCTGGACTACGCGGACGACCCGCCCATCCTCGTCAACGTTCTGAAGGGCGGAGTCGTCTTCCTCGCCGACCTCATCCGCGCCATCTCGCTCCCGGTGGAGATCGACTTCATGGAGGTCTCGAGCTACGGCAGCGGCACGTCGAGCTCGGGGATCGTCCGAATCCTCGAGGACTTGTCTTTGAGCATCACCGATCGCCACGTGCTCCTCGTCGAGGACATCGTCGACACCGGCCACACGCTCCGGTACATCATCGAGAACCTCGAGACGCGGCACCCGAAGAGCGTGAAGATCTGCACGCTCCTCGACAGACGCGGCAGGCGCGAGGTCGAGCTGGGCCTCGACTACGTCGGCTTCGTCGTGCCGAACAAGTTCGTCGTCGGGTACGGCCTGGACCTCGCGCAGAAGTACCGCAACCTGCCGCACATCGCGGTCCTCGACGACGAGGAGATCCCATGACGTCCGGAGCAGGCCCGATATCCAGGAAGGCCGCCATGGCCCCGGACAACGCTCCCTGGACCGGGGACAAGCCTCCCGGGCAGCGGAAGGGCGGCGGGCGCGGCAAGGGCGACGAGCTCTCGCGCAAGCTCGCCCCACAGCCCCGCGGCAGAAGCCCGTTCTTCGCCTGGATCATCTTCCTGTTCCTCGCCATCCTCGCGTATCAGATCTACGTCCAGGGCCGCTCCCAGGTTCAGGACATCACCTACACGCAGCTCATGCGCGAGGTCGAGAACGGCAACGTCGCCAGCGTCGACATCGTCGACCGTGAGGTCAAGGGCGAGCTCAGAACGCCCGTCGCGGTCATCCAGGTCGGGACCGAGATCACCTTCAGCCGGTTCCGCTCGTGGCTTCCCGCCGAGGACCCCGATTTCGTCCGAGTCGTCCGCGAGAAGAACCCCTCCGCGGAGATCACGGGGCGCCCGCCGTCCACGAACTGGGGGGGCGTGCTCTTCTCGGTCCTCCCCCTGCTTGTCATCGTGGCGTTCTGGATCTTCATCATGCGCTCGATGCGGGGCGGTATGGGGCCGGGCAAGGCGTTCAGCTTCGGAAAGAGCGGGGCGAGACTCCTGACCGAGGACCGCCCGAAGGTCACGTTCAACGATGTCGCCGGGCTCCCCGAGGCCAAGCAGGAGCTCGAGGAGATCGTCGAGTTCCTGAGGGAGCCGCGAAAGTTCCAGCGGCTCGGCGGAAAGATCCCCAAGGGCGCGCTCCTCGTCGGCCCGCCAGGAAGCGGCAAGACGCTCCTCGCGCGCGCGGTTGCGGGCGAGGCCAACGTTCCGTTCCTCTCCATCAGCGGCTCGAGCTTCGTCGAGATGTTCGTCGGCGTGGGCGCTGCAAGGGTCAGGGACCTCTTCGAGCAGGGCAAGACCAACGCCCCCTGCATCATCTTCATCGACGAGATCGACGCCGTCGGCCGCATGCGAGGGGCCGGCCTCGGCGGCGGGCACGACGAGCGCGAGCAGACCTTAAACCAGCTCCTTGTCGAGATGGACGGGTTCGAGTCGAACGAGGGCGTCATCCTCCTCGCCGCGACCAACCGGCCGGACGTCCTCGACCCGGCGCTCCTCCGCCCCGGCCGCTTCGACCGCCAGATCGTCATCGACCAGCCGGATCTGCAGGGCAGACGGAAGATCCTCGAGGTGAGCGCGCGAGACGTGAAGCTCGCGGCGGACGTGGACTTCGAGGTGGTCGCGCGCGGCACCCCGGGGCTGTCGGGCGCCGATCTCGCGAACCTCGTCAACGAGGCGGCGCTCCTCGCCGCGCGGCGGAACCGCGAGTCCGTCGTGGCGCAGGACTTCGACGACGCGAAGGACAAGATCATGCTCGGCATGGAGCGGAAGAGCGTGATCCTCTCCAAGGACGAGGCGCGGACGACCGCCTATCACGAGGCCGGGCACGCGCTCGTCGCGTGGCTGATCCCCGGCTCGGACCCTATCCACAAGGTGACCATCATCCCGCGCGGCCACGCGCTCGGCGTGACCCACACGCTTCCTGTGGACGAGCGGCGCATGGTCAAGAGGCAGTACGCCATCGAGACGCTCGCCCGCGCGCTGGCCGGCCGCGCCTCCGAGGAGATCGCCATCAAGGAGATCACGAGCGGCTCGGCCCAGGACATCGACTACGCCACCGAGATCGCGCGCTGGATGGTCTGCAACTGGGGCATGAGCGAGGCGCTCGGCCCCGTCACGTTCGGCAAGGAGGAGCGGCACGTCTTCCTGGGCCGCGAGATGGGGCGCGTCAAGGACTACAGCGAGGCCACGGCTGTCCTCATCGACCAGGAGATCCGGAAGCTCGTCGACTCCGCGCTGGAGAGGGCGCGTGCGCTCCTCTCCGAGAACGTCGACAAGCTGCACCTCCTGGCGAACGCCCTCCTCGAGCGCGAGACCATGACCGGAGCGGACATCGACGAGCTCTTCGGCAGGAAACCGAGTCCGGAGGCTGGTGAGACGCATGAGTGACGTCCTGTCCCCAAGGGTCGTGATCGTGGACTCCGCCGACGATGCCGCGAGGGAGATGCGCAAGGTCGGCGTCTCCGAGGGCGGCATCCGCGCGATGGCCGGAAAGGCGCAGACGATCGTCCTCAAGGTCGCGGGCGCGAGCGTCCCGGCCGCGCACATTCTGAAGCAGCAGATGCTCTCCATGGGGGCCGACGCGGCCGTCGCCAAGGAAGTGCTCACGCACGACGTGGAGTCGTCCGACGTCCTCCTCATCGGGACGCCGGCGCAGCTCGCGGCGCTCGCGGAGAAGCTCGCCTATCAGCAGTTCGGGCTCCCCGCGCTCGGGGAACGGATCACGGCGGCGCTCGCCGCGATCGCACCGAAGCCCCGGATGGTGTTCCAGGCCCGCCAGCACGCCCTGGACCTCGGGAAGAAGGTCCACGTCATGGGCATACTGAACGTGACGCCGGACTCGTTCTCCGACGGGGGCCTCTACCTCCAGCCGACCGAGGCTGCCGAGCGCGCGCTCGAGATGGTCGGAGAGGGAGCGGACGTCATCGACGTCGGCGGCCAGTCGTCACGCCCCGGCTCCAGCGAGATCCCCGAGGCCGAGGAGCTCAAGCGGACCATCCCCGTGATCGAGCGCGTCCACGAGGAGTGGCGGGGCCCGATCTCCGTCGACACGTGCCGTGCGAAGGTTGCGGAGGAGGCGCTGAAGGCCGGCGCGTCGATCGTGAACGACATCACGGCCTTCACGGCGGAGCCCGCGATCGCCCAGGTCACGGCCCGGTTCGAGGCCGCCTGCGTGCTAATGCACATGCAGGGCACGCCGGCCACCATGCAGGAGGACCCGCGCTACGACGACCTCATGGGGCAGATCGCGCAGTTCCTCTCGTCCGCGATCCGGACCGCCGAGGCGGCCGGCATAGGCCCCGACCAGATCGCCGTGGACCCCGGCATCGGATTCGGGAAGACGACCGGTCACAACCTCGCGATCCTGCGGCACCTTCCCGAGCTCCGGGTGCTCGGGAAGCCGATCCTCGTCGGGCCGTCGCGCAAGGGGTTCATCGGGCGCGTGCTCGACCTCCCGGTCGAGGACAGGCTCGAGGGCACCCTGGCCGCGGCGGCGTATGCCGTTGCGCAGGGCGCGCGGATCCTCAGGGTGCACGACGTCAGGCCCGTGGTCCGGGCCGTCAAACTCGTCGAAGCCTGCATGTCGTCTCCGGCCTAGAGCCGGCGCACTTCGAGCGGAGCGACCGTCCATGTCCGGCTGGAAGTTCCTCGCAGACGTCATCGACATCGCCATCGTCGCGTTCATCATCTACCAGCTGCTCCAGCTCCTCCGCGGCCGCCGGGCGATGGGCATGCTCGTCTCGCTCTTCGCGATCGTCGCCATCGGTTTCGTCGCACGCTGGCTCAAGCTCGACGCCCTGAACTGGCTCATGTCCGGCCTGAAGGGCGTCTGGGCCATCATCTTCGTCATCCTCTTCCAGGAGGAGATTCGCCGCATTCTCGGCCAGGTCGGCCAGAGCCGGATCTTCCGCCCGTTCGTGAAGCTCGAGGAGGAGGAAGCGATCGACGCGGTCGTCTCCGCGGTGAGCACGATGGCGCCCCGGAAGATCGGGTGCCTCATCGTGCTCGAGCGCGAGGCGCGGCTCACCAACTACCACCAGACGGGCGTTGTCCTCAACGCGCCGTGCGTGGCGAGCCTCCTCGTCTCGATCTTCACGCCGCCCGGGCCGCTTCACGACGGCGCGGTCATCACGAACGGCAACCAGATCGTCGCCGCCAGGTGCACCCTCCCGCTTTCGCAGAGCCAGTACTACGAGCGGACGCTCGGGACGAGACACCGTGCCGGCATCGGCCTCACGGAGGAGACCGATGCCGTCGTCGTGATCGTCTCCGGAGAGACCGGCGAGATCTCGCTCGCGGTCGGCGGGGAGATCTCCACGGGCATCTCGCCCGGGGGCCTCAAGGACCGCCTGATCCACCTGCTCACGAGCACGGCGGCGTCCGACACACCGTAGAGGAGAAACGATGTACCGACACGAGAGAGTCAATCAGATCATCGGGTGGTCCCTCGCCGCGCTCGCGCTCGTCGTGTACATCATGACGACCGCGCCGGTCGTGGCGTTCTGGGACAACGGCGAGTTTGTCGCCGTCGGGGCCACGCTGGGAGTCGGCCATCCCCCGGGCTCGCCGGTGTACACCCTGATCACGCGGCTGTTCGCGCTCCTGCCCTTCCCGAACGCCGCCCGTGCGGTGAACTTCGAGTCCATCGTCGCCGCCGCGCTGGCTCTCGCGTTTCTCTACTTCTCGCTCGCGAAGATGGCCAGGAGGTGGGAAGGCAAGGTCACGTCGTTCGGCGAGGGCCTCCCGACCTACGTTACGGGAGTCACGGCCTGCCTCTTCACGGCGTTCTCCTTCAGCTTCTGGGAGAACGCACTCGAGGCGGAGGTCTACGCGACCAACATCCTCGTCATGGCCCTGACGCTCTGGCTCGTGCTCCGCTGGTCGGAGGAGAGCGATCTGCCGCGGGAGAGGCATAACCTCTTCCTCGTGATCTACCTCCTCGCGCTCGGGGTCGGCGTCCACATGGGGTGCCTGCTCTGGGCTCCGGCGTTTCTGCTCTTCGTCATCCTCTTCGAGCGCAAGTACCTCGGGGTCATCTTCCTCGCGCTCCCGGCCGCGCTCGGGTTCGTCCTCGCCTCGAAGGGGTACGTGCGGGGCGCGTTCGGCCTGTGGGTCCTCTGGCTCGCCGTCACGGTCTTCTACGCGGTTCCCGCGCTCTGGCCCAGGAGGGAGCAGCCGAAGAAGAAGCGCAAGGGGCTCCCGGAGCACCCCGCGGTCATGCCTGTCTGGCTCACGGTCTCGCTCGTCGCGATCGAGATCGTGGTGCTCTTCGCGACAGCGAGCGCGTACGGCCCGCGCTCGGCCGGGTGGTTCGTCGGCTGCGCCGCCCTGTCCGCGGCGTCGGTGTACGTGTTCGTGCGGCTCCTCGCGCTGGGGGTCATCGACCGGCCCGAGATCCCGGCGAGGATCGTGCTCGGCACTGTGCTCCTCTCCCTCCTCGCGCTCTCGGTGCACGCGTACCTTCTCATACGGGCGCGGCTCAAGCCGGCCATCAACGAGTCCGACCCGAACACCTGGGGCCTCGTCTTCGACGTCATCCGCCGGAAGCAGTACGAGCCCATGCGGTTCTTCCCGAGGCGCACCCCGTTCACGAACCAGCTCGCGATCCTCTGGAGCTACTACAGGCCGCAGTTCACGGTGCTCCCGCTCATCCTCGCCGCGTGGGGCGCGGTCGCCCACGCGCGCAAGGACAGGCGCACGTTCGCCATGATGCTCACCGCGAACCTCATCGCCTCCTTCGGCCTTCTCTTCTACATGAACATCTCCGACCACGAGGTCCGGAGCAGGGAGTACTTCTGGGTCCCCTCCTACGTCGGCCTCGCGATGTGGATGGGCATCGGCTCCGGAGCCATCGTCGAGTGGGCGAAGAAGCTCGGCCCGGCGTACCGCAACGCGCTCGCCGCCGCGCTCGTGGTCTTCTCGCTCTTCCCGTTCCTCACGCACTACCGGGTGATGGACCGCAGCGAGAACTACGTCGCCTACTACTACGGATGGAACATGATCAACTTCCTCGAGCCCAACGCCATCCTGATCACGAACGGCGACAATGACACGTTCCCGCTCTGGTACCTCCAGGAGGTGGAGGGCGTCCGGAAGGACGTCGAGGTCGTGAACCTCTCGCTCCTCCAGATCAACTGGTACGTGAAGCAGCTCAAGGACCGCGGCCTCCCCATGAGCTTCACGTACGAGGAGATCGAGGCGATGCATCCCTACTGGACCCGCGACCCCGACACCGGCGAGCCCAAGATGGTGACGCTCAAGGACATCGTGCTGCACGACATGATCCGGGAGACGGGGTGGACCCGCCCGATCTACTTCGCAGTCACCGTCGAGGACTTCTCGGGGTACTACGACAACCTCTCCCTCGAGGGCATGGTATTCAAGCTCGTCCCCGAGACGGAGCGGCACCAGGTCAACGCGGAGAGGACCTGGAAGAACGTCTACGAGAACTACCGCTACGACAGCATCGTGGACAAGGAGAACGGCTGGCGGGTGATGGACGAGGTGCACAAGACGGACGACACGAAGCGCCTCATCACGAACTACGCCGCCGGGTTCGCGCGGCTGGGGTTCCGGGCCATGCAGGCGGACCCGCCGCGCGTCGACGAGGCGCTCGAACACTACACGATCGGTCTCAGGTTCGCTCCCGAGTACGGGCCGGCTCTGAACGGGCTCGTGGCGATCTACGCGGTGAGCCTGCGGCAGCCGGAGACTGCGCTCCCCTTCGCGCAGACGCTCGTCGAGACCCAGCCGGGTGTGGACGACTCGTGGATCCGCTTCGGCGGCGTCCACCTCATGATCGGGGAACGGCTCGACCAGGAGGGCAAGGGCGACGAGGCAACGCCGCACTACGAGGAAGCGCTCAAGGCGTACGAGTACGTCCTCAAGCGGTCACCCGAGAAGCCCGAGATCTACCCTCCGCTTCTTGCGATCTACCAGCGGCTGAACCGCGAGCAGCAGCTGAACGACCTTCTTGAGCTCTGGCAGCGGTACGCGCCGGACGACTTCCAAAGAGCGCTCGACTACGGAAGGTCGAGGGGTGAGGCCAGAACCGGCGGGTGATCCGCCGGGCTGCCTCAGGCCTTTCCGCGGATGACCGCCACGGCGAACCCCCTATCCGGATCCACATGGCCGGCGGCGAGCCGTGCGACGTCGTCGCCCGTGACCCCGCGCACCAGCTCCGGCATCCTGTCCACCCACTCGTAGCCGTTCCCCCGCACTTCGGCCATCGCGTACGCGGCCGCACGCGTCGCGCGCCGCTCGAGCGAGATCTCGAGGCCGCCCGCCAGGTGCTGGCGCGCGCGGGCAAGCTCGTCCTGTCCGAGCCCCGATCTCACGACCGAGCGGGCCTCGCGGAGGACGGACTCCACCACCTGGTCCTCCGAGCCGGGCTGCGACGTGGCCTGCACCACCATCGCGCCGCCGTGCGCCAGCGCGAGGTAGCTCGCGTGCACGGAGTAGGCGTGCGGCGGGCGCTCCCGAAGGGCCCGCCAGAGCCGTCCCCCCATCATCGAGAGCCCGACCGAGAGCACGCGCGCTGCGGGGGAGTCCGCCGCTCCGTCGGCTGGGGCTCCGAACCCGACGGCGACGGTGGACTGCGGGGCGCCGCCGCGGTCGACGTCCGCCCGTCCCGCCGGCCGCGTCTCGACCGGCGTACCGGTCGGGTGCCCGGGAGGCGCCACGTCCGCCCCGCCTTCCGGCGCTGCGCTGCCCGGCACGTTCCCGCCTCCGATGTCGCCGGCGAGGCACAACACGAGGCTCCGGGCGCTGCAGAGACGGGCGTGCCACGCGCGCACGCTCGCCGCGTCCAGCCGGCCGACCGTGTCGCGCGTGCCCCTCAGCGCCCGCCCGTACGGGTGACCCGGGAACACGAGCGGCAGCAGAAGGAGCATCGCGAGCCGGTCCGGGTGGTCCTCGACCTCACCGATCTCCGCGAGCACCTCCGCCCGCACGTTCTCGAGGTCCTCGTCCCTGAGCCCCGGCTCCGCCGCGACGTCGGAGAGGAGGTCGACCGCCTCCTCAAGGTGCGTCGAGAGCACCGTAGCCCCGAGGCCCAGCCCGTCGCGGTCCGCCGTCGTCGTGATCGCGCTCCCCAGGCCCTCCATGCGGTCGGCGAGCTCGGACGCCGTGAGGCTCGTCGTCCCCCGCGCGAGGAGCTTTTGGAGAACGTATGTCACGCCCGCCTGGTCGTCCGGCTCAAGAGCCGAGCCGCCCCGGAACCCGAGCGCGACTGAGACCAGCGGAAGCCCGCTCACGCGGCTTGCGATGAGCGTGCCGCCGCCGGGAAGCCGACGGCGGTCGGTCGCCACCGGCCCGCGCTCAGCCAGCACCATCGGGCGCGCGAACGGCGCGGGCTGCCAGCCCGCCCGTGACTCGGCCAGTCTGCCCGCGTGCGTTGCCCCGGCCGCCAGCGCTGCGCGCGCGGCCGCGGCGGCGAGGTCCCCGGGCAGGGCGGACTGCGGACCGTATGCGAGGACGCTCGCGCGTTCGTGCCCCAGGTACTCCCGCGCGACGCGCAGGAGGTCGTCCTGCGTCACGGCCGCGAGGCGGTCGACGTACTCCTCGGCGTAGGCGACGTCGCCTTCGGTCTCGTACGCGCCGAGCGTCCACGCAATGCTCTCGGCGGTCTCGTGCTCGATCGCGTAGCCGGCCTCGAGCCGCCTTCTGTTCTTCTCCATTTCGGCCGGCGACGCAGGCTCGCAGCGCAGCCGCTCGATCTCGGAGAAGACTTCCGCCAGGACGTCCTCCGTGCTCCCCGCTGCCAGCACGGCCCGGACCACCAGGACGCCGGCGTCGCGGAACCCGACGTGGCCTGCCTCGACCTCGCTCACAAGACCGCGCGAGATGCGGAGCGACCGCGAGAGCCTGGAGCTCTTGCCGCTCCCGAGCAGGCTCGCGAGCGCGTCGAGCGCGGGCGCGTCAGGGTGGAGCACCGGCACCGTGCGGTACGCGACGCACGCGTACGTCTGCGTGAGGTCGCCCTCGAGGCCGCACGCTCTGAGAGCGCTCTGCTGCGGCTCCTGCTCGGCAGCGTCCCGCTCCGACGCCCCGGCCGCGAGGCCGCCGTACACCTGCTCGGCGCACGTCACCGCCTCGCGGGCATCGACGTCTCCGACGATGACCTGCACGAGGTTCCCGGCGCGATACGTCCGGGCGTGATGCGCCAGGAGGCTCTCGAGGGTGATCGCCGGGAGCGTCTCCTCGGTCCCGAGCACAGGCACGCGGCAGGGATGTTCGAGGAAGACCGTCTCGGCAGTGCGTCTCCAGAGGAGTGACCAGGGCTCGCGCTCCGCCGAGCGCGCCTCCTCGACGATGATCCGACGCTCGACGTCGACGTCCCCCCGGTCGAAGACAGGCGACATCGCCACGGCGGCCTGCGCCGCGAGCACGCGCCGCCAGTGCTGTGCAGAAACGATCTGGTAGAACGCCGTGTGGTCGACGCTGGTCCCGCCGTTCAGGTAGCCGCCAAGATCCTGGACCTCGCGCGCGAGGTCCACGTCGCCGTGCGGCCCACGGCCTCTGAAGAGGAGGTGCTCGAGGAAGTGAGACGTGCCCGCTCCGCCCCCGGGGTCGTCCCGGGAGCCAGAGCGCACCCAGAGGTTCAGGGCGACCGCCGGAGCGCCCGGCAGCTCGCGAACAAGCACGGTGAGACCGCTGGGGAGGACCTCGCGGTGGACCATGATGCCTCGTGCCCCGGCGCCCGTCGTCCTACTCCGCCGGCAGGCCCAGCGCCCGCTCCGCGAGGGCCGGCTGCACGTGCCCCAGATCGAGGAGTCGGTCGTGGAACGCCCTGAGCGAGAACCGCGCGCCCTCCTTGGCCCTGAACCGGTCGCGGATGCGCAGGATGGCGCGCTTCCCGATCATGTAGCTCGACGGCTGTGTCGGGGTGCCCGCGTATCGCTTGACCTCGGCGAGCGCGTTCACCCGCTCGAGGCGCGCGCGTCCGACCATGAAGTCCGTGGCCGCGTCGATGGACATCTCCCCGCTCGACAGGCCGACGTCAACGACGATCCGCGCCGCACGCCAGAGGCTCTCGTTGAGTTGGCAGAGCCTCGGCGCCGGGTCCGCGAAGTACCCCTCCTCCCGCATCATCTCCTCGCAGTAGAGGGCCCAGCCCTCGCCGAACACGGTGCTCCAGAAGAGCTTCCGCGCGACGTTCGGGGACGCGTTGGCGCGCACGATCTGGAGGTGGTGGCCGGGATACGCCTCGTGCAGCGCGATGACCGGGATCGTGTTCGAAGGATGCCCACGGAGCTGCATCTCGCGCTCCTCGGCCGGCGCGCGGTCGTTCACGGGCGTGACGAAGAAGAACCCCGCCTGAACCGGCTCGAGCGCCCCGGGCGGCATGTACGCCGCGTACGGGAGGACCGGCCTCGCGAACTCCGGAGTGTCGATGACCTCGAGCGTCTCGCCCTCCGGAACGGACACGAGGCCGCGCTCGCGCACGAAGTCGCGCGCCCGCCGCATCTCCTTCGCGTACGTCTCCTTGAGGAGCGCCGCCGGCGGGTGGCTCGCCTTCTGGTCCTCGACGACCTCCGTCCAGTGCCTCGATGGGTCGATCTCCCGAGCCACCTCGGTGAGCCGCGCCTCGGTCTCGCGCAGCACGTCCCACCCCATCGCCAGGAGAGCGTCGCTGCCGAACGGAAGCAGATGGTGCGTTCGGAGGATCCTGTCGAAGCTCTGCTTCCCTATGTGGAACGGCCGGTCGGACGTCGCCGCCATGCGCTCGAGGTAGAGCGCGGCCCGCTCGAACGCGGCACCCGCCTCCGCGCTGATTCGCTCGAGATCACGGCCCAGCGCGGGCACGCCCTCCGCGAGACGGGGGATCACGCTCGACAGGAACGCAGTCCCGCCCCGCGCCGCCTCGGCGCCGACCTGAGCGAAGATGCCCGGGGCTTCGCGAACGTTCGCCTGCATCGAGGCGAGGACCCGCGGGATCTGTCTCAGACGCGAGAGGACGCTGGCCGCGCGGTCCTCCAGCGGAGCGAAGTCTCGGACGATGAGCAGGTGACACGCGGAGATGGCCTCGTAGATGTAGTCCCCGGGCTGCGTCTCGTGGGTTCGCAGTTCCTCGTACGCGAACACGTTCCGCCAGAGCGCGGCGCGCCATACTGCCGCGTCGATGACGGAGTCGACGTCGCGCGGATCAGGCGCCAGAGCCTCCGCCTCGGCGAGAAGGCTCCGCATGTGGCGGTTCTGCTCTTCGAGCGCGTCCACGCTCCAGTCCCCCAGGTCCCCGTCACGGTTATGGAGGCCGAGGTATGACGCTGAGATCGGGCTGTCTTCGAGGACGGTGCGCAGGTAGCGCGCCGCCAGGCTGTCCAGTGCGGCATTCATGAGCGGTCCTCCATGCCTGCGCGGGAACGCGCGCAGGGGCGCTCATGGATTCTCGCACCCCACGACAGAGCGGTTCAAGGCGTTTCGGCCCGCGTGGGCGTCTCGGGTCGTGCGGCAGATCGATAGATCCGCACACCCAGACCGAGCACCATGGCGCAGTCCGCCACACACGCAGCCAGGGAGAGGAGCGCCGCGCGACCGGGCGCGGCCGCATGGAGCGGGCAGGCTGCCTGCCGCTCGCTCCCGTCGACGTCCCTCACGACCAGGACGCCGGCCGTGTCCCGGCCCACGCGCACGCGACCCGTTGCGCCTCTGGGACCCGTCCGCACCTCAACGCGGAAGCGAACGTCAGGAGCGATCGCCTCGTTCAGCCTCGCGACGCCGTCCGACCACGCCGCGAATCCCCGCATGACGCGCCTCCCCCCGGGGACACCGAGGGCCGGCCCGGCTCCCACGACCACCACCACACCGCCCCACGCCGGTACCGCCGCACATACCAACGCCGCCTGCCGGCCCTCGATTCCCGGATCCGGTCTCCCCCACCACGCGCCCCTTGAGCATCCGCCGTACCAGGAGAGGTCGGCCGCCCCGACGCCGGCTCGGGCGGGACGGTAACGTCCCTTGCCGCTGGACGTTGGGACCACAGCGTCTCGACAAACGAAGGGAGGCGGGCGCGAACGCACCCGCCTCCTCGTGAATGCCGTTGACAGCTGGTTCCTGCCGAAGTCCCCTACGAAGCCGCCGGCGGCGTCAGCGCGCCAGGCCATGGCGTGCTCAGACCCGGAACCTCCGGCGCTCCTCGTACGCCTCGAGCACCACCCCAAGCCGCCGAAGCGTGGACCCGAGGCGCGACGCGGCGCTCAGGCCCGAGCCCGCGCTCCGCTCCATGAGCTCCGCCACGCGCGCGCCATCCTGCTTCTCGGCGTCCGCGGACCGAAGCGCTTCGACGGCAAGCGACGCGGCCTCCGCGTCCGCCCTTCTCCTGTCCAGATGCGCGATCGCCTGCGATGCCACTTCCGACATCGTCCGCGCCGCGTCGCGCATGCCGTTCACCGCACGCGCGAGCGCCGCCTCGTCGATGTCGGGGCGAGCGACCTCGTCGATGACCTGGTCCGCCAGGAACTCGGTCTCCTTCGAGAGGGCCGTCATGGACTTGAGCTTCGAAGCGACGTCCTCCGCGGCGCCGCGGTCGCCGGCAGGTCGCGCCACCGCCTCGACGAGACGGCGGGCGTCCTCGATCTTGTTCGCGAGGCGCCTCAGGATCACCGCCTCGGCGGTCGCCCCTTCCCTCAGCTCCTTCAGCGAGACGAGAGCTTCCTGAGAGGATCTGAGGAGTTCGGGCGCCGTCTGCGACACGACGCCGGTCACCTCGGAGCTCGTCGACAGCTCGTCGCGGGCCTCCGTGAGCTCCCTGATGAGCACCACGAGCTTGTTGATCTCGTCGTTGACCTGCCCGACCTCGTCGCTTCGCGGGAGCTGGGTGAGGACGTTCGTGTCTCCCTTGCGCGCAACGTAGCAGGATCTCGCGAGCTGCCTGAGCGCTCGCGAGAGGCTGTTGCCCCAGGCTGCAGCGACGATGAGGGTGATGACGAGGACGGCTCCGAGAACTACCTGGATGGTGGTGGGGCCCGCATCGGCGAAGTACAGCGCGGCGAGGGCGGCGTCCTGCAGCAGGACGCCGACGACCGCCACAATGACGACCTTGAGCTCGATGCCGGGGCCGGACCGCTCCATGGACCCTCCGGGGCGCGCGTGCGGGCGCCCCTTGACCAAGCGCGAGGGCTGTGCAAGCGCCCTCGCACAGGCGTTCCCGGGGTCGGATTCTGCAAGGAGCATGCCAGGGGGTATGGGCCGGTTCGTGGGCGTCGTGCGCCAAGCACCCCGGCGCTTCGGGAGGCAGGCGCGTGGAGGGCCGCCAGCCTAGCCGAGCCTGTACAGCGACGTCCTCCTGTCCCCGAGCACGTCGTTGAGCGGGGTCACCATCTTGTCCCGGGCCTCGAGAGGGTCGATCTCCGCGACCAGCACCTCCTCACGGTCGTCGCTTCCTCTGACGAGCACGGCTCCCTTCGGAGAAACGACCTCGCTCCGGCCGGTGAACGTGAGGCTCTGCCCGGCACGCGACTCGGTGCCGATCCGGTTCGCGGTCACGGCGAACACGCGGTTCTCGAGGCACCGCGTGACCATCGCCTCCTGGCAGTATGGGAGCACGAGGTTCGCCGCGTGGCAGAGCACGTCCGCGCCCGCGAGCGCGAGCGTCCGGGCGGTCTCGGGGAAGATCCAGTCGAAGCACACCATGAGTCCCACCCGCACGTCTCGCACGTCCACCACCGCAGGCGGCCTGTCGCCCGGCTCGAAGAGCAGCTTCTCCCTGTCGAAGAGGTGGATCTTCCGGTAGACCGCGCGCTCGCCTTCCGGGCCCGCCAGGAATGCCGAGTTGAACGCGCGCTTCCCCACCCTCTCCGCGAACCCGATCACGACGGCAGCGCTCTTCGCAGCAGCTGCCTCCGCCACTCGCTCCAGCTCCTTCGCCCCCTCTTCCTGCGCGAGGTCGAGCAGCTCCTTCGCGGACCCGAAGGTGTACCCCGACAGCGCGAGCTCCGGGAACACGAAGAGGTCGGCTTCCACGGGCGCGATCGCCGCGAGCGCCCTCTCGAGATTTCCGCCGACGTCCCCGAACTGGGGTCTGAACTGAACTGCTGCGGCTCTCATGTCACACTCCCCTCTCCACGCCCGGGCACAGACACCTCAGGATATCAGGAAGTAACGCGCGACCGCGCCTGCCGTACCTGCGCGCCTCGCGTGTGGCGACGAGCGCGCGGCCTGCTTCTTGCAAGGCAAGCGTCCCGTGCGGCGCCGCCGCAGACGGGGTCGAACGCGTTCCCACACGAACCTGAGGCTGCGTTCAGCGCCACACCCCGCATGGTACAGAACTTGCTGTTCGGCTCGCAAGCGCAGACAACCGGGAGCTAGGGACCGCATGGCCGAGCGTTGCCACCACAGCAACATGAAGCGGACTGTGACGCGGGCGGCGGTGAGGCGGCGCACGCGTCGGAAGCTCGAGGTCGGGGCGGACGTCCAGACCTCTTACTTCTTCATGCTCAACTGCCTCCTCCACTCGCGCGTCCACACGGGGATCGAGTCCAACTCCATCTTCTACGACGAGGACGTGAACGTCTACCTCGCGCATCTCCTGAACGCTCACATCGATCCCAGGTACCTCGAGCGGACGGGACCGTACATCGCCACCGACGACGCGGCGCTCCACCGCCTGATCGACGGCTGCGCCGACGACAGGCGCCGCTACATGGTCTACAAGAGCACGGCCGACTTCCTGCTCATGGCCGCGGCCGTGTTCGACCTGTTCGAGACCCGGCATCACAACCGGCTCTCCCACTACCACACGCCGCGCGAGGTCTACATCGGCCGCGCTTCCACCTACTATGCGCTCGCCTCCTCCTATGCGATGAAACTCGATCGGGGCTCCTGCGCGGTCGGCTCCACGCTGCGGAAGCTCGCCGACGGCATGGACGAGTACGTCCGGATCCTCTCCTACATGCGCGGGCAGTACCTCGGGTTCATCCACAGGTACTCGTCCGGCGAGATGTTCCATCTGGACCGCACGATCGAGGAGATCCAGCGCCAGGAGAAGATCGAAGTCCTCAGGAACGAGTTCCTGGACACGTACCACGAGTGGATGAAGTCCCGCCAGCCCGAGGCCAAGGAGCGGCTCAAGGAGCAGGCCCTGCGCCTCAAGGAGATCGATCCGGCCTTCGAGTTCACGCCTCCCGCGTGACGCCCTGCTCCCCGTGCGGCGATCCACGCACCGTGAAAGAAGAGGGCCCTCCCCGTCCCGGGAAGGGCCCTGTCCGTCTTCCTTCCGGCGCCGCCTGGAGCGGCCCCGCGCGACCCGTGGCCTACTGACCCGGGATCACGAGCTTCTGTCCCACCTTGATGAGGTTCGGGTTCGAGATGTTGTTGGCCGCGAGGAGCGCCGACACCGTCACGCCGTACTTGGCCGCGATGCTCGCGAGCGTCTCGCCGCGGCTCACCGTGTGCCCGCCGCCCGTCGCGGTCGACGTCCTGAGCGCGTCCACCTCCTGGGTGAGACGCTTGTTCTCGTTCGTGACCTCGTCCAGCACGATCTCGAGCCGGCGAAGCACGTCGTCCCGGTCGCTCTTCCGGGCCGTGTCCACGCCGCGGACCTTCGATTCGAGCTCGATCCCGAGCTGCTGCTGGCCGCTCCTGATGGCCTCAAGGCCCCGGGACAGCTCCGAGTCGATGTCGGCGATCTGCTTCGCCATGTCGTCCTGCTGCCGCTGGAGCGCGCCTACGCTCTCCTCGAGAGCGCTGATCCGCCCCTCGAGCTGAAGGACCTTCTCCGAGAGCCCCGCCTGGCGCGTCGCGAACTGCTCCTGGGCGTCCCACACGTCCTTCTTGACGGCGAGCCCCCCGGTGCCGCAGCTCGACAGCGCGAGCGCCACGACGATCAGCCCGAGCGCGCCGAACGCCACCGTCCAAGGGTATCTGCCGGAGACGCGCATCGTCCCGTGCAATCGGTCCATGTCCTCCCCCGCTCTTCCGTGATGGCCGCCAATCCCCGGTCGAAGGTCGCCCCGGGTTTCGGCGCCGGGAGTCTAGTCCGACACGGCGAAGTGCGCCCGCCGGTTCTTCGCCCAGGCCGCCTCATCACCTGCCGAGTCGAGCGGCTGCTCCTCACCGTAGCTGATGGTGTTCAGCCGCTCGGCCGTGATGCCGAGCCCGATGAGATACCGCCGAGCCGCGAGAGCGCGCTGCTCGCCGAGAGCCATGTTGTACTCGTTCGTCCCGCGCTCGTCGCAGTGCCCCTCGATGAGGACCTTGACGTCCTCGTTCTCCTTGAGCCACCGGGCGATCCGCTGGAGCGTGGCCTCGTCCTCGGACATGATCCGGTACTTGTCGTACTCGAAGTGGATGTCCTCGAACACCCCCGCTCCCGGCTCCACGTACACGGTCTCCTCAGGCTGCGGCGTGAGGGCAACGTCCTCGCCGCGGAGTGCCTGGGTATCCTCCAGGGGCTCGGCCACGGGCTCCGCGACCGGCTTCTTGGAGCACCCGCTGAACGCAAGCAGCGCGAGAGCCACAACAAGGACGATCGGCAGCAGACGGCTGATCCTCGGCATCTTCCACCTCCTCTGGTGCGCTATCGTCGATCCCGTCATCGGGCAGTAACGCATCTAGCTCACCGAGACCACGCGGGACTCTCGTGGTCGCCAGCGTCGCTCGTGAGTCTAACAGGGACAAGGTCATGAATGTCAAGCATGTAGAGGTCCGTCTTCTTCTTCGACCGGACGCTGTAGACGACGTGCCGGCCGTCGGCCGCCCACGACGGATCCTCCTTGTTCCCTCCCCCGGTCGTGAGCGTCGTGACCTCCTTCGTCTCGACGTCCACCGTGCAGATCTGGTACGTCCCCTCGATGCGGGCGGTGTACGCGATCAGGTTGCCCTTGGGGGACCAGTCCGGAGACGTGTTGTACGACCCGCGGTACGTCATCCGCTCGTCCGAGCCTCCGGCCGCGTTCGTCACGTAGATCTGCGGCGACCCCGACCGGTCCGACACGAACGCGATACGGCGCCCGTCGGGCGACCAGCAGGGCGACGACTCGGTGCTGGGCCCGTGCGTGAGCCGCCTGGGCTCGCTCCCGTCCGCGCGGAGCCGGTAGATCTCCGGGTTCCCGTCCCGCGACAACGTGATGAGCGCCTCGCCTCCCTTGGGAGAGATGCTCGTGAACGCGTTGAGCCCCGGGGACCACGAGAGACGCCTGACGGCTCCCGTCGAAAGGCCTATCACGACGGCTTCCTGGCCGAACGCCCGGAACCTGGTGTAGGCGATCGCGCTGTTGTCCGGGAACCACGACGGGTACATCGCGGCGTGGCCGTCCTTCGTGACCCTCCGGATGTTCTCGCCGTCGTAGTCCATCACGTAGATTTCCTTCGTCCCCGTGACGTTCGACGAGAACGCGATCCTTGACCGCGCGATCCCCTGCTCCCCCGTCAGGTTGTGCACGATGTCGTCAGCCAGCTGGTGAACGAGGGCCCTCCACTGGCTCGGCTGAGCCACGTACCGCTTCGTGAAGATCGACCGGCCCTGGCCCAGGTCGTACACCTGCGCCTCGAGCGCGAGCTCGGTGCCCCGGGACTGGACGTCGCCCTTGACGAGGACCTCCGCCCCCAGCGCCAGCCACTCGGGAAACGCGACGCGGCCCGAGCTCCTGTCGTCGGCCTCCGTCTCGTCCACAAACCCGAGGTTCTCGACGACACTGAAGTGGCCGGAGTACTCGAGGTCGGTGGAGAGCACGCTCCGCATGTCCTCGTCCCTGACGGTGCCGGTCGCCCCGGCGAAGAGCGGGACGGCTACGATGATCTTCTCACCGAAGCCCTTCGTGATACTGAGGTAGACCTCAGGCGCCGCGGCGTCGCGCACCCCGAGCACCAGGACGGCCGCACAGAGAAGGACGCCGATGACCGATTTCGTCAGAACGCGCACGCGGCTCTTCCCGCCTTTCGTGTGAGCTCGTCTACTCCCGCTCGACGGTGAAGTCGATGGTCACGTCGAGGTAGCTCTCCCTGTAGTCGCTCGGGAGCGGAGGAAACGGCGCGGCGCTCCGCACGGCCTTGGACGCCGACTGGTCGATGGTCGTGCGCCCCGACGACCTCCGCACGGTCACCGCGGAGACGGAGCCGTCGCGGCCGATCCTGAACGAGATCCGAGCCGTCAGAGACTCCTCAGTCACGAGCCTGTCGCTCGGCTGCTTCCAATTCGAGCTCACCTTCCCCTGGATCACCCCGATGTACCAGGCATACGGGAAGCGCGACACGGTGATGCTCGTCCGCTGAGCGCCCGGGGACGGCTGCCCCTGCACGGCCGCCCGCGCCGGCTGCTCCGTGGCCGCGGGCTCCGACGAACGCTTCTGGTCCTCCGCGTTGAGCCTCTCCTCCAGACGCTGGGCCAGCGTCTTCTCGGGACGCGGGGGCGTCGCGACCTTCCTCGGCGCGGGCTTCCGCGGCTCCTCCGAGATGACGTCCTTCGGCGGCTCCTCCTTCGGCGCGGCCTGCTCGGGCGCCGGCTCTGGCACCTGTTCAGGCTCCTCCGCGGCCGGCGCCGCCTGCCCGGCCGCCGCCGCCGTCGCATCGAGGAGTTCCACGGCGTACACGTCCATCGCCGTCGGCGCGTCCCTGCGAAGCTGCGGGATCAGGGGAACGACCACGAGCACGACCGCGTGGAGGATCCCGGAAATGATGAGGAACCGCTTCATCTCCATCAGGCGCCTTTGCCGCTACCGCGGCGGACGGGTGGCAAGCGCGATCCGCGTGATGCCCACGCCTCGCACGGCGTCGAGCACCTCGACCACCCTGCCGTAGTTGAGCGCCTGGTCGGCCTTGATCATCACGGGCACGTCGGGGCGCGCCGTGTGGATATTGCCGAGGCGCTCCTTGAGCTCGTCCATGCTCACCCGCTGCCCCTCGAGGTACACCCGCCCGTTTTCCGCAACCGCGACCGTCATGACGTCGGCGACGTCGATCCGCTGCGGCGCCGCGGTCGGGAGCGTGATCTCGACGCCCTGCTCGATCATCGGCGCCACCATGATGAAGATGATGAGGAGCGTCATGGTAACGTCCACGAGGTTCGTGATGTTGATGTCGCTCAGAGGCTCCAGGTCTCTGTCGCGCCTGCCGCGCTTCGCCACGCCCGACCCCCGCGCCGTCAGAGGCGCACCGTTGGACGCTCTACGTCCGACCGAAGTTGCGCTCGACCGTGGAGAGGAACTCGGAGGAGAGGTTCTCCATCTGGACCGTCAGGCTCCTCACCGTGTTCATGAGGTAGTTGTAGCCTGCCAGCGCCGGGATGGCGACGGCCAGGCCCGCCACCGTGGTGGTGAGGGCGGCGGTCACGCCGGGAGCGACGCTGCTGATGCTCGCGCTGCCGGTGACCGTCATGGCGGCGAACGCCTCCATGATGCCCCAGACCGTCCCGAAGAGGCCGATGAAGGGCGCGATGCCGGTGCAGGTCGCGAGGATGATGAGGTGCGAGCGGAGGTCCAGGATCTGCTCGGATATGGCCCGGTCGAGGCTTCGCTCGATCCCGTCGACCTGGACCAGCGTGACGGCCGGGTTCGCCGGCCTGCCTCTCCCACCGGCGAGGTACGAGAGCTCCGCGAGACCGGCCTCGAACACCGCCGCGAGGGGCGAGGGCTCGAACTTCTGCCGGTCGGCGAAGTGTCTGATCATCCCGTCGGGGTCGGCCCGGAACTGCCGGAGGAAGTCCTCCGACCGCGCCTTCGCCTTCCTGAGGGCGCCAAGCTTGTAGAGGATGATCGCCCACGAGTACACGGACACGAGCAAGAGGAAGTAGACGATGATCTGGCCGAGAAGCCCGGACTGGGCCACGCTCGTCAGGAATCCGCCACCCACCGGGTCGCCTCCTGTTACGGTCACGCGGGGACGGTCCCCGCGACATGGCTTGACCAACGCGTCAAGTTGCGCGCCCGGCAGCGCCTGGGAGCGCCCCGGGCCCGGAAATGGTACACCACGAGGGACGACGGCGCACCCAAAACCTTCACCGACCGGGTCCGAGGGTCCCCTGTCCTGACCAGCTCATGATGAGCACGTACGCGACGGCGAACGCAACCGCGGCCAGCCGGGCGCGACCGCGAGGGAGCCCGAACACGGGCTCCGCCGCGATGCCGAGAAGGACGAAGAACCAGACGGAGAAGAGGTCGATCTGGCGGGCGAGGCTCCAGAGATAGTCGTGGCGGACAGGGTCCACGAGAAACGCGAGGTTGGCCCCGGCCCGCGCCGTGCCGGTGAACGGCAGGAGGCAGGCGACCACGAGGGAGCCGATGCCGACGGGAATGGAAGCGTGCGCGACGGTCGAGAACGCGACCCGGAACGTGGTCCTCCCCCCGGCCACCATCCCGGCCAGCCTGTACAGCAGCGCCTCAAGGAGCATCACGAGCGGCACGGCGACCAGGGCCATCACGACACCGGCCCCGAGGAACGCCGCCCGGGCATCCTCGAGGCTCGTCCCCGACATCGAGGCCTGATCCGCGAGGAACTCGTCCATGTACCCCGATCGCACCGCGAACGCGGCGCTCACGAGGGACGCCCCCACCACGAACACGAGGGGCAGCACCCAGTGCGGCCGTCGGGTGAGGCGCTCGAACGTTCTCCGCGGGAAGACGAGCACGAGCGTCATGGCCGCGAGGGGATTGAGTGGTCTCTCGTCGCTCAAGCGCTCTCCTTCCCTTGGCCGCCGTCGGGGGCGATGCTCCTGCACGACCGCTTCCGACCTTCGAACGTCGCGATCTCGCGAATGCCTGCGCGGTCGAGCAGCCGGAGGGCAAGGTCGAAGTCCATCCCCACCTCGCGAGGCGCGTGGGCGTCCGATCCGAGCGTCACCGGGACCCCGCGTTTCCCGCAGGCCTTGAGGAACGGGAGTGCAGGGTAGATCTCGACCGCCGTCTTCCTGAGCCCGGACGTGTTGATTTCGATCGCGATGCCGGCGCGCGCGAGGGCGTCGGCCGCGTCGGCGTACATCCTCTCGAGCGGGAGCTTCGTGGTGATCCCGTGCTTCTTGATGATGTCCGGGTGCGCCATGACGTCGAAGCCGCCCCGCTCCGCGGCCTCGCCGAACACCTCGAAGTACTTCTGATAGAGGAGGTCGGGCGACTTGTCCTTGTAGGTCGCGAGGTTCCGGCTGTCGTTGAACCCCCACCCGTCGAGGTAGTGGACGGAGCCGTACACGTAGTCGAAGCGGTACCTCGAGGCCGCGTCCCAGATCTCGTCCATCTGCCCGGGGACGTAGTCCATCTCGATTCCGAGCCTGACACGGATCCCGCTCACCGAGGTCTGGAGGTCTCTGACCATGTCCACGTAGTGCGGCAGGTCCTCGGGCGCCATGGAGAGGCGCGGATCGCGGTCGCGCAGGATCGGCATGTGGTCGGAGAACCCGATCTCGGAGAGGCCCCGCGCGATGGCCTCGCGGACGTAGTCCTCGGGCTCACCGACCGCGTGCCCGCAGAGCCTCGTGTGCACGTGGTAGTCGACCAGGCGTCCGTATGCCTCGGGCGGGAGCTTTCGCTGCGGGCGCGTCCATCGGATCACGCGTTTCCTGACGGCACGCCTGACGCGCTTCACACGCCCTCCGCCCGCACCGCCGGAGGCGGAGCGGTCACCTCGAACGAGCACCGGACGATCCCGATCGCGAGCGCGGCAAGGCTCAGGATGAGAAGCAGCTTGAGCCAGAGCGGCTGAGAGCGGAAGCCGCCTGCGCCCCTGCCCGCGCTGTCGCCGGCGCCGCCGCGCGGCGCGCCGCGATCCGGTCTTGACTCGTCCGCCACAATCGCGACCTCCCTAGCGCGCGCCCCACGCCTTCTGGACGAGTCCGGGCGCCGTCGGCGCCGTCGCGAGGCTCACGCCCACGAACACGAGAAGCGACACGAGGACGCCCGGTATGAACCCGTGGATCCCGAACGGCATCTTCGCGACCATCCACCCGAGCGACGTCACGGTCCCCGCGACCATCGACGCCATCGCGCCCTGCCGGGTCCCGCGCTTCCAGTACACCCCGAGCACCACGGGCCAGAGGCACGCCGACGCGATGACGGCCCAGGAGAACGCAGTCACGACGAGGATGAGCGCCGGCGGCCTGAAGGCGATGAGGAGGGAGATGAGCCCGGCCCCCAGGCTTGCCACCCTGCCGAGCATCACGTCGCGCCGCCCACCGCTCCGTGCCTCTGCGCCTCCCGCGTTCGCGGCCTTCGCCGGTCTCCTGAGGTCGTTCACGATCGCGGCGCTCACGATGATGAGGACGGACGAGAACGTGGACATCCCGGCCGCGAGGACGCCCGCGAGGAACACGGCACCGCCCCACGGGTTGAGGACCATCCGCGTCAGCGTCGGAATGGCCAGGTCGGGGTTGTCGAGCGCCGGAAGTAGCGTCCGGGACACCGCGCCGGTGAAGTACGGGAGGAATGCCATCGCCCCGCCCAGCGTCGCGAGCACCGTCCCAAGCCGCAGCACGCGGGTGCTCTGCATCGAGTAGAACCGGACGAGGAGCTGGGGCATGCCCCAGACGCCGAGGCTGACGATGAGGCAGTAGGAGATGAGCCCCTGCCAGCCCCAGATGCCGGGCGTCGCGACGAGGCCCTGGTCCATGGCCGCGAGCCTGGCGTTCACGACGGAGATCCCGCCGGCCGCCGAGAGCGTCACGACCGCGAGGAGAATGAGCCCGAAGAGCATGATCCACGCCTGGATGAAGCTCGTCCACACCACCGCGAGGTACCCGCCTACCGCGACGTAGGCGAGGATGATGAGGCCCGAGATGAGGACCCCCTGCTCGTACGGGATGCCCATGAGCCCCTCGACGATCCGGCCCATCCCCTGGAGCACGCTCACGTTGTACACGATCATGAAGAGA
>Ga0316622_100000019_pt1 | contig 61831 bp, 61 predicted proteins | sample OWC_Aug_OW2_C1_D_FD_207646 | JGI IMG/M metagenome (GOLD analysis project Ga0316622, IMG submission 207646) | Wetland soil microbial communities from Old Woman Creek delta, Ohio, United States - OWC_Aug_OW2_C1_D5_C | ecosystem: Environmental > Terrestrial > Soil > Wetlands | place: USA: Ohio... | reverse complement strand
GATTTCTTGAGTTCGTCGAGGATCGCCTGTTCAGGCGGGTTGACATCCACTTGGCGTGAGTGGAGGCACACGTATTGCGGATGCTGATCTGAAGTGACGTAGACGTCTTCCCCTATCCATACAGACCGGATCCTGCCCTCCCTAAGCAACTCCGCTGCCCACGACCTCAACTTGTCGAATGCCACCCTCGAGTGAGCGAAGATGTTCTCCCCTTTCTCCCTGAAAACGTTCATCGGTCCGATCAGGCTCATGGCCTCGATGACATCCTCCTTCGACTGAATCCGGGGGAACTTCGATGCATAGTATTCCTCGACGACCTCCGGGTCGAACTGGTATCCGGAGACTGCCTCCTCTCCCAGGGCTCTCTCCAGGACCTTTCGGTGGAGCTCCCTGAGGAGCATACTCCTGTCCTCCATCAGAACGATGTCCGATATGCCCACGAGGATCACGTTGTGGGCGAAAGGCGACGGGACTCCGGAGAACGGAAGGTACTCGATGCTCCTCTCGCCCTTCTCGATGGATGCGAGCACGTCCTTCGCGTGCTCGAGATCCATGACCTCCGTCAGTATCTCTTCGTAGGTCTCGGAGATGACAGGGAATCTATCGACCTCGTGCAGTGCGTCGAGCAGACGGCTCGACCGGAGCTGCTGTCTGGACACCGAGAGTTCCTTCCCTTTGTAGTTCCTGAGGACCATGAAGCTCCGTGTCGCGACGTGCCGGAAGCGCTGGGAGAACAGCTCTGAGTCGCGGACCGCCTTCCTGAGAACCTGCTCCAGACTATCGGAACGAAGCATGTCCCCGAGCTCTTCCAGCCTGAAGCTCCTGGGCACGGTGACCATGAAGTTGTCGTCAGTCACGGAGACGGTCACATTGGATCGGAGTCTATCTGACAGGGCGGATGCGTATGCTCTGCTGAGCGCGTCGTTCACGCGCCTGCCGAACGGGAAATGAAAGATCGCGCTCTTGTTGCCGGTCGCGTCGACGTATCCTTCGACCAGCAGCCTCGAGTCCGTCGGGATATTCGCGACCGCCTTCTGCTCTTTGAAGTAGTTCAGTATGGTCGTGGATGAACCCTCGTCCACATCGAACTCTTCTCTAAGCCACGACGCGATCGAAGCGTCCGGCACCGAGCCAAGCTTCTGCTCCATCTCCCCTCGGAACTGACCTATCGCTACTGAGAGGTCGAAGCTCCTGGGAAGCATCTCTCCTGTCCATGAGGGGACCGTCGGTTTGCGACCACTCGCGCTCTTGACGAACACCTTCGTCCCCTTCGACTTGATGAACTCGTAGCTCCTCCCTCCGAGCACGAATATGTCGCCCTGGGAGAGGCGCTCCACGAACTTCTCGGAGAGGGAGCCGATGGGCGAGCCACGCTCCGAGTAGACCTGATAGTCGGCCTCCTCTGGGATAGTCCCCTGGTTCAGGTAGTAGATCATCCTCGCTCCGCGCTTCTTCCCGAAGACCCGCTCCTTCTCGTCGTACCAGAGCTTCGAGTAGATACCCTCGAACTGCTCCTTCCCGCCCAGATAGTTCAGCACACTGTCGAACTGCTCCATGGAGAGGTTCCTGTAACAGTATGAGCGCCTGACGAGCTCGAATGCCTCTTCGACCTTCCACCTTCGTTCGATGGACATGCCAACAAGCGTTTGGGCGAGAACATCCAGCGAATTGACGGGGATCGTGACCCGGTCTATCATCTTCCTGTGGGCAGCCCTGCAGAGCACCGCGCATTCCACGAGGTCGTCGCTCTCGAAGACGACCATCCTGCCCGTCGAGGTGCCTCCGTATTGATGCCCCGCTCTTCCTACCCTCTGGAGGCCCTTCGCGACCGATTTCGGTGAGCCTATCTGGACGACGAGATCTATGGAACCGATGTCGATCCCCAGCTCTAGAGATGTCGAGGAAACCACCGCCCTCAGGAGACCGTTCCGCAGGCTCCCCTCGACGTCCATCCTGGTCTCCCTGCTGAGGCTCCCGTGGTGCGTGCCTATGTCCTCGAGTCCTCGTTCCTTCAGCTTGTAGACGACGCTCTCGGCACCGCTCCGAGTGTTGGTGAAGACCAGCGTGGTCCTGCGCTGGCCAATCATCTCCTTGAGCATGTCGTACATCTTCGAGTTGACAACCTCGAATGACAGGGCCGTCATGTCCTTCGTCGGGCAGAGCACCATGAGATCTAGGTCGCGTTGCTTGAACACCTCGACGACGTTGATGTCCCTAGGCTTGCCATTCCTCAGCCCTGCCAGATACTCCGCGACCTGCTCCAGGGGTGCGACAGTCGCTGAGAGCCCGATCCTGACGAACTCCTTCTTGCACAGGTTCTGGAGCCTCTCGAGGGCAAGCGAGAGGGCCACTCCGCGCTTCGAGTCGCATATCTCATGGACCTCGTCAACGACAACATAATCCACGCCGACGAACTTGGTGCTGAAGACCGGGGTCGCCAGTACGAGGGACAGGGACTCAGGGGTCGTGATGAATATGTGTGGGGGGGAGCGCGCCTGCTTCTGCCTCTCGCTCGGGAGGGTGTCGCCAGTCCTGACGGCCACCTTCACCTCAGGAGGCGCGAGGCCCTTGGCCTTGAAGAGTTCGGATATCTCGGCCAGGGGCTTGATGAGGTTCTCGTTGATGTCGTTCGCCAGGGCCTTGAGCGGGGATACGTAGACCGCGTAGATCCGGTCTTCAAGCTGCCCCCTCTCCGCCTGGAGTATGAGCTCGTTGAGGATTGAGAGGAATGCCGTCAGGGTCTTTCCCGATCCAGTCGGGGATGACACCACGACGTTCTCTCTCCCGTGGATGAGAGGGACTGCCATCGCCTGGGCTTCAGTGACCTCCCCGAACTTCGTCCTGAACCACTCTGACACAATAGGATGCATCAGAGCCATTACCTGGTCCGTGGTCCCCTTGTCTTCGATTCTTGTTACCATGTGAACTGACCGTCAAATTCCATTTCCTTATCCTTAGTACCTATTAATACGTTTTTGAGAGGCACGACAAAAGTCCTCCGAACGGCAAATGTATTTATGTAAACGAACCGATAGGAACGACCGCGGATATTCAATGGCCAGACTCCTCATTTCCAGCTCGCTGCTATCGCTCGTAGTCGCCATCACAATGATCTGTGGAGCGATAACAGCCGGGATAGTCGTCTCGTTCCATGTCGAGGAGCCCACGAAGGCCTCGATTCTGCAAACCCCCGGCCTCGGCGCCATCAACGTCACCGTCGTCGACGATGTCGCTAGAATCATAGTCGGTGCCACTGTGAAGTTGAACGGAACGACGGTTGGGGTGACTGGTTCTGATGGGTCCTATCTCATTCATGATCTTGCCCCGAACGAGACCGACCTGCCTTACACGGTCTCTGCGGCGAAGACGAACTATTGGGACAGCTTGCCCCAGAGCTGCGCGGTCGTCGAGAATGAGACCACCAACATCACGCTTGTCATCCAGGGCAGCACAATCCTCGGAACTGTCAACAGCCCGACTGGGCCAATATCAGGAGCTGTCGTCTCGATCATCTCACTGGGATACTCCGCAGACGTGTCTCCCGTCAACGGATCGTACAGGCTTGATGGACTTCCTGGTGGGACGCACTCGGTGACCGCCAGTGCGCAAGGGTATGTCCCGCAGACCCAGGATGTGGTCGTGCCCGTCGCGGACAGTGTTCTTGTCAACTTTATCCTGACAACCCAGAACGGATCGATCTCTGGCAGTACCTACCACTCACAGCTAGGAACCCCCCTGAACGCGACCAACGTTTCAGTCCAGATCGGTCTAGTCACAGTGACAGTCCCGAGCGATTCAAGCGGTAACTACAACATCACCAACGTGCCCGAGGGCGTATACACGGTCACGGCATCGCGGGATGGCTTCCTGACGGCCAGCGCGACCGACGTTGCGGTCACAAGAGGGAATCTCACGTCAGGAATTGACCTCTACTTAGTCGAAAAACCAACCAGACTCTATGGTGTGGTCAGGTCGGGCCAGGTCCTGCTAGTCGGCGCGAACATCACTGTCGTCGGGACTGCTGTCTATGCGCTGTCAGGCGCCGACGGCAACTACGAGATTGGGAACCTGAGCACGGGAACGTACGTCATCCAGGCGACTGTCCAGGGTTATGAGACCCAGACCGTCTCGGATGTCGTGATCCTCCCCGGAAGTGACACGCAGCTGAACTTCAACATGACTGGGCTGCCAGGAGCAAGGCTCAGGGGCATTGTCAAGGACTCCAGGTCGAACGCGCCCCTTGCAAACGTTCTCGTGACAATAATAGACCTATCACCACAGCCCCGTTCGGTGTTCACCAACATCAACGGTGAGTTCGAATTCCCAGCGCTGACCGCGGACAACTACACCTTAAGATTCGAGAAGACCGGATACAGACCACTTGAGATTGGAAAGGTCGAGGCCATCGAGGGTTCAACCAACGTCATCGAGTTCCAGATGACGCCCCTGCGCGATACGTTCGGGGGCTTCATCGAGGGGCTTGATATGGCCCATTCGATGATGCTGCTCGCGCTCGCCCTGACTTTCATCATCCTCGGTGTGGCGGTCGTCCTAAGAGTCAGATCATTCACATCCCCCGCCACCGCCCCCGCAGTGTACGATCAATCGGAGGAGGGACGGGCCGAGCAAGTGCCCGTTCTGGAAACGCCAGACGAGGAAGACACCTCCTCGGAAGAAACGGACAACGCTGCGAAGATGAAGAAGACAAGAAAACTGAAGTAGAGCGGCCTTGTGGCCGCTCGTTTGTTACCTAGCTGAGGCCCAGCTTCGCCCTCGCTTTCTTCTCGTTCTCCTTGATCTTGACGTTCACGTCGGCGAACAGGCTGTTCCCGTGAGCATCGATTGCGACCGTGAGCGGACCGAAGTTGTCACAGTTGAGTATCCATATCGCCTCCGGCATCCCGAGCTCGAACCACTCGACGCCTTCCACGCTCTTGATGCCCTTCGCGGCAAGGACCGCGGCCCCACCGGTGAAGGCCAGATAGATGCACCCGAACTTCTTCATGGCGTCGACCGTCGGCTGGGACATTCCTCCCTTGCCGATGATGGCCCCCGGTCTGAACTTCTCGATGAATCCAGGCTCAAGCGAGTTCATCCTGGACGAAGTGGTCGGGCCGGCCGCCACCGCCACCCACTTGTCGCCGACCTTCTTCATGATCGGCCCGCAGTGGAACAGCGCTGCGCCCTTGAACTCGACAGGTATCTTCTTGCCTTTCTCGAGGTACTCCAGGGCGTGGATGTGCACCTCGTCCCGGCCTGTGAGGACGATGCCATCCATGTACACGGTCTCTCCCGCCTTCAACGCGCGCGCGTCCGCCTCTGACAGTGGAGTCTTGATCTTCTTGGGCATTGGAATCACCCCTCGTGAGACGGATAGGCCGTCTTGCCATTGGGCATAATCCTGACAGTCCCGTGCCTTCCCGCCCAGCACTGCACATTGAGGCCGACTGGGAGGCTCGCCGTGTGGCAGTATGCGTATTCGATGTTCAGACCGAGGCAGGTCGTCTTGCCCCCGAGGCCCATGGGTCCGATCCCCAGCATGTTGATCGCCTCGAGCAGCTCGGTCTCCAACTTGGCGATCTCCGGGTCCTTGTGCCTCTGGTTTATGGGCCTCAGGAGCGCCTCCTTGGCGAGCTTCATCGCGATATCGCTCGAGCCGCCTATGCCTACGCCCAGTATCGTCGGCGGGCACGGGTTGCTGCCCGCTCTGAGCACTGCGTTCAGCACGAACTCCTTGATGCCCTTGAGGCCCTGGCTGGGCGTGAGCATCGAGAGCTGGCTCATGTTCTCTGAGCCCGCACCCTTCGTCATGACCGTGATCTCGATGTAGTCCTTGTCGTGGATGCGCCAGTTGATGTACGGCATCTTCTCCCCGACGTTGTCTCCCGGGTTCTTCCTAGTGATCGGGTGCACCGCGTTCGGCCTCAGCGGGACCTCTTTGGTCGCCTTCCTGACGCCCTCGACTATTCCCTTCTCGACATCCACTTTGCAGTCCTTCGGCAGATACGCGTAGAATATGGTCACGCCCGTGTCCTGGCACATCGGCGTGTTCCCCTTGATCGCCATGTCAATGTTGTCCACGATCGCCTTGAGCTGCATCTTCGGGACCTCGTCAGTCTCGCTGGCATAAGCCTTCCTGAGGGCGTCCTCGACGTCCTTAGGGAGCTTGACGACGGTCTTCCTGAGCAGCTCCACGACTGCGTTCGATACATCCTGCTCGGTGACCATTGCTCTTCAACCTCGGGCCTGGGAAGGCGGCTTCAGGATTAATTCCTTTTGATGAAAGCGGACAAGATGTGGACGATTACCAGCTATCGCTCAGGACATAGGTCCCGAGCTTCGTCTTCACGAGCCTAACCTGGTCGCCTTTTCGAGAGAATCCTCTGGGCTTCCTGACCTCCAGAGGCTTCATCGTCTCGGGGTCCAACACCTGCAGCTCCCGCTCCTTCTCCGTGAGCACGACGGCGTTCATGATCGCGGGCTTGGACTGCGAGAGCGAGCACTCGGTTCGATCGCTGAATCTGATCGAGCGCTCCTCCCCGGTGAGCAGGTCGACCCCGTGGAGCATGCCCCTCGACATGCCTCGGACATAGTACTCCCTCCCCTCATACAAGACAACGTCCCCCTTGAACATGGCCGGCAGGCGGACCAGATAGGTCATCCTGTAGACGTCCTTGCCGTCCCTCCTGCCCCACAGGCTGGAGGACTCCTTGTATTCGGCGCAGTACGCCTCCTGGAGATCTCTGGAGACGCTCCTGGCCGAGCTGACGGTGCTGAAGTAGAAGTCGAGCCCGCCTTTGACCTTCTCGACCTTGCTGAGGAACACCTCCCTGCTGGACTTCCTCATGGCGCCAACTCTGACCCTGACAGTGCGCTCGACCTCTCCCTCGAGCTGCTTCGGGAACGTGCGCTCCGGACCGCGCACCTGGACTATCGCTTCGTAGTACTTCCCCTGCTGCTTCGAGCACTCCGTGCAAGACCCGCGCTTGACCCTGACGATAGTGCCGAGCTCGCGCGTGAACTCGTGCCCCTGCACGACGAGCATGACCTCGATCCTGGCCTCGAGGTTGCGCTCGTCCTTCTCCGTCAGGTGCACCCTGAAGTCGGATACTTTCGCATCCTTTGGCAGGACAAGGGCGCCCTCGACGGCATCCTCCGCGGCATGTCTGATGGAGCCCACGTCCTCCCAGCCCTTGTCGGTGAGCATCGACTGGCAGTGCGCGCACATCACCAGGTCCACGTGATCCGCGATCGAGGGCTGGACGTGCTTCTTCGAGTAGCATTCCCGGCACAGGGCGCCTATCAGCTCGCCCTCCTTGCCGCATTCGACGCAGAACAACTACATCATCCTCGCCATCTGGGCATGTGGGACTCCCCCGATGTCCAGGACGCAGTCCGGGTCCACGAACCCGTGCCTGATCGCGATCTCCATGGTCCTCTTGCCCACGAGGTTCGCGATAGTCGCGAGCTGTAGCCGGTTGACAAGCATCTCCTCGTCGGCGTCCTCGCCCCTGTAGAAACTCTCGGAGACCGTTATCCTCAGGCCTTTCCCAGTGAAAGTCTTGCCGACTATGTCCTTGTCACAGGCCGCCAGCAGAGTCTCGCCCCCTTGCCTGTAGACTCTGAGGCATATCATCCGACCCGCTCCTCGCTGGTGAGCCTGTAGTACCCCGGCTGCGGGCGGTAGACCTCTCCTCCCTCGCTGAGCCTCTTGAGGAGCGCCCTCACGCGTTCCTCTGGTATGTTCTCCGAGGCCGCTCTCTGAATGAGGGCCTCTTCGCTCACGCCCCGCTTCTCCTCGGCCATCTGCTGGATCATGTTCCTCAGGACGTAGATCTGCTCGCGCTGGCTCCTGCTGGTGCCCGTTGCGATCAGGTCGATGTCCCGTCGGCCGCCCTCGCTCGCGACCTTGCTCAGGTAGTACTCGACGATCTTGATCGCTCTTGCCGCATCTTCGGAGCTGACTATCTGGTTCAGGCGCGCCCTCGCGCTCGACTCGGATAGACGAATCAGTGCCTCCAGCTGCCTCGGAGTGATGGGCACGGAGGCCTCCTCGCCCTCGCCCATCTTCCTGATGGAGACGTAGTAGTTCTCGAGGGTACGCATGGCCTCATCACTCATGATCGGCGTGATCCTCTTGCTGTAAGCGACGTACTTCCTCAGGAATTCCCTGTCCATGGCGGGCACCAGACCCGAGCTGTCCCTCAGGATCTCCTTGGTGTCCACAGCGGTCACTGTCTCCGGAGCTTCGTGCAGTTTGACCTCCCCGCGCCTGTGAACGCGCAGCAGGTGCACCGCGAGGCTCCTGTCCTTCTCCGCGTCGGGCTTGTCGCTCATCGTGAATATCGCATCGAACCTGGAAAGCAGCGCCGGAGGCAGGTTGATCTGGTCCGCAATCGGTTGGTGATCGTCGAACCTGCCGAACTTCGGGTTGGCCGCGCCCAGCACGGCGCACCTGGACTGCAGAGTCGCGGTGATCCCGGCCTTCGCGACCGAGATGGTCCCCTGCTCCAGGCTCTCGTGTATGCTGGACCTGTCCTGGTCCGTCATCTTGTCGAGCTCGTCGATGCATGCTAGGCCCTTGTCGGCCAGCACCAGCGCGCCCGCCTCGAGTGTCCAGCGGCCCTCTCCGAACTCGTCCTTGACCGCGGCAGCGGTGAGCCCGGCGGCTGAAGACGATTTGCCGGAGGTGTATATGCCCCTCGGGGCCAGCATGGCCATGTACCTGAGTATCTGGGACTTCGCGGTACCAGGGTCCCCGATGAGCGCGATGTGTATGTCACCTCGTATCCGTGTGCCGTCGTCCATCGTCTTGCTGACGCCACCGAACAGTTGCAGCGACAGGGCCTCCTTCTCCTGCTCGTAACCGTAGATCGTCGGCGAAATGGACGCTATTATCCTGTCGAACAGGTCCGGAGCCTCCGCGAACTCGCGGATCTTCAGCTCGTCCTCGGGGGTGATCAGCACCTCCTCGTACTCCTTCTCCTCGAATTCGATCGCGTTGATGTCCAGATGTATCTCGAAAAGTGTGGACTTGACCTGGGTGCCCTTCTGCTGGCTTCTGAGGATACCGTTCAAGATGACCCTGTCCCCAGGCGAGATCTTCCCTGACAGGTCATCCTCGATGTAGCCGGCCAGACGCTCCGGCTGCGAACCCCCTCTGAGACCCTCGGGCGGCTCCTGTATCTCGATCTTCTGCGTGTCGACGAACTTGGACGGGTCCGTCAAAAGCCTGAATTTGGTGGAGCCTGTGCCCCTCCCGCAGCCGCCATCGTCCTTGGAGCACTCGAGCGGCTCGTGGAACTGCATACCCTCCTGCTCGATCACGGTCCTGTGGCCGCAACGAACACACTCGAACTCCGCGATGGTCACTCTCGGCCTTACCTCGGTGGCCTTCCTGACGAGGCCCTCGATCGACACGAACGTGCCGAGGTGCTTCGCCCTCAGTTTCCGGATATCTATCCTCGAGTCCCTCGGAAGTTCCTTGATTCTGAAGTGAACGAAGGGGTTGGTGAGCGCGTGTGAGACCATGTGCTTGAGCGCATCCTCGGCCGACTTGATGGACTGCGTCGGGTTCTGAAGCGTGTAGTTGGCGAGGTCAGGGTCGAACCTGTCGACATCGGAGAACGAGACGTAGATGCTCCTAACATCTGGGTACAGGTCGGCGATGGCCGTAACCTGGTGTCTCCTCTCCTGACCACCCAGGAACTCCTCCCAGATGGCGATGAGGTCTTCAGGCGTGTACTCTTTAGGCGTTCAGTTCCCCCCGCAAATCAAGGTCGATGCCCTCCCCCTTGACGAAGGCTTGGGAAAAGGGGAGAGGGAATCGACAATGTGATACATAGACTAGTCGGTGTTCGCATCTTTGCCCCTTTTGACTGCATCTAGCATACGGCTCTGCGCGGACACTACCTCCCCGCTCGTCGTTGCAGCAGCGTACTCGTCGAGCCGTTCTCTGTTTATGTCGATGAATGTTGGCCCCCACTTGAACCTGTTCATCAGTTGCTCGGCGCGCACTCTGTCTCCTAGAATGTATGCCGCGGCAGCAAGCGCCTCCGCGCTCGACAGCCTCTGGGCCTTCCCGAAATTCGTCGGGTTCGCAGCGATCATGAACGGCAGCGCCCTGTGCTGCATGCCTGCCCTCAGCCTCGGGAACTTCGAGAGCTTGTTCCACGAACAGTCGAGAACGAGCACGCCGAACCTCTCAGCGGATCCGATGTCCTCCCGGGATAACGCCTTCTCCGCTTCCGGATCGAGCACGATGACCCGCCTGGGCACTCTCGCAATGTCGGTGACCTCTGAGATGTCTCCAAGACGAACGAGCTTCGCCGCCGTGCACTTCTTGGGGTCGTCCTCGTGCGCCAGGAGAGCCAACAGCCTGAGCGGTGCCATCGGCCCATGAGTGGCCGAGCCAGTATATAGGGGTGCGGGAGAGGAGAACGAACCTGGCAAAACTATTCTTAAGGTAATGCTGCGATATGCGTCCGCCACCGTGAAGAGAACATTCCTGCTGACCTGTGATGAAAGACGGGCGATCTGAGTGGCCACCCCTCCAGAAAGTAATATAGAGGGGCGAGTCATCCGAGAGGCGTCGGAGTTGCATAACCATGGTGACAGGGTTTGACTACTTGAGCAAGGACAAGGCCCTCCAGGAACACTGGCTGAGGAGGTTCGTTGCCATCGTCATCGACTGGATCATCATCTGGATCCCGTTGTGGATGATATCCTGGATCATAAGCCTGGGATTCTTCTCGTTCTGGTTCATAGGGTCGACGGGGATAGTGTTCTTCGTGTACTGCACTTTCTTCGAGTACATAATCGGAGGCACCCTCGGGAAGATGCTGATGAGGCTGAAGGTCGTCGCGATATCCGGGAAGATCGACGTGGCCCAGGCGCTGATGAGGAACGTATCGAAGATATTCTGGCCCCTCCTGCTCCTCGACTTCATCATAGGCATGGCGATTGACACGCAGGACCCGAGACAGAAGTGGACTGACCAGATAGCTAGAACCTCGGTGATGCTTCACTAGGCACGCGTGATATCAGTCGGCCCACCACAGCCAACCTCTCTTCTCCAGCGAGGCCTCGCCCTTGATGAGGCCCTTGCCCTTCATCTTCGTGAGGAAGATGACCGTCTGGTCGGGGCAACGCTTGTGCTCCCTGCGAGCGAGCTTCTCGATCTGCATGGTCGTGAGCGGGCCCTTCTCCTTCAGCAATGATATGACGAACCTCTCCGCCTCGTCGCCGCTCATCATGAGCGGGTCCTCACGACCGTTCATGCGGATGGCCAACACTTGGGCGGTGATATCACTTTCTCTCGAGAGATGAAGGCGAATGGAACGTGGCTTCCGCCATGATCAGATAATGAAAAGTGAAAGAAGGGGTTTATGCTAAGTCCAACCGTAGCTGGAAGCACTTGGTCTAGCCCGTGAAGGTCTGACCCGTGCCCATCTTTTCGCCAGTGACCGTGTAAATCAGCGCTGCACTGTACGATGAGCCAGCCGCAAAGCCGGTTGCGCCACCGTAGGTGTACACGACGAAGTAGTCAGTACCACTGACAAATCCATTGCCACCCACATCGGTCACCAGGAGACAAATTGTCAACGATCCCAGGGTGTCGGTCGTGTAGTTGTGCGTTAGAGCAGAGCCGCCGTCCAAGTCCGCTGTAGCAGTGTCCCACTCAGCGAAGTTGGTTCCGTCAGCGAGCTGCACCTTCACGTCATCCCACGGGACATCCGTCTTCGTTATTGACAGGATGTTTATCCTCTGACCGTTGGTTACGGTCGTCTTCGAATAGGTCGCGGCTGGGGTTGTCGTCGATGTCCCTCCGAAGCCCAGGACCATGACATATAGCACGGCCGCTAGAACGACGGTGATCGCGACCATCAGGATGGTTGCGATAACGGGGGACACCGCCTCGGCATCCTTTCGGATTGCCCAAATCTTCTTCATTGTTTAGTCCTCCTGCGGACCTTTCGGCCCGCTTGGACTGTAATACGCCCGAGCTGAGTTTATATACCTTTTCGGCCGATTATCAGAATTGAGTGTTAGCCAGTTCGCTGTTTGCCGAAATCGGATATCTGGCCATGTCGCATTTACTGGCCAGCGCAAGAAGACGTAGTCTTCTTGTCTAATATGCGTTACGGCAAAAAACGACGACAATCTCCGGGAAAGCGACTACTGACCTAAGGGGCCTGCGCCGGCCTGATCCCCGTCTTGTCGTAGACCGCCGGTATGATGCCGACCTGTGAGGGCTTGTTCCTCACCTTCTGCACAATGATGTACTTCTTGAACTCGTGCCCGACCTTCTCCCGGTCGAGTTCTATTATCACATCTGATAAATCCTCGATGCTGCTCTGAATCCGGGAATCGTGCACTCCCTTGAGCATCGTCATGAGCGTGACGCTCTCGGAGTGCTGCGTGTGCGCCTTGATCGTCCTCATAGCCATGAGCACCTCGGGGCTCTCGTAGTTCTCGAGGAAGAAGTCCAAGGAGTTGATGACGACCCTGAAAGGCGGGTTGAGCTTGGATATCTCGTATGCGAGGAATGTGAGGAAGTTCTCCTCCTTCGCGGCGTCGCCCTCCTTGAACTTCCTGATGTCACCGAGGGTTATCCCCTCCTGCCTGAACCTGGATATCTCCAGTTTCTTTGCGAGCACGCGCTCGTAGTACTTCGTGCCCACGTTAATGATCTTCATGTCCGTCCTCCACCCGTACTCTCGCATGACGGACAGGACGTCCTCGTCCCTCTCTGTAGACGTGAAGTAGGTCACCGGCTCCCGGCCGGTCGACGCGAACTGCTTCGCGAAGAACTCCGTGCCTGAGCCAGGGCTGCCCATCACAAGTACGGTCGATCCCTTGTGAATGCCACCTCCGAGGTGCTCGTCCAGAGCAGGTACTCCGATACTGGTGAAGTTCACCTCATCCCTCCTTCTTGCCCGCGTGTATGCCGTGGTCGCACACGAGGTTGACCATGTTGCTCAGCTCTGGGGTCGAGTGCTCCTCCACCGTCAGGATGACCGTGTACGCGTCCCTGGACCTGAGGCCGGAAACAAGAACGTGCAGGAACTCGGAGAGAATCCAATTGTTGTTGTGAATGGCCAACGAGTTGATCGAGTCTATCACGACCAGCTTGTCCTTCGACTGAGACTTGCGGATCAGGTACTCCACCTTCAGCATGATGTTCTCCAGCATCGTGGGACTCTCCACGAGAGTTGTCTGCTCGTCCTGCTGGGTAGCGGTCGCACCCATCATGATATGAGATATGCAGTCCACGAAGTAGACGCGCGTGTCGTCGATGTCGAGGGCCTGGAGCACCCGCTTGATCGCGTCCGAAGATATCGTCGCGGTGACGTATATCGTGTCCATCTGCTTCTTGTTCGCGAAGAGATCGACGACGCCTCGGATGACGTCGAGATAGTTGTCCACGCTCATCTGGAGAGATATCGCGGACGATGGAGGCGTCTCCGCGAGCTCCGCCGCGATCTGCTGGGCACTGACCATTTCGGGGCTCATCCTGTGCTGCCTCCTTTGAGAAGCGGGACCAAGAGCACGCCGACTGGCGTCAGGTCGAGAACATACTTCGCACGCGAATGCATCGTCCCGCGCATCTTGATCACCTGCAGAGTCCGCAGCAAATCCCCGCGCCTCTCCATGTTGGCCATCAGTATGATACCGTCGGCAATCGCCTCTTCGACCCCGAATGTGGAGTAGGAGGTCGAGTCCGCGGTGACCTCTCCGACCAGTATCGAAGTGCATCCGAGGTCCGACAACGCCTTGGAGAGTTTCAGAATGAAGTCCCTGATCTTCTCAGAGGTCTTGAGCTTGTAGCACACGGAAGTGATTGAGTCTATCACCAGACGCTTCGTCTGGAGTTCCTTGGCGAGGCTGGCTATCGAGTTGACCAGCAGCTCGATCTCCTCCATGCTGAGTTCTGCCTTGGTCAGCCCGAGGCGTTCATACATGACAGGCATGTCGATGAACACGAGCCTGCCCGATTTGATCAGGTTCTTCTCGAAGAACTTGTACGGTATGATGTTCTGGAGGAGCTTCTCCGAGTTCTCGGTCACGCTGACGAACAGGGAGTTCTCGCCCTTCACCGCCCCGTGCATCAGGAATTCCAGGGCGAGGGACGTCTTGCCGGTGCCGCAGCTGCCAGTGAGAAGCACCGTGTTGGAGCGGGGGATGCCGCCGTACAGTATCGTGTCGAGGCCCTCGACGCCCGTGACGCAGCGGTCTCTATCGGCCGTCTTTGCCGCCATCACTCTTCGAGTATGCAGTGGTCCCAATATTAGAGTTTCTTAGAGACGCTGAAGGGCAATGATGGAAGGATTGGCTCACAGGGTCTGGAATGTTCGACACGTTTTTAGGGATGGAGTGAGGTCTAATCGACTATGAAGCCCGTCCTGCAGGTGGCGCTGGACCTCGTTCACGGGGATCGCGCCATCGAGATCGCAAGGGATGCGGTGAGAGGTGGCGTCGATTGGATAGAGGCCGGAACACCCCTCATCAAAAGCGAAGGCATGGAGATCGTCAGGCTGCTGAAGAAGACCTTCCCAGCTCATACTATAGTGGCGGACATGAAGACCATCGATGTCGGTGGAGCCGAGGTCGAGATGGCCGCCAAGTCAGGGGCGGACATTGTCGTCATACTGGGGATCTCCTCGGACCCTACCATAACCGAGGCGATACTCAGCGCGCGGCAATACGGCTCCAAAGTCATGGTTGACCTCTTCAATGTCGAGGACAAGGTGGCGCGAGCGAAGGATATCGAGAGGATGGGCGCAGACTACATCTGCGTCCACGTCGGCATCGACGAGCAGATGGTCGGAGGCACCCCCACCAGCGAGCTCAAGGGCCTCTCGAAGGCAATCGGCATCCCGATTGCAGCCGCAGGAGGCATCAACAGCGAGACTGCCCCGGAGGTGCTCCGAGCGGGCGCGTCAATCATCATAGTCGGCGGCGCGATTATCAAGGCCAAAGACGTGGCCAAGGCCGCGCGGAACGTCAAGAAGGCCATCTCGAGCGGAAAGAAGGTCAGAACAGACCTGTTCAAGAAATACTCAGAGAAGGAGTTGTTCACAGCCTTCTCGAAGGTGTCCTCCTGCAACATTGCGGACGCGCAACACAAGAAGGGCGCGATGAAGGGGATTCATCCGAGGATCGCCCATGGCGTGAAGATGGTCGGGAGGGCGCTGACAGTCCACACCGTGAATGGCGACTGGGCGAAGCCTGTCGAGGCCATCGACCGTGCAAAGCCCGGCGATGTCATAGTCATCGACGCATGTGGAGGTGAGATCGCCGTCTGGGGCGAACTCGCTTCGTGGAGCTGCAAGACCAAGGGCGTTACCGGCGTTGTGATCGACGGCGCCGCGAGAGACATCGACTCGATCATCGAGATACGCTTCCCGTGCTTCTCAAGACACATCGCATCCAATGCTGGCGAACCGAAGGGATATGGGGGCATCGGCCATGAGATCGTCTGCGGCGGTGTTACGGTCAAGACCGGGGACTGGATCGTCGGCGACGAGAGCGGGGTCGTGGTCGTGCCTCAGGAGAACGCAGTCGAGGTCGCGAACAGGTCCCTGGACGTGCTCGAGAGGGAGAACAGAGTCCGAGAGGAGATCAAGAAAGGGGGCACCCTGTCCAGCGTGATGAAACTCGAGAAATGGGAAAAGGTCGGCTGAGGTTTCCCGGCGTTCAGCCGATGAATCCCGTCTGGTCCGCCAGCTGCTCGAGCCTTCTGACACGGACTTTGATCGGAGGGTGTGTCATGAATACGGTCACAAGCCCACCTCCTCTGAACGGGTTCACGATGAAGAGCGATGCTGAGGCCGGGTTGCCCTGAGTGAACGGCCTCCTTCGGTTCGCGTCCTCTAGTTTCTCGAGCGCGCGAGCCAGTGCCAAGGGCCTCTGGATCATGAGCGCGCCCTCCCGGTCGGCCTTGTACTCCCTGCTTCTGGATATCGCGAGCCTGATCAGGATTGCGGCAATAGGCACGGTGATTGCTACGACAAGAAGCAGCAGGGCGTTCCCGTTGTCCCTCCGGCTGCCCATCGACCCCCACAACGCCATGCGAGACGCGAACGATATCGCACCTGCGATCGTGGCGGCGACTGTCATCAGGAGCATGTCCTTGTCCTTGATGTGCGCCATCTCGTGAGCGAGGACCCCCTCAAGCTCGTCGTCTGTCAGCATAACGAGGAGCCCCTCGGTAGCGGCGACGACTGCGGTCTTCTCGTTCCTGCCGGTCGCAAACGCGTTCGGGGTCTGGGTCGGCACGATCGCGATCTTGGGCATCGGCATGTTGGCCTTGAGGCAGACCTTGTTGACGACGTTGTAGAGCCTTGGCGCCTCAGCCTGCGTCACGACCTTCGCCTTGTACGACCACATGACGATCTTGTGGCTGAAGAAGTAGCTGGCGAAGTTAATGACCCCGGCAAATACCGCGAAGATTATCGTTCCCGTTATCCAATCGCCGTAGAACATGCCCCCGACTGCCCATCCTATGAGCATGAAGAGCCCAATCAGCGCGCCGAAGAGCGCCATCAGTCTGAGTGTGGTCTGCATTCCTAACCTCTCTCCCCGACTAGAAGTCGACTTAAGCAGTGAAGTCTTCACTATCACCGGCGATAAGAACCTTTCGACGTGAACCCAGAGCGAGCCGACGAATTCTGGCACTGGTCAGGCAGGCCCGAACGCGTTATAACATAAGGGTTTATTGGGGAAGAGAGCTTACCATCCGCGGGGGAGGCTTCTCCGGCCTCACGCACATCGTGCCACGGCAGGTGTTCAAGATGGAGACGACTGACGACAAAATGGAAAGGAGACTGTACAGCCACGACCTCGCGCCGCTACCGAAAGAGATGGACCTGATTTTCAAGACCATGCCCGACCACGTCGACAGGCCGCAGTACACGCAAGACGTAGTCCAGCTGGTCATGAAGGCGATCTCAACCAACTCGCCCTTGGTACCAAGGGGAGCCGGCACATGGGGTCTCGGAGGCTCAGTGCCTGTGAAGGGTGGCCGCGTCCTCGACATGACGGCCATGAGCAAGATACTCGAGATCGACGAAGTCAACCTGATAGCCCGCGTCCAGCCGGGCATTACCTGGAAGGCGCTGGCAGATGCTCTGGACGCCAAGGGACTGTTCCTGCCCTGCTACCCGAGCAGCGCACCGTCCGCCACGATAGGCGGGTGGGTCAGCACTGGAGGAACAGGGATTGGTGCGTACAAGTATGGCACCGCGGGAGACATTGTCCGCGACCTCGAGGTAGTCCTGCCCACGAGCGAGGTCATCCACACGGGCGACAAGTACGTGCCCCAGAACGGCGGCGGACCGAACCTGAACTGGCTCTTCATCGGAGCCGAAGGCACTTTCGGGGTCGTCACCGAGGTGACTCTGTCTGTCCTCCCGAAGCCGGAGGTCATGAGACCCCTCAGCTACTCGTTCGACGATTCGACAAAGATGCAGCCTGCCTTCAGGAAGATCGCGCGGTCGGAAGTCAGACCGATGCACATCATGTTCGGGGACAAGCTGCACTACGAATACCTCAGGGCGATCGGAAAGCACGCGCCGCAGGTCGGCTGCCTCGTGACCTGTATGCTGACCGGATCGAAGGACTCGGTCGACATGGAAGAGAAGCTTCTGGATGACATAATGTCGAGTGCCGGAGGCAAGAAGGAGTCCAAGGAGCTGGCCGAGCACGAATGGGAGGAGCGCAGTTACGAGTTCAGAGTTCGCGAGCTCGGAGTCGGAGCCATCCCAGGGGAGATCCTGGTGCCCACCGACCGGCTCAACGTCGTACTACAAGGCACGGCGAAGCTCATCAAGGACCTCAAGCTCAAGGCGCCTCTCATCGGCACGGTCGCCGACCAGAACACCGTGATGCTCATGCCTTACTACCTCACGGACGAGCACAAGCTCGTCGCGTCGACGGCGGCCATGGGGTTCGCCAAGAGACTGGGCGACCTGGCCTCGGAGAACGGAGGGCGCGCAGTCGGCCTGGGCATATTCTTCGCGGGCAATCTCGGCAAATACCGCGGCAAGCACGGAGCAGAGCTCGTAAGGAGGATCAAGGAACTCGTCGACCCCCACGGCATCATGAACCCTGGGAAGATGGTCGAGACCGGCACCAGGTACGGCATCGCGCTCCCGGCGTTCCTGATGAACTTCGGGATGCACATGATGGGATCGATGAAGAGGATCCTTCCGAGGGACAAGATAGGCGAGAAAGAGCTCTCGAAACTGAAGTAGAGCCCTCATACCTGCGTCAGAGACGGATACGACTTCTTCACATAGTACGACAGCAGGGCGCCTATCGTTCCTCCGAGCACGACCTGTCCTACGTTTATGGGCACCTCAGCAATCGCCTTTCCCAGACCAACGTCGAGCAGAAGGAGCTCCCCCAGGAAATACGAGGTGATCATGCAGGCTCCACCGGCACCGATCCCCAAGGCGACCGCCCAGGTCTTGCCTCCCTTCATGCGGCCGATGAGCCCTGCCACGAACCCCTCTGCCCCTTTGGCCACGAGCGTTATCGGAGCGTAGATGCCCGAGCCGAGGAGTATGTCAGCCGCCGCCGAACCGATTCCGCCACATATCGCACCAGCTCTCCAGCCGAAGGCGAGCGCTGAGAAGAAGACCATCGAATCGCCGAGGTTGAAGTATCCCTTGGTCGGGGAGAACGGCGTGTAAGATGCGTATGTGATGGCCGCCGTGAGCGCGGTCAGAACACCGTAGATGGCGACGACCTTCGGAGACACGTAGTTCGCCGGTCTGCTGGCTGAGCCGCTGTTCCCCCAATCCGAGCCTTGGGCTGACATCCAGAGCATGCTACACGCTGACGTCGTACTTAAAACCTACATGCCAGGCTCAGGACTCAGATGTCGATCTGCATCACGAACTTGGCGAAGGTCGGAAGGACCAGCAGAAGCACGAGGACGGTGAGAGCCACATAGTCGGATGGGCGCATCGTGAGATCTCTCAGGTAGGTCCTGTCCGCCCTCGCGCCGTATGCCCGTGACTGGAGCGCGAGGGACAGCGTGTCTGCAGTTCGCAGCGCGGACACGATGGTCGGCACAAGGACCGCCACGTAGTTCCTCGACCGTTTGAGCAGACCTCCCTTGCTGAGCTCGAGGCCCCGCGCCCTCTGGGCGTCCTTGATTGAGTCTATGAGCGCACCGAAAGTCGGTAGGAATCGGAGCGAGATCGCCAGCGTGAGCCCGAAATCGAATCTCACGCCGAGCTTCACGAGCGCGCGCACGAGGTCCCTCTGCGAAGTTGTGAACATCAGTATGTACCACACAGTCGCCAGACAACCCACGCGCACGGCGGATGTGACTCCCCTCCAAATCGCAGGCTCCGTGATCTTGATGGGCCCGAGGGAGGCGAGGACAGGAGAACCGCTGGGATCGAATATCGGCCAAAGGATGACAATGAGCACCATGAACCTGAACACGAACTTCAGAGCGAAGAGTGTCCTGGACATTGTGGCCCGAGCGAGCAGCAGCAGGAGGAATATGAACGCGAGGAGAAGGAGCAGCAGATTGAGGTTCGTGAGGACAAACGCAAGCAGGCTGAGCATGAGAACTGACACGATCTTGACCCGAGGGTCCATCCGGTGAAGGAACGTGTCCGCTTCAGTGTAGAGATCGATGAATCCTCCCACTATCCACCACCTCCGGACCTCATCAGCTGGAACACGAGTTCCTCGGCCGACACGACGTCCTGGGGGATCCCGTATTTCGCTAGCCTGTGCGCGAGCTTGCTCACGGGCGGAGGCTCGAGGCTGCTCTCGCCGAGGATCGCGAGATCGGAAAACACTCCGCGGCAGTCGGAGTCCAGGATCATCCTGCCGTTCGACATCACGATGACTCGCCTGGCGTTCTCCGCCACGACCCTCATGTCGTGTGTTATCAGTATGATGGTCTTGCCCTCGGCGTTGAGGACCTTGAGCCGGTCGAGAAGGTCCTGGGACTCGCCCGCATCCAGGCCAGTCGTCGGTTCGTCGAGTATCAGGACCTGCGGATCCATCGCGATGATGGATGCAATCGACACCCGCCGTCTTTGTCCCAGCCTGAGGGATAGCGGAGGAAGTTTCCTGACATCTCCCAGCCTCATGGCCTCGATTGCGCGCTCGACCTTTTCGCGGACTTCTGAGTCCGAGTATCCAAGGTTTTCCGGCCCGAACCGCACTTCATCCTCGACCGAAGAGCAGAAAAGCTGGTGGTCGGGGTTCTGGAAGGCGTAGCCGACGATCTTCGCGAGCTCGGCCACCTTCTGTTCCGAAGCAGACCGTCCCTTGACGAAGACCGTCCCGCTTGTCGGCCTCAGCAAGCCGTTCAGAGTCTTCGCAAGAGTCGTCTTCCCGGACCCGTTACCGCCGACAATGGCCAAGTAGTCTCCGTATCTGATGTCCAGATTGAGCCCGTGGAGCGCCTGGACTCCGCCCTCGTATGTGAACTTGAGGTTGCGTGTCGATATTATCTTCTCTTCTTGCGGAATCGTGTTGGCGCTAGGGATCATCGCTTCCCCTCCCGCCTAGGTCTCAGGACTTCTCCGACAATCGCCTTCTCCGCCTCGTTGACGCTCAAGAATGAGAATCTCGAAGTCTTCAATCGCTCGTTGAGCAGCGCGGCGACCTCGGTCACCTGCGGTGGCGTAACCCCTATACTCCTCAACTTCTGTGGATCCTGTAGAACCTGCCTCGAGCTCCCGATCTCCAGCATCTTGCCCTTCTTCATTAGCACGAGCCTGTCGGAGAAGGCAGAAGCCTCCTCGGCATCCCTCTCCGCGAGAATGACCGTCATCCCATGCTTCTCTTTGAGATCCTTGAGGACGGAGTAGAGTCCGATCCTACCCATCGGATCCAGGGCATACGCAGGCTCATCGAGGACAAGCATCTCGGGGCGCATGGAGAGTGCGGCGGCGATCGCCACCCTTTGCTTCTGACCACCCGAAAGGCTGAACGGGGATCGGCTGTTGTATCCCTTCATGCCCACGAGCTCGAGAGCCCATTCGACGCGCTCTCTGATCTCCTCCCTCGGAATCGCAAGATTCTCCGGGCCGAAGGCGACTTCCTCCTCCACACTCATGCAGAATAACTGGCTCTCCGGCTCCTGGAAGACGATGCCGACCTTGGTTGACGATTCGGCGACTGATTGCTGAACGACGTTCCGCCCGAACACAGTCACGACGCCCTGCAGGTCACCTGGGATCGCGTGAGGAATGAGTCCATTGGCCAGCAGACACAGCGTGGATTTCCCTGATCCATTACAGCCCAGGACGGTGACGAACTCGCCCTTCTCGACATCGAGAGATACTGAGTCCAGTGCCCAATCCTCAGACCCGCGGTACTTGAACCGGACATCCTTGAGCTCGAGCGCCTTCATCGGTCACCTGTGGAACGGAATCGCTCAATCGGGCGGTTCTCTATTAAACCTTTTGAGCTGGACTGGCGAAAAGCGCCCTGGAGGTACGGTTCAGGTCCTGAGATAGTAGAACTCCTTCTGATTCTTCTTGACGATTCTGACCTTGCCTTCCTTCTGGAGGGACTTGAGAGCCTTCACGAACTGATCTCTGGGCAGCTTCGCCGCGCGTATCAGGTCCCTCGATGAGCTGCCATCAGCGGAGATCGAGTCGAGTATCCTGCTCTCCGCCTCAATGTCGCTCTTGGCAGGCGTCATTTCGACCGTCTTCCTGAAATGGCTCGGAGGCGCAGGCGGGGGCGACAGAAGGAACTTCTCGACTTCGCCGACCTGGGACCTCGTCACGCTTCCCGAGGATATCAGTCTCCCGAGCGAGAGCGTGACCTGCTCCTCGGAATACTTCGTTGTGTTCGCCAGGTCCTTCATGTCCCTCCCCTTCTCGTCGAGAACGGCGAGCACATGCATGTCGATGATGTTGTTTGCCGGGCTCTTGTCCTTCACGACCATCTGGTCCAGATGAGTGCGTAGGAACTGCTTGCTCGCGGACTTGAACGATTCGAGGTCCTTCTCTAGCAGTTCCTCGAGCTCTGAGACGTCTAGACCCATCTCCTTCCAGCGATCGAGCTTGGCCTTGTAGAGTCCTTTCTTCAGCTCGACTGGTTTCTCGCCGACGTAGTGAGTGATCTCGCGCTTGCTCCTGACCATCTCCTCGGCCTCTGCGTCCGTCCGAGTCGTGAGCGCGTATCTCACGTTGGAACCCCTGAGAGCCCGGTGAACTTCCTCGAGTTTGTCGAACAGTCTTTCGTCCTCGGTGAGCCTCAGCTCGAAATCATAGTCCCCCACCATAGGGACCGCACCAATCCGCCTCATGCGTTCGACTATCTGCTTGGGGGATTCGCCCTCGCTGCTGAGCTCAACGCGGATATAGGTCTTAATCATCGAATCGACCTGGTTGCGATATGATGCCCCTGCGGGGTTTTTATGTTTTCGTAGCGAAGACTACATGCACGCAACCGCCTAGTGTGAACTTAATATACTGGCCAGTCGGATGACTCAGCGCGATGGTGGCCGACGAGTCGACTAGATTCATAACGCGAATGTTCTCCAAGCACTACAGAGAGACCGCCTTGGCGATGCCTGAGAGGTTCACGAAGAGGGAATTCGGATTCATGTTCTTCGACAGGCAAGGCATGATGAGACACACCGCCTTCCCGACTAGAGCTTCGCTGAAGAAGTACCTCGTAGAGCAGACGCCGGCGCATGCCTACTACTCGTGTGCCTACTATGAGAAACCCGACGCCCAGACCATGCCCGAGAAGAAATGGCTCGGGGCTGACCTGATCTTCGACCTCGACGCGGACCATGTTGAGGGCGCGCAGAACATGCCCTATGAGAAGATGCTTGTGAGGGTCAAGGAGGAGGTCACGAGACTGGTCGATGAGTTCCTTCTGGAGGATCTCGGAGTGCCGGAGAACGAGCTCAGGATTGCGTTCTCAGGAGGCAGAGGGTACCATGTTCACATCAACTCGCCCAAGGTTCTGAGACTTTCCAGTCACGAGAGACGAGAGATAGTTGACTATGTGACCGGCACTGACCTCGACATAGATTGGGTGTTCCCTCCAAGACCTTTCGAGATAGGGAGATTCAAAGACAGAGTTGATTCTGACAAGAAGAGGACTATGCCCTCGCTCGACGATGGCGGCTGGCGGAGACGGATAAGGAAGGGCATCGACGCGCTGCTCGACGAGTTGGAAGAGATGGAACCTGTCTCTGCGCAGTCGAAACTGGCTGAGCTCTTCAAGGAGTCGAAGCGGGAAATCGGGAGGAAGACCGTCGAGGGGCTCTACAAGGATCTCTTCGCCGGCAAGAGTGGTAAGCGCGGAGTCGACCGGATGAGGGCTGAGGACACCTTCGAGGTGTTCTCGGAGAAACGACACACTGACGCTTTCCTCGACCTGGTCGACATGCGGGTCAGAGGCAGGATGAAGGGTGAAACCGATGAGCCGGTCACTTCCGACATAAAGAGGCTGATACGGCTTCCAACCTCACTCCACGGAAAGACAGGTTTCGAGGTCGTACCGCTGACGCGACAGGAGTTGGACGGTTTCAACCCATTCGACGATGCAGTATCGGGAGCGTTCGGCGATGACGAGGTGGCGGTTGTCTGCGACAAGACTTGCGAAGTGACCCTGAAAGGGCATCGGTTCTCTCTCGATCCTGGCAGCCACAAAGTCCCCGAATACGCTGCAGTCTACCTTCTGTGCAGGAAACTGGCGAGGAAGGGCGCAGGAGCCTGAAAGGGCAAGTTGCAGTGACGCTGGTCAGTTGCGCCAGTCCAGCGTCATTTTCAAGCAGCCGACCGGGGCGCAAAACTATTTAATCAGACCTCGGCATTTTTACAGACGATGCCTGCCTCTGGCAAAGTCCTCGAGGATTCCATACGCCTCAGCAGGATTCACAAGATCAAGCTTACTCTGTACGCAGTACAGGCAGTCATGCTCGTCGCCCTGGCAGTCTTGACGATAGCCGTGTTCGGCGGGGCGACCGTCAATCCGTATGTCTACATCCCCCTCGACGCGTTCTTCGGGGTGTTGGTCCTGCTCCTGCTCATCATCTGTCTCGAGAGCTTCTTCTTCAGGATGCTGGAGCTGCGCTTCGCTCGCAGCTCAAGCGCGCGACACCTCATGGCGAAGAGGTCGATGAAGCGCTCAATCGTGATGGCGGTAGTCGCCGCAGTCGTCGTCATGACACTCACCGTCCCGTCGATAGTCGGGAGAATAGAGGAGTCGAGGGACCAATCCATATACGTCACCCCCGGGACCTACCCGCCATATTTCTACTCATCAGATGTATTCTCATTGATGGAGACGGTCAGCGTCCACGTCAGCGCGCCCAGACAGATCCAGGTGTACATCATCATTGAGGAGCTTTTCCAGCAATACTACAATGGGCCGGATTCCTTGAGCGTCCTCGCCTCGTACCGGCTGAACACCTACGACTATATCACAATCGACAACGAGCTACTCATAGAGATCCCTGCGCTCGACAGATTCACAAGATTCTACATCGCGATAGACGCCATGGATGACATCGGCGTGAGCGCGGTCGTGACGCTCATGAAGGAAGTGTCCGGGACCTTCACCGGAACGACCTCACTCCTGCTGATAGCTTTCGTCGTGACCAATGTAGCATGGGTTGCCTACCTCATACCAGTGGAGAGGAAGTACTCCACGGGGTCCATCTACAGGTGACCTAGACCAGCGAGCAGCAGACCGATCGCTTGCGCACTTTGTATCCTTCTGAGACAAGCCTGTCGACGGTGCTGTTCGAAGGCAAGACAATCCCGTCAAGGCCAGCAGCCACGATATCATACTCATGAGAACGATCGAGCTTCGAGCGCATGCACCCCATCAGAAGCCTTGTCTCGGGGAGCGTCTCCCGCGCATTCCTCACGACCGAGATGACATCCGCGGGCGCTGGAGACGAGACGGTCTCATACTGAGTGCCTTTGGTCGGTATCAGGGACAGCAGTATCAGACTCTCCGGAGCCAAAGGTCCGAGGGACCTGATGGCCTCGAACTCTCCTCTCAGCTCTCCGCCGTGGATCCCGATGCAGATATGCGGAGCGATGTTCTTCGCACCTGCACTTCTTAGGTCTTCGATCACCCTCAGGTAATCGCGCACATGCGCTCCCAGGCCGAGCACATCATGAATTGTCTCGTCCGAGCCATACACGTCGACGGAGAACGCGTCGATCCCCGAATCGATCAACCGACTGATCTCGTCGGTGGAGGCGAGGCCGATATGTGCATTGACCTTGAGGTCGGTTGAGGACTTGATTTCCTTGATCGCGCCCGCATAGTCCGAGAGACGCACTCTGCCGGTTGTGTCCGCCCCTCCGCTGAGCAGAAAGCCGTTGGCCCCTCTCCTAGCGAGGGCCTCTGCGATCTCGAGCAAGCTGTCGGGCGTAGTGGCGGGAATCATACCCTCGAGGTACTTCCTGCCGCAGTGCTTGCAGTCAAGAGAACACGCTCTGCCGGTGATCGATATCGCCGGAAAACTGTCTCCTGGATAGAAGCACTCGATTGTTCTCGCCACTAGTCATTCTCATTGTGGGGAAGCATAATGAACCTTGTGGGAAGAGCGGGCAAAAGCTTTATCCCAAGTGCCCGCTCTAGGGCGGGCTGGTCACGATGAAGGCCTTCGAAGTTAGCGGTCAGTTCATAGAATCACGCCGCAAGTGGCAACCATTCGCTCTCGAGGTCGCCGCCGCAGACGAGGCCGCGGCGAAGGAGAAAACCCTCGCGCTGATGGGTAGTAGGCACAAGGTCAAGCGGAAGAACATTCAGATCGAGAATGTCAAATCGCTGAGGGTCGAGGAGGTTACCGACCACGCGGTGAGGCACCTCTTGGAGGCGAAGAAGTGACCCCCCCGCAGGCTGTCGACGACAGGAAGCTGCAGGAGGACTACATGATGCTCGAGACTGCGAAGGCACAGCTTGAAGGCCTCTCGAAGCAGCAGCAGCTGATACAGCTGGCGGTTGAAGAGCATGTCAGAGCTAGAGAGACTGTCAGATCACTCACAAAGGGTTCCCCTGGCGATGAGATTCTGGTGCCAATCGGAGCGGACTCCTACATTCACGCCAAGATTTCAGACAACAGAACCGCCGAGCTGGGCGTAGGCTCTGGGGTGACCGTTAGAAAGAACCCGGAACAGGCGGAGAAGTTCCTGGACGAGAAGATTGACGACCTCTCGCGCGCGTTCAAGGCGATAGTTGACCGAGCTGCCCAGACCGAGGCGCTGATCCAGGAGCTGTCCGACAAGGTGCAGTCACAGGTCGAGGAGCTTCGGTCGGCTGGCAAGATCTGAGGGCGGCACATGTTCAAGGGGCTCCGGGAGCGTTTCTCCTCCGTCTCGGAAGAGGCCAAGACAAAGAGCATCGAGGACATTTCTGAGGTAGTCGACGATTCTGGAAGAAGGCTGCGGGAAAGAGCTCTGGACGAACTGCTCGACGAACTCCAACTCGGCCTGCTTCAAGGCGACGTTGCGCTCCCCGTGGCTGAAGAGCTGACTAAGAGCGTCAGGGCGTCCCTGGTCGGAAAGCGCATCGACAAGTCCTTCGACATCGACGAGGCGGTTAGGCTTGCGCTCAGGGCCGCGGTCAAGACGGTGCTCGAACAGAAATCCCTCCCGATGATGGACCTGATCAAGAAGAAGACCCCTCCGTTTGTAATCATGTTCGTCGGAATCAACGGCGGCGGGAAGACAACGGCCATCGCCAAGCTCGCCTCCCGTATGCAGAAGTACGGACTGTCCGTCGTGCTCGCAGCGGGGGACACGTTCCGAGCAGGAGCGATAGAGCAGCTCACACTACATTCCGAGAAGCTCGGATGCAAGATCATCAAGCACCAGGAAGGCAGTGACCCTGCAGCGGTCGCCTACGACGCGATCGAGCACGCTAAGGCGAGGAAGAAGGACATCGTCCTCATAGACACTGCTGGCAGGATGCAGACCAACACGAATCTGATGGACGAGATGAAGAAGATAAGGCGCGTCGCGAAGCCGGACCTCGTGTTCTTCGTCGGGGACGCGCTTGCCGGATCGGACGCTGTCGAACAGGCTAAGAGGTTCGATGCAGCGATTGGCATAGACGGCGTGATCCTGACCAAGGTCGATGCAGATGCCAAAGGAGGCGCGGCGCTCTCCATCGCGAAGACCATTGGGAAGCCAATCGCCTATGTCAGCGTTGGCCAGGAGTACGATGAGTTCAAGAAGTTCGACCCTGAGTGGATGGTCGCCAGGATCTTCAACGAGCCACAGGCGAAGTCTACCGAAAAACTCTAGCTCGTCCCGATGTTCTTTCCTGCGAAGAGCAGGGCATATACCTGCGCATCTGCGACTACGTCCTCCACCCTGCAGTATTCGTTTGCGTCATGGGCCGTCTGAGCAGATGTCGACCATACGGCCGCCTGAATGCCAATCCGCCTGAAGGGGGCCGCGCATGTGCCGCCTCCCATGCCCATGGGCCGGGCCTTGAGTCCGCGGGCCGTTTCGATGGCTGCGGACAGTCTCTTCACAATCTCGGAATCCATCTTCGTGCCCGGAGCCGCATCTGCTCTCTGGTCGAGCTTGAGGGCGATCTTCACTCCAGTCACCTTCTCCACCTCATCCGCTGCTGCTCGTACCTCAGACAGGACTTCGTCCAGGTTGTAGTCGGGAAGAACTCGGAAATCGAAAGCGAAGCGTTGCCGGCCAGGAACCGTGTTGATATTCGGGCCGTTCGTCTCGCATCTGGTTGGAACGAATGTGCTGCAGGGCGGGTCGAAGAGTGGGTCGCAGATGACGAACCGCGTCCTCACGCGCTCAAGCGCCTTCAACATGAATCGCGCGGCGGCCTCGAAGGCATTCACTCCTTTCTCTGGGGTGCTCGCGTGCGTCTGGACTCCAATCACTTCGACCTCTATCCACGCGATGCCTTTCTCAACGACAATGATTGCGGAGCCGTCCTTCTCGCCGTGGTCGGGGACCACCGCGATGTCGTTCTTCCCGAAGATGCCCTTCGATAGGAGGAACTCGATGCCGTGCACATTCCCCATCTCCTCGTCGGCGACAAACACCAGGCCTACGTTGCACTCCGGCCTGATTCTGTGCTTCAGCAGCGCTTTGAGCCCGTAGAGCGATGCGATGAGCTCCTGCCCGTTGTCTTCCGCTCCTCGAGCGAATAGCTTGCCATCTTCGACCTTGGGCTGGAACGGAGGAGATCTCCATGCACTCAGGTCGCCGACCGGGACCGTATCCATGTGCGTGACGACCCAAAGATTCCTGTCCGAGGAGCCCTTCAGCCTCACGATTATGTTAGGTCTTCTGCCGGATGGCACTCTCGGGTCAGGGGATTCGAGGATTTCGACGGACTCGAATCCCATGTCCTTGACCAGCTTGGCGAGAAACTTCGCACGCTCCGATTCGCCCTCGCCACCGTTCTCTGGACCTATGGCAGCTTTCCGCAGCATCGCGCAGAAATTGTCGACAAGCTCGTCTCTGTCCTCGGCAACTGCCCGCATAAGCTCTTTTGCATTCATGCGATCGCCCGATGGAGTCGATGCTGTCGGTAGTTCGAACTAGTATATTTCTCTGATTGACCTCGACAGGACTACTGTTCGACGAGCATCGCGACGGCGTTCCCGCCGCCCAGACACAGGGTGGCAATCCCTCTCTTCGCATCCCTGGCCTTCATCGCGTAGATGAGGGTCGTGAGGACACGGGCGCCGCTGCATCCGATTGGGTGCCCGAGAGCGACAGCGCCGCCGTTGACATTGAATCTGGCCTCGGGTATCGATAGGGAGCGCATTGTCGCGATGGACGCCGTCGAGAACGCCTCGTTGTGCTCGATCAGGTCAATATCGCCTATCTGGAGATTGTTCCTCGCCAGCAGCTTCCTCGTCGCGTGAATCGGTGCCTCCATCAACAGCTCGGGCCTGACCCCGACCGTGAGGTAGTCAATTATCCTGACGAGTGGCTTCAGGCCCTTCTCCTTGGCCAACTCGGAATCCATGACGACCGTGGCGGAAGCCCCGTCGTTGATCGTGGACGAGTTGCCGGCAGTGAGCACGCCGTCGTTCTTGAACACTGGCTTCAGTTTGGCGAGGCCTTCCAGAGTGCTGTCCTCTCTGGGTCCCTCGTCCACCGACACGACAATCTTCTCCTTCTTGGACTCCATCTCGACCTGCACGATTTCGTCCTTGAATGCTCCGCTCTTGATCGCCTGCACGGCCTTCTGCTGACTCCAGACAGAGAACTTGTCTGCGTCCTGCCTCGTGATCGCGTTGCGCTGTGCGACTATCTCCCCGGTGTTGCCCATGTGAAAGTTGTTGAAGATGTCCCAGAGACCGTCACGGACCATGGAATCTACTATCTGTGAGTCGAACATCTTGTAGCCGAATCTGGCCTTTTCTAGCAAGTAAGGTGCGTTGCTCATGCTCTCCATGCCCCCAGCGACGATGACGCGTTCCTTTTCTGCCAATATCGCGTCGGATGCGAGCATGACCGCCTTGAGACCAGATCCGCACACCTTGTTCACCGTCAGCGCGGCGACCTCTTCGGTCAAGCCTCCGTGGAGCGCTGCCTGCCTCGCGGGGTTCTGACCCAGACCCGCAGGGAGGACATTCCCCATGATGCACTCTTCGACTTCCTTTGGAGAGACCTTCGCCCTTCGGACCGCCTCTCTCACCACTATGGCCCCTAGCTTCGTCGCGCTCAGATCCTTGAGACCCCCGCCGAACTTGCCAATCGGCGTCCTTGTAGCACTAACGATGACCGCTTCCTTCATGAACATACACCTGTCCCAGCGCGCTGGATATGACCGTGCGGAGGGTTGGCCAATGATTCTCTGGAGCGTATTTATAGGTTGTCTATGTTACCCTTCGACATTCGTCGTATTGGCTTGTGAAGGTGCCGACGCGATGCTACTGGCGGCTCGTACCAGCCTTCGCTGATGGAGCGCTCGTAGAGTCTCGTCTCGGCGGCCGATCCTGGAGATTTCGCCCCGCATTTCTTACACCTGTAGCCCTGACCCGAGCCCATCGAGCCCATGCTCTTTCCACATTTCTTGCAGATGGGGTTGTGTACCTTTCGCTTGTCCTTGACTAGCCGACTCACGTGCAGCTTCTCCACGTTCAGAGTCAGCCTATCATCGCGTACCGAACCGTAGAGAGTGACTTCATCACCCGGTAGAAGCGCTCGCGCGACCTCTCGAAAACCTCGAGACGGTTCGTAGAAGGCCGCGTCGATCTCGTCCCCGTCGGAGACTCGGAGGATCACGTGTTTCCCAGGCACCGTGACCGGCGAGGTAACCACCTTGGCCCTGACCATTGCCGAGTCCATCAGCTTCAGGGCTCCAATCCTCCTCCTCACGATATGATCGTCGGTGCCTTGGTTGGTCAGGAAAAGAAGCCATCGGTCTGGTTTCTCCCCTCTTATCATGCCCTTAGCCCTCAGCAGCTCGGCGGGAGAATCACCCCGTATCCCGAACAAGATGGGGCATGGAGACCCAGGGCTGATGGCCATGTGGCCGTTCTCGTAGTCGTAGTTGTTGAAAGTGCGCTTGGTCGCTTTGTCCATCGCGACCACACTCTTCGGGTCCACCTTCCTGGGTTTTCCGAACAAGCTCGGGTGGCGATACGCGATGACTTCCCAGGTCCTATCCCTCGGTCGCCATGACATCGCAGCAGCTGCGCCGATGATCCCCCGCCCGCTCTTGTACTTCCTCCACTCGGCCCCGCACGCCCCGAGGAGCGTCTCCACCCGCCTCATGGAGACGACCTCACGAACGGCGTCCCAGTATAGGCTCGGGGAAGGTTTTCGTTCGGATACCACGATGCCCGGGTTCGTCTTGCCGCAATCGAATTGGGCGGCAGCCTCCAGCACCCGCGACGCCTTACCCATGAGCTGCTTCCGGTCCGCTGGGCGGCCGTATTCGTAGCATCGCACTTCCCTTCCTGGCAGGTAGCCACAGGGCCTCGAGCGCCCTCTTCCCTCACCGAACTGAAGGCATATCGCGGCGTTGCCCCGTGTCTTCCATGGCACGTTGGGGTCGAGGCGCACGAGGCGAGGGAGTCCGATCAGATCATATTCCTCAAGCTCCTCGATCATCAGCGTAGCTAGGTACGTGGTGCACATTCCGTCCGGGGAATCCGTGTCGTCGAACGCGAGCAGGGTTCCGCTCACGTTCACGGCCATCGCTGGACTCCGACAAAAGGGTTGTGTCACCCAAAGAGGCGGATCGAATCAGCATGCAGTACCACTGCCATGCTGGATTCCTCGAAGCGCAGGTATCCAGCCGCCACCACCTCCCTCCCGAGCAGCGATGGATCGGTCGCTGCGGAGGCCTCGAGTGCGACCGTGCCTTCACTGGACAGGCCTCTCAGGGCGAATCCAATCCCATTCGCCCCTCTCAGCAGGATGCCTCTGACCTCGATCTCGTCGTCCTCGAAGAGCGCCCAGCATTCGGAGAGAGCGTCCACGGTGAGGACAGACTTACATTGTCGGAGGAGGGCCACGCGGTCGCTATCGGAGTATATCTTGCGGGAAGAATGCGTCCCGAACACCTCACCGACGACCTCGATCTCGTCGCCCAGGTGAACGTATGAGCCTGGCAGAGGGCGGACAGCACGAGAGCACACGACGCGGACAGTGCACACAGAGCAGATCTCAACAAGAAGGATGTTCTCCGTCCCGTCGTCCCAGGACCACAGATCGGCCACTAGGCCGACTATGCACACGGTCGTGCCGTCATCGACGACACCCAGCTTAGAGAGGGGGACCATCGGGATCGGGGACCCTGATGTGGCCAGGACCACGAGCGAAATCGAAGTGAAGCATGCAACCGCGATTGTATTTCGATGCGCCCTTAGGCCGGGCATATCGCGGCAGTCTGCATTCCCGAACGATACGGGCGACTACTACATGTAAGGTGACGACCCGAATCACAGCAAATCATTTTAACGGGGTTTCTTTTATCCGTTGGCTAGGTGAACGGATGCCAAAGTCGATTCTCACCGAGTACAGGCTTGAACTAAGCACTCTGCTCACGCTGCTGTTTGCCTTCCTGACAATCATATCGATCATAGGAGTCCGGTACATGGATATGGAAGACGGTGAGGTCGCATTCAACCTACCCGATCTCATCTCGTTCCTTGAGACGTTCCTGGATCCGCTGGGCACCTGGGTTGACTGGATCGCAGTAGGAGCGCCCATTGGGCTCATCGTAGCTGTCTGGTGGCTCTATGACTACGTCAAGAAGACAAGGGAGCTGGCCGCCCTAATTGCCACCCCGAGCAAGGCGAAGTTCGTGAGGAACCTAGATGATATCGAGTACCTGGCTTGGTCCTTGCCGCAGCGTCTAGAGGACAAGGTGCTTGAGAAGAAGAGGGAGTTCAAGCTCTAGACGGGTTCAAGCGAGGGGGGCCCCTTCACTTCCGGTGGACGCCTCTGACTTCTGTGCCCCCTCCGAATCAGACCGATGGTCGATTGATACCTTGGATGCTCCAGCGGCCTCGAGCCACCCAGAGACTTTCGCAACATCTTCTGACTTGCACCAGATCGTCGCCTTCACGCGCGTGCCATCGACTTCCTCGACGACCTCGCACAATGAACGGAGTCTGGAGAGCAGGCCAATCGATCCGTCCTCCAACGGGAGCTCAACATGAATCGCCGTCGACAGGTTCTGTATCTTGTTGATCCTCTTCCTTAGAATGTCCAGACCTTCTCCCTTCAAGGTAGATATCATGATCAGTTCGTAAGGTTTGGCCAATGGTCCTACAATGGTGATGATGTTCTCTTCTCTTCTGTCATCAATCAAATCTATCTTGTTTCCAATGACTATCAACGTTCTCCTCTCAATCCTGGGTAGAAGGATATCCATAGATGTGCGCAGTTTGGATTTGATTGCGTAGTCGCTCTCGCTCGCATCGAACACCAGCAAGATCAGATCAGCATAGAAGATCTCTTCAAGAGTTGAGTTGAATGCATCAATCAGGTCTGGAGGAAGATCTTTGATGAATCCCACAGTATCGGACACCAGTATGTTCGCCCGACTCCCTCTCAGCCTTCTGGTCGTGGTGGACAACGTCGAGAACAAACGGTCGTCCACCTCCACTGACGATTCGCACAGTGCATTCATCAGAGCGGATTTGCCTGCGTTCGTATAGCCAGCAAGAGATACGAGACTGTAGCCCTGATCCCTCCTCTTGATTCTGGTTATTTCTCTCTGCCTCGATAGTTCCCGCAATCCCTTCTCTATTCTTCTTGCATGAGTCTTCGCATGTTCGTAGTAGACGTCAGTTGCATAGGCTCCTCCTGCGAGGAATCCTGGGCGATCTCCGCTCTTCGCCTTGTGTATCCATTCCCTGAGGAAAGGCTGCTCATATCTCAGCTTCGCGAGCGTGACCTGTGATATGGCTTCCTGCGTGTGCGCATGCTCGGAGAAGATCCTGAGGATCAATCCAGGTCTATCCATGAACTCCTTCTGGAAAGTCATCTCAAGATAGTGATGTTGAGACGGACGTAGAGTCCCGTTCACTACCGCGAGGTCGTATTCAACTACTTCCATCTCCTTCTGGATGTCCTTCATCTTCCCGGGTCCGAGAAAGCTGGTCCTGTGCGGGAGTCTGAGGTTCTGGTGGAACTCTCTGATGACTTCAACTCCCAGAGTGTCGAGCAGAGATCGCATCTCAGCGGTGTCTTCATCTATGGAAAGAAGTATTGCCTTTTTCATCTGCCATGTTGCTTAGGCCATGTCGAGAGATAATGATATGTGTTGACGAAATCCGGCATGTTCCGCAGCACATGACCATGTTTTCCGATGGACACGCGTGGCTAGGAGGGCACTCACTCTCTTCTTTTGGCCTTCCACAGGAAGCGGAGGGGTCCCCCTCGAAGAATGCGCATGCATGTGCATCAAATCTTATTATTCACCGCTTCACATTCTCTCGAAATGCTGGCTCGCGCGATTCATCAAAAAATCGAGGCTGTAGGTAAAATGAGTTCTCGCGATAAAATTAACACTTAAGTAGCTTCTACATCATTCCACTTTTCCCTCAGTTTCGTGTGGATTCCGAGAGCGGCTTCCATCGGAAATAGGGGGAGGGAAGGAGCCTTTTGCTTCTGCGGGGGAACGAGATGCAGGATACCATATTCCAGCAGTACATCAGATCGCAATCTATATTCAAAGGAGACAGGGAAGTCCTGAGGCCATCGTACATCCCTGATGTGCTGCCTCACCGGGAGGAGCAGATCAGAGAGCTGGCCAGGATCCTGGTGACTGCGTTGGGAGGGAACCGCCCCTCGAACGTGCTGCTCTTCGGCAAGACGGGGACCGGCAAAACGGCCTGCATGAAGTACATAGGCAAGGAGATAGAGCGCGCAGACTCTGGACTGAACAAAGTGCATTTCCTCTACATGAACTGCGAGGTCGTCGACACGCAGTACGGGATTCTGCAGAACATAGGCAACAGGTTCATCGAGGATTTCGAGGCCCGCATTCCGTTCACCGGCTGGAGCACGGAGCGGGTGTACAACATCCTCAGGGAGAAGATTGACGAGGAGAAACGCGTGATAGTCATAGCACTAGACGAGGTCGATCAGCTCGTCTCGAAGAGCGGCGACGACGTGCTGTATCATCTCTGCAGGATCAATGACGACCTCAAGAACGCGAAGGTGAGCGTGATAGGCATATCGAACGACTTGAGGTTCATGGAGTTCCTGGACCCGCGTGTCAAGAGTTCCTTGAGCGAGGAGAAGATGGTATTCCCGCCATACAACGCGGAGCAGTTGAAGGACATCCTGGAGCAGAGGAGCAAGCTCGTGCTGGAACCAGGAGCACTCGAGCCATCGGTCATCCCGCTCTGCGCGGCCCTGGCCGCTCAAGAACACGGAGACGCGCGAAGGGCCCTCGACCTGCTGAGGGTGTCCGCGGAGATGGCCGAGCGGAACCAGCTGTCGGTGGTGACGGAAGCGGACGTCGTGAAGGCGAAGAACAAGATCGAACTTGACTGCATCACAGAGGCAATCAGGACGCTCCCGATCCAGTCAAAGCTCGTGCTCATGGGAGTGTTCCTCAACACGGAGAGAGGCGACGGGAAGCTCACGACCGGGGACCTGTACGAGACATACAAGGAGCTCTGCCAGTGCACTTCGATGGCCATACTCACTCAGCGCAGGATCACGGACCTCATATCGGAACTGGATATGCTCGGCATAATACACGCTCGGGTGAAGTCCTTCGGGAGAGGGGGGAGAACGAAGGAGATAGAGCCCAGTGTGCCAGTGGTGGAAGCGAGGAAGATCCTCGAGGAAGATGAGATACTGAGCCAGCTGAAGAACTACAAGTTGCGATATCAGACGACGCTGATGTGAACTACGCTGGCTTGTTCGGTCCCTCGCCTTCCACCCTTTTCTCCGATACCTCGGAACTCTCAGAGTGCCGCGCATACAGCGCCCTTCGGCGCTCGATGCGTTTCTTCTCTCGGTACGTGAGGTAGACGTCGGTGGCGACTGGCGCAGCGATGATTATCGCGATGGTGATCCAGAGGTCGGTGACGCTGTTGGAGGGTGCCGGACTGCCGAGAGTGTCCGTCGACCATAGTTTGAGAAGGCCGAACCACGGAATCTCTCCGCGCGCCTTGCCCACCACCCAATCGATGTTGACGGGTCCTGCGGAGCCGAATACTTGATCAATGGCCGTGTTGTGGTCGCCCTTCGTTATGAAGCCGCTCCTGTGCGACGAGATCATGGATCTTATGTCAACCGTGACTGTGAGGCCGTTCCATCCAACGTCCATGATCGAGAGCGTGCTTGTGAGGTTATCCCAGGTGTCTGCCGGGTTGAGGGTCGTCCATTTGGTGTGTGGGACGTTCTTGAGAGCGGCGCAAGTGTAGCTCGCACCGTCTGCGTTCATCTCCAGGTACATGATCGCGCGATGGATGATTGGTGTCGCGGAGGTCAACCCGCCTCTCTCGTAGATGATGACGTCTCCGTAGTCGCCATAGGTCCTGTGCCCGGAGACATAGCCCTCGAGGTAGGTCTCCACTTCAGTGACCTGGTCGACCTTCCGCACCAAGACGAGGTCCCCCGTGTCGATGGTCCCGATGCTGCTTAGGTTCTCGTCACCGTGCATCATGCTGTTCGATTCTACCACGACGAGGGGAGGCCACATGCCCGTGTACGCGAACATCGTGAGCAGGACTAGGCACACGAAGGCGAACGCGATCCCTGCGTCTCTCAGGAACAGCAACGCACCTCCATACTTCCGGGTTAGTCCCTCCTCTTCGGGCTTGCTCTTGGCCACGACGCTGAGAGAGGAAGACTCGTATAAAATGGATATGGTTGCGCCTGGACCATTCCGCAATGGTCAGTAGCCATATCCCTTGACGATATTCTTAATCAATTCATCCCCCTCTTTCAAGACGTCATTCTCGAGGGGTTTTGGCGTGTGGTTCTCGAGTATCCACTTGGCCTTCTCTCGCGCCACCTGCGCCAGATCCTTCCCTCCGGCAGCCTGCCACAGGTCTCTCGATCTTCTGTCAAGCAGTCCCGGGATGTAGTGTTCCTTTCTGAAGTGACGGAGCGTGTAGGGCGTTCCGAGATAGCTCGCCGCGGGCCCGGCCCGGACAATCTCGTCAACCGCGAGCGTCTCGTCGGTGACCTCTATACCTCTGAGAATCCTCGAGACCATTCCGCAGATCTCGTTGTCGATGACGACTTTTTCGTACGAGGTGGCGATCGACCCGTCAATGGAGCCCGCAGCATCGTACATGAAGTTCACGCCGGCGTAGCCAGCCTGCAATATGCTGAGGGCAGTCTCTATCCCGGCCTGGGCGTCGACGGCCTTCGAATCGGAGTTACCGCCCGTCCCCCTGCAGGGGAGCTTGTAGTGCCTCGCAAGCTGCGCGGTCGCAATGTTCAGCAGCCCTACCTCGGGGCCGCCCAGTGCAGGCGCGCCCGTCTTCATGTCCATGGCAGCCGAGACGGTGCCGAAGAATACGGGGGTGCCTGGGTTCGCCAGCTGCGACACCATGATTCCCGAGAGCACCTCGGCGGTCTGCTGGACCATCAGACCGGCAAGAGTCGCGGGAGCAGTTCCTCCTGAGAGCGCTTCGGGGGCGTACAGCACGGGCTGCTTGTATTTCGCGTACACTATCGCCCCCTCGACGAGTTCCTTCGAGAGCTGCATCGGGCTAACAGGGTTCGTGAACCCAAGAAGCAAAGGCTTCCTGATCAACTCCTCCTCCCCGCCTCTGACAACCGACCCGAGCTTGATGGTATCCTCGGCCTGCCGCATACCGTGTGTGTACCCATCCACGGTCTTGACCGAGTTCTTCAGGATCCCCCACAGAGCTCTGATGTGCATCGTCTCAGGAGGCACGTCCATCGGGGTGGTCATCATCGAGATGTGGTGGATGTTCTCGCAGTAGTCTCCGATGATTGCCAGGTTCTCGAGGTCACGCAGGGTCGCGAGGCGTATCTTCCCGTCGAGGTCATGCACCTTCACGCCCTGGCCGCAGAGAGAGTAATGGACCCTCTTCTTGCCCATCAGGAGCTTGTAGCTCGGGTCACGGCCGTAGTACTTGAAAAAGGACGGAGCCTTGTGTACGATATCCATCACGAGGCTCTCGTCGATCTTGACGGTCATCGTCTTGTCATCGACTTCCGCCCCAGCGTCGGCGAAGAGTCTCCGCCCGCTCTCGGACCAGACCTTCACGCCCCCCTTCTTGAGGACTTCCATGGTCGCGCCGTGTATCTTCTGGACCTCGTTCTTCGTGAATATGCTCAGTTGGCCCCCTATCGGTTCGTGTATCGACAAGTCTGATCCCTCGGTCATGGCCCAATGATGTCGACCCCGCATCGCCTGTCCCGGATATCAAGCTGCCCTGGCGAATCGGGCTCTGCGCATCACTACATGAATAGTATCAGAAAAAGGGGAGAGAGGAAGGAGTTTGTCACGGGCGCGAGAATGCCCGATCAGCCCATGCATGTACAGTTCTTGGGGCCGTCGGAGTAGTTGTAGTCGTACTCCCAGGCATAGTCATAGTCGTGCATGCCGCATGTGTCGTTCTGGTTCGCATGCTGATATGACCACTGGTGCTGCCATCCGTGCATGTTGCCGTCGCCGTCCCCGGAACCCGATCCTAGGCCCATGGCTTGCGCAACCGCTGGGGAAGCTGCCGCGGCCACTCCTGCGACTGCGAGCACTCCTACCACCGCTGCGATGGCCACCATTATCGATGTCTTCATTGTTCTTTCACCTCCGGGTGTCGTTCGGGCTCCATTCGCCCGTGGTGTACTGTTTGGGTGAAATGGTACTTGGATGTATCCTGAAAAGTGCCTGAAACCTTTTCACTGGGGTGAAAAGTGGCGTGAAAAGCGGTCTTCTGTCAGGGTTCGGGCTTGATCTTGACCTTGTTCGTCGCCCCGTACCGCTCCTTCGTTATGACGTCCTTCAGAAGCAGCCGGTCCAGTACCCGCGAGACCTTGGCGTTGGACATCTTAGTCCGGGTTATCAGCTCCTTCTGCAGGGCCTCTCCGCCGGAGTCCATGATCGCCTTGAACATAATCCTCTCGTCCCCTGTCAGAAGACGGAGGACCAGGTAGTTCCTGCCGGCTTCCGACTCTTCGGAGGGCGTGACAGCTTCCTCGGGGGCGGCTGCAGCCGGCGCAGGCTTCTTGGGCGGCTCCGCAAGTTGCGCAGCCGGTTTCGGAGGGGGGACCATGCTGGGGGGCAGAGGTTCGTATTCGTTCCAAAGAACGACGACCATCGACGCGCCGACGATAAGCACGATTGCGATGGCTATGAGTCCGACATTGATCGAGCTGTAGGTCATCGGGCCGTTCATGCCCATGTGGTCTGTGTCCTCTGTAGGCTCCTCAGGCGTGAGGATCGCGTAGGCTAGAATTACCACTGCGACGGCGACGATTATCCCTGCAATCACCTTGACCGCTCTGCCCATCTCGAGTTGCCCTCGTCCTCCTTTCGTAGAGCCCCATCCGTATTTCTACCCTTTCCCATGCTTCGGTTCGGTCTTGGCATGTGGCTCCAACCGAGGCAAACCTAGAAATGCCAAGATGGGATTGAGGCCGAGGGGTTTCAGGTGGCAGCTGTGAAGGCCCACGGGAAGAACGCTCGGATATCGAAGGACCAATACTTCATGAACATCGCGATAGAGGTCTCCCGGAGGAGCACCTGCACCCGCAGACAGATAGGGGCAATCGTGGTCAGCGATGTGGGGGAGATCAAGAGCTCCGGATACAACGGTAATCCGAGAGGACTCCCGCACTGCCACGAGATTGGGTGCATCAGGGACAAGCTCGGCATCCCATCGGGCACCAGGCTGGAGACGTGCACAGCGGTGCACGCCGAGCAGAACGCTCTCATTCAGGCGGGCACCAATGCGCGCGGATCGACCATGTACTCGACCATCGTCCCGTGCCCGATATGCGCGCGCATGATACTCAACGCGCAGGTCGCACGGGTCGTCTACATCGATGATTACTCGGATTTGACGGGCGTCGAGCTCCTCAAGCAGGCGGGCACCAAGCTCACGAGGATGGACAAGGCTCTCTTCACAGAGAAGCTCGGGAAGTGAAGCGGGCTAGGCCGCTCCTATCGAATTTTGACCGCGTTTGTCGTTAATTGTCGAATTAGCGGGGAAATAAATCGAAAAATCTGAACCCCGTAGGCTATTTATATCGAAACCCGCATCAGCGACTGGACGTGTCTGACTTGGGCAAGGCCGACATACTTCGTCAGATAAGAGAGGCGGAGGAGAAGGTCCGCTCAATGACGAAGGAGGCCGAGGAGAAGAGGCGGCAACTCCAGGCCGAGGGGAAGCGTTCGGCGATTTTGAGAACCGACAGCGCCGAGGCCGCTCTAAGAAAGCTACTTGACGCCAGGATGGCCGAGGCCCAATCGCGGATCGACCAGAGAAAGAGGACGGTCCTTGCCGAAGGTGAGAAGAAGGCCGCCGCACTGGCCGCCACCGCCCAGAAACGGATGGGCTCGGCGAAGGAATTCGTCCTTTCAGAGTTTGAGAGGACGGTGGATGCTTAAGCCAGAGGAGATGACCCGCGCAGTTGTCGTCGGGTCGATAGAAAGCCTCGATGCGACGATCGAGTGCCTCTACGAGTTAGGTGTACTCCATCTGATAGACTTCACTGACCAGGACGACGAGTTCAGAATCGGGCAGCCACTGCCGAAGGCATCTGACACATCTCAGAAACTTCTCAAGCTGAGGTCGATGATACGCGCCCTCGATATCGAGGAACACAAGCCGGCACATGCGATGCATGTCCACGACATCAAGGCGCGCATGGATCAGGCCCTTGTCACGCTGGATCTCAACACATCCAGCAAATCGGATTCCAGGCAGAAGATACAGTCTCTCATAAGGGAGAAAGACGGAGAGATCAGAGCCCTTGAACCAATCATACCTTTCGACATACCAGTGGAACTCTACGACGGATACGACAGCATTGCCAGCTTCGTCGGAGTATGCAGGACGGACCCAGGTGCCGCGCTTCGGGACAAGATGCCAGAATGCGAGGTGTTCATGCACCCCAGGAAGTCCGATGTCGTGGTCGCAGCTTTCGTGAAGATCAACGACCGGGCAGAAGCGACGAAGATACTTGCGGACCACGATTTCCAGGAGATCAAGCTGCCCAAAGTGAAGGGCGACCCTGATGAGCTCGTTGTGCAGCTCCGGAAGCAGATCAAGGATCTTGAGGCAGATCTGTCCAGGATAGAGGCAGACCTGGACGCGATCCGGAAACAGTTCGCGGATTTCATCATCAGCTCTGAGGAGCACCTGTCCATCGAGATTCTGAAGGCGGAGACCCCGCTGCATGTCGCGACATCGGCCAACTCCTTCGTCATCGACGGGTGGGTGCCGAGCTCCCGGGTGGAGGAACTCAAGACGGCTTTGGACACGATGTGTTGCGGCCTTGCGTTCATGGAGACCGTTGGCACAGAGAAGCACGAAGAGCCTCCCGTCAAGCTGAAGAACCCGAAGCCCGTCAAGCCTTTCGAGTTCTTCATCAACCTGGTGTCGACTCCAAAGTACGACGAGATCGACCCGACCCTTGTGCTGTTCGTCACCTTCCCTGTCTTCTTTGGCTTCATGATAGGCGACCTCGGATTCGGCCTCGGCCTGATGGCTCTGGGGGCCGTCATGCGCTGGAAGCTGAAGTCGAGCCCAGACCTCCGCAAGCTTGGCACGATTGTTCTTGCGGGCGGTCTGCTGGCGAGCGTGTTCGGCGTGTTCCTCTTCGCGGAGGCGTTCGGCGTGCCATTCCACCCGCCGGAGGAGGCACTCGATGAGGCGTCTTGGGAGTCAGTGGCGAACATCCCGATTCACCCGGTCCTGGACAAGATGCACGATACGCAGGAGATGCTCGGCATCTCACTCTTCGCTGGATGGATACATCTTACCCTGGGCCTAGTGTTCGGGTTCTACAATCACTATCAACACAGTCTGAAGCACGCGCTGGGCAAGATTGCGTGGATAGTCATCCTCTTCGGCCTATTCGAGGAGATGATGGTCATCGCTGGTGACGCGACACAGACGAGCGCATTCGTCAATGCGACTGTCTATGGGTTCATGCCGGACGCGACCACCTCTCTCATCGGCGTGGATATCTCGATCCCTGCAGTGATACTGATCTTGGCAGGAGTGATTGCCCTTCCGTTCACTGAGGGGCCGCTCGCGTTGACCGAGGTCATCGGGCTGTTCACGAACTTGGTCTCTTACGCCAGGCTTGCCGCCCTCGCCGTTGGCAAGGGCGCAATGGCCCTGGCATTCAACACGATGCTCTTCCCGCTGATATTCGACAGCGGGAATGTGGTCATCGCGCTTCTGGGTGCGGTGGCGCTCTTCGTCACCCAGATGTTCTTCGTGTTCTTCCTGGGAGCCCTGTCAGCGGGAATCCAGGCTATCAGGTTGAACTATGTGGAGTTCTTCCTCAAGTTCTTCGAGGGAGGAGGTACGGATTTCCAGCCCTTGAGTTACGAGAGGAAGCATTCGGTAGCGACAAAATAGGAGGCAAGAAAGAATGGCACTAGATCCGGGAACAGCGGTAGGAGCCGGCCTTGCGTTGATCGGCGCGGGCATCGCGATAGGCGTCGCGGGCCTGGGCACAGGCATCGCGCAGGCCCAGATTGGTGCGGCGGCAGTGGGTGCGACGGCAGAAGACCCGAAGATGTTCGGAAAGGGCATAGTCCTGATGGTGTTGCCCGAGACGATCGTCATACTGGGGTTCGTCGTGGCGTTCCTGTTGCTGGGCAAGACGTGAGCATGGAGACAGAACCGGTGAGATTGGGACGCGGCGGTCCAGAAGGAGCTGAGAGGCTATGAGCCTGAACAAGGTAGTCGAGGACATTCTCCGGAGAGGCGAGGAGAAGAAACAGGAGATCATCCGACTCGGAGAGAAGGAGCGGGACGAGCAGCTGCTCCAGGCAGACAAGAAGATCGAGGAGAACCGGAAGAAGAGTGAGAAGAAGGTGGAGGCGGCAGTGGTCCAGATCGAGCAGCAGGAGCTCTCCAGCGCGGAGCTGGAATCGAAGAAGACGCTCCTAACCTCCCAGAGAAAGGTCATGGAGGATCTCAAGGCTCAGGCACTCGAAGAGCTCTCCAGCTATCCGGCGGACAAGCGCAGGGAGATCTACTCGAAGCTCGTCTCGAGCGCGAAGAAGGAGCTCGGGGACTGCTACGTCTACTCGAACAAGTCGGACAAATCGTTGCTGCAATTGCCCTCGGGGATGATCAGCGGAGGCATCATAGACTGCTCTGGCGGATTAGTCTTCGAGACCAAGGACAGGAGCGTGCGTCTGGACTACCGGTTCGAGACCGTTCTTGACGATGTCTGGAACGCGAAGATGCGAGAGATATATGCGAAGCTGTTTGGGTGATTAGGAGCATGTGGTTCTCGAGCAACCGGGGCAACTACGCATACGCGTGCACGCGCGTGAAGGCGAAGAAGAGATTCCTCCTATCGAAGGAGGTCTACTCTCGCCTTCTAGTCATGGACGTTCACGAAGTTGGCCGGTTCCTCGGGGAGACTCAGTACAGAGAGGAGATGGCGAAGTACGCATCCGGGTACGTGGGGGCCAACCTAGTGGAGGTTGCGGTCACACGTAACCTGGCAAACACGTACTCCGACATACTCAGTTTCACGACGGGCCATCTGAGGGAGATGGTCGGGAACTATCTGAAGCGCTGGGACATATACAATGTCAAGACGCTCCTGAGAGGAAAGACCACCGGCGTGAGGGAAGAGGAGATCATAGACACCTTCGTGCCTGCGGGGGCATACTCAGAGACGTATCTGAAGACCCTGGTCCAGGCAGGGTCCGTTTCGGAAATAATGGATGCACTCGCCTCAGACCCGGCGCTCGCAATAACACCAGAGCTCGTCAGGGAAGTCGTGGATGTCGGGAGACTGGCGCCGCTCGAAGACCATCTGGACCAGAGGATGTACTATGACATGCTCAAGGTGGTCAAGGAGACGGCTAGTGCGGACAAGTTGCTCCGGGATTTCGTCAGGGAGGAAATCGATGTGACGAACATGAAGGTCCTCCTGAAACTGAAGGCGGAGCGGATCTCCGAGGACAAGATTGTGAAGTACCTCATACCGGGAGGCATGGACTACAGCATCGACAGGCTGCGCGCGCTGGCCCAGTCAGAGGGCATGCTCCCAGTCATCGAAGAGCTCGAGAAGTCCTCCATGTACACTGAGATCAGGGAATCGCTCGAGCGGTTCAAGACTGACAGGAAGCTATCAGCCATCACCATCGCCCTGGACAAGGCGCTGATAGGGAAGAGCGAGAAATTCGCCCACTTCTACCCACTCTCAGTCCTGCCAGTGGTCAATTACATGATTCGCAAGAAGGTGGAAGTGGACAACATTCGTATCATCGCGAGGGGCAAGGCGAGCGCTCTCTCGAACAAGGTCATCGAGGATCTGCTGGTGGTGTGACATGGAAATTGCTGTCGTGGGCGCAGAAGAGTTCGTGACAGGGTTCCGTCTCGCCGGCATCAGGAAGGTGTACGCTGTTGCGCCGGACAAGCTGGTCGAGACTCTAGTCAAGGTAATGGACGAGCAGGAAGTAGGCATCCTCGCGGTCTACACTAAGGACCTCGAGAGGTTGCCAGCTCAGTTGAGAGCTAAGATGATGGAGAGCGTCGACCCGGTCGTGATACCAGTTGGGCTGGATGAAGGAGACATGAGAGATAAAGTTCGAAGGGCGATGGGGATCGATCTTTACAAGTCAAAGTAGTGGGAGCTGGACATAATGGCTGCGAAGGAATCGGGAAGGATAAGCAGGGTCGCGGGACCAGTCGTCACGGCGGAAGGCATATCCCCGAGGATGTACGACGTCGTCCTAGTGGGCGAGCTAAAGCTCATGGGCGAGGTGATCAAGCTCGTGGGCAAGAAGACCGTCATCCAGGTCTACGAGGACACGTCTGGGATCAGGCCCGGCGAGGAAGTGGTCGACACACATGCGCCTCTCCAGGTGGAACTGGGGCCAGGGCTGCTCTCGAGCGTGTACGACGGTGTCCAGAGACCTCTGCCCGTGCTCAGGGAGAACCAGGGCGACTTCGTTTCGCGAGGCATAACAGCTCCCGGTCTCGACAGGAAGAAGAAGTGGGAATTCACGGCGCTCGTTAAGAAGGGCGACGAGATCGGCCCGGGCAAGATACTCGGCGAGGTCCCTGAGGGCAACATCGTTCACAGGGTCCTTGCTCCGAACGATGCGAAGGGGAAGCTGAAGAACATCAGCTCAGGCAACTTCGCCGTCGAGGATGTCATAGGCCAGCTCGAATCGGGTTACGAGCTCAGGCTCATGCAGAGGTGGCCTGTCAGGCAGGCGAGACCATACATCGAGAAGCTCATGCCCGACATTCCGCTGGTCACGGGTCAGCGTGTCCTTGACATGTTGTTCCCCCTCGCCAAGGGTGGCACCGCCGCGATACCTGGCGGGTTCGGCACCGGGAAGACCGTCACCTCCCAGCAGCTCTCGAAGTGGAGCGACGCGCAGATAGTCGTGTATGTCGGCTGTGGTGAGAGGGGCAACGAGATGACCGAGGTCCTCACGACCTTCCCAGAACTAGAGGACCCAAAGACAGGGAAGCCTCTGATGGGCAGGACGGTTCTCATTGCGAACACCTCCAATATGCCAGTCGCGGCGAGAGAGGCGTCTGTCTACACTGGGATCACAGTTGCGGAGTACTACAGGGACATGGGCTACGATGTCTCTCTGATGGCGGATTCGACATCGAGGTGGGCGGAGGCGATGAGGGAGATTTCGTCCAGGCTCGAAGAGATGCCAGGTGAGGAAGGTTATCCGGCCTATCTCGCCGCTAGGCTCTCTGAGTTCTACGAGCGATGTGGCCGCGTCAAGGTGTTCTCAGGAGGGGTTGGCTCGATATCGGTCATCGGCGCGGTGTCTCCGTCCGGTGGAGACTTCAGCGAGCCCGTCACTCAGAACACCCTCAGGATAGTCAAGGTCTTCTGGGCCCTGGACTCGAAGCTCAGAGAGAGAAGGCACTTCCCTGCGATCAACTGGCTCACATCCTACAGCCTGTACAGCCCCATCCTGGAGGACTGGTACAGGAAGAATGTCGCCGAGGACTGGAACCAAGTCAGACTGTGGGCGATGGAAACGCTCCAGAAGGAATCGGAGCTCCAGGAGATCGTCCAGCTGGTCGGCTCGGACGCTTTGCCCGAGGAACAGAGGCTCACGCTGGAGGTAGCGAGGATGATCAGGGAGTTCTTCCTGCAGCAGAGCGCGTACCACGCCGTCGACACTTACAGCCCTCTCAAGAGACAGTACGAGTACATGAGCGCGATCAAGAGATTCTCCGACCACGCGAAGAAGGCAATATCCCTCGAGGTTCCTCTGGACAAGATCTCCTCGTTGCCTTGCAGGGCGGACCTCGGGAAACTGAAGTTCGAGGAGACCATCGATGCCGACCTGAAGAAGGTGGCATCGGAGATGGACAAGCAGTTCGCCTCTCTGGGAGCGTGAGAGTAATGGCCAAGGAATATCACACAATCAACCAGATTGCAGGACCGCTGGTCTTCGTGGAGAAGACCGAACCCGTCGGCTACGGCGAGCTCGTTCAGATCGCTCTCCCGGACGGGAGCACCAAGAGGGGGCAAGTCCTGGACACCTCGGACGACGTCGTGGTCGTGCAGGTGTTCGAGGGGACCGGCGGAATCGACAGGTCATCGGGAGTCAAGTTCCTCGGCGAGACGGTCAAGATGCCGGTCGCCAAGGACATGCTCGGCAGGATACTCAGCGGTTCGGGAGACCCGCTCGACAACGGTCCACCGATCATCCCGGAGAAGCGCCTCGAGATCATCGGCGCGGCCATCAACCCTTGGGCGAGGGACAACCCGCAGGAGTTCATTCAGACCGGCATATCATCGATCGACGGGATGAACACGCTCGTCCGTGGTCAGAAGCTCCCGATCTTTTCAGGTGCAGGCCTTCCGCACAACGATATCGCATTGCAGATAGCGAGACAATCGAAAGTTCTTGGCGGAAAGGAGGATTTCGCGGTAGTGTTCGCCGCCATGGGCATCACGAGCGAGGAGGCCCAGTACTTCATGAAGGACTTCGAGAGGACGGGTGCGCTCAAGAGGGCGGTCGTATTCCTCAACCTCGCTGATGACCCAGCCATCGAGAGGCTCCTCACTCCGAGGCTCGCGCTTACCACGGCGGAGTATCTCGCATTCGACCTTGGCATGCATGTGCTTGTCATTCTGACGGACATCACGAACTACTCAGAGGCACTGAGGCAGATCGGGGCGGCTAGGGAGGAAGTCCCCGCTAGACGAGGATACCCGGGATACATGTACACCGACCTCGCCTCGATGTACGAGCGGGCCGGCAGAATCAAGGGCAAGAAGGGCTCCATCACGCAGTTCCCGATCCTGTCGATGCCGGGTGACGACATCACGCACCCCATCCCAGACCTGACTGGGTACATCACGGAGGGGCAGATAGTTGCCTCAAGAGACCTTCACAGAAAAGGCATATTCCCGCCAATCGCGGTCGAACGGTCGCTGTCGAGGTTGATGGGGCAGGGCATAGGCCCTGGCCGTACGCGCGAGGACCACAGGGCGGTCTCGGACCAGCTCTACGCCGCATACGCGGAAGGCAGGGACCTCCGCGGCCTGGTGGCGATCGTCGGGAAGGAAGCGCTATCGGACAGGGATAGGAAGTTCCTCGACTTTGCCGAGGCCTTCGAGGACAGATTCGTCCGGCAAGGCAAGGACGAGGACCGCACGATCGATCAGACGCTCGATCTCGGCTGGGAACTGCTGTCCAATCTGCCAATCGATTCGCTCACCAAGATCGACAGGAAGTTCATCGAGAAGTACCACCCGACCGTGAAGAAGAAGTGAGAACAAGATGCCAGTGAGAGAGATACAGCCCACCAGGTCAGAACTGCTCGAGGTCAAGAAGAAGATCAAGTTGACCCAGAACGGCCACAAGATACTGAAGCTGAAACGGGACGGGCTCATCCTGGAGTTCTTCAAGATACTCGACCAGGCGAAGGACCTGAGGGTCGAGATCGCGAGGAGGTACAAGGAAGCGAGCGAGAAGATCGCTATTGCGAGCGCCGTCGACGGAGTCATAGCTGTGCGCTCCGCCTCCTATGCGCTCACGGGGCATCCGGAGATCCAGCTCCGTAGCAGGAACCTCATGGGCGTCGTGGTACCCGACATCAAGTCGAGCAAGATTGTCGCTCCTCTGCCTGAGCGCGGCTATGGAATCATAGGCACATCGCCCAGGATCGACGAGGCCACGGAGGCCTATGAGAACCTGGTGGAGACGGTCGTGAAGGCGGCAGAGCTCGAGACCACAATGAAGAAGTTGCTCGAGGAGATTGAGCGCACCAAGAGGCGAGTAAACGCGCTCGAATTCAAGATTCTGCCGGAGTTCGAGGAGATCGAGAGGTTCATCACATTCAGGCTAGAGGAGATGGAGAGAGACAACATCTTCAGGCTGAAGCGGATCAAGAACAAGGCGGAGGCCAAGGCAGAGGTCTGACGAATGGCCCTTCTCGACATGCTTCACGACAGACAGACGATGCTGAAGCTCGTCTGGGTCGCATTCATCTCCAGCCTCGTGTTCATCGCAATAGGCGCCGTGATGATCCTTCAGGACCTGTTCGGCTGATGCGTGTCCAGGAGCCCCTTCTTGCTCAGGTATCTGCCTCTGACTCTGAGCGCGTGAATCGCCGTGACCGCCCTCTCTGGGACGGGCATGACCGGTATGCCTCTCGAATCGAGGAAGTTCTCGGATTCGGGGTCTTCGATGCCCGCGAAGCATGCGACCGTCGGCTTGCCGCTGAGTTTCGAGGTAATCGCGATCCACTTGGCAATCTCGTACAGGTTGGTCGCGGCCTGACGGGCAGCTATGACCATTATCCCTTTGACCTCGGGAGCCTGCCCGACTGCCTTCAGCACGTTCGCGTACCGCGCCGTGTCCGCATCTCCGATGATATCGATAGGATTCCCCCAGCTCCAGGTGGGAGGACAGGCTTTGGCTATCTCGTCAAGAGTTGACTTGGAAAGCTCTGCCAGCTCCAGCCCTAGCTCCTCCGCGTAGTCCGTCGCGATGACTCCCATTCCCCCGGCGTTCGTGACGATCGCGATGCCGTCCTCCACCAGAGGCGGTTGGTGTGCGAGGGCCTGCGCTGCGTCGAACAGCTCGAACATGGTCTTTGCCCGGTAGACCCCGGTCTGCTTGAACACCGCATCGAAGGCGGCGTCTGACCCTGCCAGCGCACCGGTGTGAGAGCTCGCGGCCTTGGCTCCCCGCTTGGATCTGCCGGCCTTCAGGATCACAATGGGCTTCTTCCTGGAAGCCCTGTCGAGCGCCCTGAACAGGTCGTGCCCTCTCCTTGTGGATTCCATGTACGCGGCGATGCACTTTGACTTCGCATCTTTGGCGAAGTATGACACGAGGTCGGCGTCGTCGACGTTCGCCTTGTTCCCCGAACTCACGAATGCCGAAAACCCGAACATCTCCCCAAGCGAGTATTCGATGGCCGCGGTGCAGAACGCCCCGCTCTGTGAGAAAAAGGCGATTGGGCCTGCAAGCGGTGAAGCCCTTGCGAATGAAGCATTCAGGTTGGAGTGTGGAGATATGACGCCAAGCGAGTTAGGGCCGATGAAGCGGATTCCGTGCTTGATCGCTGTCTCAGAGACCGCCTTCTCGCGCTCTCTTCCCTCCTCGCTACCTTCGGAGAAGCCAGCGGAGATGACGATCGCTGCCTTGATGCCCTTCTGCCCCACCTGTTCCATGACCTCGGGGACGAGTTGGGCAGGGACTACGATGACTGCCATGTCCACTGGGCCTGGGCAATCGATGACGGATGAGTAACAAGGTATTCCCAGTATCTCCTTGTAGTTCGGGTTCACGAAGAATATCTTGCCCTTGTAGCCCTCTCCCAGGAGGTTCTCGATGATGATGTTCCCGATCTTGCCGGAGCTCGGGGTCGCGCCTATGACCGCGACCGACTTCGGTCTGAAGAATAGGTCCAGGTCGTTCACAGCGGTCAATCCCCAACGTCGGATATGAAATCTCTCACGGGAATCTAGACAGAGAAGTCCTCCACCCATGCATCCCCAGTGCCGAGGTCGACCATCGGAACCCTTCCTGGTTCCGGGACCTGGTTCCTCATCCGCTGGTATTCCGTCTGTCCCTGCCATGCAGACGCGTTAATCAGCTTCACGCCTCGATACTCTCCCAAGGCGCACCTGTGGACATGGCCGGTGACGAATATGTCCGGAACCCGGTCGATGACCAGATAGTCCCTCTGCTCGGGGGCCAGGGCCGTCCTGTCGCCATATATCGGTGCCAGGTGTCTTCTCCGGAGCATCTCCTTCATGATCTCCCCTGGCCTCATCTGAGACATATTGGGTATGTTCCCCGCGTAGTCGTCCATGCTTCTCCCGTGATATGCGAGTATGGTCCTGCCCTCGATCTCCATGAAGCACGGGTTCCCCACGAAGGTCACCCTTGAGTCGAACATCGAGCTTACCTCAGTTGGCAGGGCGGGCTGAGGCTCGGCCAACCTGACGGCGTCGTGGTTTCCGGGCATCATGACTATCTTGATTCTCTGCGGGATTGCCGTGACGAGCTTGGCGAACTCCTGATACTGCTCGTAGACGTCCTCGATGGACAACTCATCCTCCTGTCCTGGGTATATGCCAATTCCGTCTACGAGGTCTCCTGGCATTATGATGTATCCGATGCCTTTCGCGACGGTGTCTTTGTTCAACCAAGAGACGAACCGGTTCCATGCTTCCGGGAGGAATTCAGAACTGCCGACATGGATGTCGGAAACGAAAGCGGCTATCGAACTCGAGCCATTCGGCGTCATGCCGTTGTTCATGGGCACATCCGGTCGGACGACTTCCTTCGCAATAACGAGCTCGCCGTCCTTGCTCAGGGAGCCTATGACTCCGATGACCTCGTCCTTGATGAAGGAGTCCATTCCTTTCCGGGACCCCTTCATGATGAGCACCTGGATCCTGTCATCCTCGTCCTCGACGTCGAGGATCGTGTGGCCGTTCTTTGTCGTGCGGGAGTCGTTGACTATCCCGACGAATCGCACGTCCTTCTGGATTCTCTTGGCCCTCTCGATTGAGACCAAGCCGGCTAGCTCTCTGCGCTTGACCAGTATCTTCCTTATTGCCTGAAATCGGTCGTTGAACAGCTTTGCGAAGTCGATGACATTGCCAACACAGGTCGAGTCGCCCGTGATATCCTTGATGATCACGATCTCCCCAGTCCTAGACTGTGCGGATGCGGGCGCAGTCTCTGGCGGAGGGGTTGCCTTCGGCAGTTTCGGGGCGGCTGGCTTCTCCGGCTGACATGTGAGATATGTGTAGACGTCCTCTTTCGTTATGACCAGCGGCCGTTCGGGATCGCTCAGAATCGCATTGACGCACTTCATCGCATCCTTGGAGCGTGCGAGCTCTTCGATTGCATCCGGGTCCGCGAGGATGCCCTTCTCCTCGAAGACCTTCAAAATGCGCTTCTTCATTTCGCGAAACCTAGCGCGGACGTCTTTAAATATCTTTTCTAATATGGCTGGCTCATGTTACTTGTCCGGCTCAGCGCCAGGTGTCATCCGACCGAGAGCAGGGACAAAGTGGCTGTTGCGATGAGTAACATCTTTCCGGATGCCATCGTCGAAGGCGACGATCCGCTCGAGGCGACATCTTCGTCGGTCGAGATGTTCTCCGAGTTGCTCAAGCGGCAACGCATTCGCGACGCCGCGCGCTCTGTGCTCAGACGCGGCACCTCGGGCGACTCTACCTCGTTCAGGCTCAACAAGCAGGTCGCGGCCGTGGGGAGGATATCGTTCTCTCAGGAGACGCACGCGCTCGGCGACATCGAGATCACTCTCAAGTCAGACGATATCGAAGGGCTCATAGACTCAATCGCCCCTGACACCCGCAGGATGGATGCGCCTTGATCGGCATAGGATCTCCGACATTCTGTCAGACCCCTTTCCTGGACATGCTCGAGGACATATCGAAGCATTTCCAGCTGTGGGAGCTACTGTCTGAGGGAGAGGATCTGATACACCTCATACGGGATCCGGTCAAGATGGCCAGGGAGTCATTCGACATTGAGTTCCAGGTGCATGCTCCACTGAGTGACGTGAACATCGGCAGCGTCCACGAGCCGATGAGGCTCGCAGCCGTCAACGAGATAAGACAGACCCTCGTCCAGTGCAGGCACCTCGACATTCCGTTGGTGACCATACACCCGGGTTTCGTCCAAGGGATCGCCTTCCTCGACAAGAAGAGGGCTGTGGTCAAGACGAGGGAGTCCATCATGGACATAGCACTGACTGCAGAAGACCTGGGTGTCGCCGTCGCGGTCGAGAACATGCCCGCGAACATCAATGCGACCTGCACGCACGCGAGCGAGCTTCTCGAGGTCGTTCAGGGGTCTGGTCTCGGGATCTGCTTCGACATGGGGCACGCGAATACTGCTGGCCAGCTGGAGGAGATGCTGAAACTAGCGGGCAAGTTCACGAACGTTCACCTGCACAATAACGAAGGTCAGTGGGACCAGCACAACAAGGTGGATGAGGGCTCGGCGGATCTTGCCAGAGTCGTATCCGCCCTCAGGGAATCCTACAAAGGCAACATCATCATCGAGGCGACTGATCTGGAGAGCGGCGTTGAGAGCAAGACAGTCCTAGAGGATCTTCTACGATAATCTGCCGCATCTGAGGCACTGGAATCTTCCATCAACCCAGCGCGCCTGCGAGAACCCGCACGCAGGGCAGACATATCCGTCAGTGAACCAGGACCGCACTGGCGGGCCGTATGTTGTTGGTGTGGGCTGAGTCGCAGATTGAGGCTGTTGCCAGGAGATCTGCTGAGGCGGATAAGGAGGCTCGTACTGCTGCACCTGTGCATAGGGGTACGATGGCGGCATCCCCCACGGCTGAGGGTAGGCCTCGGGGGTTGGTCCGAAGTACTGTCTTCCGGTGAAGAACTCGAGCACTCTGGTGGTATAGTATGCGAAGAATCCGAACCCTACCCCAAGCCAGATGAGTATCCCTATGCCGGTCAGGACTAGCATCGCGGTGGATCCAGTGACCTCGGACGGCATCGAGAGATAGTCCGTGCCGAAGTGCATCATTATCGAAGCGGCGATCCCGAACTTCAAGAAGAGATAGCCGAACGCCAGTCCTCCTACCGTTGCGGGCAGGATCTTCCAGGCCCCCCATCCTCCCGTGAAATGGCCGACCCCGAATATCAGTGAGGAGGCCGCTATCAGTATGATCTCGGGCGTGCCGAGCGACATGCCCCCACCGACTGCGTACGTGTACCAGTGCTTCTGACGAGTCCTTCTGAGTATGTCAACGAATATCAGAGGCACTCCAATGAAGAGTACCCTCACGGCAATCTCCTCCCAGACAGACGCATTGGCAAGGACAAATAGCATTTCCGAGACGGAGTCCGTGCTGGGCAGGTCCTCAGGGGCCGGGCTTGCTATGAGCCCGATCACGGCCGAGAAGAACACCGTTGCGAATAGCAGCCCAACAGTGTCGAAGAGAGCGCTGTGCTCTCGCGATTTCGCCTTCATAGTCAGCTCTTTCTTGAACCCCTGAAGGCTGGTGAGCAGGACCCAGATGCAGCTCACGAAAATCGCGAACACCAGGAACAGGTAGTATGCGAGCAGGACGTATCCAGATAGGGTGAAGAGGTCCACTATGACCGGAACGACCAGGAACAGGGTGAACCCTGACCATGTGTCCAGGATGTCCGGTATCACAAGATTGGCACCGTACAGAAGCGTCCCGAGCGAGACAAGGAGCTGAACGACGAAAGTCAGCATGATGAACGCGGAGATGGTCTTGACGACAAGCCGGAAGTCGGTCCTCTTCACAGGCTGCATGTAGGCGGCCATCTGCCGGTTCCCGGCAGGGGGCAAGCCATGCATCATCGCCTGACCGCTCATCGCGCCGCATCTTGGACAGTAGTTGCCCGATGAGGGCACCTGAGCCCCGCAGAATCTGCAGAACTCCTGCGGAGGCGGTGGTTCCACGGGCGCGTTAATCTCTGACACTGGTCGCAAGTAGATTCTCATCTCTATATTACATTTGTCTAGTTGGAGAAGGAGCCCTTCTCCGGAGGGCATCGCAGGTCCATTCCTTGCTTTCAAACAGAATTTCGCAGACGTCCAGACGAGGCGATCATTCGATTCAGTGCCCCGTTTTGTGACGAACGTTTATATCAAGAGACAATATTCGAGAGCCGCCTACTTCGCATGGAGGCAACCGAATGGATGATGAGAAGGAAACAAAGGTACAGTTCGAGACGCTAAGCGCTGAGAAGATCCCATTTGGGAAGAACAACTTCTTAGAGGTGGCGCGGAAGAAGGCAATAACCGACGAAGGGGTCAGCGAGTTCATCTCGGTGTCCAGAGGCTACTTCCTTCCTGATGGAAGCGAGAAGTACAAGAAGTCGATTACAATCCCTGACGACCCCGCGATCAAGGCGTTCGTCACGGAGAAGATAAACAAACTCTGATTTCGTCCTAATAGGGCGCGGATCGCATCTGCATCCGAACCATGGGCGAGGTATGCGCCTCGCCTCGAGGTCATTTCTTATCGATTTCCTTAGCCGACCGATTCTCGATCAGGAGCTCCAGATATGTCCTGGGCTCGACCTTATCGAGAGCCAGCTCCTTCCTGGCCGTCTCCATCAACTCTGAACTCCTCTCGGGGGATTCCGTCATGACCTCCAGCTCGACATATTCTCCCAGGCCGTCAACGTTGTCGATGTCGACTCTGAGCTTGTCGAGCTGATAGGTTGTCCGTGATTTGCGGACAACGTACGCTTCCTTGAAGCCAAGCCTTTCGAGGATCCTTTGTATCGCCAGGGGGTTGTCGCTCTTCAGCGTGACCTCCTCCCTCGCCTTCGTGTTCTGCATGGCCATCCTGGCACCCTTGTAGGTGAGCTCCGCCCCTTCCCCCATCTTCCTCAGCCTTAGGGCCTCGTCGGACTTCCCGAAGTCCTTGTTCGGATGGGCGAAATACAGGTCCTCCATGACCCCCTCTGACAGCTTCTTCGCCCCCAGCCGCACCAGAGCCTTCTCCACGGCTTCGTTCCCAGGCGATCTGAACTTGACCTCTACCTCTAGCACGTCAGCTCAGAACTGCCTGGAAGTAGATTAATCTGCCCAAGCCAGCCAGTATCAGGGTCGGAGTTTCAAACCAAAAGATATAAGTCCCGATTTACAGATAGATGCCAACCCCGACCAGGTGTTATTATGGAGCAACCAGAGCGCAGCATCAGGCTTCGCAGGGAAGAGCTCTTGGAGATCAAGCGTCTGTTTGAGACCGTCATGACCTTCGCGTCACACGGCATGTTCTACAGGAGCGGCCGCATAGTCGGCGACAACCTTCTCAGGACAGCAGGCTCGGACCTCAACAGGATCAGAGAAGTCCTCATCAAGGAAGGATGGGTCACGGACATCTCGTTTGAGGGCGACACGATCACTGTCATGGGCGCCGTCGAGACGTCGAGTTCGGACACCCCCACGTGCCACATGCTGAGGGGAATACTCGCGAAGGTCTTCGAGGAGCGCACTGGCAAGGACGTCTACTGTCACGAGCGCAAGTGCGTATCCAAGGGTGACGACAAGTGCGTCTTCGTCATCGACACGGAGGTGCTCTGAGATGACACGCAAGACAACGGGCATACCTGGTCTGGACGGCATGCTTCAGGGAGGTTTTCCATTCCCTGCCGCGATACTCGTCGCCGGCGAACCTGGCACGGGGAAGACCACATTCGCGGTCCAGAGCCTCTTCCACGGGGCCAGGGAGAACGAGAAGGGCCTGTACATCACCGCCATCTCGGAACCGCAGTGGCTCGTCCAGAAGTTCCTGTCGTCGTTCTCGTTCTACAGTCAGGAGCAGGTCGAAAGAGGCATGGTCAACTTCATCGACATAGGCCCGACACTGCTGAAGAACCCGGCCGAGATGCTGAACATCATCAAGAAGAAGATAGAGCAGTACCAGCCTCAGAGGATCGTGATCGACCCGATAACGCCCATGACCGACATGCTCCAGTGGAGGGGCGAGACCAGGGAGTTCATGCACGAGCTGTTCGCCTATCTGAAGGCCTTCAACTGCGTCACCCTCGTGACGGCCGAGATGTCGTACGATGACATATCCCACAGCCAGGAATCGTACATGGTCGACGGCGTCATAATGCTCTCCTATCCAGAGGAGGAGAAAGTCAGGCGCAAGTTCCTCGAAGTGCTGAAGATGAGGGGTACCAAGCACACGACTGGAAGACAGCTGATCGACATCACTGATGAGGGCCTTGCGGTCCAGGCGGGCCTAAGGTAGACAGTGCTCATGACAGACGCTGAGGAGCCGATCCTGAAGGGCGGGAGCTCGTATCTGTACACGGACAGGGCTGTCTCACGAGCTTACGCGGCCTTCAAGAAGCTTCTGGCAGAGGGCCACAGGGGTCTCGTCATAACTCGAAGTCATCCAAACAGGGTCCAGCAGATTCACGGTGTCGACTGCCCGGTCATGTGGATCGCCAAGGCATCGAAACCGACCGGAGGCATAATCAGCCTCGAGCCAACGAGGCTGATGAAGATCCATGGGACGATATCCGATTTCATAAAGGCGAACGCAGGGGCGGTCGTACTGCTCGACGGCCTTGAATACCTCGTCACCGAGAACGGGTTCGGCGCGGTCATGAAGGCGATTCAGCTCACTAACGAGGAAGTGGCCATGTCGGGGTCGTTCCTGATTGTCCCAATCGACCCCAGGACCTTCGAGACGACGCAGCTCGGGCTGCTCGAAAGGGAGTTCTCGCTCCCTACTGAGAACAGACACGCCCCAACCCGCGAAGGCGGATCAGGCTAGAGTCGTTTTTCTAGTTGCAAGCCTTTCTGGTTTTCGGTAATGATGCGGGACGAGCTTGGGAAAGTACACATCATCACGGGTCCAGGCAAGGGAAAGACCACGGCCGCCTTCGGGCTCGCCCTTCGGGCGCTCGGGCACGGGCTCAGGGTCCATGTCATACAGTTCATGAAGACTGGTGAGACCACCGGTGAAGTGATTGCGGCAAGGAAGCTAGAAGGACTTCGGGTCGAGCAGTTCGGGACCGGCAGGTTCGTCGACCCAAAGGCCGTCTCAGATGAGGATCGGAGAGCCGCGACTGAGGGCTTGGCTCGTGCCAAGGCGGTCGTCGACAAAGGCGAGTGCGAGATGCTCATATTGGACGAAGTGAACCTCGCGGTGTCGTTCGGCCTCATATCGGCTCCCGAAGTGCTTCGTGTCCTGCGAGACCGCTCGAAAGGGATTGAGATAGTCCTGACCGGCAGGAACGCTCCGATCGAGTTCATAGAGTATGCGGACTACGTATCCATAATCGAGAGCAAGAAGCACCCTTTCGACCAGGGTCTAGAGGCACGCAAAGGCATCGAGTGGTGAACCAGGCTACTGACACTTGTCTTTGAGGAAGAGCAGATACCTGATCTCCTCAGGGGTGAAGACCGTGCTCTCCTTGAGCCCACTGGTGTCGTTCTCCTTCAGCATCTTCAGGACGCTCGGCTGGGCGTGCGTGATCATGATGATCCTGCGCAGGGCGTCCTTCTCGATGCTGTCGTTTCCAAGAAGTCTCTTGGCGCTGACTTCATCCAACCCCTTGATGGCTAGTTCAGCGACCGTTCCAGCTTCCACGTGCTTCCTCTGGTAGAACCTGTTGTATGCAGGGGTTTCCTGTCTGGCATTCACTATCATCTTTGCCCCTCCTCCGTTCTCAACGAGACGCGCGAAGAACTCCACGACCTCTTCCGTGACCGTGTAGTAGTCGTCGAGCACAATCACCAGATTCTCGATCGCCAGAACGTCCTTTAGCCCCTCGGCCTGCTTCTTGACCTTCTTGCCGAAATCGACCAGCTTCGATTCCAGCTCCTTGGCCGTGCTGTTGGGGCTGAGCGAGATCCAGAGGACATCCTCCTCGTCCTGTGACTCGATGAACTTCCTTGTCAACGCCGTCGTCCCGTAGCCTTTGTTCCCCAGCACGACCAGGATTCTCGCGTCGGAGTCCATGAAAGCGTCCATGGCGCGCAGTTCCGCCTCCCGGCCGTAGAAGTGCTCCAATGACGGAGCCTCCCTGAGGTCCCTGAAGGGAGCCCTTCGAGTCTCATCCAAGCGAACGACGCCATCCTTCATCTGGGACACGGCCGCCACCGCACGCTTCTTCCCGATGAGCTTCTCAATATCCTTGCCCTGCATGCTCGAGGAGACGCCTTCGCTCATGACGTTATACCGTGCCTCAAGGGCTTCCTGCCAACGCCTCTCGGACGCGGCGAGCCCCTCCGCGGTCACGATATACACGTTCATACGTCTCTCGTGCCCCCGGACCCTTGCCGTTATCTCCGACACAAGGCCGTCCTTGACAAGTCCCTTGACCGCGCGCGGGACGTGAGTGCGCGATATCCCCACCGCTATCGCGATCCCCGCCTGCGTTGCCTCGGGCGGGTACTCTTCCGGGGGAACATCGGTGGCGAACCTGAACAGGTGCAGAAGCACCCTGTCATTGACGTTCAGCTGGCCCTCATCAGGCATTGTTAGTTGTGATGATTCTGAGCTTATATAATCGTGGTGCCGCGGGACCGCTCCACAGAGAGCATCCATTTCTCAACTGGTAGTTGGTAATGACCGCAACACGTTTATATACGCTCCATCACGTTGATTCGATCAGAATTGCAGAGTGATTTCTCTCTCCCCCCGGAGGACCGAGACAATGAGCATTGAATCGAGGAGGCGCAAGCCTAGGAAGGAGGAAAGTGGTGTTTCTGAAGTCATCGGCAACATCATGATCCTGATGATCACAGTTGTTCTGTTCAGCAGCATAATCGCATTTGTGCAGCAGATGCCGGTCCCTGAGCAGACTACAAAGGCGGATTTCGCCGCCACGGTCACGTTCTGGTCATCGGGCACGAAGGCCAACCTGACCGTCACGCACGCGGGCGGGGCGGTCATGCGTTCCGCGGACACTACGCTCATGGTTGAGGTCGACGAGATTGTCGACATCTACAACATGTCACACCCGATCTACGGACTCTATGACCCTTCTACTGGCCTGAAAGGAACAGGTTCATGGAAGACCGGGATGTCCTGGGTAATGGTTCTTGAGAACACCTCCTACACGAGCAAGATAATGGTGACTGTCGTCGACATGTCCAATCACATGATGGTGTGGACATCCCAGGTCAGCGGTGGTACGGGAGGCAACCCGCCGATGATCCTCCAGAGGTACGTGGACGCCGATCCTTTGACCCCGACCCCAGACCCGGTCAAGGAATGGGATAACTTCACTCTGTACGTCACGATATCTGACGCGGATGGCGACCTGAACACTGCTGGAACCAGCATATGGATAGATGCCGGACAGATAGCTGCTGCTTACTCCGGAGCATACGACGGGTCGTCAGGGGACACCTACTGGTGGACGTTCAACGGGATCTGGGATTCTTCGATAAATGCATCTATGCTCGATGGCAAGGTCATCTACATCCACGCTAGCGATATCAAAAACCACGAGTCGATTTCAACCTACGTGATGTCGGTCACACAGATACCGACGAACACGATCATCAACCCGTCAGAACTGCCCACTGAGGAATCGGGCGGCTTGCCGGCATACCTGACGAGTTTCTGGAAGAGGACTGCAGGCTACGGTGTCTATCCGGAGCTGTACAATGGAACGAGAGCCTTGGGAGTTGCCGACACGGCCAACCCGACTACGATGTTCGAGATAGGCGACTATGTCTTTGTCCGCTTCGCCAGCACTGAGATCACGAACGTCGAGGGCATGAACTCGGTCGAGCTGATTGATGTCAGGACTGGGATGCCAGTCAACGTCGTATACAACGGCTCGAGCAACTCGGACTCACCATTCTATCGGCTCACAGTGGCGGGCAGCGCATCGGTCTTTGAGTGCCAGTTCAGCACATCCAACCTGTGGCCGAGTGCGTTCACATTCTTCTTCTGGCTGGCAGAGGAGCAGGACCCAGGGCTGCCGCAGGATTCGTACTATGACAGGATCATGATAACGGTCAACCTGGACAACTCGACCATCGGTTGGGTCCCTGAGTTGACCCTGTTCAAGGACTCCGCGTTCGCGTCAGAGTGGGGCTCAAGGACCACCCCGTTCGAGGTATCATCAGGCGATTCCTACAAGATGTGGATCTGGCTCGAGGTCATCAACACGGACAACCCACCTTCCCCGAGCGTTGCCGAGGTCAAGATATCCGATATGACGGGTTCCTCTGAACTCTACGGGATACCCCCGGCGGGTGGCATGATATCCTCAATCGGAATGTACAACGCGACGATCTACTACTTCAGCATCGACCTGAGGCTGAACAACGGGCTCCAATGGGCGCCCGGCACGAACTCGTACACGATCGAGATATCAAGGTTCAATGACTCCAACGAGGGCATGTATTATCTCAGCCATCAGGTCTACGTAAGGGGCGCGGGCACAAGGGCCGACTTCTTCGTCGGTACGTCTGGAATGGCAGAGGGCAATGCCAATTTCAACACTAGGGAATACATCTACTACGTCCAGAACAACAACCTGTTCACATCCAAGGTGATGTGGCTCTACGAGAGCACACCTGGCTCCTCTACTGATTTCACCGTCGTCGCGATGGCGCTGGGAGACACTGATGGGGATGGCGACAAAGACCTGCTTGCCGCAATAGGCGCCTCAAACAAGCTCCTGTACTTCGAGAATACGCTAGATGCATTCGGTACCTGGCAGTCCGCGAGCGAGGTCCCTCGTAAGGACGGCACGACCTACAGGATCGTCTGGATAGCGTTCGGCGATGTCAACGGCGATGGTCGTGACGACTTCGCATACGGCAACTCCAACAATCAGATCGTGATCTACAACACTACCTACGGGTCCTCGGGATGGATCTACACCCCGCCAAGTGGGAAGGGCTGGACGGCCCCACTGAACAAGATCGCACTCGAAGACATGAACGGTGACGGGAGAGCCGACCTTGTGGTAATGGCGGCCAACAAGATCACCATCTACGACCTGAAGTACTGTTATGATCCCTACCTCAGACCTCAGAGGGGCACGGAAGGTACAGAGAGATGGGAGTTGTCCACAGGGACGACAGTCGATTTCGACATCGCGGACATGAACTACGATGGGCACCTCGACTTCCTTACGGCTGACACCACGGCCGCAGCTTGGGCAGGCTCCGCGAACAGTGTGAACGTCAACTACTACACAGAGGCGATTGGTACTCCGTACTACATAGACACGGGGGCTGTCGGTTACACTCCCAAGGTGGGCGCTGGCTGGTACAGCGGATTCACGAACCTCAATGTCGCGGACGGCAACTCTATGATAATGTGGGAGAACACCACGGTAGAGAACACTCCCCAGGGATGGCTGAACATAACCGTGAGGACCACTTCCCTGCCTACCGATCCGGAACTCGAGCTGAGGATCCGCGCCAGGATCTACGGGACGGAGGGCGGCACGCCAGTTGAGCCGTACTATGTCCAGTACTCCGTGGACGGGTCGACCTTCATACCGGTCATCAGCATAGACGACTTCGACGGACAGTGGAGATACTACAATTACAGCCTGCCGGCAAGCTGCATGGGCAAACCGCTCTATCTGAGATTCATCGACCAGGTCTTCAATGCGGATAGCTCGACGATCCGAGAGAAGCTCGAGGTCGATCTCGTCGCCGTGTACTCGGACCTATTCGCCGACTACACGGGCAACGCGATTGTGACGGACGCCTCGTACATCTGGAGGTGCGTCAGAGCGGGAGACATCGACGGCGAGACAGGGCAGAGGCTCGAGGTCATAGTCGCGAGGCATCACGACACATTGACCCAGTACTCAGGATGGAAGGTCTACAGGCATGTGACCGGAACAAGCTGGGCAGCGTTGACCGGGACCTTCGCGACAGAGTCCTCCTATCCGGGCACATCTGTGTCGTTCTTCTACTCTTCAGCCACGAAGGAGGAGAACGGGTACTTCACGAACCTTGCCCCGACAGTGTTCGATGTGGCGGACATCAACGGGGATGGATACTCGGACATCCTCGTGACGAACTACTCGAAGACGTCGACATTCAACTCCTACGTCGGATACTACATGAACCTCTGGACGGGCTCCCAGATGTACTGGAGGTTCTTCCCGGTGAAGAGCTGGACCGTCGACACGCCGGTAGGTCAGGCCAACGACCCGTGGGTCACTGTCTCTGCAGCCGCCAACCTCCATGACGCCATGTG
>Ga0316622_100000018_pt1 | contig 62941 bp, 45 predicted proteins | sample OWC_Aug_OW2_C1_D_FD_207646 | JGI IMG/M metagenome (GOLD analysis project Ga0316622, IMG submission 207646) | Wetland soil microbial communities from Old Woman Creek delta, Ohio, United States - OWC_Aug_OW2_C1_D5_C | ecosystem: Environmental > Terrestrial > Soil > Wetlands | place: USA: Ohio... | reverse complement strand
GAGGATCCCGAGGAAGCGCCCCAGCGGGACATCTGGCACGCCGCGTCCCTCGAGCACCCGCCCGACGAGCTCGAGCGCGTCCGGCGCGGAAACCGCATCGCCGAGCTCGAGCTCGAGCAGGAGCGCCGCGCGCGCTCGCTCGGGGACCGTCACGCGCAGGCGGCGCGTGTCGCCGTGCTCGCGCAGCAAGTCGAGGCTCCGCTCGTCCATGAACTCGATCGCCCGTACGTCTGCCCGCCCGGGATCGCCGCGCGCCGCGGCCGCCTCGGAGCGCAGGATCGCGGCCAGCGCGAGCGCATCCTCCCAGGAACCGGGGAACGCGAGCGCGGTCAGGACCGCGGCCGGGAGCGGCACCAGCCGCAGCGTCACCTCGCTGATCAGCCCCAGGGTCCCCTCGGAGCCGACGAAGAGATCGACCAGGTCGAGTGGATCGGCGGCGTAGTATCCCGCCGACATCTTCTTGAGCGGCGGAAGCGCGTGGCCGGGCGCCGGGACCTCCACGAGGCGCGAATCCGAGAGCAGAATGCGGAAGGCGCCGCCCCGGCCGGCCGATGCCTCGCCGCGCCGCAGCGCCAGGACGTCGCCGTTCCAGAGCACGACGCGCAGCCCCTCGACCCAGTCCCGCGTCACCCCGTACTTGAAGCTGGCGGCGCCACCGGCGTTGGTCGAGACGGTCCCGCCCACCATCGCCTCCTGGTAGGTCGGAACCGGCGGGTAGTAGTAGCCGAGCTGCGCGAGCGCCTTCTGGAGGTCACGCAGCCGGACACCGGGCTGCACGCGGACCACTCCCCCGCCCGCACAGGCCTCGACCGTGCCGATCCCGCTCATCGCCTCGACCGACACGACCGTCTCGCCCCGCGGAACCGCGCCTCCGGTCAGTGACGAGCGCGCAGCCTGGGGAAGTACGGGAACGCCCCGGCCAGCCGTGGCGCGAAGGAAGGCGGCCGCCTCTCCCTCGCTCGCGACGCGGAGGAGCCCCGCGGCCGCTCCGCGAAAGCCCGATGAGGCGTCCTCGAGGTATCCCTCCAGGATCGAGGGGTCCCGGACGGGCTCCGGCACCCGGCACGGCGGCAGGCGGATGGCGCGGACGAGATTGCTTCCCACTCGGCGAGACTCTCTCCGCCGGAGAGCATACGTTATCCGGCGCCGCCTGCTTCCGCCCGCGGACGGCACGCGCGGGGTGCGGCGGGGAGCATAATACCGGGACGCGGAGACGAACGTGCACCATCGAGAGCACGCGCGCGACCCCCACGGGCACGCTTCCACACCGACCTTGCGGCGCCTGGGTTGGGTTCTCGCGCTCACGCTCGTCTACACCGTGGCCGAGGTCGGTGGCGGGATCCTCGCCAACAGCCTGGCGCTCCTGGCCGACGCCGGCCACATGCTCACGGACAACATGGCTCTCGCCCTCGCCCTTGCCGCGGCGTGGTTCGCGCGCAGGCCGCCCGATCCGGCGCGGACCTACGGCTATCAGCGGGCGGAGATCCTGGCCGCGCTGGCCAACGGCGTGCTCCTGGTCGTCGTCTGTCTTTTCCTGTTCTGGGAGGCCTGGGAGAGGTTCCTCTCCCCGCCCGCCGTGAACGCCGGCCTGATGTCCCTGGTGGCCGCGGGCGGACTCGGCGTGAATATCGTCGCCGCCCTCTTGCTCCGCACGGCCTCGCGGGGGCTCAACGTCAAGGCCGCCTACCTGCACGTGATCGGGGACCTATTGGGCAGCGTGGGCGCGCTCCTGGCCGCCGCGCTGATCCGCGTCTTCGGTTGGACGTGGGCGGACCCCGTGGCGGGGTTCGTGATCGGGGTGATCGTGATCGCGAGCTCGGTGCGCCTCGTGCTGGAGTCCGTGAACGTGCTCATGGAGGGAACCCCCTCGCACGTGGATCCGCGCGAGGTCCAGAGCTGCCTTCTGGCGACCGACGGGGTTGCGGGTCTGCACGATCTGCACGTCTGGAGCCTGGGTGGAGGAGCGCCGCTCCTGACCGCGCACCTGGTGGCGGATCACTCGGTCTCGCACGCGGCGGTACTGCGGGAGGCGACCCGCGTCCTCGCGGAGCGCTTCGGGATCACCCATGCCACGCTGCAGATCGAGCCGCCGGACTACAACATCGTCACGGAGGTGGGCTCGCCGGCCTCCGGTGCGCCGAAGCGCTCCTGTCCCGATCACTCCTGCGGCGAAGGGCGTGACCGGTGAGATCGAAAAGAAGGGGCCGGACCCTCGCAGGACCCGGCCCCTTCGCTTCTTGTGGCGGTCGAGCGGGCTATTCGAGCTGGCGAATGAGGCGCTTGAGCTCGAGCCCCGTCCTCTCCCTCGGCGTCAGGAACGCACCGCTGCCCATGCTCGGAATCGCGCTGCCGCCCATCTTCGGAGACAGCACCGGGGCGGATGCCACCGAGGCACCCTGGGCGACGATGGGTCCCGCCTGCTTCGGCCCCGCGGCGGAAGTCGACCCGGGGCTCGGCTCCGACATCGTCGGAAGCGCGGCAATCCGCGACTCCACGCCCTTCCAGATGTCCGAGAAGTTGTACACCTGACCTTCCCTGGCCGCCGGAGGATTCGGCCTCTGCGCCATCGCCGGAATGGAGGCCAGGACCAGCAACGCGGCCGCGACCAATACGATTCGTCCGCTTCTCATCACGCTCAGCCCCTCCTTTCGGGCGCCGCCCCGTAACGAATGTTCTCGAGAGGCCCCCTCTCCTCTCTGTTGATACCCCTTTCCCGGACGGAACGCAAGCCCCATCGCACCCGCGGCAGCGGGGAGGATGCAGCGGAGGGGAGGCCGGCCCGCCTCACAGGTCGAAGCGGACCCCCTGGGCCAGGGGCAACTCCTTCCCCCAGTTGATCGTGTTGGTCTGGCGTCGCATATAGACCTTCCAGGAATCCGAACCCGACTCGCGGCCGCCGCCCGTCTCCTTCTCGCCTCCGAAGGCTCCCCCGATCTCGGCGCCCGAAGTGCCGAGGTTCACGTTGGCGATCCCGCAGTCGCTCCCGCGGTGGGAGAGGAACGTCTCGGCCGAGATCACGTTGGTCGTGAAGATCGCCGAGGACAGCCCCTGCGGGACGTCGTTGTGGATCGCGATCGCCGCCTGAAGATCCTCGACCTCATAGATGTACAGGATCGGGGCGAAGGTCTCGTCGCGGGCCACGGCGAGGTCCCGGGGCGCGCGAACCAGAGTGGGCTCGACGAAGTGTCCGGGGCGCTTCAGCCGGGCGCCGCCGTAGAGGATCGCGCCCCCTTCCTTCTTCACGCGCTCGAGCGCGGCCATCATCTCCGTGACCGCCGCCTCGTCGATCAGCGGGCCCATCAGGGTCTTCTCATCCAGCGGGTCTCCGATGCGGATCTGCGCGTAGGCGCGGGAGAGCCGCTCCGTGAACGCGCGCGCGATCCCCTTCTGCAGGATCAGGCGCCGTGTGCTCGTGCAGCGCTGGCCGGCGGTTCCGACCGCGCCGAACAGGACCGCGCGGATCGCGAGGTCCAGATCGGCGTCGTCCAGCACCACGACGGCGTTGTTCCCGCCGAGCTCCAAGAGGGTCCGTCCCAGCCGGTCCCCGACGACGGTGGCGATCCTGCGACCCATCCGGCACGAGCCGGTGGCGGAGATGAGCGGGATCCTGCGGTCCTGCAGCATCCGCTCCCCCACGTCCGCGCCGCGCCCGATGACCACGCTGAAGACCCCGTGCAGTCCGTTGCGCTCCATGACGCGGTTGCAGATGTTCTGCACCGCGACCGCGGTGAGCGGGGTCTTCGAGGAGGGCTTCCAGATCATGGTGTCGCCGCAGGCGGCGGCGATCGCCGCGTTCCAGGCCCAGACCGCCACGGGGAAGTTGAACGCGGTGACGATGCCGATCGGCCCCAGCGGGTGCCACTGCTCGTACATCCGGTGCAGCGGGCGCTCGGAGTGCATGGTGAGGCCGTAGAGCTGGCGCGAGAGCCCCACGGCGAAGTCGCAGACGTCGATCATCTCCTGGACCTCCCCCAGGCCCTCGGACAGGATCTTGCCCGCCTCGAGGGAGACCAGCCGGCCGAGCAGTTCCTTGTTCTTCCGGAGTTCCTCCCCGAGCTGGCGGACGATCTCGCCGCGCCGGGGCGCGGGGGTCATGCTCCAGACGGGAAAGGCCGCGGCGGTCGCGGCCATGGTCTTCTCGTAGTCCTCCGCGGTCGCCTGCCGGACCATGCCCAGCGGCTCGCCGCTCGCGGGGTTCGTGGAGACGAGCTCGGGGCCCCGCGTCTGAATCCACGTGCCGGTCGAGGCGCCCGAGTTCTCGCTCCGCACACCCAGGGATTCCAGGATCTCGCGCACGGTCGTGCCTCCTCTCGAAAGGTCGGTCATTGTACTTTTTCCGCGCCGGGAGTGCCGCCCGTCCCCGGCGCAACAGACGCAACTCGACTTTCTGCCAGCCGACCTGACCGAGCGCCTCGGCGATCTGCTCGGGGGCCGGAACCCTGGGCGCGAAGGACCGGAATCCCCAGAGCCTCATGAGCGGGCCCGCGGTGGGGTCGAAATCGCCCTCGCTGACGCGGGCGTACTCGAGCGCGATCTCGATGCAGCCGAAGAGGTCGGCGTCTCGCACGCGGTACGGGCCGGAGCCAGAACCGTGGTTCAGGAGCGCGAGTTCGCTCTCCTCCCTCCAGTTGCTCATCGAGGCGTCGACCCGGTCGAACGCGCCTCAGATCTCGGCGACGGCCCGCTCCGCCGCCTCTTCGGTGGCGGCGTAGACCTCCGCGCTCGCGCAGGTCCCCATCACGGTCCAGCGCCGCTCCACACGCGCCGGCGCGCAGGCCGACCCGAGCGGCGCCAGGGCCGAGAGCGGGATCAGCGCGAGGTCTCGACACGGCTCCATTATCCCCTCCCCGCCGTTGCCGAGGATCCCGCGGGGCTCTAGGATAGGGGCGCCATGAGCCAGTTCGGCTCCAACATCGGGTACGTCGACGAGCTGTACGCCCGCTATCTGGCGGATCCCGCCTCGGTGAGCGAGGCGTGGCGGGAGTTCTTCGCCGACTACCGCCCGGCGTCCCCGGCACCGCACGCACGGGAGCCGGACGTCCCCAAGCCCTCCCGTGCGACAGCCCCGCCCGTGACGCTTCCCGCAGACCTCCCCGAGGCGGAGCCGCTCATCGGGCCCGCGGGCCGGATCGTCGCGAACATGGCGGCCAGCCTCGGGGTGCCGACCGCGACCTCCGTGCGCACGATCCCGGTCAAGCTCGTGGAGGAGAATCGCCGCCTCGTCAACCAGCACCAGACCGCAGCCTCCGGACCGAAGGTCTCGTTCACGCACATGATCGCCTGGGCCGTGGTCCGCGCGCTCGAGCAGCACCCCGAGATGAACGCCGGCTTCGTCGAGATCGACGGCGTCCCGCATCGCGTGCCCCGGAGCCGCATCCACCTGGGGATCGCCGTGGACGTGGAGCGCCGCGGCGAGCGCGCCCTCGTGGTTCCCTGCATCAAGGACGCGGGCTCGCTCGACTTCGCGAGATTCGTCGCGGCCCACGACGACCGCGTCTCCTCCGCGCGCTCCGGAAAGCTGAGCGTGGACGACCTCCAGGGAACGACGGTGAGCCTCACGAACCCGGGGATGATCGGGACCGCGCTCTCCGTCCCGCGTCTGATGGCCGGCCAGGGCACGATCGTGGGGATCGGCGCGATCGGGTATCCCGCCGAGTATCGGGGGATGTCCGCGGAGATGATCACCGAGCTCGGGCTCTCCAAGGTGATGACGGTGACGAGCACCTACGACCACCGCATCATCCAGGGCGCGACGTCAGGGGCGTTCCTGGCGACCCTCGAGATGCTGCTCCTCGGAGGGGACGGCTTCTACGAGCGCATCTTCCGCGACCTGGGGGTGCCCCACGAGAGCGTGACGTGGGCGGGCGACCAGAACCCGCAGGGGTTCGCCACCACGGGGAACACCGAGGCGATCGCGAAGCAGGCCCGCGTCCTGCAGCTGATCCGTACCTACCGCGTGCGCGGCCATCTGTGGGCCGAGCTCGATCCGCTGGGGAGCGAGCGCCAGCCCCAAGCGGAGCTTGAGCTCTCCCACTACGGTCTCTCGTTGTGGGACCTGGACCGGAAGTTCATCGCGGGCGGACTGGCCGGCAATCACGGCACCCTGACGTTGCGCGAGATCCTGGACACCGTGCGCGAGACGTACTGCCGCCACATCGGCGTGGAGTACATGCACATCCAGGAGCACGAGCTTCGGGCCTGGCTCCAGGAGCGCATGGAATCCACCCGCAACAGCGCTCCGCTCAGCCCCGAGGAGCAGCGGCGCATCCTCTCCTCCCTGAACGCCGCCGAGGCGTTCGAACGTTTCCTCCACACGAACTACGTGGGCCACAAGCGCTTTTCGCTGGAGGGGGCCGAGACCCTGATTCCGATGCTCGACGTGCTGCTGGGCGACGCCGCCGGGCAGGGGGTGGAGGAGGCTTTCATCGGGATGGCCCACCGCGGCCGTCTCAACGTGCTCGCCAACCTGCTGGGGGTCTCCTACGGTCAGATCTTCCGCGAGTTCGAGGGCGAGGTCGACCCCGCGAGCTCCCACGGCTCGGGGGATGTCAAGTACCACCTGGGCGCGCGAGGCGTGCATGCAACCCCCGGCGGACGGGAGGTCCGCGTCGTGGTCGCCTCGAACCCGAGCCATCTGGAGGCGGTGGACCCGGTCGTCGAGGGGATGGTCCGGGCGCGCCAGGACGTGCTGGGAGATCTGGCCCGCGTGCGGGTCCTCCCGATCCTGATTCACGGAGACGCCGCGTTCTCGGGACAGGGAGTCGTCGCCGAGACGTTGAACCTCTCCCAGCTCAAGGGCTATCGCACAGGCGGCACGGTGCACGTCGTCATCAACAACCAGATCGGGTTCACCACGGGCCCCGTGGACCTGCGCTCCTCCCCGTACGCGACCGACGTGGCGCGCGGAGTCCAGGCGCCGATCTTCCACGTGAACGGCGACCACCCCGAGGACGCGGTGCGCGTGATCCGGTTGGCGTTCGCCTTCCGGCAGACCTTCAAGCGCGACGTCGTGGTGGACCTGGTCTGCTACCGGCGCTGGGGACACAACGAGGCCGACGACCCCTCCTATACCCACCCGATCCTGTACGCGAAGATCAAGGGGCATCGCTCGACGCGCAAGCTCTACACCGAGCAGCTGCTGCGCCGGGGCGATCTCGGCTTGGAGGACGCCGAGAGATCTCTCGCCGACTTCCACGCGCTGCTCACCAAGGCTCATGAGGAGGTCCGGGAGGCGCTCCGGTCGGCTCCGCTCGTCGTCCCGGGGAGCGCGGAGACGGTCGCCGAGATCGCTCCCGGTCCTACGCTCGCCTCGGGAGTGCCGCGCGAGCGGCTGGAGGAGGTCCTGACCGGCCTCGATCGCCTGCCGCCGGGGTTCGCGCCGCACCCGAAGCTCCTGGCCCAGCTCTCCCGGCGCCGCGAGCGCGTCGAGAGCGGGCGCATCGACTGGTCCCTGGCCGAGGCGCTCGCCTTCGGATCGCTCGTGCTCGAGGGGACGCGGGTTCGCCTCTCGGGCGAGGACAGCGGGCGCGGCACTTTCAGCCAGCGCCACGCCGTCCTCTTCGACCACAGCACCGGAGAGGGGTATTCCCCTCTCGCCCACCTCAAGGAGGCGCAAGCCCCGTTCCACGTCCACGACAGTTTGCTCTCCGAGTTCGCGGTCCTGGGGTTCGAGTACGGCTACAGCGTCGAGTGCCCCGACGCGCTCGTGCTCTGGGAGGCGCAGTTCGGGGACTTCGTCAACGGCGCGCAGGTGATCATCGACCAGTTCATCGCCAGCGCCCGCGAGAAGTGGGGACAGACGAGTCGCCTCGTCCTGCTGTTGCCGCACGGTCACGAAGGCCAGGGGCCCGAGCACTCGAGCGCACGTCTCGAGCGCTTCCTGCAGTTGTGCGCCCAGGGGAACCTGCAGGTCACCTGTCCCTCCACTCCCGCGCAGTATTTCCACCTCCTGCGCCGGCAGGCGCGCGCCGCGGAGCGAACTCCGCTCGTCGTGCTCACCCCGAAGAGCTTCCTGCGCCACCCGAGCGCGGTATCGCGCCCGGAGGACCTGGTGAGCGGACGCTTCGCGGAGGTCCTCGACGACCCTTCCGGCCCGCCGCACGGCTCCGCGCAGCGCCTGATCCTGTGCAGCGGAAAGATCTACTGGGATCTGCGCGAGGCGCTGGGCCAGGGCCGCGACGACGGGATCGCGCTGGCGCGGATCGAGCAGCTCTACCCCTACCCCGACGCCCAGATCCGCGCCCTGCTCGCGGGCTACTCCCCGGCGCGCGACGTCGTCTGGGCCCAGGAGGAGCCGCGCAACATGGGTGCCTGGAGTTTCCTCGAGGAGCGGCTGCGCGCAGCGCTCGCGCCGGGCCAGACCCTGCGTTACGCGGGCCGTCCGAGGAGCTCGAGCCCCGCCACGGGCTCCCACAAGCGGCACCTCGCTGAGCAGCTAGCTCTGCTCCGAGAGGCGCTCCGGGACGACGTCCGGGAGTCCCGCTCGATCACCGACGCCCGCGTGGGCGAGCCCTCCTCCGGAGCGTGAGCCGGATCAGCTCTCCCTTGCGCTCTTCTTGAACGCCTCGCGCAGCGCGTCCCGGAGGCTCGTTCCGAAGGTCTGCGGCGGGGCCGCGGGAGCCTCCGGAGCCCTGGGCGCCCGTTCCTGTTGACGCTGGGCCTGCTCGCGCGCCGACGGCCGTGAGGCGGGCGGCGCGGGGGTCGCGCCCGGAACGCCGAGCCGAATGCGCCGCGCCTGCGCGTCCGCCTCCAGGACCTCGACCTCGATCTCCCTCCCCACGGGGAAGGCGCGCGCCAGGTCCGTTCCCTTGCGCGTGCCGGTGTGGGAACTCGGCACGAGGCCGACGCGGCCTGGCCCGAGCCACACGAACACGCCGAACTTCTCCGCCCTCTGCACGCGGCCGCGGATGCGAGATCCCGGCTCGGGCGCAGCCGGCGCCGAATCCGCCAGCCCTTCGGGGATCGGCTGAACCGACATCCGCCGCCGCCGACTGTCCACGGACACCACGCGCCAGGTCCGGCTCTGTCCCTCCTCGATCCCGCGCTGCCAGCCGTCGGCCGCGGGCGGAAAGCAATCGGCGGGGGCCAGGGCCTCGACCCCGGGGCTCATCTCCACGAAGGCACCGAACTCCGCGAGCCTGCGCACGATCCCGGGGTGGGCGCTCCCCGGCTGGTAGCGACTCTCGACGCTCTCCCACGGGTCCTCCGCGGCCTGACGGATGCTGAGCGAGATCCGCCCGGAGGCCTCGTCGAGCTTCAGCACCCGGACCTGGACCGTGTCGCCCGGCTTGACCGCGTCGGAGGGAGTTCCGACCCTCCCGTGGGCCACCTCGGAGACGTGGACGAGCCCCGTCACTCCGGCGCCGAGGTCCACGAAGACTCCGAAGTCCGTGACGCGGGCGACGTGCCCCTGGGTGACCGAGCCCTCGATCAGCGTGGCCCGAACGGCCTTCGCCTCTTCCGAGCGCTCCTCCTCGAGCAGGGCGCGCCGGGACAGGATCGCTTCCTCGCCGCCCCGCCGCAGCTGGGTCGCCCGGAACCGATACACCTTGCCGACGTGCGCTTCGGGATCGTCCACGTGGTGGAGGTCCATCTGCGAATGCGGGCAGAAGCCCCGCGCCTTCCCGATTCTCACCTCGTAGCCGCCGCGGATCACCTTCTCGACCGTGCCCTCGACGGGAAGCCCGCGGCGGAAAGAGAGTGCGAGCCCGGGCTCGCGCTTCCACTTCTTCCTCGCTGCTTTCGCCTTGTCGGGTGCCGCCGCCTCGGCGGCCGCCTCGTCGGCCTGCGCGGACTGCGGCGTCTCGACCGGGGCGCCCTCGGGCTCCGGGGCCAACTCGGGAATCTCGATCTCGGAACCGCCCTCGGGGCCGTCCATCTGCATACCTCGCGCACTCCCGACCCCGCGGGACCGTCGACGCACGGACCTTGGATCCCATGCTGGCCGGGTTGGTGCCGGTCATTGTGCCACAAGCGCGACGTTCCCGACAGGCCCACCCGGCACGAGGTTGTGGCATGCTGCCGGGGATGAAGGCGGTCGTGATCGCCGGAGCCGGAGGGACCGAGGTCCTCGAGTTGCGCGAGGTCGGAGACCCTCCCTGCGGGCCGGACGAGGTGCTGGTCCGCGTGCGTGCCTCGGCCATGAACCGCGCCGATCTCCTCCAGCGGCGCGGGCTGTACCCCGCCCCGTCGGGCTCACCAGCGAACGTTCCGGGCCTGGAATTCGCCGGGGAGGTGGTTTCGTGCGGCGGCCGCGTCGAGTCGGTCCGCTCGGGGGATCGCGTGATGGGGATCCTCGGCGGAGGCGGGCATGCGGAGCGGGTCGCGCTGCACGAGAGGCTGTGCATCCCGGTCCCCGCGAGCCTCTCCTTCGAGGAAGCCGCGGCGGTGCCGGAGGCGTTCTTCACCGCTTTCGACGCGCTCCTGCGACGCGCGCACCTGGCCCCCGGAGAGCAGGTGCTGGTTCAGGCTGCGGCCTCCGGGGTCGGAACCGCCGCCCTTCAGCTCGCTCGCGCCGCGGGCGCGCGCGTGATCGCGCTTTCCCGGAGCGCCGAAAAACGGGAGCGGCTCGCCGCCCTGGGGGCAGAGCACGTGCTGGACCCGGCGGCTCCCGGCCTCGCCGAGGCGCTGCGCGCCGCCTGCGGCGAGCGCGGCGTGGACGTCGTGCTCGAGTTGTTGGGCGGGACGGCGCTGGCCCTGAGCCTGGAGATCCTCGCCGAGCGCGGGAGGATCGTCGTGGTCGGGGTCATGTCGGGCCCGGCGGCCACCCTGGACCTGCGTGCCCTGATGCGCAAGCGCGCGACGATCGAGGGCACGGTCCTGCGCTCACGCCCGCTCGAGGAGAAGATCGCGCTCTCCCGGGAGTTCGCGCGGACGATGCTGCCGCTGTTCGAGGAAGGGCGCCTGCGCCCGATCGTGGACCGCGTGTTCCCGCTCTCCGAGATCGCCCAGGCCCACGCGCTGCTCGAGTCCAACCGGAGCTTCGGCAAGATCGTGCTCCGGATCACGTCCTGAAGCCCGGCTCTGGGTTCAACCGCTCCTCCGTCCTGCCTCCCCCCCGCCTCGCGCACCGGGCCATGGACCGAGTGGCCGTTCCGGGATCTCGAACTCCGACCTCTCCTCCTTGAAGACCCGGAACCCGCGCGCCCGGTAGTTCGCGAGGGCCCCCGGATGGTCGAGCGTGCAGGTGTGCACCCAGACCCGGCGCGCCCCGCGCGCGAAGGCTCGCTCGACCGCCAGGGTCAGGAGGGCTCCCCCCAAATGCTGGCCGATGAAGCGGGGCAGCAGGCCAAAGTACGCGATCTCGACGTCGTCCCCGCTCTGCGCCTCGAGCTCGAAGTAGCCGGCGGGCGTTCCGGAGACCCAGGCGACCCAGGTCTCCACCTCGTCGCGGTCGAGCCACTGGAGCCAGCGTTCGTAGCTCCAGCCGAGGCGATCGATCCAGTACCAGTCCCCGCCCACCGCGGTGTAGAGGAAGCGATTCAGCTCCGGACTCGGGACCTCGGCCCGCCGCACCTCCACGTCACGCCGGGCGAGCGGCACCGGGCGCAGCGCCGCCGGGTCGGTCATCTCCAGGTGGATGGTGACAATCGTGGTCTTCACCCGCCGATGATCGCACGAAGCGCGCCGTGGCCGCAGCCGAATTGCGAATCCAGCATCGCGGCGATCGCGTCGGAGACGCTTTCTTTCACCAGGAGTGTGGACATCACGCCCCGAAATTCGCTATTCTGAGAGTGCGCATCTCGAGGTAGTGGGGCGGGGTTTCTCAATTCTTCGGATTGACCGGGCGGGGGGGTCCGCGGTGTCCCTGTGTTCCGGGCGCGCCTTGCGCCCGCGCCTTCTCGTATTGCTCGCGCTCGGCTTCGCGTCGCTCGTCGGGCATCCCGCGCGCTCCGCGACGACCTGGAGCGTGGAAGGGGCCAGCGCGTCGTGCAGCGATGCGGGCCCGGGAGATGCGCTCAGGCCGTTCTGCACGATCGGCAGGGGCGCGGCGGTGGCGGTCGCGGGGGACACCGTGCTGGTGGCTCCGGCGACCTACCGGGAACAGGTCACCGTTCCCGCCTCCGGCGCGCCGGGCGCGCCGATCACCTTCCAGGCCTCCGGCCCCGGCGTGATCGTTCTGGGCACGCGCGACGTCTCGGATCCCGCCGCATGGACCCCCACCGCCACGAACGCCTGGCGCCGGAGCTACGCGCCTGCCTCGAACCCGAGCCAGGTGTTTCGCGACGGCACGCGCCTGAGCGCGGCGGCAAGTGCCGCGACCACCGTCCCCGATTCCTTCTTCTACGACGGCGCGGCCAGGGTTCTCTACGTCGACGTCGGCGGCGGGAACCCCGGCGCGGGCCACGTGATCGAGGCCGGCGCGCGCCAATACGGGTTCCGGCTCGACGACCGCAGCCAGATCGTGGTGGACGGCTTCGAGGTGCGCGCTCCCAACAGCGTCGGAGTACGCGCGGGAAACGGTTCCGCGATCACGGTGAGCAATTGCAGGGTCTCCTACGCGGGGACGTTCGGGATGCAGGTGCTCGGTTGCACGACACCGGTCCTCATCCAGGGGAACGAGATCTCCTTCTCGACGACCGAGGGGATCCGCGTCGACACCTCGAGCGGCGTGACGCTGCGGACGAATGCGAGCCACGACAACATCGAGCATGGGATCGGCGTGCGACGGACCACGCAGAGTCAGATCCTCCAGAACCTGCTGTATCGGAACCGGGACCCGGCCCTTGTCCACTCCGAGGGCCTGGACGTCAACTCGACCTCCACCGACAACCTGATCCAGGGGAACGTCGCCTACGCCAACGACGATTCGGGGATTCAGGTGTACGGCGGCTCGAACCGCAACGTCCTGGTGCGCAATGCGAGCTGGAACAACGGCGACCACGGCTTCGACGTGAACGGCTCGACCGACGTCAAGCTCATCTCGAACACGGCGTACGGGAACGCGAGCCACGGGTTGAACTTCGAGAACAACGCGAGGAATGCGATTTTCGAGGACAACATCCTCGCGGACAACGGCGTGGCGGTGGGGGGATTCAACCTGCGGGTCTCGAGCAACTCGACGCAGGGTTTGGTGGCGGAACGCAACCTGTACTGGGAATCCGCTCCCGCGAGCCAGGTCCTGTTCGGGGGGACGGTGTACGTGACGCTCTCCCAGTTCACCGCCGCGACCGGCAACGAGTCGCACGGCCTGGAGGCGGACCCGCTCTTCCGCGACGCTCCGGCGGGAGACCTTCGGCTCTCCCTGGCCTCGCCGGCGATCGACTCCGCCGACGCCTCGGTTCCCGGCTTCGTCCTCGAGGACCGCTACGGGACCCCGCCGTTCGACATCCTCGCGGTGCCCAACACGGGAGCCGGGAGCCCGGACTTCGCGGACCGCGGCGCGTTCGAGTACGAGGCGTCGCAGCTCGACAGCGACCACGATGGCGTCTTCGATCTTCAGGATCCCGTGCCGCTCGACCCGTACCGTTGCGGCGACGTCGATGCCGACACCTGTGACGACTGTGCGGTCGGCACGGATGGCCCCGGGTCGCTGCCGGACTGCGATCCGGCTCGCGATGGCGCGGATGCGGACGCCGACGGAGCCTGCGACGCCGGTGACGCCTGCCCCGCCGACCCGCTGAAGAATGCTCCCGGCCCATGCGGGTGCGGGGCGATCGAAGTGGACACCGACTCCGACGCCACCCCCGACTGCAACGATCCCGACGACGACAGCGACGGCGTTCCCGACCACGCGGACTGCGCGCCGCTCACCCCCGGGATCGCCTCCGCTCCCGCTCCGATCGGTTCCACGCTGCGCGTCGACATCCAGCCGGGTTCCCCGCTCCGGGTCGCCGTCCTGACCTGGGCTCGCCCGGCGCAGGGCCCCACGACGGATCTTTACCGGGGCCGCATCATCCCGGGGCAGCCGTGGAGCAGCGAGGAGACATGCCTCGTGGTGGAGGAGCCGCGGACCATGGCGATCGACGACGAAGCTCCCGAGGCGGGGACGACCCTGTACTACCTCGCCGGAGCCGTGAATCTCTGCGGTCCGAGCGCGATCGGAGCGGATTCGAGAGGGACGGAGCATTACCCCGGTGTCTCGTGTCCGGAGCAGGCGGGCGACTTCGATGCCGACGGCGTCCAGGACACCGCGGACAACTGCCCGCTCGCGCCGAACCCCGATCAGTCCGACGCCGATCTGGACTTCGTCGGCGACGCCTGTGACGATTCTCCCGCGCCCTGAGGTCTCGCGGCCGCTCCGCGCCTGGCGAGGCGCCCTCCCGGCCGTGGCCCGCGCGACGCGACAGGACGCCGATCAGACTCTTCCCTGCAGGATGAGTTCGGGCCCCACCGAGCCGCACCAGACCCATGAAACGAACGACGCCGGACTCCATGCGATTCGCCTCGTTTGCCTCGCGCGCGATCCGCGGCGGAGCTCCAGAAGGAATCGTCTACGCTCCGCGTCGACCCGCCACCTTGCGGAAGAACGACGCCAGTCTGGCCGTGGTCTGCTGAACCTGAAAATCGCTCAGGATCTTCTGCCGTCCCAGCCTGCCCATCGATTCACGCAAGTCTCTTCTCTCGATGAGCAACTTGAGCGTGTCGGCCAGGGCCGCTGCGTCTCTTTCCTTCACCAGGATCCCCGTCCGATTGTGCTCGACCAGGTCCACGATTCCGGTCACGGGAGTCGTGACGACGGGCAGCTCACAAGACATGGCTTCGATCAACACCACAGGCAATCCATCCCGGTTCCCGTCGTCGGCCACGACACAGGCCAGAGCGAACATGTCGCTCTGGCCGTACAACGCCAGGACGCGGTCCTGTTGCAGCGCCCCCAGCAGGTGGACTCTTTCCTGCAAGCCATGCCGGTCGATGCGCTCCTGCAACGCATCCTGAAGGGGACCGTCCCCGACGATCTGGCACTGGAACGAATAGCCGGCATCCGCCAGAATCTTGCAGGCGTCGATCAGGTACTCGAAGCCTTTCTTCTCGATCAGACGCCCGATCGAGAGGATTCGCAGCGGCCCCCCCGAGTCGGTTTGCCCGGACGCAGGCTGAAATCGATCCGTTTCCAGTCCGCAATAGACGACCTGAAGATTCTCCTGATCGACAGCGGGACACAACCCGGAGATGAAGGCGCGGTGAAAGCTGGAGATGGTCACGACGCCCGAGGCGTTTTCCAATTGCCTGCGGACATCCCGCGCATCGCGCGAAAACAGATCGACCGCGTGGCCATGGACCGTGAAGGTGACCCCCAGCAACTCCGCGGCGGTGCCGGCCGCAAACGCGGCCAGCGTCACAAAATGCGCATGGATGTGCTCGATCTCGAGCTTCTTCATCTGCCGGGCAAAATAGACGCTTTTCGGGAATATCGATAACGCCTGCAAGAGCAATTTCGGTTCCCGATAGCCGTGAACGATCGTCCTGCCCAAGGCCCGCAGAAGACGAAGAGGAGAACGGACCAAGAAATGGATCAGAGCCGCCACGACATTCGCAGAGAGTGGCGGACTGTAATGCACGCGGGACATCAACTCCCTGGCCTGCGCCTCGGCGGGGATCGACTCGGGCTTGAACAGGGAGAATATCTCGACCCGCACATCGTGAGAGCGAATCCAGAAGATCTCGCGTGTCACGAAGGTCTGCGTGAGCTGGGGAAACGTGCTCAGCAGATAGGCAACCGTGATTGTGGAACTCACAGCCTCACACTTTCTGTGCGCTGGACTTGGAGTTTGCCCTGGCGGTATCGACGCGAGACCTCGAAGTCCGCTGGGTACGCACCTGGTTGACCTGCACGTACGCGCTGGTGATAGCCAGGATCGGGAAGATCCAGTTCTGCTTGCGGTGCGCCCAGTTGAGCGAGAAGATACCGAGTGCCAGCACGGAAAGAAGGGCTATCCAGAAGTATCTGCTTTCTTTTGGATGAACAAACACGTAGTAGGCGGTGACGATCATCAGAAGCAGTAATAGGCTGAATCCAATCACGCCCAACTCGAAGAGCACGACAAGGTACGAGTTGTGCGCGGCCTTCTCCAGGCTCGTCGACGATGTGAAGGCGCTGGAACCGACGCCCAGGAATGGGTGTTGTGCGAAGGCATTGAAACCGGCGATCCAGATGCCGACGCGCCCGTTCAGGTCCCCTTCGGATATTTCACTCCCCGTCGTGCTGACGCGGTCCAACAGTGCATCGGGCACGTAGGGAAGCAGGATCACCCCGATCGCGCCCAGCAGCACCCAGACGACGACGCGCGTAGAGAATCGAAGCCGCCCCGACGAAGCGAGGACGTATGCGATTCCGGGCAGCGCGGCCAGTACAGATCCCCGGCTGCCGGTCAACAGAATGGCAAACAGAGCAGCCGGGACATAGAGGACATTCGTCTTGTTCAGAGCGTTGACGAGCCTGTTCGGGGATCGGACGGTCCCCAGATACCAGGCAATCGGGATCCCCAGCGCCAAGATGACACCGACGTTGTTCTCATCGAATCCGAATGCACTGTAACGAATCGATGTGAAGCGGACATCGGACAAGAAGTTGTAGGCCATCCCCGCAACGGTGATCCAGGCTCCCCAGACGTAGGCCTGCAAGCCGCCCTTGATCGAATTGGGGGTCAGGAAAAGGTCCCAAACGATGTACATCAGCACGAACAGCTCGACGTAGGTACCCAGCCTGCCGAGGGTCTTGGTGCTGTCGACGGTCCAGAGCACACTGAGCAGGTGCCAGCAAACAAAGAGGAAGAACACCATATGAAACAAATGGGGTCTGCGAATCTCTCTCGTCACAACGACCGTGCCGATCCAACAGGCTGCCACGAGCAGGCCCAGCATCCTGCTCAGCGATCCAAAGTCGGATGTCTCGATGGCCGTGTCCCACGGCATCGTGAAAATCAGCAACAGCGAGAGCCAATAGGCCATGGCGCGCATCTGTGGATCCTTGTGAAGGCCCGGAAAGAGCGATCCCTTTATGCCTTTCCGATCTTCCAATTCGGAAACGCGGATCGAACGTATCCCAGCATTTCAGTGAAGATCGATCGGGCGATCAATTGGATGATGAGAAGGTAGACGACGGCCCCGGCGAGCGCGCAAGTCCCGATTTTTAAGAACAGATTCGCATCATCTCCGAAGACGGATTTCAGGGCAGTGACGGAACCAGCCATCGTGAGGGACGCGATCAGCGGCACGACAAGTTTCCCCAGGTACGTCTTCACGTCGATCCCGATCCGTTTGCGAACGGCTAGGATGGCGATTGGAGACAGTAGGTACCCGACAACGACAAAAGCCGTGGCAACGGCCTGAATACCCCAGTTCACGACGAGTCTGAATCCGATGACATTGACAACAGCCGTGACGAACATGATCCTCAGCCACCAGCCCGGTTTGCCGGTGGCCTTGAGCACGGTCACATTGAACAACGATACTGCGTGAAGAATGCCGGCCAGCGCCAGGATCTGCATCACCGGGGCGCTGGGCATCCACTTCTCCCCGAAACAGGCGAGTGTGATTTCAGGTGCCAGCGCGACGATTCCGAGAAAAGCCGGGAAGGCCACCAGGCTCGTGTAATGGGTGGCCTTGTAAAAGGCCTCCCGCATTTTCCCCGGGTTCGCTTGAAGCTTGGCGAATGCCGGGTACGCCACGGCGGTGGTGATCCCGGTCAAGAGCTGCAACATCACAAGCAGCAACTTGTAGGCGACCGTGTAATAGCCCAGCAACGTCGCCCCCAGATAGGAGCCGATCAGGAAATCGTCGGTGCGCTTGTTGAAGAACTCCAGGATGTTGATGCCGATGATATTCAGTCCGAAGCCGAACAACTCCTTGAAATGGGTTGCGCGAAAGCGCAACCCCGGTCTCCAGCCGCTCACGCTCCACAGGACCACGGCCCCGATCGCGCCCGTCGCGAGCGTTTGCCCAACCAGGCTCCAAACTCCGAAGCCATACACAGCCATGACCACACCGACCACACCGCCTCCGATCGAGGCGATAATCGTGCGGATGGCGAGGCTCTTGAACGCGAGCTTGCGTTTCAACACGGCGATTTGCGTGACGCTCAAGGAACCGATCAGGAAGCTGGCCGACAGCCACCGAACGACCTCGACAAGATGCGGCTCTTTGAAATAGGCGGCGATCAGCGGCGAAGCGGCGAATCCGCCCAGGTACATCAAGGCACCGATCATCAAGCCGGTCCAGAAGGCCGTGTCGAGATGCTCGTCCTTGAGATCGGGGCGTTGAATGATCGCGTCGCCCATTCCAAAATCCAGGAACAGCTGAATGAAATCGATGAACAATGCGGCGAGCGCGACCAGGCCGAACGCCTGCGGCTCCAAGAGGCGCGACAGGATGACAAAGAAGGCGAAACCGATCGCCTGCCGCCCCCAATTCTTGGTCGCGGCCCAGAGAACGCCCTTGACTACCTTGTCTCGTAACGCCATCCTGCTACCAACCAGCGCTATCCAATGTGCAGCGTGAGAGTAGTTTTTTCAAAACGAGGGGTAAAGATCCGGCCGGAGTCTGTTTTTCGCGCCCACGACCCGCTCGGGATCGGCCGGCTCCTCGCCCTCCCGGGCAATGCCTGCACGGCCCTCGATTCCGTTCGCCAGGATCGCTCGATCATGGCGCTTCGGATCGAGGGCGAAGCAAGTCTTGAGCGACGCGCGGACATGCACCTCGATGAACCCTCTGTGCCGACGTGGGTGAGACGCCGATCCCTCCGAGTTTACCGCACAGTGGGCGGGGAGACTCGAGCAGTCGATCCCGGGGCAGGCCTGGTCTTGGCGAGAGAGGCGGAGGGAGTTCGCTGGGTGACCGGAGTCGGTCCCGCCGACCCGCCGGCCGGGGCACCCGATCCGGTGGTCGAGGCGCAGGAGAGGCGTGGGCGATTCAGCGCGAAGTACGCGCTGCGAATCCTCCGCGATCGATCGCTGCAACGGGGCGGGCGCTGTCCCGGTACCACCGGATCCTTCGCCCCGCCGGAACGGGTCACCGGCGCGGGCAGCGATCGAGGATCCGGTGGGAGTTCTCGGCGGATATTCGTCGCCCTTGTCGTTCCGAGGGACGATCACGATATTCTGAGAGGAGCTGATTGTCCATGAAGGTCATCTATATCATGGGGGCAGGCCATATCGGATCCACGATCCTCGATATCGTCTTGGGAAGCCACTCCAGGCTCGAGAGCCTGGGAGAAATCTCGAAGTTCCACCGTTTCGGCTGGAAGCTCGACGAGAATCGCAGGTGTGCGTGCGGCGCATCGGTGTACGAATGTCCCTTCTGGTCGCAGGTACGCCAAGCGTGGGCCCGAATCATCGGGGCCGACGACGTCCAGCGGTATCTGGAGCTCCAGGATCGCTTTGAGCGCTCCCGCTCGGGATGGATGAGGCTGCTCCGGAACACGCTTGCGCCGTCCGCAGAGTTTGCGGAGTACGCGCGATGCACGGAGGCGTTGTACGAGGCCGTCCGCAGCGTGGGCCGCAAGCCCGTGTTGGTGGATTCCTCCCTGACTCCGCGGCGGGCGTATGCGCTCTCGCGGATGCCCGGCATCGACTTGCATCTGATTCACATGGTGCGCGATGGGCGGGGGATCATCTGGTCATTGATGAAACCCGGAAAGAAGACGATGACCAAGGCCTATGTCCCCGCCCCTTCCTCCAGGACGACGCGCTATTGGATCTCCGCGAATGTGCAGAGCCTGTGGGTTTCTCGTCGTGTCGCAATGGACCGACGCAAGCTGATTCGGTATGAGGACTTCGTGTCCGACCCGGCCGCCGCAGTCACGGAGATCGGCGCCTGGGTTGGCGAGGATCTGTCCGCTCTCGTAGATGCGCACGGAGCTGTCGCCACCGGGAACGTTCGGCACACCGTCGCAGGCAACAGGGTACGAATGCAGAAGGAACTCGTGATCAGGGCCGACTTCGCTTGGAAGGAGCTGCTGCCAGACAAGGACCGCAGGACGTTTTGGCGCATGGCGGGTTGGCTGGCCAGGCGCTTTGGCTATCGGAGCGAGCGGATCCCCCTCACGTAGAATGAGGACCGGCGGACCATGGGCGGCTCCCGGTCTCGAGCGCGGCCGCGCCGGAAGCCTGTTGATGTACGCTCGGGACGGTGGAAAGGGACGACTTGATCGACAATGAGAGCAAGCGGCACGCGGCACCCTGGATCGGCGCCTCGCCCGCCCCGATGGACGCTGTCGACTGCTCCCGTAAAGGGCGGGAGAGCGCTGCTCTGTTCGCCCGAAGAATCCAGGATGAACATCCTTGGATGTCGCGTCGGCTCCTCAGCTCGCGCACCCGTGCCCGTCGATGAGCAGCCCCATGGCCCACGATCACGGCCCCCGCAAGCTTGTCCTGCAGCTGTGCCGGGCCTTGAACGCGGAACGGATCGCCTACTGTCACTGGAAGAGCAACAACGCGCTCGCTCGTTCCGCCAGCGGCGACAACGACCTCGATCTGCTGGTGAGCCGACGGGACATCCCGCGATTTCTGGCGATCCTTTCGGGGCTGGGGTTCAAGGAGGCGATGGCCGAGGCGGAGAAACGGATGATCGGCGTCGCCGATTTCTACGGGTTCGATGCAGATTCGGGTACCTTGATTCATGTCCATGCCCACTATCAACTTGTGCTGGGGCACGACTTGACCAAGAACTACCGCCTGCCGATCGAGGAAGCCTACCTCGCTTCATCCGCCCTCGACGGAATCTTTAAGGTGCCAGCGCCAGAGTATGAATTCGTGGTCCTCGTTGTGCGCCTCATGTTGAAGCACGCCACGTGGGATGTCGCGCTCCGTGAAGGCCGGTTGAAACCCTCCGAGAAGCAGGAGCTGGCCTATCTTGGGGCCCGCATCGACTGGGTGAGAGTCGACCACCTGGTTTCGACACACTTGCCCTCGATCGGTGTTCGATTGTTTCGTGAATGCTGGAAAGGGTTGCAACCCGGGGCATCGATCTGGCGACGCCTGAAGGCCGGCGGACGACTTCAGTCCAGGCTTCGAGCACATGCGCGGCGCTCCGCGTTGCGGGATGTCTGCCTGAAACCGCTGCGTCGCTGGTCGTTGAAATGCAAGCGACGCGTCTTCCGGCTCCCGGCGAGGCACCGCCTGTCGAGCGGCGGCGCGATGATCGCGATCGTTGGGGGGGATGGCGCCGGGAAGACAACACTCGTCACGAGCCTGCACGAATGGCTGTCGCACGATCTCGATACCAAGGTCGTGCACATGGGAAAACCCCGCGAGTCACTCTTCACCGCTCTGGTGAGGGCGACATTGCGAGTGGGACACTTGGTCGGGTTGTATCCGCACCACAACAGCTCCAGCCTGTATCTGCCCGAGTCGAAATCACCGAACTATCCGGGCAAGACCCCCTGGATGTTGCGTGAAGCATGCAAGGCGCGCGATCGGTATCGGACATATCGGAAAGCGCGGCGCTTCGTGAACAATGGCTGCATCGTCATCTGCGATCGCTATCCTCTGCGGCAAATCAGGCTGATGGACGGGCCGGTCGTTGAGCAGCTCACGTCCGGTGGGGGCACGCGGTTTTCCGGAGCGATCATGGAATTCGAAAGAAGATACTATCAGGCGATGACGCTGCCCGAGCTGGTGATCGTGCTCCGGCTGGACCCCGAGGAGGCGGTGCGGCGCAAGACGGATGAGGATTCGACCCAGGTGCGCGTTCGCTCCACCGAGATTTGGAACATCGACTGGGCGGGCTGCGGTGTCGAAGTCATCGAGGCGCAGCAGTCCCCGGGGGCTGTCTTGGCTGCCGCCAAATCCCTGATTTGGTCGACGATGTAGTCTCTGCGCGCGTTCTTAGGAGAGCTGGCGGAGATTCCCGGCGAACTGTCGTGACCAACCCTCTGTACATCGAGCTCATCGGCCCGGCTGGCGCGGGCAAGACGACGCTGATCAAGGCGCTCGTCGACGCGGACAAGGATGTTTCGATCGCGCCCAAGCCGAGCCTGCGTTCGCCCGAAGACCTGCCCTATTTCCTGAGAAACGCCGCCGCTCTCTGGCCGTTCCTCGCGAGACGCAGGTCCGGGGATCGCAGGCTGACCAAGCGGGAGATGTGGTGGATGTTGTACCTGAACGAATGGCACGTGGTTCTGCCCTCCCGCGTGTCGAGCCGGTACAAGATCCTCCTCCTGGATCATGGCCCCATCTACATGCTGACGTCGCTTCATGAGTTCGGCCCGGCCCTGACGCGCAGCGAGGCGTTCCAACGCTGGTGGCGGGACGCACGTCTCCGGTGGTCCGCGTTTCTGGACATGGTCATCTGGCTGGACGCCCCGAATGAGATTCTCGCCGCGCGGATCAATGCTCGCGAGAAGGGCCACCTCGTGAAGGGCGAGCCGGAGAATGCGGTTCATTCCTTCTTGGACCGTTATCGAGCGGCGTTCCGACGCGTGGTATCCGCCGCGCCCGCCCCGGCGGAGAAGCTCCGCGTGCTCGAGCTATCGACGCAGGAAGAAACGCCGGACCGATTGAGAGATCGCGTTCTGGGCGCCCTGTGACGGTGGCGCCGGGAGAACGGAAAGCGCGCATCGATGCCGCTACCGACCCGCGTAGGCGCGCCTGAGCGCGTCGGCGTCTTTCCAGACTCCCCGCAGGCCTGTCTTCCCGTCGCGGTTTTCGTAGGTAATGCTGATCGTCTGGAGAGATTCACGCCACACCCTTTCCTCCAACGGGTGCGGCCACAACCGCACGTTCGACAGCTCGCCGGGACGATGCCCGGGAGCCGGCTCGTTGACTTCGACATAGCGATACAGCACTTCCGCCCCCACGTCGGCCCCTTGGACACCCTGGGCCTTGGCTTCTGCCGGCCGAATCAGATGCGCCCCCACCCGGCCGTAGCTCGCCTCATCAAAACCAAGGGTGGCGACCGCCCGGTTGGTTCCGAGGGGCGAGGAGATGCCGGACACGTCTCGGAATAGCGATCCGTCGATCTTGCTCATCACGCCGCTGTGCTGCGTATGCTCGAAAACGCTGTTCCGGATCCGACACGTGGCACTCGAGCTCACCTGGGCATCGTGGAGGGCATGGGCACCGGTGAATTGCTGCACTTCGGTTTCCAGTGCATGCCCTCCCACGTCGAGCGTGATATCGCGGTAGTGCTGGATCGGCCCAATGGCCACGTTGTTGTAGAAATGGGTGTTGCGGAAGTCATGGTCGCCCAGGGTGAAGAAGGCGGGCCCTTGAAGGTCGTGGGCCACGTTGCCCCGCAACGTGTTGTTGTCGGGAATTCGCAACCCTTTGCGAGAATTGACCTTGAACCCCTCGATCTGCCCGTGGCCAGGACTGGCGTCAACGGCCTGCGTACAGACGCTGTTCTCCACCAGCGAGTTCGCTCCATAGTACAGCGCCAGGACCGTGCGCGGGAAGGTCGTCGAGTCGTTGAAGAGGTGCTGTCCCCAGACGCGGCGAAAGATGCCGAATGCCGAGTCGTAGTACAAGAAGGTAATGCGCCCCGAGCCCCAACCGGCGCAGTCTTCGACGGTCACGTACTCCGACTCGGAGATCTCGAAGACGTGGAAGTTGTCGGTCTCCCGGGCGTTCTTGGCCGTCAGCCGCTTCAGCAGCAGGTGCTTCGAGGCAGCAATGTCCACCACGCTTCCCGAGATGCCGTTGCGTCCAAGCCCCACATGAAAACCGACGAACTGCGCCTGGGAGACCGCATTGATCTTCACGCTGCGCACATGCGCGCCACCGTCGTGACGCGCCCGAACGATGATGGGCTCTCGACTCGTGCCGGTTCGATTCTTGAAGATGGCGTCGGAATATTCGCCGTCCTCCACCATGAGCGTGTCTCCGGCGACGAGCTTCGAGAAGTTCGCCGCCAGCTGCGCATCGCTGCTCGCATACACGACGCGACCGGTGCCCGCCCCGGTCAGGGTCATCAGGGCAACCGCACGGGCCTGTTTGCCGCCGACGGTATAGGTGGCGGCCAGCGAAGCCGTCTGCGCGTCCAACTGGCTGGGACTGAACTGCAGAGAAACACGACACGAGCCGCCAGGAGCGAGCGTCTCTTCGCAATCTCCACCGCCGCCTGGGTACTGATAGTCGACGAAGTGAAAGTCGCCCCTGGTGGCTACATTCAACCGCATCCCGGTCGCGGGCTGGCTGCTGCTGTTGTGAATTCGAAGCGACAGCCAGGGCGAATCGGTGCCCACACGAACGCCACCGAAATCGAACGTGGTGGCCACCTGGCCCTTCACGAACGCCGTCAGACCTGCTTCCGGCGGCGGGCCGCCCTCGGGGAGGCGGCCGTGCGACGCGGCGCGGGGGGCCCAGACGGCCAGGGCGAGAGTGAGAGGGATCGCGATCGCCCTCGGGGAGGCGATTCGCGGGAACGCTTCTCGGGACGGACGCACGCGGCATCTCCGTGTGGGACGTTCGCTCTGTCCCATAGAATGTCGCGCGCCGGGGACCTTTTCGCCACGGCCAGGGGAGGCCAGCGGCGGACGAGTCGGACGGAGCGCGTCTTGGACGGTTCGTACGGTCACCGCTCGCAGCATCGCGAAGTATCGACCCATCCGATCGTTCCCTGAACAAACCGTCCCGGCAGGAGAGGATACCCTCGAAGCGGGGCGGGCGACTCGAGCGCGGCAGCAAGGAATCGCAGAATCAGGGTGAGCCGCGTAAGAACGACCGGCGCGATTTCGCTCAGCCGCTTCCTGGATCGGGTCCATGGTGGAGCGATTCCCTTCGAGCAGGGAACGCCCTCCGTAGCCAAAAGCGTCCGTTCCTCCGGCGTCGAGCCAGTGGCAGCCTCGACCTGTTCCGGCGATCACGATCTTGAAATCGCAACAACGGCGTCGTCGCGCCTGGCTCGCGCGGCCCCTGAATTGCAGGAGTATCGGACTCCGATCAGGCGGTCAATCGGATCCGACGATCAAGTCCGTTTCGGTGGCGGCGTCGGGACTGCGGTGTCGACGCGTGTCGGCGCCGCACCGCTCGGCCCATCGAAGCCGCTGCAATGGCACATGGGTTGCAATCTTGCAAGTCCCTGCATGGAGCCGCTGGGGGCAAATAATGGGAAGTGGTCTCGGACGGTCCCGCGGCCCGGAAGCCGACACGGAGTCGATCGGGATGCCCAGGGCGCGCAGTCTCGGAGGCCACATTCATGACGACTAGGCTTCGCTTCCACGAGTGCATCGCGGTGGGATCGCTGATCCTCGCCGCCTGCCTCGCCGTCTCGGAGATCGCGGCGGCAGGTCCGAGCGTCGTGACCACGTTTCATTCGGCCGGAGTGTACTGGAGCCCTGTGGGCGGATCGGCCACCGCAACCGCGCATGTCCGATACCGCAAGCTGGGCTCGTCCGCGTGGAAGCCCGGACACCCGCTCTGGTTTGACCCGGTGGCCGTGGAGTACCGGGGCAGCCTGGTCGAGCTCGACCCCGCCACGACCTACGAGATCGAGCTGAGCGTCGCCGGTGGCCCCCAGGCCACCCTGCAAGCCGTCACCTGGAGCGAGCAGTTCCCGATCGCGGAAACCGTGACCCTACCAGAAACCTCGACCCAGACCCTGGTGATCACTCGTGGCGGATCCGCGACAACCGGATACGTTCTCTACACCCATGCACCCGGTCGGCGGGCGCTCATCGATGTCGGGAAAACCGCGGACTACAACCTCGAGGTGCGCGCATCCTACGTGATCATCCGCGGTCTGACCCTCCGGGGTGCCCGCGCAGACGCGATCCGCTTCCCGGTCGCGGCATCCAACGTCGTGGTCGAGCAGAACGACATCAGCGCCTGGGGATCGCTCGCCAGCGCCGGGGTATTCGGCAGCTCGGGCCAGGCTGGGATTCGCGGCAAGGATGTGGACTTGAGAAAGATCGTCGTGCAGCGCAACTACATCCATCATCCCTCCTTCGACACCAAGAGCTGGTGTGAGAACCCCGATGGTAGTCCGCTCGCAGACTGCAGTCTGCACACCGCGGGGCCGGTTGCCGTGCTGTTCAGGAACTCCCTGCACAACAGCGTGGTTCGCTACAACACGGTGACGAGCGACGAGAATCACTACTTCGAGGACTGCCTCGGCGGAGAGGGCGGCACCGGGTTTCCCGGGCCGGACGGAGACGTGTACGGCAACGACGTCGCGCGTTGCTGGGACAACCCCATCGAAGCCGAGTTCGGCAACAAGAACACCCGGATCTGGGGAAACTTCATCGACTACTCCTACCGTGAGATCGCGATCGCCCCGGCCGGCGACGGTCCGATGTACATCTGGAGAAACGTCATCAACTCCGGTCGCAAGGGACCCTTTCCAGGCAGTGAGAACGAGTACTGCAGCTTCGTGAAGTTCGGCAATTCCAGTACCGGCGCCGTGTACGTCTACCACAACACCCTGTTGCAGCCCAGCGGAGCGGTGCACGGCATGGTCGGAGGAATCACGAACGGGGCGTCCGGAACCAACGGCATCAATCTCGTCTCCAGGAACAACATCCTCCACGTGACCAGCTCCTCCGAGAGGTCGATCGACGACGACGGCTTTGCCGCCAATGACTACGACTTCGACCTCTACAACGCGAGGATTCCATCGGGGGTGGAGCCTCACGGCATCAGCGGAACCCCGGTGTACCGCGCGACCAACGCTGCGGGAGAGCACTACCTCGATCCTTCCAGTCCCGGATACGACGCCGGACTCCTCCTCCCGAATTTCAACGACAACTTCACCGGAGACGGCCCCGACATGGGGGCCTACGAGAGCGGACGGCCGGCGCTCGAGTTCGGCGTGAACGCCTACCTCGGCGGCGTCATTCCGGTCCCGGATCCGCCGCCGACACCCACGAACCTGCGCCGCACGGACGTCCGCTGACCCCACGGCTCGCGTGGGTTCCGGGCAACGGGTCGGCCCACCGCGCCGGGAGCCGCTCCGCCCGTATCCGCACAGATCACCGGTTTCTCCGGTAGAATCCCCGTCCGCCCTCGATCCCGTTGGCGGCCGCGGCCTCGCACCCCGCGCACGAGGATCGAGGTCAGGAGGAGGAACCCGTGGACGTTTCACCCTCGAAGCCCGTCGGCCTCCCCGAGAACGCCTATCGCGAGCTCAAACCCGGCGAGAGCTACGAGCCGGTCGTGCCGCCCACGGCCCCTGCGGTCGAGGTCTCGACCCGCTCGCTCGTCATCGGTCTGCTCATGAACGTGATCTTCGCGGCGGCGGCGACGTTCGTGGCGCTCAAGGTCGGCCAGGGGATCGAAACCGCGATTCCGATCTCGATCGTCGCGATCGGTGTCTCGGGGTTCCTCATGACGCTGGGCCGGCGCCGCAGCACGCTGCTCGAGAACGTCAACGTGCTGGCGATCGGGACCACCTCGGGGATCGTCGCGGGGGGCACGGTCTTCACGATGCCCGCGATCTACATCCTGCATATCGACCAGAAGCTCGCGATGAGCGGGCCCACGCTCTTCCTGCAGATCTTCCTGGTTCCGTTCCTGGGCGCGGTCCTGGGGGTGCTGTTCCTCGTCCCCTTCCGCCGCTACTTCGTGAAGGAGATGCACGGCAAGCTGCCGTTCCCCGAGGGGACGGCCACCAACGAGATCCTGGTCACCGGCGGAGGCGGAGGCGGCGTGGGCCAAGTGGTGGTGCTCATGTACTCCTTCGCGGCGGGGTTCGTGTTCAACGCCATCTCGGGCGTGCTCAAGGGATTCAGCGAGACGTTCAGCACGCTCTCGGTGGCGGCGCTGGAGAAGGTCACGGCCCAGACCAAGGCGGTGTTCTCGCTCGGGACGGGCGCCGAGTTCGTGGGACTGGGGATGATCATCGGGCTGCGCTACGCGACGATCATCGTCGCCGGCTCGTTCCTGTCCTGGTTCATCGTGATCCCGCTGCTCGCGCCGTTCGGGGCGGAATCGCTCAAGCTCCTGAATACCGCGATCGCGGGGGACGCCCCGGGGGAGATCTTCCGGGCGATCCCGCGCAACATCGGGATCGGCTGCATCTTCACGGCGGGGCTCATCTCGATCCTCAAGATGAGCCGGGTCATCGCCACGGCCCTGCGCGAGGCGATCGGCGGCCTGCTCAAGTCCGGGGGCGACGGGCGGGTCGCGCACGCGCGCAACGACGAGGACATCAGCTACCCCGTGCTGCTGGTCGTGGGCCTGTGCACGGCCGCCGCCATCTTCCTCTACTTTCGCTTCGTGGTGATGGCGCAGCTCCCCAACGCGACGTCGCTCTCGATCCTGGCCCTAATCCTGGCGCTCGTGGTCGCGTTCCTGTTCACGACCGTGTCGGCCTGGGCGATCGCTACGATCTCGGTTACCCCCATCTCCGGGATGTCCGTGACGACGATCATCGTGACGGCGGTGGCGCTGCTCGCGGCCGGCCTCCCCAAGGGGGACGCGGGGATGCTGATCGTGCTGCTCGTGGGCGGCGTGGTCGCGTCGGCGCTATCCATGGCGGGGACGCTCGTGACCGAGTTCAAGATCGGCTACTGGCTGGGAGCCTCGCCGAAGAAGATCCAGGTCAGCGCGATCCTGGCCTCGCTCCTGGCGTCGGCCCTGGTCACGGGCACGATCATGATCCTCGCCGACACCTACGGCTATGACGCGACGGTGAGCACCAACGCGCTGCAGGCGCCGCAGGCGAACATGATGGCGAGCGCGCTGCAGAGCTTCATCGGCGGCGGGAGCGTCCCCTGGCGCATGTACGGCGTGGGGGTCGTGGTGGCGATCCTCGTGAACATGCTGGGGGTGTCGCCGCTGGCCTTCGGGCTGGGGATGTACCTGCCCATGGACCTGAACACGCCGATCCTGGTGGGCGCGTTCGTGATGCACCTGGTGGGGAAGAGCTCGCAGGACCCCGCCGTGTCCAAGGCCCGCAGCGACCGCGGCGTCCTGATCGCCTCGGGGCTGATCGCGGGGGCCGCGATCCTGGGGGTGGTGAAGAGCCTGCTCCTGAGCTTCGAGCCGACCAAGCGCTTCCTCGACGCGCTCGACCTGAGCGCGAGCCTGGGCGGTGCGGAATCCGCCTTCTCCAACTGGGCGGGGCTCGCGGCGTTCCTCGCGCTGTGCGCGCTCGTCGTCCTCGACTGCCGGCGGGCGGGGACGGAGAACGCGAGCGGCGCCTGACGGCCGTCCCGGTGAGCGGCGCGTCGGATTCGCTGGCCTCGGCCCTGCGCGCTGCGGGGTTTCGCGGCGAGGTCCTGGCGGAGGAGCCCCTCGCCGCCCACACGACCTGGCGCATCGGCGGGCCGGCGGAGCTCCTTGCCGAGCCGGCGGACCGGGACGACCTGCTGCTGTGTCTGGGCTGGGCCCGCTCGCGCGGCATCCCCTGGCGCCTGCTCGGGAACGGATCGAACCTGCTGGTGCGCGACGCGGGGGTGCGCGGGCTCGTCGTGCGCACGCGCCGCGCCCTCGACGGTGTCGCGATCGAGGGGAGTCGATTGCGCGCCGGCGCGGGGGCGTCGCTGCCCGCAGTCGCGAACTTGGCCGCCGCGCGCGGGCTCGCAGGGCTCGAGTTCGCGGCGGGGATCCCGGGGACGGTCGGCGGGGCCCTGGTGATGAACGCGGGCTGGCACGAGCACGAGATCGGCACTCTGGTGCGCGAGGTGGAGTTTCTCGAACGCGGGGGGAGCCTCGCGACCCTCTCGCGCGAGGACTGCGCCTTCGGCTACCGGCGCAGCGCCCTGCGCGCGCGGCCGGGCGTGGTCTTGGGCGCGGTCCTCGTGCTGTCCCCCGGCGACCCCGCGGAGATCCGCGCCCGCCTCGACGGCTACGCCGCGTCGCGCCGCAAGAACCAGCCCACGGAGCTCCCCTCCTGCGGCTCGGTCTTCCTCAAGCCCGAGGGGGATTTCGCGGGGCGGCTGATCGAGGCGGCGGGGCTCAAGGGGGCGCGGATCGGCGACATGCAGGTCTCCCCCAAGCACGCGAATTTCTTCGTGAACCTCGGGCGAGCGACGAGCGCCGACGCGCTGGCGCTGATCGAGCGGGTCGAGCGCGAGGTGGAGAGCCGCTTCGGGGTGCGGCTCGCGCGCGAGGTGGAGATCTGGTAGGCGCCCTGGCCTAGCCGAGGAGGTTGCGCAGCCGCTCGGCGATCGTGCCCGCTTCGGCGTCGAGCACGACGCGGTCCGCCTCCTCGACGAGCAGGCCGTCGAAGAGCGCGCGCTTGGCCTCGACGACTTGGCGCACCCGTTCCTCGATGGCGCCCGACGTCACGAAGTGCAGGACCTGGACGCTCCGGCGCTGGCCCATGCGGTGCACGCGGCCCACGCGCTGCTCCAGCACCGCCGGGTTCCAGGGGACCTCGAGGTTCACGACCACCGACGCACTCTCCTGGAAGTTGAGCCCCAGCCCTCCGGCGTCGGTCGAGAACAGCACGCGCAGGTCGGGGTCGTCGCGGAATGCGTCCAGGACCCTTGCGCGCGCCTTGCCGGTGAGACCGCCGTGGAACACGTCCGCCCGCTCGCCGCGACGCGAGAGCGGCCCGCGCGACGCGTGCAGCGCCAGGCGCAGCATGCGCTCCCACTGGCTGAAGACCAGGATCTTGCCGTCCGCCTGCTCCAGCAGCTCCTCGAGGACGCGCGCGAACTCCTCGAGCTTGGGCGACCCGAGGGCCCGCGGGTCGTCTGGGGCGCCGGCGCCCTGCGCGGCGATGCGCGCGCCCACGCGCTCCCAGGCGTACTGCGCGTAGGCGTTGCACAGGATGCGCATGCTGGTGAGCGATTGCAGGACCAGCCGCACCTCCGCCGGGCCGAGCACGCTGCCCCGGGCGAGCAGCGCGGCGATGCGCGCCGCGTGGATGCGGTAGGGCCGCGACTGCGCAGGCGTGAGGCCGGTCCAGAAGGTGTTGTCGGTGCGGTCGGGGAGCTGGTCGAGGACCTGCGAGCGCTCGCGCCGCAGAAAGAAGGGGGCGAGGCGCGCGCGCAGGACGTCGAGGTCCTCGTACGCCAGGACCCGGCCCGAGGGGTCCGTGGCGGCGTGGAACGGCAGCAGGCGCCAGCGCGGGCCGAGCGCGCGTGGGCTCAGGAACTCCACGAGCGAGTGCAGCTCCACGAGGCGATTCTCCAGCGGGGTCCCCGTGAGCACGAAGGCGTGTGGGCTCTCCAGGCGCTTGACCGCCATCGCGGTCTTGGTGTCCCAGTTCTTGATGCGCTGGGCCTCGTCCAGGATCACGAGATCGGGCCGGGCGCGGCGGATCGCCTCGATGTCCCGCAGCACGAGCTCGTAGTTGAGCACCAGGAACCCCCGGCGCCAGCTGCGGTAGGTGGCGAGCCGCGCCTCGGGCAGGTCTTCGACGACCGCTGCGCGCTCGCCGCAGGCGCGCGCGATCTCGTGACGCCACTGGTGCTTGATCGACGCCGGGCAGACCACGAGCGCCTTCCGCGCGCCTGCCCCGCGGCGCAGCACGAGCGCGGCCGCGATCGCCTGCAGCGTCTTCCCCAGCCCCATGTCGTCGGCGAGCATCGCGCGCCCCGCGCGCACCAGGAACGCGACCCCCTCTTCCTGGTAGGGGTGGAGCCGGATTCCGAGGCTCGGCACGACGTCGTTCCAGACCTCGCCCCCGGGAGGCAGATCCGGCCTCCCCTCGCGGGCCGTGTGCTGCGCCGCGGCCTCCCCGATCCGGGTCTCGACCAGCGGATCGAGGTCCCAGGCCAGTCGCAGCTCGCGCGCGACCCCGCGTGCCGCGTCCACCGCGCGGCGCGCGAAGTCGGGGGCCGCCTCTCCCTCCGGCGCCTCGCGCAGCCAGCCCTCCGCGTCGAAGTAGCCCTCGAGCCCGGCGGGGACCTCGCCGTCGGAACCGTCCAGGCGGATCTCCTGGAGCGGCCGGGGCGTGCGCGCCGGCCACTCGCGAGGCCGCCACCACACGGAGAGCAGCTTGCGGGAACGCGGCTTCGGCCTGCGCCTCAGCCACGCCCGCGCCCGCTCCACGTGCTTGCAGGTCGCGAGCTCGTTCTTCAGGAAGTCGGGACAGGTGCAGGTCCCGCGCTCGCTGCGCTCGCCGCGCAGGATCACCGTACAGGGCGGCTCGCGATCGCGGCGCGCGACCTCGAGGCGCACGCGGCCTCGCGATCCGCCGACCATGCGCACCTCGGCCCGCTCGCGGCGCGCGCGCTGGCGGCGCTCCTCCAGCTCCCGCTCGCGCGCCGCCGCGACGCGATCCTCTCGCGCCAGAGCCCAGGCCGCCGGGGAGCCGGGCGGCGGCGACGGGTGCCGGCCCGGCCCGCCCCGGGCGACGAGCGGCGCGCGCGGGAAGCGCAGGGCCTCGACCGCGGCCACCGCGTGCTTGCACACCGGGCTCCAGTCGAACAGGCAGGTGCAGCGCGCCGCCAGCAGGCCGTCCCCGGCACGCACTTCGACCCGGTACGGCGTCGAGCCGCTGCCCCGCACGCGCGCCTCCAAGAGGTTCCCCTCCGCGTTGAGCCGCAGGCTCAGCACGCGGCTCATCAGGGCGTACTTGCGCCCGTTGCGGGCGACCTGCTCCCCGGCCCAAGTCGCGAGGTCGGTGGACAGGAGCGCGGGGTCCGGAGGGACGACCGGGACCAGGCGCTCGCGGCGCGGGAGCGAGCGGGCGGTTCTCCGGATGGCTTTTCCGCGAGGCATAACCCGATAGTTTGCCTCAGCGCGGGCGCTCACGGCAAATCCTCGATCTTGCCCGCGCGGGCCGGCAGCGGATAGCATCGGGATGCATGGCCCGCGCCTCCCGCCGCCGACCATCCCCGCCCGCGCGGGGCCGAGGGCCCCTCGAGGGGCTCGCCGCGCGTTTTTCGGGGTTCCTGGCCGAGCGTTTCCCCTTCGCCCTGGGCCCCGCGCTCGAGATCTTCCGCGCGCTCCTCGACGACCGCGGCGGGGAGCCGGGGCGTGACGCGCTGGCGATCGACCGCCTGCGCGACCCGCTGCGGGATACGCTCGCGGGGGTCGCGAGCGGCGAGAGCCTTCCCAACGGGCTCGAGTCCCTACCCGGGATCCCGGCGGCCGCGCGGCTGCGCCGGGCCGAGGAGGAACTCGCCGAGGCCTGCGACGGGTTTGTGATGCGCGAGGCGATCGCCGCCTCGCTCTCCGGCGCGGAGCGCCGCGAGATCCTGCGCGGGATGCTCCTGACACGCGCGCTCGACAACCGCCTGAAGAGTTTCTTCACCGGTTCCGAGGTGCGCCACGGCGGGACCGCGTTCCAGGGGAAGGGATTCCGCTCGCTCGGTCAGGAGGCGATCTACGCCGCGCCCATGCGCCTGCGGCGCGGGCCCGAATGGCGCGGCGCGGACGGAGCGTGGCGCGGCGACGTGGTCGCGCCGATGATCCGCGACCTGGGCGCCGCGCTCGCCATGCGCCCCGATCCGGAGACGCTGCGCATGGTCCTGAGCGCGCAGATGGCGAAGGCGGGACCGCCCATGGACGGGAAGGACCTGCACATCGGCGATCTGGCCTGGGGGATCCTGCCCGCGACCGCGCCGCTCGGGATCTCGACCCTGACCGTCTCCGGCCTGGCCCTGGCGTTCGCGCGCGAGGGGGCGGGCCGCGTCGCGGTCTCCTTCATCGGCGAGGGCGGCTCCTCCCTGGGGGAATGGCACGAGGCGATCAACCTGTGCGCGGCGCGCAGGCTGCCCGCGATCTTCTGCCTCGAGAACAACCAGACCGCGCTCTCGACGCCGGTGGCGGAGCAGTGCGCCGCGCGCGCCTTCGCGGACCGGGCGGCGGGCTACGGGATCCCGGGGATCACGCTCGACGGCACCGACCCCGACGCGATCGCCGCCGCCTTCGCCTGGGCCGCGGAGCGGGCCCGCGAGGGGCGCGGGCCCGCGCTGATCGAGCTCCTGGCGATGCGCATGTGCGGCCACGCCCACCACGACGACATGCTCTACCTCGGCAAGGACCCGCATCCGTCCTGGGAATACCCCCCGCTCCACCCCCACGGCTACGCGGACCCCGAGCTGTACCGCTTCTGGGCGGACCGTGACCCGATCCCGCGCTACGCCGCGCGGCTGCACGCGGAGGGGCTGATCGTGCGCGACGAGCTCGCGCAGATGCAGGAGGAGTGCGCGACGCTCGTCGAGGCCGAGGCGCGGCGCGTGATCGAGGCCCCCTGGCCGGAGCCCGCCCGCGCCGGCGTGGGAGTGTTCGCCAGCGAGCCGCCGCGGCGCCACGCGGAGCCGCTCGAGGGCGCCGCCGCCCGGCGGACGCAGGCGGCGGCCGCGCTCCCCGCGCTGGAGCCGGGCCCGCCTTTCGACCCCAAGGGGAAGACCTTCCTCGAGGCGGTGACGATGGGGGTGGAGGACGCGCTGCGCTCCGACCCGCGGGTGTTCGTGTACGGCCAGGACGTGGGAGGCAAGTACGGGAACGCATTCCTGCTGCTGCGCCCCCTGCTCGCGGAGTTCGGCGAGCGCATCCTCAACTCCACCCTGGCCGAGGGCGGCATCCTGGGGGTGTGCGTGGGCGCCGCGCTCGCGGGCCAGCGCCCGATCGGCGAGATCCAGTTCAACGACTTCGTGGCCACGGGCTTCAACCAGCTCGTGAACAACGCCGCGAAGATCCGCTACCGCTGGGGCGGCTCCGTCCCCATGGTGGTGCGCATGCCCTGGGGCGGGCTGCGCCGGGCCGGGCCGTTCCACAGCCAGAACACCGAGCCCTGGTTCTACCGCACGCCGGGGCTCCGGATCGTCTGTCCCTCGACCCCCCACGACGCGCGCGCGCTTCTCGCCGCCGCGGTGGCCGACCCGGACCCCGTGCTCTACTACGAGCACATCGCGCTCTACCGCGAGCCGCGGATCCGCCAGGCGCTGGACGCGGCGGCTCCCGATCCGATCCCGCTCGGACGGGCCGCGCTGCGCCGGGCCGGATCCGAGCTGGCGATCATCTCGTACGGGGCCTACGTGCACCTGGCGCTGCGCGTGGCCGAGAGACTGGCGCAGGACGGAATCGAGGCGGCGGTCCTCGACCTGCGCAGCCTCGTCCCGCTCGATCGCGAGGCGCTGCTCCGCGTCGCGCGCCACTGCGGCAAGGTCCTGATCGCCCACGAGGACTCGCGCACCGGCGGGATCGGGGAGAGCCTGGCCGCGATCCTCCAGGAGGAGGCGTTCGAGGACCTGGACGCCCCGGTGCGGATCGTGGGAGCCCTCGACACGCCCGTCCCCTACTCGCCCTCTCTCGAGGACGAGTTCCTGCCGGGAGAAGAGCGGGTGGAGCGCGCGGCGCGGCTGCTCGCCCGCTACTGAGCATGAGACCGCGCGGGAACTTCTTCCTCGCGGCCTTCGCCGCGGCGGTGCTCCTGCTCCACCTCGCGACCGCGAACGGCTACGGCTACTTCAGGGACGAGCTGTACTACCTGGCGTGCTCGGACCATCTGGCCTGGGGCTACGTCGACCACCCGCCGCTGTCGATCGTCTTGCTGTGGCTTGTCCGCCGCGTGCTCGGGGACTCGCTGCCGGCGCTGCGCCTGCTGCCCGCGCTCGCGGGGGCGGCCACGGTCTACATCACGGGCTGGATCTGCCGGCGCATGGGAGGCGGCCTCTTCGCGCAGGCGCTGGCCATGCTCTCGGTGATCGTGGCCCCGGGCTGGTTGTTCCTCGGCCACATCTTCAGCATGAACGCACTCGACCTGTTGTTCTGGACCGCCGCGGTCGCCATCCTCGTACGGATCTTCGACGGCGGGGACCCGAAGCTGTGGATCCTGCTCGGGGTCGTGCTCGGTCTGGGGCTCCTGAACAAGATCAGCGTGCTCTGGCTCGGTTTCGGGCTCCTGATCGGGCTGCGCGCCAGCCGCGCCCAGCGCGGCTGGTTCATGACGCCCTGGCCCTGGCTCTCGGGGACGCTCGCGCTCGCGATCTTCTCCCCGCACATCGCCTGGCAGGTGCGGCACGGCTGGCCCACGCTCCAGTTCATGGAGAACGCCGCGCGCTACAAGCTGGCAGCCGCGACGCCCTGGGGGTTCGCGGCGGACGTGATCCTGCTCATGCACCCGCTCACGCTTCCGGTGTGGACGGCCGGGCTCGCCTTCCTGCTGCTCGGTGAGCCGGCGCGCAAGCAGCGCCCCTTCGCGGGGATCTTCCTCGTGGTCGCGGCGCTGCTGCTGACGGCGCGAAGCAAGCCCTACTACCTCGCGCCCGCGTTTCCCGTCCTGCTCGCGGCGGGGGGTGTGGCGCTCGAGCGCTTCTGCGCGGGCCGCGGCCTCGCGCGCGTCCAGGCCCCCGCGCTCGCAGTCCTCGCCGCGGGAGGGATCGCGCTCCTCCCCATGGGGCTGCCGGTCCTCCCCGTCGGCGCCTACGTCCGCTACGCCTCCTTTCTGCGGATCGCGCCGAGCTCCGGCGAGCGGCAGGAGATCGGGGTCCTGCCCCAGCACTACGCCGACATGTTCGGCTGGGAGGAGCTGGCCAGGACGCTGGCGCAGGGGTACGCCACGCTCACCCCCGAGGAACGCGCGCGCACCGGGATCTTCACGCAGAACTACGGCGAGGCAGGTGCCGTGGATTTCTTCGGGAGGCGGCTGGGGCTTCCCGCGGCGTCGAGCGCGCACAACGCCTACTGGATGTGGGGGCCCGCGCAGGCCGCCGCCGACGTCTGGATCGTCCTGGGCGGGGACGAGGCGCGTCAGCGCGCGGCCTGCGCCGAGCTCCACGAAGTCGCGCGTACGGCGTGCGATCTGTGCATGCCCTACGAGAACGGGGTTCCCGTCTACGTGTGCCGGGGGCTCAAGACGCCGATCACCGAGCTCTGGCCGAGCCTGCGGCGCTTCATCTGAAACGCCGTCATCCTCCCGCCGAGGTGTAACGGCCGATCGCGGCGAGCCAGACCGCGCGCGCGGCTCCTGCGAACAGCAGCGACCCCGCGAGCGCCGCTCCCGCCGCCCCCGCCGAGAGCTTACCCAAGAGCGCCAGCGCCGGATAGGTGGTCATCAGCGCGAGCGGGATCACGAACGTGAACACCACCGACAGCAGCCCGCGGAACACCGAGGACGGCCAGCGCGCGGCGTCGAAGATCGCGCCGAACAGGAAGGTCAGGTTGTCCACACGCACCACGTAGAAGGCGGCGCTCACCGTGAGGATCCAGAGCGAGTACAGGAGCAGGGTCGAGCTCGCGAGCAGGAGCGCCGCGAGGAAGATCCCGTCGGCGCTCGGCCGCCTCCCCAGGAGATGAAAGGAGTAGGCGAAGATCGCGAGCGCGGTGATCACGTTCGTGGCCCGCCAGGGGGCGAAGCGCGCGGTCGAGACCAGGAACTGGGCGTCCGCGGGCTTGAGCAGCACGAAGTCGAGCGTCCCCTTGCGAATGTGCTCCACCACGCTCGTCAGCGCGGGATTGATCGCCCCCTCCAGGACCCCCTGGAGCAGGGTGAACCAGCCGACGACGAGGAGCGCTTCTCCGAGCGTCCAGCCGGCGACCTGGCTGCGGTCCCGGAACACGACGAAGAGCGGGACCAGCGCCGTGGCCGCCCACAGCACCTCGAGCAGCCCCTCCGTGAAGAAATCGAAGCGGTACTGGAGGAGCGTGAGCGTGGACGCCTTGAGCTGCACGCGGAACAGTCTGGCGTAGCGGAGCGGGGCTCGCACGCTCTAGCCCCCGTAGGCCTCGAAGGTGCGCACGCCGCGGCGCCAGAGGAGGAGTGCCGCCGCCCCCAACGCCGCCACCCAGGCCCACTGCGCCAGAAGCAGCGTGAGCGCCTGCGCTCGGCCGTGCGCCGAGGTCAAGAGCTCGACGGGAAAGCCGATCTGGTAGCGGAACGGGAGCCAGCTCGCGATGGAGCGCACGGTCGGCGGGAACAGCTCCACCGGGATCATGTAGCCGCTGAACACGAAGAACAGGGTCAGCCACACGTCCATCGCCTTGATGCTGCTCTCGAGGAAGAACGCCAGGCTCCCGATCGCGAAGCTCGCCAGGTATGTGATCAGCCAACCGCCCAGGAGCGCAACGCCCCACACGAGCCAGAGCAGCGGGTCGCGCGGGAGCATCGCCGCGCCCACGCTCGAGAGGGCGATCAGCGCCACGGGGACCGCCACCACCAGGCGCAGCGGCTGGGCCGCCAAGTTCTCGGCGGCGTAGGCGATCATCGGGTGCACGGGCCTCAAGAGACGCATGGCCAGCACCCCATGGCGGATCTCGTAGTTCATCTGCCAGGAGACCCAGGAGGAGGTGAGCTGGCGCACGACGAAGGTCGCGAGGAAGTAGGCCACGAACTCCCTCTGCCCGAAGCGGCCCACGGGGGCGTCGCGGGCCACCGCGCTCCACAGCGCCAGCATGATGAGGGGCATGGTCGTGGACAGGACCCAGACCAGGAACTCCGCCCGGTAGGCCACGGCCTGCGCGAAACCGATCCGGAACAGCGCCGGCAGGGCGCGGACCGTGGAGGCGACGGAGGCCATCTCACTCCCCCGCCGGCGCCGCGGCCTCGCGCGCGGCACGGCTCCTGGAGAACAGCTCGCTCATCACCTCCTCGAGCGGGGCGTTCTCGAGGGTGAGGTCCGTGACCGGCAGCGCCGCGAGCGCCCGCGTGACCGTGGCGGCGACCGCCTGCTGCTCCAGCTGCAGGACCGCCTCGGCGTCGGAGTGGGAAACGACACGGCCCAGTCGTTCCAGGTCCTCCCGGGCCACCGCGCGCTCGAGGTGCAGCACGAGGCGCTTCTCCGGCCGCACCTTGCGCACCAGCTCGTCCAGCGTGCCGTCGTAGGAGAGCTTCCCCCGGTCGATGACGATCACGCGCGGGCACAGCGCCGCGACGTCGTCCATGTAGTGGCTCGTGAGCAGGATCGTCGCACCGCTGCGCTCGTTATAGCGCTTGATGAAGTTGCGGATCGTGGCCTGCATGGTCACGTCCAGGCCGATCGTCGGCTCGTCGAGGAACAGGACCCGGGGGCGGTGGATCAGGGATGCGGCGAGCTCGCACTTCATGCGCTCGCCCAGCGAGAGCTGACGCGTGGGCTTGGTCAGGAGCCCGTCGAGCTCCAGAAGCTGCGTGAGCTCGGCGACGGTCTCGCGGTAGCTCGCGCGCGGCACGTCGTAGAGCGCGCGGTTCAGCTCGAAGGTCTCCGCGGGCGGGAGGTCCCAGAGCAGCTGCTGCTTCTGCCCGGTGACGAGCATGATCTTCTTGAGGAACGCCTCCTCGCGCTGCCGGGGGACGTGGGAGTCCACGAGCGCCTCTCCGCCGCTCGGGTGCAGCAAGCCCGCGAGCACCTTGAGCGTCGTCGTCTTGCCCGCGCCGTTGGGCCCCAGGAAGCCCACGCGCTCCCCGCCCGCAACGTCGAAGGTGACGCCGTCCACCGCCTTGACGGTGCGGGTCTTCCGATGCACGAGCGAGCGCGCCGCGGCCAGGAGCCCCGGAGGCCGCTCGTGCACGCGGTAGTACTTGGAGAGGTCGCGGACGCGGATCATGCGCCCTCAGTATAGGCGCCCGCCCACCGATCCCTCGAGGCCCGTGCAGCGAAGCGGAAGGGAGACGTCGAGGACCTCCCGCGGGGAGGGCGAGCCCGTTCCGCGCCCGAAGCTGCCGTTGCCGCAGGCGTTCGACGCCCGCGCGAGGTAGTAGAAGGCCGAGCCCGCGGCAGGGGCGGGACGAGGATCCACCGCCTCGGGGGCACCGAGTCCCTCCGCCAGCGTGCAGGCGACACCGAACCCGCCGCTCGCGCGTAACGCCGAGAGATCCCCGGTGACCACGGTGTAGCTCGTGGCGCTCCCGCCGGTCGGTGCCTGGGAATCCCAGCCCAGGGTCGTGGCCGCAGCGCCCGTGACGCGCAGCGTCGGGACCTCGACCGGCAGCCCGTAGGCCCCCGCCTGAGACGGCGCGCAGTCGCAGGCGTCCGCGACGCCGTCCGCGTCGGCATCAGGAAAAGCACCGGTCCGGGGCCCGATGCGGTAGATCGCACCCAGGGTCGCCGAGACGACGTTCAGCGCGCCGTCGGGGCCGTTCTCGAGATCGGTGACCACTCCGAAGCCGCTCCCGAACAGGATCTCCCCCAGCTCGCCGCTGCAGGTCAGGCCGCCGTTGTCGGCGACGCGATCCTGGAGCACCGACGAGGCGAAGGCCAGCTGTTCGCGCGCGGCGTCGAGCTCGAAGCGGTAGAGCTGCCCGCAGTTGTTGTCGCCCACGAGCAGATCGCCCACGAGCGCGCAACCCAGAACCGGGCTCGCCGCGAAGGCGAGCGCCGTCGGGGCGACGGTCGCCGCCCAGGAGAACTGCGGATCCAGGTAGGTCGAGCCGGGGGCGACCCACAGGTCGCCCTGCCCCTGCGGGTCGCGCGCATCCGGGCCCATGATCTGTTCCCAGCCGCTGTTGAATCCCGGGATCACGCGGTTCACCTCGTCGTAGGACGCAGGCCCGTTCTCCGTGTCCCAGAGGTCGCCGGTGCGCGGATCGAACGTCAGTCCGAAGGAGTTGCGGACCCCGTAGGCGAAGTAGGCCGCCATGGGATCCGAGGGATTCGCCGGGGAGAAGAACGGATTGTCGGGGAACGGCTGCCCGGCTCGGGTCACGCGGAAGATGACCCCGGTGTCGTCCGGGTCGGGGCCCGCGGGGAAGTTCTCGAGCTTCCCGTTGCGGTTGAGATCGCCGATGACTCCGAACAGCGCGTCGCGGGGACCGAAGGCGATCACGCCCCCGTTGTGGTTCGGCCCCGTCGTCACGGGAAGATCGAGGACCAGGACCGGATCCACGAGTGCCGAGCCGTTCCAGGTATACCGATAGAGGCGGTTGCCGAGAGGCGTCGACGTGGAGAGGTTGGTGTCGGCCCCGGTGGAGCTCTCCGTGTAGTACAGGTAGACGTGATGATTCTGGAGGAAGCCGGGATCGGTCGCGATCCCAAGCAGCCCCCGCTCGCTGCTGTAGTGCACCGCCACGTCCAGGACCGCTCCCGGCTGCAGGACGCCGTTCGTGACCCGGCGCACCATGCCGTTGTTCTTCTGGAGCACCAGGATGTCGCCGGGCCCGATGAAGGCCATGCTCGTCGGCACCGAGATCCCGCTCGCAACGAGCTTGACCTCGAGATTCGCATCGCTCACGGTCTGACCTTCGGCGCGCGAGCCGACGAGCAGAAGGACCGTGATCCAGAACGCCGAGCCTCTCCGTTCGCCGAGCATCGGTCTTCTCCCGCGTGAATCACGGGAGTATACGCCGCGGTCTCCCGCGGCGCCGACCGGCGCGGCGATCAGCGAGCAGAGCCCGGCGCCTCCCGCCCGGCGACGACCCGCCGCACGCCCTGAACCGGATCCATGTAGACGACCGCAGCGCCCGCCTGGAAGAGACCGGCAGCCGCCCCTCCCGGCTCGGGGGCCTGCGCCGCACCGCCCCACGGGTAGAACGCCAGAATCGGGAAGAGCCCCCGTGCCACCTCCCGCACCTGTCCCGTCTGGATGTCCACGAGCAGGACCGCGGTCGAGGCGCGTTCCGCGTCGACGGCGCGCGGACCGTGCGCGAGCACGAGCTTGCCCGGCGCGGCCTCTCCGCCCAGCCACAGTTCCTCGCCCACGCGTCCCAGATCGATCGAGGAGCCCTCGTCTCCCGACGCCCGGAGGACCCGCAGCCGCGCCGCGCCGCCGCCGCTCTCCACGAAGGCGATCCGGCCATCGGCCAGGAAGCGGTGGCCCTGGCGCTTCGTGGAGGGCTCCGAGGCAGGCAGGCTCGCGAGCGTGGCGGCGCTGCGCGCGTCCAGCAGCTCGATGCGCCTTCCCCCTCCGAACTCGCGCACGAGCAGCCGATCGTGCTGCCGGTCCCAGCTCACCCAGGGGACGTCGTAGACGGAGCTCGCCTGCCCGGTCCTCTCGAGCCGGCGCGTCGAGATCCGGTACTCGTGGATCTCGAACAGGGGCTGGAAGACCACGACCCGCACGACGTCCTCGCCCGCGAACAGCAGGCTCGGCCGCCTGCCCTTCTCCGGCGGCGCCATCTTCGCCGACCCCAGGACCTTCCCCGAGTCGAGCTCGTAGACCGAGAGCAGGCCGTCGGAGAGCGCCGCCATGCGCTTCCCGTCCTCGGAGATCGCCATCTCGACCCATGGATCGGAGAAAGAGATGCGCGCCTCGCGGGGAGCCGGCTGCACAAGATCGAGATCCGCGAAGAAGGTGTCCGTGCGCGCGTCCTGCGGCCCCGAGATCCTGAGCCACGCCACCCGCCGCCCGTCCCCCGAGAATGCCAGGCTCTGCCAGCCCACGAGCCCCCGTAGCGAACCGATCCTCACGAACCGGTTCGAGGCGGTGTCCACGAGAAACGCCGCCTCGAAATCCCCCCGCCCTCGGGCCGAGCCGCTCACGAAGGCCCAGGTGCCACGTCCCGCGGGGCTGGCCAGCGCGCCGGTCAGGTCGTCCGGGGCCGCGGTCACGACCCAGCGCGTGTAGCCCTCGAAGCAGAGCGCGAGCGCGAACAGCGCGCTCCACAGCGCGAGCGACTGCAGGCGGTGGCCGCGCCGGAGGTCGGTGCGGCCGCCCGCCACCTGGATCGCGGAGGCGGCCCACAGCACGGGGATCGACACGATCCCCACGACGAGAAGCCCCCACACCAAGTCGTTGAAGGCGAACACGGCATAGAGCCTGCGCGCCGCAATCCCGAGCACGACGACGAGCAGGCTGGCCGCGATCATGTCGGCGCCGAGCCACGCGGAGCGCGAGCGAAAGGCGATGCTCACCACGTGAGCCAGCGGGAGCAGGAACAGGAGGGCCCCGAGAACGGCGAGTGAGCCGGGGCGGATCAGATGCGCGAGGGGCGCGCTGAAGATCCCTCCCCCCGCGAGGCTCGCAGGCAGGACCACGAGCGTCAGCACCACGAGAGTGACCGCCAGGGCGCCCAGCAGCCGACCGGACCAGATCGCCACTCCGGGGAGCGGCCGGGAGAAATCGAAGCCCAGCCGCCCTTCGGCCAGATCGCGTCCCACGGCCGCCGCCCCCAGGAGAAGCGCCGCCCCTAGGCCGAACGCGGCGGCCAGGGTCAGGGCCATGGCATCGCGCGCCTCCGCCACCTGGTCGCTGCGCACGCCGGGCAGGAAGGGGCTCGCGAAGGGAAGGCAGCCCGCCACGAGGGCGGCGATCAGGATCGTCCGGCGCTCGGAGAGCTCGCGCGCGGCCACCAGGAGTGTTCCTCTCATCGTCCACCTCCCGCGCCCTCGCCGGTCACGGCGAGGAAGATCTCCTCGAGGGCCGAGGCGCTCTCGGCGTGCCTCTGCTTCAGGGTCTCCATCTCCTCGTCCACGACGAGCCGGCCCTCGCGCAGGATCCCCACGCGGTCCGCGATCCCCTCCACCCCCGCCAGATCGTGGGTGGTCAGGAGCACGCTCGTGCCGCGGTCCGCGAGGTCACCGACCAGCTCCTCGAAGAGTGCCTTGCGCGCCACCGCGTCCAGGCCGAGGGTCGGGTCATCCAGGATCAGCAGCTCCGGAGCGTGACCGAGGGCCAGGGCCAGGGACACGAGACCCTTCTGTCCCTTGGAGAGCCGGCCGAACGGGACGTCGCGCGGGACGTCGAAGCGCTCGAGGCGCGCCTCGACGCCGGGAACGTCCCAGGACCGGTAGAGCCGCGCGCAGAACGCGGCGATGCGCGGCACCGTCATCCCGGGCGGGGCGTCCGGATCCTCGGGAACGACGCCGGTTCGCGCCATCGCCGAAGCCCGCTCACTCCAGGCGTCGAGCCCGAGGAGCGAGGCGCGCCCGGTGTTGGGCTTCTGCTGCCCGAGAAGGCAGCGCACGAGCGAGGATTTCCCCGCGCCGTTTCTGCCGAGGAGCGCATACACCGCCCCCCGCGGCACGCGCAGGCTCACGTCGTCGAGCGCCACGTGGCTCCCGTACCGGACCCCCAGATGCTCGACCACCACGGGGACGTCTTCCCGGCTCATCGTCCACCACCTTTCGTCGCCCCTCTCCCGAACCTGCTCAGTGCCAGCTCCAGCTCCTCGATCGCCTCCTCGCGCGCAGCCCCGATCGTCACGGCCATGCTCGCGTAGCGGCTGGCTCCCTCGCGCAGGACGCGGTGCCGCTCGCCCCTGGCCATGGCCGGAGGCTCGTCCGCCACGTACGTCCCCTCGCCGCGGCGCACCGTGAGGACGCCCGCGTCGGCCAGCCTCTGGTAGGCCTTCGAGACCGTGTTGGGATTCACCCGGAGCTCCCGGGACAGGTCGCGCACCGAGGGGACCGGCACCCCGGGCGCCAGGGCCCCGGAGGCGACCAGGCGGCGCATCCCGTGCTCGATCTGCTTCCAGATCGGCACGGCATCCCTGGGATCCACGCGGAGGCTCGTCATCCGGGTCCTCCCTTCCGGCTCCGCCGCCGGTGTATTAGTGTCCTAGTACAGTATAAACGCGTCCGGGGCGCTGTCAAGCGGCGACCTTGACCTGGCTGCCGCGATCGCGCACGATGGGGCCGTGGCTCCGCGGCGCGCACTGATCACGGGAATCACGGGCCAGGACGGCTCGTACCTCGCCGAGCTCCTGCTCGAGAAGGGATACGAGGTCCACGGCATGGTGCGGCGCTCGAGCTCGCTGAACCGGGCCCGCATCGATCACATCTTCGAGGACGCGGCGACCTCGGCGGGCTCGGCCGGCCCCCGCTACCTGCATTACGGGGACCTCACCGACGCTTCCTCGGTCAACCGCCTGCTGCGCGAGATCCGTCCCGACGAGATCTACAACCTGGGGGCGCAGAGCCACGTCAAGGTCAGCTTCGAGATCCCCGAGTACACGGGCGAGACCGCCGCCCTCGGCACGCTGCGGCTGCTCGAGGGGGTGCGCGAGACCGGCCTCGCGCCGCGCTTCTACCAGGCCGGCTCCTCGGAGATGTTCGGGGCGACCCGGGAGATCCCGCAGAAGGAGACCACCGCATTCTACCCGCGCTCGCCCTACGCGGCCGCGAAGGTTTACGGCCACTGGATCGCGGTCAACTACCGCGAGGCCTACGGCATGTTCGTGTGCAACGGGATCCTGTTCAACCACGAATCGCCCCGGCGCGGCGAGAACTTCGTGACCCGCAAGATCTCCCTGGCGGTGGCGGCGATCAAGCTCTCGCTCAAGGACCAGCTGGTCCTCGGCAACCTGGAGGCGAAGCGCGACTGGGGCTATGCCAAGGACTACGTGGACGCGATGTGGCGCATCCTGCAGCAGGACTCCCCCGACGACTACGTGATCGCCACCGGGGAATCCCACAGCGTGCGCGAGTTCTGCGAGCTGGCGTTCGACCACGTGGGGCTCGACTACCGCAAGCACGTGGTCGTCGACCCCAGGTACTTCCGCCCGACCGAGGTGGACGATCTGCTGGGCGACGCATCGAAGGCGCGCGCGCGCCTGGGCTGGAGGCCGAGCGTCCGCTTCGAGGAGCTGGTCCGACTCATGGTGGATGCCGATCTCGAAGCCCTGCGCCGGCGCCACGGGCCGGGCGCCTGACCCCGCGGAGGGAAGGGATGTTCCGCGCGATCACCGCCTGCCGCGCCTGCGGCAATCCCGCGCTGCGGTCGCTCATGGACCTGGGCACGCTGGCGCTCACGGGGGTGTTCCCGAAGGACCCGGCTGCGCCGCTCACCCGCGGCCCGCTCGAGCTCGTGCAGTGCGACACGGCGAGGGCGAGCGAGGCCTGCGGCCTGGTCCAGCTGCGCCAGTCCTACGACGCGGCCGAGATGTACGGGGACAACTACGGCTACCGCTCGTCCCTGAACCGCTCCATGATCGCGCACCTGTCCGGGGTCGCCGAGCGGCTCCAGCGGCAGGTTTCGCTGGCGACGGGCGACCTGGTCCTGGACATCGGGAGCAACGACGGCACGCTGCTTCGCTGCTATCCGGAGGGGGGGCCGCGCCTGGTCGGGATCGACCCCACCGCCGCCAAGTTCGAGCGCTACTACCGTGCCGACATCGAGCGCATCCCGGAGTTTTTCTCGGCCGAGCTGGTCCGCTCTCGCTTCGGCGGCCGCGGCGCGAAGATCGTGAGCGCCATCGCCATGTTCTACGACCTCGAGCGCCCGCTCGAGTTCCTGAAGCAGGTGCGCGAGGTGCTGGCGGAGGATGGTGTGTTCTTCTGCGAGCAGAGCTACCTCCCCTCCATGCTGCGTCAGAACTCCTACGACACGATCTGCCACGAGCACCTCGAGTACTACGCCCTGCGCCAGATCGTGTGGATGGCCGAGCGCGCGGGGCTCGCGCTCGTGGACGTCACGACGAGCGACGTGAACGGCGGCAGCTTCGCCGTGACCGCGGTCAGGGCCGGGGCCGGCGCGCGCCCGATTCCGGAGGCGGTCGAGCGCGCGCTGCGCGTGGAAACAGCCCTGGGCCTCGACGGGCCCGAGGTCTACGAGGGGTTCCGGCGCCGCGTCGACGAGCGCAAGGCGCGCCTGCTCGAGGCCTTGGACGGGATCGCGCGGGCCGGGGAGAGCGTTCTGGGCTACGGCGCCTCGACCAAGGGGAACGTGATCCTGCAGTACTGCGGCCTGGGGCCGGAGCGGATCCCCTGCATCGCCGAGGTCAACGAGGACAAGTTCGGCTGTTACACGCCGGGGACCGCGATCCCCATCGTCTCCGAGGCCGAGGCCCGCGCGCGCCGGCCCGGGGCCTTCCTGGTCCTGCCCTGGCATTTCCGCGAGGGGATCGTCCGCAGGGAGCGGAGTTTTCTCGAGGGAGGAGGGAAGCTCGTGTTCCCGCTCCCCGAGGTCGACGTCGTCCGCGGATGAAGCGCGCGATCGTCGTGGGGAGCGCGGGACAGGACGGGCGCCTGCTCTGCGAGCGGCTGGAGCGGGACGGCGTCCGGGTGGCGGGCCTCGATCTCGCGCATGCGCGCCTTCCGGACGGGGGCGAGGCGCCGGCCGTCGACATCCTCGACCGGAGCGCCGTGCGTGCGCTCGTTGCCTCCGTGCGGCCCGACGCGGTCTACTACCTCGCCGCGTACCACGCCCCCGCCGAGGAGCGCGGCATCGGCGCGGATCTCGACCTGCTCGAGGCGAGCCACCGCGTGCACGTCGTGGGCCTGCTTCACTTCCTGGAGGCGCTGCGTGTCGAGTCCCCGGCGGCCTCCCTCTTCTACGCCGCCTCCTCGCTCGTGTTCGGCGAGCCGGGGACGGCGCTCCAGGACGAGACTACCCCGCTCGCCCCGCTCTCGGCGTACGGGATCACCAAGGCCTGCGGGACGCTGTGCTGCCGCCTCTACCGCCGCGAGCACGGGCTCCGGGCCAGCGTGGGGATCCTGTACAATCACGAGTCCCCCTGGAGGCGTCCCGGATTCGTGTCCCGCAAGATCGTCGACGCCGCCGTCGCGATCCGCGGGGGAGCGGCGGAGCGATTGGTCCTGGCCGACCTCTCGGCGCGCGTGGACTGGGGGTACGCGCCCGATTTCGTGGATGCCATGGTCCGGATCGCGGCGCTCGGGGAGCCGGGGGACTTCGTGGTGGCGACGGGCGCGGCCCGGAGCGTGCAGGAGTTCGTGGAAGTGGCGTTCGGTCTCGCGGGTCTCGAATGGAGGCGGCACGTCGTCGAGGATCGCTCCCTCGTGGTGCGCCCCTCCCCCACCCTCGTCGGAGACGCGCGCAAGCTGCGCTCCGCCACCGGCTGGGCGCCGACGGTCAGCTTCGAGGAGATGGTGGGGATCCTGGTCCGCGCCGCCCTCGCGCGCGCCGGGCAAGGGGAGTAGGCGCATGGCCTCCCGAACCCTGATCTTCATCCCCACGTACAACGAGCGCGAGAACGTGGAGAGCATGGCCGCCCAGATCCTCGCCCAGGGGCTGGACGCGGACCTCCTCTTTCTCGACGACAGATCCCCGGACGGCACGGGCGAGGTCCTGGACTCGCTGGCCGCGCGCGACCCCAGGGTGCGCGTGATCCACCGCGCGGGGAAGCTCGGCGTGGGAAGCGCCCACCTGCACGGGATCCGCTGGGCCTACGACCACGGCTACGAGACCCTGATCACCATGGACTGCGACTTCACCCACTCGCCGCAGGACCTGGGGAGGATGCTCGAGGCCGCGTGCGAGCACGACGTCACGGTCGGATCGCGCTACCTACGCGCGGGAAGCCTGCCGGGATGGAACCTGCTGCGCCGCTTCCTGACCCGCTTCGGCCACTTCCTGACGCGCCACCTGCTGAAGTTCGACTACGACGCGACGGGGGCGTTCCGGATCTATCGCCTCTCCCGAATCCCGCGTGACGTGTTCGGGCTCGTGACCTCCATGGGCTACGCCTTCTTCTTCGAGAGCCTGTTCCTGCTCCACAGGAACGGCTGCAGCATCGGCGAGGTCCCGATCATCCTCCCGGCCCGCACCTACGGTCACTCGAAGATGTCCTTCTGGGAGCCCTACCGCTCCCTGAAGCAAGTCTGCGCGCTGTTCCTCGCCTCGACGCTGCACCCCGCCCAGTTCCGGCTCACGGAGCCGCTCGAGCGCATCGATCCCGACCTCGTGGACCCGCAGGGCTGGAACGAGTACTGGGAACGCAAGAAGCGCAAGAGCGGGTTCGCGTACGAGGTGGCTGCCACGCTGTACCGGATCCTGGTCCTGCGCCGCCGCCTGAACGCCGTGATGCGCCGGCACTTCGCGGCGGGGGCACGGCTGCTGCACGCGGGCTGCGGAAGCGGCCAGGTGGACGAGGACCTGCAGCACGTCATGCGCATCACCGCCGTGGACGTCTCGGTTCCGGCGCTGCGCATGTACAAGCAGAACAACCCGCGCGCCCAGCGCGTGGTCCACGCCAGCGTCTTCGCGCTCCCCTTCGAGGACGGCGCGTTCGACGGCGCCTACAACCTGGGCGTGGTGGAGCACTTCGCCGAGCCGGACATCACGCGCATCCTGGCGGAGCTCCGGCGCGTGCTGCGTGCGGAGGGGAAGATCGTGCTCTTCTGGCCCCACGCCCGCGCCACGAGCGTGTGGTTTCTGAAGGGGGTGCACTTCCTGCTGAACCGCGTGCTGCGCAAGAACGTGCGCCTGCACCCGCCGGAGATCTCGCTGCTGCGCTCCCGCTCCCAGGCCGAGCGCCTGCTGCGCGCCGCGCAGCTCGAACTGCTCGACTACCGCTTCGGCCCTGCGGACGGCTTCGTGCAGGCCGTGGTCGTGGCGCGCCGGCCGGCCGCCCGGGAGGCCCGCGCGTGAGCCGCAGACTCGAGACGGGCGTCGCGCTGGCCGCGACGGCGGTCCTCGTCGTGCTGCACGTCGTCGCCTTCCTGCACGGCGGGGCGCTGTGGCGCGACGAGGCGAACAGCGTCAAGGTCTCGTCGATGCCGGCGGCGGAGATGTGGCGCAGCATGGAGTGGGACTCGTTCCCGGTCCTGTGGTTCGCGTTGCTGCGCGCCTGGACCGCCCTCGGCCCTGGCACGAGCGATCTCGGCCTGCGTGCGCTGGCGCTGATCCTGGGGCTCGGGATCCTGGCCGCGCTCTGGTACAACGCGCGCGCCCTCGGGGTCGGACCGCCCCTCGTCTCCCTGGCCGTGCTCGGCTTCAACGGCGCGGTGCTGGCCTTCGGCGATTCGGTGCGCAGCTACGGCCTGGGAATGCTGACCGGGCTCCTCGCCTTCACCCTCGCCTGGCGGTTCGCCGACGACCCGAAGCCCCGGCGGCTCCTGGTCTTCGCGGCCGCGGCCCTCGTGAGCGTGCACTGCCTCTTCTACAACGCGGTCTTCCTGCTCGCGTCCTGCGCGGGTGGGGCGGCGGTCGCCCTGCGCCGCAGGCGGCTTGCCACCCTGCTCTCCCTGGGTGCCGTGGGGCTCGTGTGCGCCGGCTCGCTCCTGATCTACCGCCCCATGATGGAGCGGCAGAAGGACTGGACCGTCGTGGTGCGCGCGCCGATCGGAGTGGCCTGGATCTGGGAGCAGCTCACGCGCGCGCTCTCCCTGACGGGAGCCAAGGCGTTCCTGTGGCTGTGGGTGGCGCTGGTGCTGCTCGCGCTCGGAGCGGCGGCGTTTCTCCTGCGGCGCGCGAGCGCGCTCGAGGATCGACACAAGGACGCCGTGGCGTTCGCGCTCGCGGCGCTCGCCACCGGGATCGTCGCCTACCTGCTGTTCCTGCTGCGGCTGAGCTACCCCATGCAGCCCTGGTACTTCCTGGCACTGATGGCGATGGTTGCGGCGTGCCTCGAGGGGCTGCTCGGCCACGCGTCGGGAGACGCCAGGGTGCGGGCCGCGCGCCGGGCTGCCGTGGTGCTGGTCATGGCCGCGGCGCTTCCCGGGCTGTGGCGCATGGCCGTGGTCCGCAAGACGAACGTGGATCTCGTGGCCGCGAAGCTCGAGAGCACGGCCACGGACGAAGACCTCGTGGTCGTGTCCCCCTGGTACTGCGGGGTGTCGTTCGACCGCTACTACCGGGGCAGCGCCGGGTGGGTCACGGTCCCGCCCGTGTCCACGCACGGTATCCACCGCTACGACCTCATGAAGCGCGCGATGATGTCCCCCGATGCGATGCGGCCAGTCCTGGAGCGCATGCAGGCGGTGCTCGCGGGCGGGCATCGCGTCTTCTGGGTGGGCGAGATCATGGCGCCGCCCGCGGGCCAGGCGCCGCCCGTGCTGGCGCCCGCGCCCGGAACGCCCTGGCGCTGGCAGGAGGAGCCCTACATCCGCAGCTGGATCCTGCAGGCGGGCTCCGTCCTGCGCCAGTACGGACGGCGCGCCGGCACGATCCCGGTGCCGGTGGAAGGGCCGGTGAACGGCTACGAGAACCTGCCCGTGATCGTGGTCGACGGGAGCCCGGGCTCGTGACCCACGCCGGCTCGGCGCTGCCGGTCGCGCGCGTCCCGCGCCTGCAACGCGAGGGGACGGGCCCCTGGACGGGCGACTGGTCCGCGCTCCCCGCGCTCGCGCCGTTCTGGACCGCCGACGGAAGCCGCGGCGCGCGGGAGCAGACGCACGCGCGCGTTGGCCACGACGGCACGGCGCTCCACGTGCGCTTCGACTGCGACGACGAGGACATCTGGGGGACGCTGACCCGACGCGACGACCCGATTTACGAAGAAGAGGCCGTCGAGATCTTCCTGGCCCCCGGCGGGGAAGATCCCGTCGAGTACTTCGAGTTCGAGGTGAGCCCCCTCGGCACGCTCTTCGACGCCCGCGTGCGCAACCCGCGCTCGCGGCGCGAGGAGATGTGCGTGGACCCGGGCTGGAATTGTCCGGGGATCGCCTGGAGGGCGGGTGTCGACCGTCCTTCGCGCCGCTGGTGGGCGGAGCTCGTCGTTCCCTGGTCCTCGCTCTCGCCGCGCGCGGAGATCCCGGCGCTGTGGAGGGCGAATCTCTACCGGATCGAGAGGCCCCGCGGCGGACATCCCGAGTTCAGCTGCTGGTCGCCGACCTTCACCGATCCGGCGGATTTCCACAAGCCCGCCTGTTTTGGGGTGCTCGACCTTCGTGGGAGCCTTCCCTAGCGTCCGGCCTCTCGGCCACGCGTCACGACGGGACGGACCCGGCTAGGGGAGGACGGCGCTGGCGGTGGCCACGGTTTCCCCGGGAGGCGCGAGATAGCGAGCCATCCCCTCGCTCGCGAACCTCGCGTTCGACTCCATGACGTCGCGCGGGAAGGAGGCCGGAGCGAAGATCACCATCAGGATCGCGCGCGTCTCCTCGGTCACCGACGTGCGCAGCGAGTCGGAGCTCGGGTTCCCGAACGCTCCCTCTTCGTCGGAGAGCACGAGCCTTCCGTCGAGGTTCACGGCTTCCTTGCGGATCCCGGGATACGACTCCCCTGCCCCCCCGGTACGGAGCAGGACGGGTCCCCGGATCTTGCCGGTATCGTAGAGCCCGATCGGGAGCAGGAAGCGCAGCGAGCAGAGGTTGCACAGGTCCACCGCGTTCAGGATCCGCGGCAGGGGCCTCCCCTGCAGGGCCCGCCGCAAGAGCGCCTCGGACGACGGCCGTGTGCGGGTAGGATCGACTCCGAAGGCGTGGTAGAGATCGCGCGCCGGCTGCAGACCCTGGATCTCGCTCGGGGCTTTGCCGGCGTGGCGAATCGCGAGGGACCTCGCCAGCTCTTCCATCGCCGCTTCCAGGTCGGCGCCCGCGGGACCGACGCGCACAGGTGAACCCTGAACCAGGCCGACGAGCGCCGCCCCCCGGACCGCGGGGGAGATCGTGGGGACGATGAGGCTGGTCTCGTTCGGCATGGCGGCTCGCGCGAAGCTGGATTCTACGCCAAACGCTCGATCCGTGCGGCGCCTCAATCCGGCAGGAGCGAGCCGCGCAAGATCGGTCGGCCGCCGAGCGAGACGACGAACGCGTAACCGACGATGGGAGGATCGTGGGAAGCACCCAGCTTGAGACTTGGAATATCGCGAAGGTCGAGATCAACGCGAGCAGGCCGAACCGAAGAAGAACGACGGCAAGTAGGCCAGACATCGTCGCGACCAAGAGCGGAGCGTCGCGGGAAGAGCATCGACACGACTGTTCTGTCTCATTCTGCGCTTCCTGCGCGAGGCGCCTGGCCGGTCCTCGTCGCCCCCACCGAGAATCGCACCTCGCGCTGCTCCTGCCCTTCCCACGGCCGAGGCTCGAACGACGCTTCGAAGAGATAGTCGCCCGGTCGCACGACGGCGCGGGCGGGGAGAACGTCGAGGAAGTTCTGGCAGCGGATGTTCTCGGTCCCCTCGAACTCGATCGCCGCGGGCTCGAAGGCTCCGATCACGCGACCGTCGGCGCTGCGCAGCGATCGCGCCACGGAGTACGGACCGTCTTTTCTCGCCTTCCCGATCACGCAGGCCTCGGTCAGCATCAGCAGCTCGGCGGGGGCGTCCACCTGCTGGACGAGGAGCGGCTGGAAGCTGTTCCAGTCGCCGATGGCGTCCGCCCCGCCGACGCGCTCGCCGGTGGTGGACGAGGACCCCGCGCTCCGAACGACGAGGTCGGCGCCCGCACGGCGACCGAGGATCGGTCCGACCAGAAACGCCTCCCGGGTCGGGATCGCGGGGATCTCGATGCGGACCTTGGCGGCGTGCGGGTCGACGACGGCGGGGTCGGCGAGCACGGCGGTCACCGTGTACGTCCCGGGGCGGAGGCTGACCTTCTCCAGGAAAGTCACCAGGGGCTCCGAGGTGACCGATGCGTCGTTCGGCTCGAGGTGGATGCGCCGGTGGAACCGGTGCACGACGCTCGTCCCGCTCTGCAGCACGGCGCCGAAGTCGCGCTCCGTCGCCTTGCCCTCGGTTCCCGCCAGCGGAACGCTGAAGCTCACCGCGAGCAGCGCCTCCCAGGAGTCCTGCGCGGTCGGGCGGACGGGGAAGGCGTAGGCGCGCAGGCCCGCGCGGCGCACGAGGACGGTGAAACTTTTCATCTTGTCCTCCACCGGGTCGTCGTCGTTGAAGCCGATGGAGTGGGAGAAATCGCCGTTCCAGAGCGTGAGGTCGTACTCCATCCGGTGCAGCGTGCGTAGCGTGCGCTGGCGATCCGCCTGGAACGGCTGCTCGATCCGCAGGCCGCCCGTGAGCGCGGCCACCATCACCCGATCGTCCGCGCTCATCCCGTCCTCGACGAAATCCTTGGCGCGCTCCAGGACCTCCGTGCGCTGCATCGGCGCCAGGTGCTGGTAGTCGAAGGCCAGGACGATCCGGCGCGCGGCGGGAGGGGCGGCGCGACCGATCGCATCCCCGGCCCGGTAGGAGGACGCCGGATCCTCCGCGCCGCCGGCCGGGCATTCCACGTCGAGGCTGGCCACGGGAACCTCCTTCCCGTTCGCGATCACCTCGAAATCGTCCGCGGTCAGGCCGGGGACGGTGCGCCGATCGCCGTCGAGCACCACGACGTCCACGATCACCAGGCGCACCCGCGCCTTCTCGACGATCCCCAGATCGAGGGGCTTCGGCGGCTCCTCGGCCAGCGCGCTCTGCGCAAGAGCCAGCCCGGCGACCACCGCGGACAGCGTCGCTCGCCGCATGGGCCTGCCGCCTTTCCTGGCCGAAGTCTACCTCTTCTCTTCCGCCCGCGCTCTGCGTATACTCCGCCCTCACCGGCGACCGCGGAGAACGTCCTCATGGGCTGGAACTCCTCGAACGCGCGCTTCGCCTCGGCCCTTGCGGCGGCCCTGCTCTTCCTGTCCGCGGGCGCGGTTTCCGCCCAGGACGCGGACTACCCGCACGGCGATTTCCAGGGAGACTGCAGCGATTGCCACGGCGGGGAGAACTTCCTCCCCGTCCAGATCTCGCCGGAGTTCCGGAAGAAGGTCCACCCCTTCCCGCTTCGCCAGGCCCACGATCTGCCGAGCTGCCGCGCCTGCCACAAGACGCTCGACTTCACCCGCGCCACGCCCGCGTGCGTCTCCTGCCACGAGGATCCGCACCGCAACGAGCTCGGCACCGACTGCGGCCGCTGCCATGTCCCACGCACCTTCATCGACCGCAGCCGCATGCAGGAGCTGCACGCGGGGACGCGCTTTCCCCTGCGCGGGTCGCACCGCGCGCTCGACTGCTCGGACTGCCACGGGCCGGAGCCCGAGGACGCGCTGCGCTGGGTGAACACGCCCAGCGCCTGCTCCGCTTGCCACCAGGCCGCCTACGACTCCGCCACGTCCCCGAACCACGTGGCGAACTCCTTCCCCACCGACTGCGACCTGTGTCACGTCCCGACGGTGTGGGAGGCGGCCAACTTCAACCACGCGACCACGAGCGCGCCCTGCGTCAACTGCCACCTCGCCGACTACCAGGGGACGACCGACCCGAACCACACGGCCGCGCTCTTCCCCACGACCTGCGAGACCTGTCACGTCCCCGGCGGATCGTGGCACAACGCGCGCTTCGACCATCAACCTCCGAACGCGTTCCCGATCTACACCGGCCGGCACGCCGGGAAATGGACCGCGTGCTCGACCTGCCATACGAACTCCTCGGACTACTCGGCCTTCACCTGCTTCGGCTGCCATCCCCACGACGACCGCGCCGGGACGGAGAACGACCACCAGGCGGTGCCGGGGTTCTCCTACTCGAGCAGCGCGTGCTGGGCATGCCATCCGGACGGGGAGGTGCCGTGAGCGCCCGCGCAGCGCTGCGCTCCGTGCTCGCGGCCTTGGCCGTCGCGCTTGCGTGCGCGGGGATCCCCGCGCGCGCCGCGACCGCGGTCGTGACGTACCTCTCGGGCGCGACCGTCTATCTCGGCGCGGGGCAGCGCGACGGCCTGCTCGCGGGGACGCGCCTGTCCCCGGACCAGGATGCGGCGTCGCCGGTCCTGCAGGCCTTCGAGGTTTCGCCGCGGCGCGCGGCCTGCCGCGTGCTGGAGGGGAAGGCGGGCGCGATCCGCGTCGGGGACCGCTTCCGGTTCGAACCGGCCGCCGATCCCGGCGGAGGCGGCTCCTCCGCGAGCGCCCCCGCGCGCAAGCCCTGGGGAGGCCGCGGGCGCCTCGGCATCCGCTACCTCCTGACGCAGGACGGGATCAACGACGGGACGGACTTCCAGCAGCCCGCCCTCGACGCCCTCGTGGACGCCCCGTCCCTCTTCGGGACGCCCTGGGGCGCGCGCCTCGACGTCCGCGCGCGCCGCACCATCGGCACGGAAGACGACGTGGACCAGACCCGCGTGTACGCCCTCTACGGGGGCTACGACAAGCCCGGCCCGGGGGTCCGCTTCGCGCTCGGGCGGCAGTACGCGCCGGACCTGGGAAACGTCAGCACGTTCGACGGCGCCCTGGCCGCGTACGATTCGGCGCGCTGGTCCGCGGGTGGATTCCTCGGCGTGCAGCCCGCGCCCGACTTCGGCTATTCGAACGACGTGCGCGAGTTCGGCGGGTTCGGGTCGTGGCGCGGCGCGCCGGGAACCCCGCATCACTGGACCCTCTCCTCGGGCCTGGTGGCCTCCTACCAGAAATCCGAGATCAACCGCGAGTTCCTCTTCGTGCACGGGACCTGGGTGGGCCCGCGCTTGGGCGGGTTCTTCACCCAGGAGCTCGACCTGAACCGCGGCTGGAAGCGCGACGCCGGGGAGAGCACCCTGGAGATCACGAGCACCTTCGCGAGCGTGCGGGTGCGCGCGACGGACTGGATGGACGTCTTCGGCGGGGCCGACTCGCGACGGAACGTGCTCCTGTACCGGAACTTCGTCTCGCCGGAGACCGAGTTCGACGACGCCTTCCGGCGCGGCTACTGGCTCGGGGCCGACATGCGCTCGGGCCAGCACGTGAGATTCGGCCTGAGCGGGCGCACGGCCGACGGGGGCAGCGCGGGGAACGCCGATTCGCTCACGGGGAGCGTCACTGTCGACCGGATGACCCGGGCCGACCTGAGCGCGCGCCTGCGCGCGACCTGGTGGAGCGACGACCGCCTGGAAGGCTGGCTGTACGCGGCGGGCTTCGGCGGGCAGATCGGGGAGCGCTTCCGGCTCGGGATCGACACCGGATTGCGCGCCGAGGACTCTCTCCTGAACCCCGTCCTGAGCGATGATGTGTGGTGGCTCGGATTGACCTTCGATGCCGACCTCGGACGGCGCTTCTTCGCGACGCTCGCCCTCGACCGTTCCGAGGGGGACTACGAGGACGTCACGCAGCTGTACGCCTCGTTCGCCTACCGGTTCTGAGCGGGTGGAGGACCTCCCCTGAGCGCAAAGGAAGACAAACGCAACGCGGAGCGCCTCGTTCGGGGGCTCGAGAGCGGCGGCCTGTCCGCGACGGGCTCCGCGAGCCTGGCCGAGGGCCTCGACGCGGTCCTGGTCTACGCCATCGTCTCGTACCTGCGGGCGAACCACCCCGCCTCGCATCCGGCCGCGAGCGCGGTCCTCGAGCGGGTCGTGCGTCTCACCACGGCGAGCCCGACGCTGGTGCGCAAGCACCGGGAGGGCGAGCAGGACCCGGTGTCGCGCTGGTTCGAGAGCGAGTACTCGTACCGCGATTTCCGCGGCCGCGAAGCGGAGATGATCGACCTGCTCGTGGACAAGCTCGAGAGCTGAGCCCCGCGGAGACGAGATGTCAGAGCCGCTGCCCCCGCAAGACGGCGGAGACGACGAGGTCGAGAGCCTGGTCCGGGATCTCGCGCGTCTGGCCCAGGATGCGCCCGGAAAGCTGGCCCAGCGGGTCGCCGCGCTCCCGCTCAAGCAGCAGGCCGAGCTGGCGCTGCGCCTCTCCTCGAAGGAGCGCCTGGAGCTGCTCCTGCACGCGCCCCAGCCGATGCGGCTGGTGCGCATGCTCCCCGACGCGGACCTCTACTTCACGGTGCGGGACGTCGGGCCCTCGGACGCGCTCCCCTTGCTCGCCCTGGCCTCGGCGGCGCAGATCCGCCATGTGCTCGACCTGGAGTCGTGGCGCGGGGACCGCTTCGACGCGGACCGCGCCGGGGCCTGGGTGGCGCTCCTGCTCGAGGCTGGCGAGCCCGCCCTGCTGCGCTTCCTGCGCAACAGCGACGACGAGACGCTGACGCTGCTCTTCGCGCGCTGGCTCCGGGTGCGGCAGATCGAGATCGACGACACGCCCTCGATCCACGGGCACGGAGAGACCGAGGCGGGGACCGAGGAAGGGCTCCTGTCCCCCGACGGCTACTACCGCTTCTCCCCCACGATCCCCTCGCACGCCAGCGCGGCGCGCCGCATCGCGGAGGTGTTCTTCCACGACGATCGCGAGCGCTACGAGCGCGTGCTCTGGGGCGCGCTCTACGAGCTGCCCTCGGAGGTCGAGGAGCAGGCGCTCTACTTCCGGCAGAGCCGCCTCGAGGAGCACGGCTTCCCCACCTGGGAGGAGGCGCTGTCCGTGTACGCCCCTCCCGCCGGTGCGGGAGCGGGGCACGCCCCCGTGCTGGCGGCCGAGCCGGAGACCCTGCTCGCCCCGCGCGAGGCGCTGCGCGGCGGGGAGGAGCGCAGCGCCCTCGTTCGCGCCATGGAGCGGCTCCCTGCCGAGCCCCGCGAGCGCGCGCTCCTGGAGGTCACCGCGGTCGCAAACCGGCTCCTCGTCGCCGACGGCGCCGACACCCAGGACGTCGCCGCGCACCGCGCGGCCCTGGAGAAGGCCTCGGCCTACGTGGGGATCGCCCTCGAGGCGCGCGGCGCGCGGGATGCCGGGGAGTGCGCGGGGATCCTGGCGCAGGTCCCGATCATCGAGCTGTTCCGCGAGGGGTTCGCGCGAGCCGCGGAGGTCCAGGCGCGGGCCCGGCGCCTGGCGGCAGAGGGCTGGCTCTCCGTCGACCCGCGCGCCATCGAGATGCTCGACGAGCCGATCGCCTCCCGGCTCCGCGGTCTGCTCGGGAAGCGTCCGTTCTACTTCGATCCCGCGCTGCGCCACGCGGAGAGCCCCCACCGGCCGTTCCGCTCCCTGCAGGAGATCCGGGAGACGGCGGTGTCCGTGGATCTGGCCGAGACGCTGGGTCGCGTGCTCGGCGGCGCGCTCCGCTGGGACCTCGCCTCCCTGCTGCGCGGCCTGCCCGGGAGCGCGGATCCGCCGCGCCTGAGCATGCTCTTTCTGACCTCGCTGGCCTGGCACGAGGCCGGCGCGGGGCTGCGCGCCGGCCCGCTCCCGAAGACGGCCGCGGAGTCGTTCCTGCGCGGCGCGGGCGACCCCGGAGCGGCCCGGCGCTCGCTGCGCGGCTTCGTGGAGCGTATCGTGAGGGAGACCGGCCTCGGAGAGCGCGCGGCGACCGAGCTCGAGATCTTCGGCCAGGCGAGCCTGGCGGCCCTGGCGGAGGAGGCGCGGCCGCTGTGGACCGAGGCGGAGCCGTGAACGGGGTCGCGGTGTCGCGCGCGGGAGGGATGCGATGAAGGACGATCGGCCGCTCAAGTCGGCCTACGAGCTGGCGATGGAACGGCTCCGGGCTCGGGACAAGGACGAAGGGGTGGACGAGACGCCGCTCTCCGACGAGCAGAAGGCAGAGATCACGCGCCTGCGCCAGGAGACCAAGGCGAAGCTCGCCGAGCTCGAGATCCTGCACCGCAAGAACGTCGCGGGGACCGGCGGCGATCCCGAGAAGCTGGCGGAGGTCGAGCGCAACTACCAGGTCGATCGCGAGCGCGTCTCCTCGCGCCTGGACTCCGCGATCGCGCGCGTCCGCTCGGGAAGCTGAACGCTCAGGCGGGGGCCTTCTCCTCCCAGACCTGCACCAGGTTCACGAGCGTCTCGACCGCCCTGTGCATGTCCTGCGTCGAGATCCACTCGAGACGCGAGTGGAAGTTGTGCTCGCCCGCGAAGATGTTCGGCGTCGGCAGCCCCATGAAGCACAGCCGCGAGCCGTCGGTTCCGCCGCGGATCGGCCGCATCCGGACCTCGAGGCCGGCGCGCCGGATCGCCTCGCGGGCGTTCTCCACGCTCTCGGGATGGCGGTCCAGGACCTCCTTCATGTTCCGGTACGACTCCTCGACCTTGCACTCGACCGAGGCGCCGGGGTAAGCGGAGACCGTCTCCATCGCCAGCTTCTCGAGGAGCGCCTCCTTCTCCTTGAGTCCGGGGGTCTTGAAGTCGCGGATCAGGAGCTTGACGGAGGTCTTCTCCACCGAGGCGTTCACCACGTACGGGTGCACGTAGCCGTCGTAGCCGGAGGTGGACTCGGGGGAGAGACGGTCCTTGGGGAGCCGGCAGATGAAGTCCGCCGCGATCTTGATGGCGTTGATCATCTTCCCCTTGGCGTACCCCGGGTGTGTGTTGAACCCCTGGAAGGTCACGGTCATGGCGTCGGCCGAGAAGGTCTCCATCTCGATCTCGCCCAGAGTCTCGCCGTCCACGGTGTAGGCGTAGGCCGCCCCGAACTTGGCCACGTCGAAGAACTTGGTCCCCGCCCCGACCTCCTCGTCCGGGGTGAACCCCAGGCGAATCGTGCCGTGAGGGATCTCCGGGTGCTTCAGGAGGTGCTCGGCGGCCGCCACGATCTCGGCCACACCCGCCTTGTTGTCGGCGCCGAGCAGGGTCGTCCCCGAGGCGGTGATGATGTCGTTGCCGATCTGCTCCTTCAGGGCCGGGTTGTCCGCGAAGCGCAGGACGGCGCTGGGGTCTTCGGGGAGGACGAGATCCTGCCCCTGGTAGTTGCGGTGGATGATCGCCTTCACCCCGGCCCCGGGCATCTCGGGAGAGGTGTCCACGTGGGCGATGAGGCCGATCACGGGCACCCCCTTCTTCCTCGTGTTGGCGGGGATCGTCGCGAAGACGTAGCCGTGCTCGTCCATCGCCGCGTCCGAGAGTCCCAGCGCCTTGAGCTCGGTGACCAGGTGCTTCAGGAGCTCGAGCTGCTTCGCCGTCGACGGGTAGGAGGTCGAGTTCTCGTCCGACTGGGTGTCGAACGTCACGTAACGGAGAAAGCGCTCCACAGCGCTCGTTTCCAGCTTGGTCTTGGCCATCGCGGTCTCCCTCGGGAATGCGGCCTCGGTGCGGCCCGGCGGACCATGACACTAGCGCGAACGGCGCCGCGCCCGCAAGCCGCGCCGGGCCCTTGTATTCGCGCGGGGCAGAGGCTAGCATGACGCGTCGCCGGGAACGTCAGAGTCGGCGACGCTGAACCAGAGGTGGCATGAAGCGCGCCCTCGGCGTCATTCCCGCACGCTACGCCTCAACCCGGTTTCCCGGAAAGATCCTCGCATCCCTCGGCGGCAAGCCCCTCGTGGAGCACGTCTGGCGGCGCGCGCTGTCCGCCGCCTCGCTCGACCGCGTGGTCCTCGCCACGGACGACGAGCGCATCGCGCGGGCGGCCCGGGATTTCGGGGCGGAGGTCGAGATGACCTCGCCCGGGCACGCGTCGGGGACCGACCGGGTCGCGGAGGTGGCCGCGAGGCTGGGCGACCTGTACGGCGTGATCGTGAACATCCAGGGGGACGAGCCCTTCGTCACCCCCACGAGCCTCGACCGGCTCGTCGCCGCCTTCGACGGCGACGACCCGCCCGAGCTCGCCACGCTCGTGGAGCCGTTCGCGAGCGTGGAGGACCTCTTCGATCCCAATCACGCCAAGGTGGTCGCCAGCAGCGACGGATCCGCGCTGTACTTCTCGCGCTCGCCGATCCCCTACCACCGGGGCACCCAGACCTCGCTCGCCCGCGACTTCCGGCCGGCGCTCGCGGCGCGCGCCGGCGGGCTGGCCGGCTACTGGAAGCACCAGGGGATCTACGCCTACCGTCCCGAGGTTCTCGCCGAGCTGACGCGGATGCCGCCCTCGCCCCTGGAGATCGACGAGGGGCTCGAGCAGCTGCGGGCGCTCGAGGCGGGGATCGGCATCCGGATCGTGGAGTCGGATTTTCGCTCCGTCACCGTGGAGACTCCCGCGGACCTCGAGAAGGCCGCGGCCGTCCTAGCGGAGGCCAGGTCATGAAGAGCGGCAAGCGGAACACCAAGTACATCTTCGTCACGGGCGGCGTGGTCTCCTCGCTGGGGAAAGGGCTCGCCGCGGCCTCCATCGGCCGGATCCTCGAGGGCCGAGGGTTCAAGGTGACGCTGCAGAAGTTCGACCCCTACATCAACGTGGACCCGGGCACGATGAGCCCCTTCCAGCACGGCGAGGTGTTCGTGACCGACGACGGCGCGGAGACCGACCTGGATCTGGGGCACTACGAGCGCTTCACCTCCATGACGGCGACCCGGGACAGCAACTTCACCACGGGCAAGATCTATGCGTCGGTGATCGAGAAGGAGCGGCGCGGCGACTACCTGGGGGCCACGGTGCAGGTCATCCCGCACATCACCGACGAGATCAAGGAGTCGATCCTCCGGGTCTCGGACGGCGTGGACATCCAGCTCGTGGAGATCGGGGGGACGGTGGGCGACATCGAGTCGCTGCCCTTCCTCGAGGCGATCCGGCAGGTGCGCCTGGACGTGGGGCGCGCCGGGGCGATCTTCATCCACCTCACCCTCGTCCCCTGGATCGCCGCCTCCGGCGAGCTCAAGACCAAGCCGACGCAGCACTCGGTGCGCGAGCTGCGCGCCATCGGCATCCAGCCCGACATCCTGCTCTGCCGCTGCGACCGGCCGCTGCCCCAGGAGATGAAGCGCAAGATCGCGCTGTTCTGCAACGTCTCCGAGGACGCCGTGATCACCGCGCGGGACGTGGCCTCGATCTACGAGGTCCCCCTGGTGCTTTCGAGCGAGGGGATCGACGAGATCATCATGAAGCTCCTGGACCTCCCCTACCGGCGCCGCAACCTGAAGGACTGGGAGGACCTGGTCCACGCCGTGAAGAACCCGCACGACGAGGTGACGATCGGGATCGTGGGCAAGTACGTGGCCTACGAGGACTCGTACAAGTCGCTGCGCGAGGCACTCGTGCACGGGGCCGCGGCCTCGAACCTGAAGCTGAACCTGCGCTGGATCGAGGCCGAGGACATGGTGAACGGCGGGCTCGAGTCGGAGCTTGCGAGCGTGGACGGGATCCTGATCCCCGGAGGGTTCGGGATCCGCGGCGTCGCCGGAATGGTCGAGGCGATCCGCTACGCACGGGAGAAGAAGGTCCCCTTCTTCGGCATCTGCCTCGGCCTGCAGTGCACGGTCATCGAGTGCGCGCGCAACCTTTGCGGGCTCAAGGAGGCCGACTCGACCGAGTTCACGGAGAGCACCCCCGACCGCGTGATCTACAAGCTGCGCGACCTGCTGGGCGTGGACGCGTTGGGGGGCACGATGCGCCTGGGAGCCTATCCGACGCTGCTCGAGGAGGGCTGCCACGCGTGGAAGGCGTACGGCAGCGGGCAGATCTCCGAGCGCCACCGCCACCGCTACGAGGTCAACCAGGAATACCGGGGGGCGCTGGAGAGCGCCGGGCTGCGCTTCGCGGGGCGCTCGCCGGACGGCAGGTTCATCGAGGTCGTCGAGTACGCCGACCATCCCTGGTTCGTCGCCGTCCAGTACCACCCCGAATTCAAGTCTCGCCCCCTCTCGCCTCACCCGCTGTTCCGGGAGTTCATCGCCGCCGCGCACCGCGTGGGCCGGACGCGCGGCGCACGAGCCGAGGCGGTGCCGCGCCACGACGACGTCGCCGCCGAGCGGCAGCGCTGACGGCCGCCGTGCGCGTGCGACCCGCGGCGCTCCTGCTCGCGGCCGCCGCGCTCGCCGCGGGCTGCCGCGGGGCGGGCCTTCCCGCGGGGGTTTCGGCGGATGCCACGCGGAGCGCGCGGGGGGTGGCGCTGGCCCTGTTCGGCTGCGCGGGTTCGCCGGAGGCGGAGACGATCTCCCTGCTCTTCGGACCGGATCTGACCTCCCAGGAGCGCACGCGCCTCGATGTCGCGCTCGCCTCCCTCTCCGCGGCGCGCGACGTGCGGGTCGTGGGCGAGGGCCCGGCGGGACGCGAGCGGATC
>Ga0316622_100000017_pt1 | contig 63177 bp, 53 predicted proteins | sample OWC_Aug_OW2_C1_D_FD_207646 | JGI IMG/M metagenome (GOLD analysis project Ga0316622, IMG submission 207646) | Wetland soil microbial communities from Old Woman Creek delta, Ohio, United States - OWC_Aug_OW2_C1_D5_C | ecosystem: Environmental > Terrestrial > Soil > Wetlands | place: USA: Ohio... | reverse complement strand
ACGCTCTCCCGCACCCCGATCCGCCCCTCGGCCGCGCTGTAGTTGATCGCGTGCCCTCCGAGCTGCAGCATCCCGGCCTCGAACGTCACGCGGGTCCGCAGCGAGGGCTTCTCGAAGTACAGGAACAACGTCTGTCCCTCGAGAGAGCGCGCGTATCTCTCCGGGTTCGCCTTGACCTCCGCGGACAGCTCCAGGATCGAGGCCAGCTCCGCCGACGTGAAGTCGAGAAGCGAGATCAGATCGCGTCCTTCCAGGTTCAGCGTCATGTGTGCTCCGTGGGCTCCCGGGCCGTCACGCTCGCGGCGCGATCGGCGCCAGCACATCCTCGAGGTTCGGCCGGCCGCGCTCGGCCAGCTCGTAGGTCACCCGCACCGTGGGCTTCTCGAAGCTGATGAGACGCCGCAGGTCGATCGGCGTGCCGATGATCACCAGGTCGCAGGGGGTCGCACGGACCGTCGCCTCGAGGTCGCGGATCTGCACCTCTCCGTAACCCATGGCCGGAAGCACCGGTCCCGTGCGCGGGTACTTGCGGAAGGTGTCGGCGATGCTCCCCACGGCATGGGCTCGCGGGTCGACGATCTCCCGCGCTCCATGCTCCCGGGCCGCGACCGCGCCCGCTCCGTAGCTCATCTCGCCGTGAGTCAGCGTTGGACCGTCCTCGATCACGAGCACTCTCTTCCCGCGCACCGCCTCCGGCTCGGACAGCGTGATCGGGGAATCGGCCTCGATCACGACCGCGCGCGGGTTGACCTCCGCCACGTTCCCCCTCACGGTCGCGAGACCTTCGGGCGTGGCGGTGGACACCTTGTTGATCACGACGACGTGCGCCCGTCTCAGGTTGGCCTCGCCGGGGTAGTACGAGAGCTCGTGCCCCGGCCGGAGCGGGTCCACGACCACGATCTCCAGCGCGGGCAGGTAGAAGGGGAGGTCGTTGTTCCCGCCGTCCCACAGCACGACACCCGCCTCGCGCGAGGCTTCCTCCAGGATCGCGGCGTAGTCGACCCCCGCGTACACCACCGTGCCCACCTCGAGATGCGGCTCGTACTCCTCCCTCTCCTCGATCGTGCAGCGGTGCCGGTCCAGATCCTCGCGGCTGGCGAAGCGCTGGACGCGCTGGCGCACGAGGTCGCCGTACGGCATCGGGTGGCGGACGACCACGACCCGCACGCCGCGGCTTCGCAGGATGGAGGCCACGCGCCGGGTCGTCTGGCTCTTCCCCGCGCCGGTGCGAACCGCGCACACGGAGACCACGGGGACCTTCGACGCGATCATGGTCTCCCCGGCCCCGAGCAAACGGAACCCGGCCCCGGCGGCCACGACCCGCGACGCCAGATGCATGACGTGTGCGTGGGAGACGTCCGAGTAGGAGAAGACCACCTCGTCCACTCCCCGGTCGCGGATCAGCCCCTCGAGCTCCTCCTCGGCCACGATCGGGATCCCGTCGGGGTAGAGCGGGCCCGCGAGCTCGCCCGGATAGCGGCGGCCCGCGATGTCCGGGATCTGCGTGGCGGTGAAGGCGACCACCCGATGGTCCGGGTCGTCCCGGAAAACGACGTTGAAGTTGTGGAAGTCGCGCCCGGCCGCGCCGAGGATGAGGACCCGTCGAATTCTCATCGCGCGGACTATAGCAAAGGCCGTACGCGGGTCAAACCGGCTTCTGCTCCTCGCGCAGCTCGCGCATGCGCGCGAGGAGCCGGTTCTCGGCGACCCCGAGCATGCGGGCGGTGCGCGCCACGTCTCCGCGCGTCGAGCGCAGGGCCCGGCGGATCAGCGTTCGCTCGGCCAGGTCCCGGGCCCGGGAGCCGACCTCGTCCAGGCTCCCTTCCATCCCCACGACCCGGCAGAACCCTCCCAGGTCCCCGCCGTGCTCGGGCGCGGCTCCCAGGCTCAGGTGCCTGGGCTCGATCTCCTCCCCATCGGCCAGGATCACCGCGCGCTCGATGCAGTTCTCGAGCTCGCGCACGTTGCCGGGCCAGGGATAGGAGCGGAGCGCCTCGAGGCTCTCCTCGGAAAGCCTGAGCGGGCCCTTGCGCAGGCGAGCCCGGTATGTCTCCAGGAAGTAGGCGGCCAGGCGCTCGGTATCGCCGTCGCGGTGCCGCAGGGGGGGCACGCTCAGCGTGATCACGGCCAGGCGATAGTACAAGTCGTCCCTGAACTTCCGCTCCGCCACCGCGCGGCGCAGGTCGCAGTTCGTCGCCGCGATCACCCTCAGGTTCACCGCGATCGTGCGGTTCCCGCCCACGCGCTCGAAGCAGCGCTCCTGGAGCACGCGCAGCAGCTTTGCCTGCACGCGGGGCCCGAGCTCACCGATCTCGTCCAGGAACAGCGTTCCGCGGTCGGCGAGCTCGATCCGCCCGGGGCGCGTGGCGTCCGCGCCGGTGTAGGCCCCTTTCTCGTGGCCGAAGAGCTCGTTCTCGATCAGGGTCTCGGGAATCGCCGCACAGTTCAAGGCCACGAACGGCGCGCTCTTGCGCGGGCTCAAGTGGTGCAGCGCGCGCGCGAACAGCTCCTTCCCGGTACCCGACTCCCCCAGGATGAGCACCGTGGCGTCGGTCGGGCCAGCCTTCTGTGCCCGCCGCAGGGCCTCGGCGAGGACCGCGGATTCGCCGATGATCCTCGGAAAGCCGAGGCGGTCGGCGAACTCCCGCTTCAGCAGCAGATTCTCCTCGAGCAGGGACCTGCGCTCCACCGCCCTGCGTAGGAGCATCACGAGGTGGTCGGGGTCGACCGGCTTGGGGAGGAAGTCGAAGGCTCCTCGCTTGATGGCCCCCACGGCGTCCTCGATCGTGCCGTAGGCAGTCATCAGGATCACGGGTAGGTTCGGATCGCTCTCGCGCGCCGCCTGCAGGACCTCGTGTCCGTCGGCGCCGGGTAGCTTCAGGTCGGTGACCACGGCCAGGTAGCGGCCCGCGTTCAGAGCCTCCCGCGCCCGTGCGCCATCGGCCGCCTCCTCCACCTGGAACCCCTCGGCCTCGAGGGTGGAGCGGAGCATCTCTCTCAGGCTCTCGCGGTCCTCGACGAGAAGCACGGGGGGCATCGGCAACCTACCCGCGTTCTCTCAGGGTCCGGAGGAGCGGGCCTTCGCCAGCTCGGCCTGGGCGCGCTGGACTTCCTGGCGCGCCTCCGCGAGCTCCTGCTCGGTGCGCGCGACGCGCTCCGCCTGGTCCATCCCCTGCTGGGCGTTCGCTTCCTCGTCGGACAGCTTCGGACGCGGCAGGAGAGGGTTGCGGTAGGCGAGTCGCCTCTGTTCCAGGTCGCGCACGCGGGCCTCGGCATCGGCCAGGTTCTTCTGCGCCTCGGCGATCTTCACCTGGCGCTCGGCGGCACGCCGCTGCTCTTCCTCCATGGCCTTGAGGGGGTCGGGCGGCGCTCCCGGCTTCGCAGCGGACGGCGCTGCGGCCGCGGCCTGCTCCGGGGCGACCGCTTCTTCCTTCTTTTCGACCGTCCCGAACATGCGGTCCAGGACGTCGTTGGTGATCACCGCCGGAAGATCGCCGCTCTTGGCGGCGGCCTGCTTCTTGTCCTTGGCGGGATCCTCTGCGCCCCGCGCTCCGGGGACGAGCACGACGGATCCGAGAACGATCAACGCGGCCAGAACCCCCCTCCGGTGCAGGAATCGCTCCATGGATCGAACCTCCCTTGGCAGCCCCCCAGCGCTACGATACGTTCCACGGGCCCGGCTTGCAAATCGGCGTCATTGGCGGCGAAATCTCGCGGCTAGGGGGTCGTTCGCCAGGCGACGACCGTGACGCGTGGGAGGTTCCATTCCGGAGGAGGCCAGGCTCCGGCGCCGATCCTCTGGTCCCAGTACACCTCGAGCCCGCTCAGCGCAGGATCGGACGGCGCGACCCCCTGCGCCGCGATGAGGCTCCCGCGGTGGATCGCGCCTGCTCCTGGATCGAGGCGCCCGCTCGTGTAGAGGATCCCGTCCATGGCGAGGTCCCCGGCGACTGGGGGCCCCTGCGAGTTGCGCACCGGCGCTCCCGCGCCGCCTCCATCGTCGCGCACCCCGTCCGCCCCGTCCGCGACAAGATCGCCGCCGAGCAGGAGCGGATAGCGCAGGTTGATCCACTCCTCTCCCGCTTCCCAGCTCCCGTCCCCGTCGCGATCCTGGAACGGTTCGCCGGGCGCCCGCAGGAACGCCGGGCGACCGGCGACCCCGGAGATGCGCAGGCGCTCCGCGTTGACGTACAGGAGGCCCCTCGAGGACCAAACTCCGCCCTCGACGACCAGAGGCGGAGTCAGGTTGTCGTACACTCCGTCGGCGTCGTCGTCATGGGGCCGTGCGTCGTCGCGCGTGTCGAAGAACAGCAGCGCCGCCGCTCTCTCGGGGCTCGCCGGGTCGAGGTCGCTGATCTCACGGAAACTGCGGGGAGTCCCCGTGCCGTCCCTGCGGAACAGGTCCCCCGAGTCCCACACGTAGTATTCCACACCCGGGCGGCCGGATGTGGCGATCGACTTCCAGAGATCGTAGTCGAACTCGGGGCATCGCACCTCGGCGACGTGCTGGAAGAGGTTCGAGTGCGAGCCGTCCCGGCCCGGTTCATGTGCGGGGAGATCACCGGATCCCAGGGCGGTGCCCGGGGTCCAGGTGAACGGCTGCGGCTGCAGCGCGGCCCCGGGCGCGGGGCTCAAGGCTCCGCCCGCGAGGATGCGCAGCCACGGATCCTCGATCTTCCGCCCCTCGACCGCCGCGCGGTAGGCGGAGAACGCGCCGTCGTCGTCGTGGGCCCAGAGGAGATCCAGCCGAGGACTCGGGGAAGCCACGCGAGGAAGGCTGGCGGCGAACGACGCGTGGTCCTCATCCAATCTCGCCTCCCCCAGGGCCGTGACCGCACCCCAATGGATCCGCAAGGCGCCCGGCAGCCAAAGATCGCCGCAGGAGTGCAGCGGCCCGTACGGGATCGAGTACGGGATCTCGGCGACGACGGCGCGCAGCGTCTTCTCGGCCAGGACCTCGGCGTCCGCCTCCCGCTCCATCCGCGCCACCACCTTGAGCGTCGCGATCCCCTGCCGCACCCACGCGCCCGCCACGCGCAAGGAGGGAGGGGCGTACACCTCGATCCGGGCGATCCGCGCCCGCGCGCCCGTTCCCGCTCCCGGATGCCCCGCCAGCAGCGTCGCGCACAGGCGCTCCAGGAGGTCCCGCCCCGGACCCGGGCGGTCTCCGTCGATGCGCAGATCGGGTCCGTCCTCGGTGCCGAGAAAGGCATCCCTCCGATCCGAACGGAAGGGCCGGTCGAAGAGGTCCTCTTCCCCATCCGCGTTCCGGTCCACTCCCTGCTTGTAGACGGGCCATGCAGAGCCGTCCTGCCGATGGGCGGGCGTGGCCGGGTCGCCGTCCTCATCGATCGCGCGCAGACTCCGATCGACCGCCTCAACGGGAGGAAACGCGAAGCCGGCGGCCGGGTCCGGCAGGTCGAACCAGCGGATCACGACCCGTGCCGCGGCCTCCGAGACGAAGAGCGCCTGCGCGGACAGGCGCTCGCTCTCGGCGATGCGGTTTTCGATCTGGGCCATGACGACGAAGGCCACACCCAGGACGGTCAGGACCACCACCACGAGCAGCGCCAGGACCAGCGCCGATCCCCGCTGGGGGTCATGCGTTTTCGGCGTCACGCTCCCTCCGACCGCGGCTCCGGGAATCGAGCCAGGGCTCCGGCCGTCCGCTCACTCCGACATTGCGCGGCGCGACCCATCGTCGAAGCCGCAGCTTCCGGTAGGCGCGTGTCGCGGCCCGCGGGTTCTCGTCACGCGTGAGCGCCTCGATCTCGACCTCGATGGCGCGGATCGCCGCGCGCGCGCGCCGCGCCTGCGGCGTATCTGCGCCTCCGATATCCTCGCTCGGCGTCGCCGGATCGAAGCGATCGTTGAGCATCCCGCGCGCGCCCCGGTAACGAAAGCTGAGCGAGCGCACGTTGTCGAGCAGCGGCGCGCGCACGAGGAACCTTCCGCTTCCCCACGCCAACGGATCGTTGCTCAGCGTGATCCGGTACAGCGTGTAGGGGGGATCGTCGTGGACGAGCGCGATGCCGGGGATCTCGACGCTCTCGATCACGCCGTCCCGCGGGACATCCTTCACGTCCGCCTCGAAGCGCAGCACGTCGGGGCTGGAGCCGTCGGGCTTGGCCAAGACGAAGGCCACGATCTCGTCGTTTCCCACCGCCACCGCCCCTCGCGCGCCTCCCGCGAGCAACGCTTCGGGCTCCGCGGATTCCGCGGGATCCTCGCCGTCGAGGTCGCCGCGGAACACGACGGCCGTGTCGAAGGCCGCCTCGATCGCCTCGTCCGGCGAATCCGCGGCGCCGTCCGGAGCGATGTTGAGACCCGCCAGTCGCAGCTCCGAGCGGATGCGCTCGAGCGCGCTGCGCGCCCCCTGCTGCTGCTCCGCCGCCCCCTCGCCCTCCCGAAACCCCCGGCGCGCGCCCTCGTAGGAAAGTAGGGCCAGGCTCGCGGCCACCAGCACGAGCGCGAGCGCGACGAGCAGCTCCGCCAGGGTCAGGCCTACCTGGCGCCGGTTCACAACCGCACCGTCGCGAGCTCGAGGGCCCGGCAGCGCGCCCCTTCCCTCCAGCGAACGCGCACGACGACCCGGACCGCGCGCGCGCGGATCAGCGGCGGGGCCGGACCCCCTGGCTCCACCGAGGCCAGCTCGATCTCCAGATCGGCGCCGCGGAGCGCGGCATCGAGCTCGCTGCGCCAGCCGACCGCCAGCGGATCGAGACGCGAGTCCACGCGCTGGCTCGCCTCGGATCCGTCGAGCCCGAACCCCTCGTAGGTCTGCTTCAAGCTCGACCCTTCCATCCGCTCCAGGATGGATGCCGCGGTTCCAAGCGCCAGCGTGCTGGCCCGCCCGCTCGCGAGCTGGCGTGCGCCCAGGACGGAGAGACCCGCGATCGAGATCAGGACCGACCCGAGGAGCCCGAGCGCGAGCGTCACCTCGACCAGACTGAAACCGCCCTGTGTGCCGTTCGCCCGGACGTCCGCCGTCCGGGCCGCGGACGCTTCCGGCGGGACGGGGCGCGGCGATCCTCGTCGAAAAGTTGCCACGTTCCCCTCGGGGGAGGCGCAGGACGATCTGGAGAAGGGACCCGTACGAGAGGCTAGCAGGCGCGATGCCAGCGGACGCGGAGCGTCAGGCCCGCGTCTCGCCTGCCAGGTTCGGAGCACTCTCCGTCTCGATCGCAACCAGGGGCAGGCGGATCCGGAACAGCGCTCCGCCTCTCGGGCCCTCGAGAGCGTCGACCACCCCGCCCAGGTCGACGATCGTGCGCTGCACGAGGGCGAGGCCCAGTCCCGTTCCCCGGGCGCGGGTCGTGAAGAACGGAACGAACACCTGCGCGCGCAGCTCGGGCGGGATCCCGGGACCGTCGTCCTCCACATCCACTTGCAGGGAACGTCCCGCGGGATGGCGGCGCCCCGTGACCACGACGCGCACCCGTCGCCGGGCCTCGGAGCCCCCGTCCGCCGCGTTCTGGAGCAGGTTACCCAGCATGCGGCGGAGCAGCCCCTCGTCTCCCAAGACCTTGCCGAACTCGCCGCGAATCTCCACGTCGATCGAATCCGGTGCGGCGGCGGCGCAGCGCCGGACCAGGAGCCCGATGTCGACGGGGAGGCGCGTAGGCTCGGGAGGACGCGCGTAGGCCAGGAACTCGTCCAGCACTTCGCGGAGCGCGTCGACCTCCTTGAGGATCTCCTTGACCGGGGCGCGCACCCGGGGATCCGGCTGTTTTTCGAGCATCCGCGCGTAGCCCAGGATCGTTCCGAGCGCGTTCCGAACCTCGTGGGCGATCCCCGCGGAAAGACGTCCGACCCCTGCGAGGCTCTCGCGCAGCCGCACTTGCTCCTGGAGCTGGCCGATCTCGGTGAGATCGCTCATCAGGACCAGGGCTCCCGCCACCTCAGCCCCGGGTCCGGAGGCGGGGGTGACGGAGACACCGACGTGACCGGTCCTGCCGTCCTCGGTCCGGATCTCGAGCACCTCGCGCGAAGCGGCGGCGCCGCGCTCGAGGCAACCCGCGACCAGTCGCTCGAGCCCCCGGACCGCGCGGGGCAGCGAGCCCAGCTCGATGCCGCGGGGATCCCGCTCCGGGCATCCGAGCAGCGCCGCCGCTGCCGCGTTCATCGCCGCCACGCGCGACTGCCGATCGAGAACGAGCACCGCAGTGGGCATGCGGAGCGCCGCGCCCGAGGCAAAGCGAACCAGGACTCCGAGATTGGCACCCTCCGGGTCGATCCCTCGAAGCGCCTCGTCCTGCTCCTTCAGCTTCGCCACCATGGCGCGGAACGCCGAGACGAGCTCGTCCGGTTCCGCGCGCCGGCCTCGCCCGCTCCCTTTCCAGCCCGCCTCTCCTGCGGCCGCCGCCAGGCGCCGGTAGGGCCGGCTCACCCAGTTCGCAAACAGCAGAACCACCACCCCGATGAGCACCACGCCCACCAGCTGCGTGCGCACCATGAGGCGGAAGTTCCGGTTCAGGGCGGCGAGCTCCGGCGTCGCCGCAATCAGTTCCACGATTCCAACGACTCCGCCGCCGGGACCCGCGATCGGGACGTAGGCGGTCATCTCCCGTGCGGCGCTGTCGCTCGGAGCGAGAACGCGTGCCGCGCTGGGAGAGAGGTCGAGCGCGGAGCGGATCTTCGCGGGGATCGTGCCTGCGGTGGGCTCGAGCAGCGCGATGCGGGAAAAGCCGAAGCGCAGCGCGGCGCGGCGCAGCCGCACGTCACGCTCGGGAACCGAGAGCGCCGCGGTTCCCGAGGAGAAGACCGCATGCAGATCGTCCCGGCCGAGGGCCTCCACCGCGGCGACGGCCTGGACGCCGATCCTCCGCTCCTCCGCCGCGCCGAGGGCCTCCCGCGCGCGATCCAGCATGGTCAGATTCAGGACATCCAGTGCCGCGAGGAAGAGCGCGACCAGGACGAGGACTACGCGCACCTGGAAGTCGAAGCGGCCGAATCCCGCCTTCACCCTCATCTCAAGGTCCGGCGCCGGTGATCCCGACGAAGTGCAGGTAGCCTTCGATCGCGCGTCGACCCGCCAGCAGCGCAACGAGCGCCGCCGGCGCCAGGAAGCAGCCGAAGGGCAGGGTGTCCTTCAGGGACTTCCCGCGCAGCGGGACCAGCGCCACGCCGACCACGGCCCCCGCGAGCGAGGCGGCGAACAGCGTGAACAGCACGCCGAGCGCGCCGCTGAAGGAGCCCACCATGGCCATCATCTTCACGTCACCCAGGCCCATGGCCTCGACTCCGCGAAGTCGCGAGTACGCCGCGCCGATCGACCAGAGGAGCCCCGCGCCCAGGGCAGCCCCGACCGTCGCGGCGAACAGCCGCTGCCAGGTCCCCTCCCCGAGGAACGGGTTGAAGGCGGCGAGGCCCAGACCCGCCGCGACGCCCGGGAGGGTGACGGCGTCGGGGAGGAGCTGGAGGTCGAGGTCGGTGAAGAACAGCACCACCAAGGAGAGCGCGAACGGGGCCGCGACCAGGAACTCGAAGGAGGCGCCGTACCCGCGCCACAGGGCCAGGAGCAACCCGGCGCTCAGCCCCTCCACGAGCGGATAGCGGAAGGAGATGCGTGCTGCGCACGCCGCGCAGCGCCCGCGCAGCGCGAGCCAGGACACGAGCGGGATGTTCTGATACCACAGGATCGGCGAGCCGCACGACGGGCAGCGGGAGCCCGGCCACGCCACGCTCTGTCCGCGGGGAAGGCGGTGGATGCACACGTTGAGGAAGCTCCCGATGACCAGCCCCAGGAGGGCCACGAGCCAGGACGCCACGGGCTCCGCGAGCGGGCTCATCGGGGCGCGGGCCCCAGGATGCGGCCCGCGGGAGAGCTCACCCTCCCGCTCAGCCGTTCGTAGCGGTACGGTCTTCCGTCCGGATCGACCGGGATCGACACCGCGAGGCCCGCGCCCACGAGGTCCTCGAGCCGGCTCGGATGATGCCCCCGCGCGGCGCTGAATCTCTCGACCCCCGCCTGCAGGTCCGCGATGTCGATCCGGACCTTGAGGTCCCGGATCTGGCGCTCGGCGATGGCCCGGGCTCCCGAATCGCTCTCGGGATCGGCCAGAACCACGCGCCACATCTCGAGCGCCTCGCGCAGATCTCCGGCCCGCGCCATCAGAGCCGCCCGCATGCGGAGCACCAGAGGAGGAGCGCCCTCGACCCCCGCCGCCTTGTCCATGTACGCCGCGGCGCGCGCGTAGTCCCGCACCCGATAGCACTCGAACCCCGCGAGGTAGGGAAGGATCCAGCTCTGCGGGTTCCGCTCGAACCCCTTGTCCAGAAGCCGCAGGCCCGCCTCGAGGTCGTGGTTCTCGACGACGAGGATCATCGCGCCCAGCCAGTACGGATCGACGTAGTGGGGATCGAGCTCTCCGATCACGCTTCCGAATACGTGCTCCACGTAGCGGTAGCGGTCCCCGCGCTCGTAGTCCGAGTAATACTGGATCGCCCACAGGTAGACCAGATCCGCCATCAGGCCCGGATGGCCCAGGCTCATGGCCCGCAGGTATTTGCCGTTGGGCAGGTAGAGCAGCTCCTGCGCCGGCCGTTGCCCGGCGCCGAGCCGGTCCAGGCCGGCTCGGCCGAATCCGGCGCCGACGGCTCCGGAGACGGCCAGGACGATCGCGAGAAGGGGGCGCATCCTCTAGGTGAAATCCCGCCTCTCGAAGACGAGGCAGGCGAGCACGAGCACGGCCAGCGAGTAGCAGACGCCGTAGCCGATCCCGACCAGGACGTAGCCCGAGGGCAGCGTCAGGCCGTGCACCGCCTGCATCTTCACGTCCAGCCGGTCGAGACTGGGCAGGAGGTAGTGCACGATGTCGCAGATCCAGCGGGGCGCGCCCGCGGGGAGACGGGCCTTGAGCAGGTCGAAGCTCCACGACAGGTGTCCGACGACGTAGACCGCGAGCGTCCCCACAGCCGACAGGATCGGGTTCGTGAAGCTCGAGAACAGGATCGCGAAGGAAGTGACCAGGGCGAGCTGCACCAGGGTCAGCACGAGCGCCGGAGCCAGCCCCCAGGGGGATCCCCCGCGCACGAGGAGGAGGAGAAAGAGCGCAGCGCTCATCAGAACGAGGTTGATGGCGAGAACCCCCATGAGTCCCAGGTACTTCCCGGCCACGAAGTGCCAGCGCCGGACCGGGCTCGCGAGGAGCGTGTACAGGGTGCGCTTCTCGATCTCCTTGAACACGAGCGACACCCCGACGAAGACCGCGGTCAGCACGCCGAAGATCGCGATCGCGGAGAGTCCGAGGTCCTTGACGATCTTCTCCTCGTCCCCGACGGTCATGAAGGACAGCAGCCGTGAGGCGACGATCAGGAGCAGGGAGAAGACCAGCAGGAGATAGAGGATCCGGTCGCGGATCGCCTCGCGGAAGGTGTTCACCGCGATCGCCGCCAGCGCGCCCGCAGCGCCGGGGCCGTGCCGCTCGGTACTCACGGCTTGATCTCCTGCCCCACGCCGCGCGGCTCCTCGCGGGCCATCTCGCGCAGGAAGAGGTCCTCCAGCGTCTCGCGGCGTGGCCACACCGAAGTAACCTGCGCGCCGGAGTGCGCCGCCTGGCTCAGGACCCGCGTCAGGTCGTCCACGTCCGCGACCTTGAGCAGCGTTTCTCCCCCGGACGACGACATGCGCTCCCCGGGAAGCGATGCCGGCAGGGGGCCGGCCACCGAGACCTCGAACCAGAGGATCCGGCGCGAGACCAGAGTGTCCAGGCGGCCGAGCGCACGCAGCTGCCCGCGAACGAGGATCGCGACCCGATCGCAGATCATCTCCACGTCCTGCAGGATGTGGCTCGAGAAGAACACCGAGTGCCCCGCCTCGCGCAGGGACAGGATCAGGTCGCGCACCTCGCGCCGGCCCACGGGATCGAGCCCCGACATCGGCTCGTCGAGAATCAGCAGCGCCGGCTCGTGGAGGATCGCCTGCGCCAGGCCGAGGCGCTGGACCATCCCCTTCGAGAACTTGCGCAGCGCGGTGCGCCCGCAGCCCGCGAGGCCCACGCGGGCGAGGGTCGCCTCGATCCTGCTCCGGCGCGCGCGGCCCGCGAGCCCGTGGAGGCGCGCGTAGAGATCGAGAAACTCCTCCGCGCTGAGGTAGTCGTAGAAATACGGGTTCTCCGGGAGGAAGCCGATGCGTGCGCGGGCCCGGGGATCGCTGGGCGGCCGGCCCAGGATGCGCACGCTGCCGCGGTCGGGACGCAGCAACCCGACGATCATCTTCAGGGTGGTGGTCTTCCCCGCCCCGTTGTGGCCGAGCAGGCCGAAGATCTCCCCCGGGCTCACCGACAGGCTCAGCCTATCCACGGCCGTGTGCCGTCCGATCCCGAGGTGGCCGCGGAACGTCTTGCTGAGCTCCGCGACCTGGACGACCGGCTCGGCTGTTGTCCCCGTGGTCGTCATCCGCCTCCAATCTAGTCCGGCACGCCGGTGAGGCCAACCCGGTCCCGCGAGCCCGCGCCGGCCTGGGCGGCGAGCGCCCCGTAGAGTGCCAGCAGCTCCAGCCGCGCCCTCCGCTCGGTATAGGCGGCCGAGCGGCGCCTTCCCCTCTGTCCGAGGATTCGCCGCCGCCTCGGATCCCGCCCCAGCGCCAGAAAGGCCGCAGCCGCGGACCCGGGATCCTGCGGCGGAACCAGGATCCCGGCGTCCCGCACCGCTTCCGGGATCCCGTTCACGGCGGTGGCCACGATCGGCAACCCGGCGGCCATCCCCCGCAGCAGTGCGATCGGCAGCCCTTCGAAGCGACTCGTGAGCACGAGCACGTCCGCCGCTGCCAGCAGGTCGGGCACGTCGCGTCGCCATCCGAGCAGACGGAATCGCTTCCCCAGGCCGCCGGCGCGCGCGATGCGCTCGGCCTCGCCGCGCAGCGGCCCGTCCCCGACGATCCAGAAGCGCCCCCGACGCAGCGGCCGGCCGGCGGCGACGGACGCCGCGGCGAAGGTCAGCGGGTCCTTCTGCAGCTTGAGATTCCCCACCAGGAGGAAGAGCACGTCGCGGCGCCCGAGACCGAGGCGGCGGCGGATCGCGTCCCGGTGCCGGCGCCGGAGGTTCGGCCTGCGGTCGATGCCGTAGTTCAAGACCTTGCGGTCCTCCTCGCGTCCGATCCCCGCCTGCCGCCCCTCCGCGGCCGTGGCCTCGCTGCACGCCAGGAGCACGAATCCGGGCCGCGCCGCGAGACGCTCCAGCACCACGAACGCGCGGTGTGCCAGCCGCGACTGGCACGGGTTGAACGACCAGCCGTGCACGTGATGGAACACGCGGATCGCCCCCCCCGCCAGGAGCGCCGCCAGGCGGCCGACGATCCCTGCCTTGCTGGAGTGGGTGTGCAGCACGTCGAAACGCTCCGAGCGCAGCATGCGGGCGAGACGGAGCAGGCAGCGCAGGTCCCGCAGGGGCGCCACGGCGTGGGCCCAGTTGGACCACACGTGGAGGTGAAGCCCGGCGAGGGCACGAGCGTCGGCGAGGAGCCCGCCCCCGGGAGCGGTAAGCAGGTGGACCTCGTGCCCCTCCTCGAGCAGGAGCCGGCACTGCTGGAGGCAAGTCTCCTGCGCGCCGCCGAGGTCGAGCCGGGTGATGAACTGCAGGACCTTCATCGGGAGAGCTTGGAGTGCGCGAGCTCCCGGAGCCGGGCGGCCAGCTCCAGGCCATCCAGCATTGCCCGCTCCATGTACGAGTAGGTCCACGCGCCGTAGCGTCCGATCAGGTGGACCCCGATCTCCTCCAGAGCAGGGGCGACCCGCGCCAGCACCCGTTGCCGTGCGCGGTCGAAGATCACGTACCCGGGATCGATCCGGACCCAATCCCGTGTCAGGATGCGGTCCTCCGGGCGAAGGAGTCCTTCCCTGCGGAGAGCCGCGAGCGAGTCTTCCTCGAGCCGCGCCAGATCGACGGCCTCCCCGCGCCTCCAGCCGAACTCCACGTACACGGAAGAGGTTCCCGCGGGCGCAACGGCCTCGGAGAAGTTGGAGGGAAAGCCCACCCGGTAGAACGGCATCTCGGAATCGGGGAAGTAGATCCAGTGCGCGCCGTCACCCACGCCGGGACGGCTCACCCCCAGGTTGAGGCAGCCCACCACCGACCAGTCGAGCTCCCCCGCCCCCTCGCGCAGCCCGGCCGGCCCGCCCCGGACGATCCCCAGGAATGCGGCGAGCGGAATCGTGACGACGAGCCGCTCGTACTCCACCGCCTCTCCATCGGCCGTCTCGACGCGCCGCGCGTCGAGGTCCACGCTCACGACGCGCCTCCCGCAGCGCAGGCTCGGGACTCGCTCCGCCAGCGCGGCCGGCAGGATGCCGATCCCGCCGGCGCGCGGGTAGCGGAAGGTGGCGTTGTACCCGAGGCCGCGATTCTCCATCCCCAGCGCCCCCCGCACGACCTCCGCCAGGGTCGGCTTCGGCACCGCCCACGACACCCAGTCCGCGCTCATCTCGCGAGGTCCCCGGCGGAAGAGCTTCGTGTTGTAGGGGAACATGAATGCTTCGCTGATCCCGCGCCCGAAGGTCCCGAGCGACCAGTCGTGAAAGGACGGCTCCGAGTCCTCGCCGCGAGGCGCCTGCAGGCTCTCGGCGAAGCCGATCAGGCACTCGGCCACGACCTCCCGGGGCAGCCCGTGCAGGTTGGCCTGGAACGGAAACGCCAGGGTCGCGCCGCGCGTGCGGATGAGGGCCCTGCGCTCGATCACCCGGAACGCCCCGGGAAGGAGCCGCTCCACGAGAGCCTGGGCGCGCGGGTCGCGGAGGTGGAGCAGGTGCCCCGTGTAGTCGAACACGAAACCGTCGACCTCCCGGGAGCGGCACAACCCCCCCGGAACGCCCTCCGCCTCCAGCACGAGGTGCGGGAGGTCGCTCAGGTGATAGGCCGCGCTGAGCCCGGCGAGGCCTCCGCCCAGGATCACGATCATCGCCGCGTCACATCCTCATGTCGATGCGCTTCAGGAGCGCTGCCGCGCCGATCCCCGTCGCCCCGAGCCCCGCGAGGAGGGCGGCCGCCACGGGCGTGGAGACCAGGCTCAGGACCACCGCTGCCCCACCCAGAAGCGCCGTCACACCGTAGGAGAGAAACACGGTCTGGCGGGTGCTCAGCCTCCACTTCCTGAGCCGCAGGGCGACGTGATCCGGGCTGCCCAGCATCACCGGAAGCCCGCGGCGAAACCGCACGTACATCACGAACACCATGTCGAACAACGGAACTCCGAGGATCAAGGCGGGGGCGGCGGACGCGAACAGGTTGTGCTTCGTGTATGCGTTGTTCATGGCGAGTGCGCCGAGCACGAGACCCAGGAACTGGCTTCCCGCGTCTCCCATGTAGATACGAGCCGGCTGCAGATTGTACCTGAGGAATCCGAGGCACGAGCCGGCGAGCGCGGCAAGCATGATCGCGGCGCTGACGCGGCCGTTCCAGACCGCCACCGCGAACAGCGCGAGCGCGGCGGTGGCCGCGGTGCCGGCGGAGAGCCCGTCCATGATGTCGATGAGGTTGAAGGCGTTCGTGGCGGCGACGAGCCACAGCACCGACAGCGGCAGGGCGACCCAGACCGGCACGAACGTCAACTGGATGTAGATCCCGGACTTCACCAGCACGAGGACCGCGACCAGCTGCCCCAGGAGCTTCGTGGGAGGGGTGAGCTGCCCGAGGTCATCCACGAGGCCGAGCAACACCACGATCGACCCCGCGAGCAGGACCGCCAACACCTCCGGGCCGAACGGGCACGCGGACAGCGCCAGGAGAAAGGCCAGGTAGATCGCCAGCCCTCCGAGGTAGGGGACAGGCTCGCCGTGGTTCTTGAGACGACCGTCGGGCCGGTCCACGATTCCGAAGCGCAGCGCCGCCTCGCGCATGTGCGGGGTCAGCCACAGGGCCAGGGCCGCCGCACACGCGAAGGTCCAGACATACAGGATCCAGTTCGTCACGACGCTCGCCCTTTCCCCTGCGGCGGACCGTCCGCCCCCCAGGCAACGTGGTGCCCGCCGCGGGCCGCGTCCAGTCGGCGCTTGCGGAGGGCCTCCCGGAACAACTCCCGGGTGCGCCAGAGGCGCGCCAGGACTCCGGGGGACAGCAGCACGGTGATCCCTAGGGTTGCCACGTCCCGGGCCAGGATGAACGGGAGGTTGCGCACGTAACCGCCGACGCTGTCGTTTCTCAGGATGACGAGATAGCGGTTCTTCAGGATGTGGTAGCGGACCTCCGCGCCGCGGCGGAGCAGCGCCGTGAAGCGCCGCGCGGGATCCCAGCCGCGGGAGGTCCCTCCCCGGAAGTGGAACCCCAGCGCCCTGTGGCGGTACGCGGCCTTCCACCCGAAGCGCCGCGCGCGCCAGGCCACGTCCAGGTCCTCGTAGAACGCGAAGAATGCCTCGTCGAAGGGAGCAGAGGGAGCGTCCGCGATCGATTCGATCATCGCCCGCCGGTAGAGAGCCGCCGCCCCGCACACCCCGAACACTTCCTCATCCCGGTCGTACTGGCCTTGGTCCCGCTCGCCGAAGCCACGGTCCCTCGGCTGTCGCGAGCGTCCGAGGTCCTGGCCGGCGGAGTCGAGCGTCTGCTCGTCGAAGCGCAGCAGCTTGCCCGCGGCGAGCCCGACCCGCGGGTTCTCGAAGGCGCGAAGCAGCTCCTCGAGGAAATCCGAGCGAAGCCGCGTGTCCGGGTTCAGGACCAGCACGTAGGGACTGCGCGTGCGCGCGATCCCCAGGTTGTTGGCCTTGCAGAACCCCAGGTTGCGCCGGCACTCCAGGACCTCGCCCCCGGGAAGAAGGCGCCGGGCGATTTCCGGGGTCCCGTCTTCCGAGCCGTTGTCGACGAGGACGATCTCCGCCGGGGGGCGGCGCAGGGCGCGCAGGCTTCCCAGGCATCCCTCCAGGAACTTCGCGGAGTTCCGCGTGACGATCACCGCGGCCACGGGTGCCGTGGACCCGCTCACGGCCGTCGTCCCGCGCTCGGCTCGCGCAGCACGCGCAGCGCCAGGGAGGAGACCTCGTGCGGCGTCACGCGCGAGAAGCCGTGGTCCGAGGCGCAGCCCGCGCGGAAGCAGGGGCGCGGGTGGTCGATCGGCGTCGCGACGCTCACGAAGCGGCGGCCGTCCGCGTAGGGAAAGGTCAGGGCTGGATCGGTGGGTCCGAACACGGCGACCGTCGGGCAGTCGACCGCCGCGGCCAGGTGCGCGGATCCCGAGTCGTTGCAGACGAGCACGCTGGCCCGCTCCAGGATCGCGGCGAGATCGTCGAGACCTGTCCTTCCGGTCAGGTCCGTCCCCTCCCCGGACATGGTTTCGGCCACGCGCCGTGTCGCCGCGGCATCCGCGGTCCGGCCCACCAGCACGATGCGCAGCCCCGTGGCCCGGAGCGCCGTCGCCACCCCCGCGAACCCCTCCGCGCCCCAGCGCGCCGCGGCCCGATTCGCGCCCGGAGCGATCACGGCGAAGGGGCCGCGCAGCTCCGCCTCATCGAGCAGCGCCTGCGCCCGCGTGCGCGCGGCCTCCGACACGCGGTACACGGGCCGACGTCCCACCGGGCTCGCGCCCCCGGCGGCCACCAGGTCGAGGCAGAGGTCAAGCATCGAGCGCCGCCGGTCGTAGGGGAGAGAGTCCGTCAGGAGGCGCTCCAGGCCCAGGCGGGAGAAGCCGAACCTCCGTCCCGCCGCCGGGAGAAGATAAAAGAGGATGACCCGCGGATCTCCCCGGAAGTCGAAGGCCCAGTCGTAGCCCCCGCCCTCCCGCAGGGCGGCGGAGATCCGGGCCAGCGCGGCCAGGCTCGGCCGGCCCCCGCGTCCCGGCTCGTACCAGGGCGCGATCCCTTCCCGCACGCGGTCCACGTGCGGGCTCGACTCCAGCGCCGCTTTGCCCCACGCCGCAGCGAGCACGTCGATCCTCGCGTCCGGATGCGCATGGCGCAGGGCGGCGATCGCGGGGGTGGACATCAGCACATCTCCCACGTGATCGAGGCGCACCACGAGGATCGAGCGCGGGCGGTGGGCCGAGCGCCTTGCCGGGGCTGCGGCTCGGATCAGGGGGAGGAGCGGTGCCACGGCCAGATCCATCGCCCGAGCGATCCGCCGCGCCCGGCTCGAGTAGTTGCGGTAACGTCCGGCGTCGCTCACGGGTGTCCCGCCTCCTCGCGAGCCTGGCGGTACACGTCGAGCGTGGAACGGGCCGTCGCCTCCCATGTGAAGCGCGCCGCGCGGCTCGCGCCGGCCCGCACGCATGCGGCACGCAGCGAAAGGTCCCGGTAGAGCGCCAGAAGCTCGCGCGCCCAGACCTCGGGGTCCTCGGGCTCGCGAAGGATCGCTCCCTCACCCAGCACCTCGGCGAGCGCGCCCGCGGGGGAGGAGACGACCGGGCAGCCGGCCGCCATCGCCTCGAGGGGCGGGAGCCCGAATCCCTCGTACAGGCTTGGAAAGACGAATGCGCTCGCCTCGGCGTAGGCGGAGGCCAGATGCTCGTCCGAGACGAACCCCGGCGCGTGGATCCGGGAAGTCAGGCCCAGATCGGAGGCGGCGCGCAGGATCTCCAGACGCCGTGGCCCTTCCTCCCCGGCAACGACGAGATGCATCTCCGGAGCTGCGTCCTGCAGCCGGCGGAGGACCCGCAGGAGAAACGGGACGTTCTTGAGCGGATCGAACCCTCCCACGTAGAGCAGGAACGGGCGAGGGAAGCCCGAGGGGCCCGGGGAACCCTGGGCGGCGGGCCCGAAGGCCGGTGCGACCCCGTTTGGCACCGTGACCACGCGCTCCTCCTGCACGGGGTAGCGGGCGATCAGCGCACGCCGCGTCGTTTCGGAGACGGCGACGACCCGGTGCGCGGCGCGCGCGCTCCCGAAGGTCCGGCGCAGCGCCAGCCGATGGCGCATCGAGAGCGCCCGCGGGTGCAGATCGGCCACCAGGTCGTGCACGGTCAGGACCAGCGCCACGCCTGCCGCTCGGCCCCGGGGAAGAGCGTAGGCGGTCGAGTGGTAGAGGTCCACCTCGTGTTTGCGGAAAAGCGGCGGAAGGAGCCAGCGGTCGGTCCAGCCGATCCCCCTGCGCGGCGGCGGGCAACGCACGTCTTCGAGACCCAGCGTCGTCGCGAGTCCCGACCAGGAAAGCCCGAGAAAGCTCCACCCGGAAGGAGCCTGCGCCAGGCAAGCGCGCGCCAGCTCCCTCGCATAGCGCCCGATCCCGCGCGTCCCGCTCGCGGTCTCGAGGCAGCGAAGATCCAGGGCCACCCTCACGGTGCCGACTCCACCGCCGCCAGGCGCGCCTCGATGGACGAGCGCCAGGCCGGATCGAGGTCGAGCGCCTGTCGCGCATACGGTGTCTGCCGCGGCGCATCCGCCCAGCGTCGCGCCACCGTCTGGGCCTCCTCCAGCAGCTTGCGGGCCCGCGGCGCAGCGAGCTTTCCGCCTCCGATCAAGAGGGCGTCCGCCAGAAGAAGCCGTGCAGGCAGCGCTTGAGGCTCGATGGACAGCGCCCGCTCCGCTGCCCGCCTGGCGCCCGTCGGGTCGCCGGCGAGAAGCAGGAACCGGCCCTCTTCGAGTGCGACGAACGGATCATGGCGCGCGCGCTGCTGCGCTTGCTCGTACGCGCGCTGCGCGCGGTCACGGCTCGCCTCGTCACCGTAGAGCCCCAGGCACGCCAGGCGCTCGATCCGAGCCAGCCCGAGCCAGTAGCGCTTGTGCGTGGGCTCCAGTCGGATCGCCTGCTCCGCCGCCTCCCGCGCCTGCGCGTAGACAGCGGGGCTCCAGTCCCTGTCCTCCCCCGCCAGATCCTCGGCCCGCCTCAGCCATGTGTCCGGGTGGAGCGGGTTGCGGGCGAGAGACGATTCGAGACGGGCGCGCCCCGCTGCGTCGAGCCGTCCTCGCGGGAGATCCTGTGGAGCATGGCGCGGACCCCAGACCCGCGACGGGGTCAGGTCCGCGAGGGCAAGCAGGGGCAGCGCTTCCGCCGCGACGAACAGCGAAACCAGGAGCGCACCCAGAGCCAGTCGAGCGTTCATCCCGATACGGGCCTCGGCAGGCCTCGCGGTCGACAGGCAGCCTCCCAGCAGGACCGCGGCCAGAAGGTAGAGCGCGGGCCGATCGCCCAGATCGTCCACGAGCGCCTGTGCGCCCAGGGCCGCGAGCGCCGCTCCCGCGCCGATCGCCGACGCCGGGAGCTCCCGGACCCGGATCCGCCTGCGGATCTCGATCCCCGCGAGCCCGGCGGCGGCCAGGCACGCCAGGGCCGCGGGCCAGCCGAACTCGCACGGGACGCGAAGGAACTCGGAGTGGGGCGAAACGAAGAACCGCTCGTAGCGCAGCGGCCCCTGCTCGAGCGGGAAGTTGAGATTCGCGGCGCGCGCGGCGAACTGGCCGGGACCCGATCCCATCCAGGGAGATTCCGCGGCCAGTTCCAGCGAGGCCCGCCAGATCCGGATTCGATTGTACAGGAACGGGTCGGAGGCTCTGGCCAGGCGCAGCGCGACCCCGGAAAGCGCGGCGATCAGCACGAGGCAGGAAACGGCCGCCAGAAGAACGCGCCTGCCGCGGCTGCGGCTCGAGCGCCACGCTCCCGGTGCGAGCACGGCCCCCGCGGCGGCGAGCCCGAGCAGCGCTCCCCGCGAGCCCGACAGGAAAACTCCCAACGCGGCGGTCCCCGCCGCCGCGGCACGCAGGGTGAGCGCGACACGCGAGGCGGGCCGATCCTGGCCCGCGAGCCCGAGCGCGATCAGCGCGACGAGCCAGCCGGCCAGGTGGTTCGGATTCAGGAAGGTGCCGGCCGGCCGTACCTGGTTGAGCGCCAGGGACTGGTAGGCGGCGAGCAACCCCTGCGCCGCGCCACCCCAGAGCAGGATCGCGGCCGCGAGCCGGAGGATCTCGGCGCCGGAGCGGGCCGCGAGGAACGCGGCCGCGAAGAACGTCGCCAGCTCCACGAGCGTCAGGTACGCCGCGTAGCGGTAGGGGGCCAGCAGGGCACCCGCGGCGGCGAGCGCCAGAAACGTGATCCAGGCGGCGAGCGGGACGCGGGACAGGCCGCGCGCGCGCTCCCCCGCTCCCGCCGCCGCTGGGAGGATGAGCGCCGCGAGCAGGAGCAGCACCACGCCCCCGTGAATCGCGAAGCTCGCAAGGGGGGTGGCCCCTCCCTCGCCCAGCGTGGCCGCGAGCAGCAGGGCGAGCAACGCCGTCCCGATGAACGCGCGCGAGCTCATGGCGCCGCCGGGGCACGCCGCGGGTCCGGAAGGCGCAGTGCCAGCGCATCGCGCTCCTGCGCGTAGGAACCGTGGATCGGGTAGAGGCGCGCCGCCTCGCACAGGTCGGCGTAGGCCCCCGGCGTGTCGCCGCTGCGCAACCGCGCCCGTGCGCGCAGCGCCCGGGCGGAGGGGCGCACCGGGGAGAGCCAAACCGCTCGTTCGACCTCCCGGACCGCGAGCGCGAGTCGCGAATCGGCCCCTTCCCGCTCTGCGGTCTCGTCGAGAAGCAGGCGGGAGTACAGGAGCCGGCCGTCCACGCTCCAAGGTGCGAGCGCGCTTGCCTCTCTCGCCAGCTCCGCGGCCTGCTCGTGGGATCCTGCCAGAGCAGCGCTCCGTGCCTCGAGTCGGCGATCGCGGGCAATTCCACCCAGCGCCAGCGCCGTCCCCGCGAGCACGACGACGCCGGCCCTCGTCCACGCCAATGCACGCGCCGGGAAACTCGGGCAGGCGGCATCTCCCTCGGCCAAGGCGCCGCGCAGGATGGCCGCCGTCCACAGCAGCGAGGGCAGGAACGCGGTGAAGTCGGCGAGGTTGTGCAGCGCGAAGGCGGCGAGTCCGACCCCCACGCCCTCGACCCATGGAGGCCGCGTGGCACGGCGCCGCAGCGCCGGCCCCGCGAAGAGCACGAAGAACAGTACGCTCAGGAGCGCGCCGGAGACGAGACCGGTCTCGGCGAGAAGCTCGAGCGGGAGGTTGTGGGCGTGGCGTGTCTCGTTGTCCCCGCTCCGGCGGTACGCGGGGAAGTTCTCGGCGAATCCTCCCGGCCCCACGCCGGTTGCGGGATGGTCCCGGAACATCTCGGCCGCGACGCGCAGGTTCCCGGCGCGCAGGCGCCATGGTCCCTCGGGGTCCATGGGATCCACGACGCGGGTGCCCCGCAGGGAGACGATCACGGCGCCCAGCACGAGGGACCCGAGACCGAATGCCAGCAGCGCCCGGAATCCGAGTCGCCCTCTGGCCACTGCGAAGAGCCCGACCGCGGCGAGGAGCGCTGCCGCCGCGGTCGCGGAAGCCGAAGCCGCCAGGGCCAGGCAGGCGAGGACCACGAAGGCGGCCGCCCCTTTGCGCGCCGCTCCCCGCCTGGATATGGCCAGCCCCACGCCCACCGGCAGCGCCATGGCCAGGAACCCGCCGAGCGCCGCCGGCGTCGCGAAGGACCCGAAGGGCCGGCCCTGGCGCAGCCTCCGCAGCAGAAGATCCCCGTCGAGAACGGCGCCGCTTTTCTCGATCGCGGCGGCCGTTGCGTCCAGGCCGAACAGCGCCTGGTAGAGCGCGAGCAGGGACAGCGCCGTGCCGACCAGCACGAGGACCCAGCCGAGCGCCTCCCCCGCGCGGATCCGGGGAGCGCACGACGCGGCGAGCGAGCCCGCTGCGAGGGCCAGGAGAAAGACGGCGAGCGGCTCCACCGCCGCGCCCGGCGAGACCGCCGTGAGCAGGGCCGGGACCGCCAGCACACAGGCCAGGATCAGCCAGGCGTCCGCCGCGCGGACGCCGCGCCGCCGTGCCAGGACGAGCGCGGCCAGCGTCAGGAGCGCGGCGCATCCCAGGGCGGACTCGCCCCGGGTTTCCGGAGGAAAGAGGCACGCGACGGCCAGGATCGATCCGAAGACGACGCGGAGGAGCGATGGGGACGGCCCGCCGGCCGTCGGCGCAACGTTCTCCTGCACGCACCCCCCTGCACGAGAACGGGGGCCCCCGGGGGCCCCCGTCGTCGCTCAAGATCTCAGGCGATCCGCGCCTACTGCTGGATCCCCTCCGGTCAGCGAATTCTCCATGTCCGCCGCCTCGTTCAAGGCCGATCCCTGCAGATCGGCGTCGTCCCGACTCTCGATGAGCTGGAGCGGGTCAACATCGCGCAGCTCCGCGGCGGCGGCGTCGCGTCCGGTGAGGGAGTATTTCTTGGCGAAGTAGCGGAAGGAGCGGAACGTCATGCCGAGCATCTCCGCCGCGTGGGTCTGGACGCCTCCCGTTCGCTCCATGGCCTCCATCATATAGCGGCGCCTCAGGTCCTCGATGTGCCGCTCCAGATCGAGCCCCGCCTCCGGCAGGACGACGGCCACCTCCCCGCCGCGGTGGGACTTTCCGAGACGCACCTCCCGGGGCAGGCTTCCCGGGTGGATCACGTCGCTCGACTCGAGCGCCACCGCGCGCTCGACGACGTTCTCGAGCTCGCGCACGTTCCCCGGCCAGTGATACGACTCGAGGTGCTCGAGGGCGGGCTCGGAGATGGCGCGCGCGCTCTTGCCCATGAGACCGCTGTACTTCGCCAGGAAATGCTCGGCCAGGGGACGGATATCCTCCGGCTTCTCGCGCAGGGCCGGCATGCGAATCGGGATCACGTTGATGCGGTAGAACAGGTCCTCGCGGAATTTCTTCTCGCGCACCCTCTGCTCCAGGTCCTGGTTCGTGGCGGTGATCACGCGCACGTCGACCGGGATCTCCTCGGTCCCGCCCACGCGACGGATCTTGCGCTCCTGCAGGACGCGCAGCAGCTTGATCTGCATTGCGGTCGAGGTCTCGCCGATCTCGTCCAGGAAGATCGTCCCGCCGTTGGCCACCTCGAACAGTCCCTTCTTGGTCGCGGTGGCTCCCGTGAAGGAGCCGCGCATGTGGCCGAACAGCTCGCTCTCGAGCAGATCGTCGGGCAGCGCTCCGCAGTTGATGGATACGAAGGGCTGCTCCCCACGCCCGGAGTTGTAGTGGATCGCCCGCGCGATCAGCTCCTTTCCGGTTCCGGACTCCCCCGAGATCATGATCGTGCTGCCGGTGCCCGCGATCCGCTCCACGAGCTGGAAGATCGCGCGCATCTTGGCGCTCTTCCCCACGAGCCCTTCGAAGCTGTAGGTCCCCTGGAGCTGCGCCTTCAGGTCGCGGTTCTGGACGCGCAGGTCGGCGTTCTCGCTGGCCAGGCGGCGCTGCTCCAGCGTCTTGCGCACCACGACCTTGATCTCGTCCAGGTCGAACGGCTTCTCCACATAGTAGGTGGCCCCCTCGTTCAGCGCCTCGATCGCCGTCTCCTTGGAGCCGTAGGCGGTCATGAGCACTACCGCCGAATCGGGGGAGCTGTGGCGGAAGTGACGCAGCAGCTCGAGGCCGGTCATCCCCGGCATGGAGATGTCGCTGATCACGAGGTCGAAGACCTCGCCCCGGTCCAGGCGCTCCTTGGCGCGCACGCCCGACTCAGCCGTTTCGACCCTGTACCCCTCCTTGCGCAGCATCAGGGCCATGAGGTCCCGCATGCTCTGCTCGTCCTCGACGACCAGGATCCTGTTGCTCACGACCGAACCCCTCCCAGCGCGTGGCGCCATTCGCGCGCATCCTCGGAGTGTGCCGCGCGCCGCGGAAAGACCATGCGGATCCGCGTTCCCTTCCCCGGTGCGCTCTCCACGTGAATCCGTCCCCGGTGTTCCTGCACGATGCGGTAGACGATCGCCGCGCCCAACCCCGTCCCCTCGTGGAAGGAGCCTCGAAACGGCTGGAAGTAGGTCGCGGCCTCCTGCTCGTCCATTCCCACACCCTCGTCGGCGAACACGACCGCGACCTCCTCCGAGCCCTCGAGCTCCTGCGCCTCGACGAGCAGGGTGCCTCCCTGCGGCATCGCCTTGACGGCGTTCGTGGCCAGATTCCAGAACACCTGCCGCATCCGGTTCGGGTCGATCTCGCACAGGATCTCGGGAGAGCCGAAGCGGGTCTCGACGCGATGGCCTCCCGACAGCTCCGGGCTCTTGTTCAGGAGCTTGACGTCTTCCTCGAGAAGGTGCACGAGGTCGCACGCCACGGGAGTGAACGGACCGGGACGCGCGAACTGCAGGAAGTCCCGGATCGCGTGCTCGAGGCGCTCCGACTCCCGGAGGATGATGTCCATGAGCTCCAGCGTCTCCCCGCTCGGCCTCAGGCTCCCCTTCAGGTACTGGACCGCGCCGCTCATCGCGGCCAGGGGGTTGCGAAGCTCGTGGGCCATGCGCGCGGCCATCTTCCCCAGGACCGCCATGCGGTCCCGCAGCCGAAGCTCCTGTTCCATGGCGTGGATCTCGGTGAGATCCTGGAAGATGAAGATGAACCCCAGCGGCTGGCCGAGACGGTCGAACAGGGTGGAGACCGCGATCCCCAGGAAGATGCGGCGCCCGTCGCCGGTGGAGAACCAGCGCTCGAAGCGGAAGCGTCGCTTGTCCAGGAGCAGCTTGCGGGTCTCGGGCAGGAATCCGTCGCCGAGACAGAGCATCTCCTCGATGCTCCGCCCCCACACCGAGGACTGGGAGTGGCCGCTGATCTCCGCGCCTCCCCGGTTCATGAAGTTCACGCGGCCGTTCAGGTCGGTGGTGATGAGGCCGCTGTTGATCGACTCGATGATGTTCTCGTTGAGCGCCTGCAGCCGGGCCAGCGCCCCCCGGCGCTCCGCGAGCTCGTCCCCCTGCGCGCGCAGCCTCTCGGCCAGGTACGAGGCCAGGCGCGCCACCGTGACGAACGCGGCCAGGTGCACGACCAGCGAGTAGCCGATGCGCCCCGGCTCGGGGCTTGCCGAGGGCGCCAGCAGCCCGAGCGGGAACCAGAGCCGCCCGAACAGGACCAGCGCCGCGTACAGCAGCCAGCAGGTGCCGGCCATGGCCAGACCGCCGTGCGGGAAGAGCAGCAGGGAGGCCACGGCGATCGGCAGGAGGTAGAGGAAGGACATGGGGCTGTCGAGCCCGCCCGTGATCCCCACGAAGGCCGTGACCAGGAGCGCGTCGCCGCCGAGCTGCAGCTGGAGGAAGAAGACGGAGCCGCCGAGCCAACGGTCCAGCGCGGCGCACAGCAGGACCATTCCGTAGGCGACGGCGGTCCACAGGAACAGCGGCCGTAGGGTCTCGCCGGGCCGGAGCAGGAGTTCGATGCCGAAGGCGGAGATCAGGAGGGTGGTGACCGTGACCACCCTCAAGACCATGAGGCGGCGAAGCTGTCGCTCGATCTCGGCGCGGTTCATCGTCGTCGCGGGGGGGGGCGGGGCCCCGCGGGCCCCGGCCGTCTCACCCGGGATCAGGCGATCTTGTTGATGAGGTCGAACATCGGCAGGTACATGGAGATCACGATCCCGCCGATCACGACTCCCAGGAAGACGATCATCACCGGCTCGAGGATCGCCAGGAGGTTTGCGGTGGCCTCGTCCACCTCGTCCTCGTAGAAGTCGGCGATCTTGTTGAGCATCGTCTCCAGCGCGCCGGTTGCCTCGCCCACGGCCACCATTTGCACCACCATGGCCGGGAACACGTCGGTGGCCTTGAGCGGCTCGGAGATCGTCTTGCCCTCCTCCACGCTGCGGCGCGTGGCCATGATCGCGTCCTCCACCACGGAGTTCCCGGCGGTGCGCGCGGTGATCTGGAGCCCGTCGAGGATCGGCACACCCGAGGACACCAGGGTCCCCAGCGTGCGGCAGAAGCGGGCCACCGCGATCTTGCGCAGCACCGGCCCCAGAACCGGGAGCTTGAGCAGCGTGCCGTCGATGACCCGGCGCCCGCGGTAGGTCTTGTGATAGCGGTTCAGGGCGTAGACCCCGAGCCCCAGCGCCAGGAAGATCATCCACCAGAAGGCCCCCACGAAGTTCGAGAGGGCGATCGTGATCCGCGTCGCCAGCGGCAGGCTCGCGCCCAGGCCCTCGAACAGCGTCGCGAACGTCGGAATCACCTTCCACAGGATGACCCAAACCACCCCGATCGCGATCAGGATCACGGCCGTGGGATAGACCATCGCCGAGCGCACCGCCGCCCGGAGCCTCACGATCTTCTCGATGTAGACCGAGAGCCGCTGCAGGATGGTGTCCAGAATACCGCCCGCCTCGCCCGCCGCCACCATGTTGCAGTACAGGTCGTCGAACGCCTTGGGGTGCCGGCGCAGGGATTCGGCCAGGGTCTGTCCCGACTCGACGTCCTGACGGATCTGGAACAGGATCTTCTGGAAGGTCCGGTTCTCCTGCTGGTTCCCGAGGATCTCCAGGCACTGCACGAGCGGCAGGCCGGCGTCGATCATCACGGAGAACTGCCGGGTGAAGACGGCGATCTCCTTGCGGCTGATCCCGCCTCCTAGCTTGGGGACCGCGAACTCCTTCCCCTTCTCCGTCACCGCGGTCACGATGATCTGCTGCCGGCGCAGCGCGGCGATCACCGCGTCCTTGCTCTCCGCGATCAGCACGCCTTCCTGGACCGTTCCGGTCCGCGTGCGTCCCTTCCAGCTGTAGTTGGGCACGGCGATTCCTCCTGGCCCTCGGGGGACCCCTAGCGGCGGTCCGCTCGGCCGCGGGCGGCCGACGCGGCCGCGGGCGCTTGGATCGTGCCCGCGCCGCGGTTGATCATCTCCTGAAGCTCGTCGGGATTCGACGACAAGGACAGTGCGGTCTGCAGGGCGATCTGCTTCTTGAAGTACAGCGTCGCCAGCGACTGGTTGAAGGTCTGCATCCCGTAGCGCAGCTGCCCCACCTGCATGGCCGAGTAGATCTGGTGCACCTTGTCCTCGCGGATCAGGTTGCGGATGGCCGAGTTGGGGATCAGGATCTCCATCGCCAGGACGCGCCCGCCGTTCAGGCGCGGCAGCAGCGACTGGCACAGGATCCCCTCGAGCACGAACGAGAGCTGGGCGCGGATCTGCGACTGCTGGTGCGGCGGGAACACGTCGATGATCCGGTTGATCGTCTGCGCGGCCGAGTTGGTGTGCAGCGTGGCGAAGGTCAGGTGGCCGGTCTCGGCGATGCGCAGTGCCGACTCGATCGTCTCCAGGTCGCGCATCTCTCCGATGAGCACGACGTCCGGATCCTGACGCAGCACGGAGCGCAGCGCCGCGGGGAAGGAGTGCGTGTCCGCGTGCAGCTCGCGCTGGTTCACCAGGCAGCTCTTGTGCGCGTGCAGATACTCGATCGGGTCCTCGATCGTCACCATGTGCTCGTGGCGCTCTGCGTTGATCTTGTCCAGCATCGCCGCGAGCGTCGTGCTCTTCCCCGAGCCGGTCGGGCCCGTGACCAGGACCAACCCGCGGGGCTTGTCGCAGAGCCCGGAGACGATCTCCGGGAGCCCGAGATCCTTGAAGCTTCGGATCTCCCAGGGAATCGTCCGGAACGCCCCCGCGACCGCGCCGCGCTGGAAGAACACGTTGGCGCGGAAGCGGGCCAGACCGCGAACCCCGAAGGAGAAGTCCAGCTCGAGGCTCTCCTCGAAGCGATGCTTCTGGTTGTCCGTCAGCACGCTGTAGATCAGCTGCTTCGTTTCCGGGGTCGTCAGCGGGGGAACCTGCAGCGGAACCATCTTCCCGTCGATCCGGATCTGAGGCGGGGTGTTCGTGGTGATGTGCAGGTCCGTGCCCCCCTGATCGACCAGGGTCTTCAGCAGCTGATGCATCGTGAGGCTCATGGCGACTCCTTGGCGAAGAACGAAGCGCGGCGCCGGACTAGAGCACGGTCTCGCGCAGGACCTCCTCGACGGTGGTGACTCCTTCCCGGAGCTTCTGCAGGCCCGAGGCGCGCAGGGAGATCATCCCTTCCTCGATCGCCTTGCGCTTGAGTTCGATGGCGGATGCTCCCGAGAGGATCAGCTCCCGGATCTCGTCCGACACCTCCATCACCTCGAACAGCCCCAGGCGTCCTCGGTACCCCGTGTTGTTGCAGTTGGTGCAACCACGGCCCTTGAAGAGCTTGAGACGCGGAGCCTCCTCCGCGTTGAACCCGACGTCCACCAGGGCGTGGGAAGGCAGCTGCACCTCTTCCCGGCACTCCTTGCAGATGCGCCGCACCAGGCGCTGGGCGCAGATCAGGTTCACGGACGTGGAGACCAGGAACGGCTCGATCCCCATGTTGAGCAGGCGGTTGATCGTGGACGGGGCGTCGTTGGTGTGAAGCGTGGACAGGACCAGGTGGCCGGTCAGCGCGGCCTTGACCGCGATCTCGGCGGTCTCGAAATCGCGGATCTCGCCCACCAGGATGATGTTCGGGTCCTGACGCAGGAACGCGCGCAGCGCGGTGGCGAAGTTCAGGCCGATCTGCTCCTTCATCTGCACCTGGTTGATCCCGTGCAGGTTGAACTCCACCGGGTCCTCCGCGGTCAGGATGTTCGTCTCCGGCGTGTTGACGCGGTGGATCGAGGAGTACAGCGTGTTGGTCTTTCCCGAGCCCGTCGGTCCCGTCACCAGCACCATCCCGTAGGGCTTGAGGATCGCCTTCTCGAACTTGAGCAGGGACTCGGACTCGAACCCGAGGCGCGTCATGTCCAGGACCAGGTTGTCCTTGTCCAGAAGGCGCAGCACGATCTTCTCCCCGAACAGCGTGGGGAGGACCGACACGCGGTAGTCCATCTCCTTGTTCTTCCCCTGGAGCTTCATCTTGATCTTGATCCGGCCGTCCTGGGGCAGCCGCTTCTCGGAGATGTCCAGCTTCGCCATGATCTTGAGGCGGCTGATGATCGCGTCGCGCAGCTTCATCGGGGGGTGCATGATCTCGTACAGCACACCGTCGATCCGGTACCGGACCCGGAAGTCCTTCTCGTAGGGCTCGATGTGGATGTCCGAGGCGGTCTTCTTGATGGAGTCGGTCAAGACGATGTTCACGAGCTTGACGACGGGCGCGTCCTCCGTCGCCGCCTCGAGCTTGTGGACGTCGAGCTCTTCCTCCTCCTCCAGGACCTCGAGGGCCTCGGTCTCCTGCTCGGCCATCTCGTCCATGACCTTCTTGAGCTCGAGGGCATGGGTCGAGCCGTAGTACTGATCGATCGCCTCGCGCAGCGCCACTTCGCTCGCCACCACCGGCTCGACGTTGTAACCGGTCATGAACTTGATGTCGTCCATGGCGAACACGTTGGTCGGATCGGCCATGGCGATCGTGAGCGTGGCGCCGGTGCGGTTCACCGGGATCACCAGGTACTTCTGGGCGACCTCGCAGGGGATGAGCTTGATGACGGCCTGGTCGATCTCGAAGTGCCGGAGGTTGATGAAGGGGACGCCGTACTGCTCGGAGAGGAGCTGGGTGATGTCGTCTTCGCGGACGATCCCCAGCTTGACCAGGTTCAACCCCAGCCGTCCACCGTTCTTCTTCTGCGCCTCCAGGGCCTCCTGGAGCTGCGCCTGGGTCACCAGGCCAGCCTTCAGCAGCATCTCACCGAGCTTGACTGCCATGACCTCCCTCGGCCGACCCCGCGCCGCCGCGCGCGGTCCCTCACGCGCGGCATCGTCGCGCTTCGAGACACGTCACGGCGCGTGAGCGCGTCTCGTTCGAGCCGGGGCGAATGTAGGTTCCGCGAAAATCCCTGTCAAGGAACGGCGCGCGCTGACACTCTCCGCACCTTTCCCGCGGAAAATCGGGACTTTCGGGGTTTGGGCCGGACGCGGCGAACGCGCCGGATCAACCGGCGGGGGCCTTGCGGTCGACCGGCAGGAAGCGCTCCATGAAGCGCGTGGAGAGACGCCCCCGCACGAAATCCTCGTCGGAGACGATGCGTTGCTGGAGCGGCACGTTGGTGCGAATCCCCTCGACCACGAACGACTCGAGCGCCCGGCGCATGCGCAGGATCGCCTCGCCCCGCGTGTTCCCGTGGGCGACGAGCTTGGCGATCATCGAGTCGTAGTAGGGCGGGACCATGGCCTCCGCGTAGCAGGCAGTGTCGACGCGGATCCCGGGCCCGCCGGGCAGATGGAAGGAGCGGATCTTGCCCGGACACGGCGCGAAGGTCACCGGGTCCTCCGCGTTGATCCGGCACTCGATCGCGTGCCCGGATAGCGCGACCTCGTCCTGCGTGAAGGAGATCGGCTCACCCGCCGCGATGCGGATCTGCTCCTTGATCAGGTCGATCCCGGTGACCATCTCGGTGACGGGATGCTCCACCTGGATGCGGGTGTTCATCTCGATGAAGTAGAACTCCCCGTTCCCGTCCAGCAGGAACTCCACGGTGCCGGCGTTCACGTACTGCACCGCTCCCGCCGCCTTCAGCGCCGCCGCGGCCATGCGCGCGCGCAGAGCGGGGTCGAGCGCGGTGGAGGGCGACTCCTCCAGGAGCTTCTGGTGCCGCCTCTGGATCGAGCACTCGCGCTCGAAGAGATGGAGCAGATTGCCCTGGGTGTCCCCCAGGACCTGGAACTCCACGTGGCGGGGCTCCAACAGGTACTTCTCCATGTACAGGTCCGGGATCCCGAACGCCGCCTCCGCCTCCTGGCGCGCCGCATCCAGCTGCCGGCCCAGGTCCTCGGGCCGGAGCACGATCCGCATCCCGCGCCCGCCCCCGCCCGCGGCGGCCTTGATCAGGATCGGGTAGCCGATGCTCTTCGCGACGCTCTGGGCATGGTCCTCGTCCTGCACCAAGCCGCCGCTCCCCGGAAGGGTGGGCACGCCCGCCGCGATCACGGTGCGCAGCGCCTCCGCCTTGTCGCCCATGCGCCGGATCACTTCCGGACCGGGCCCGATGAAGGTCAGGCCGCACTCGCGCGAGACCTCGGCGAAGTGGGCCGACTCGGCGAGAAACCCGTAGCCGGGATGAATCGCCTCGGCTCCGGTGATCTCGGCGGCGGAGATCACCGCCGACACGTTCAGGTACGAGTCCTTGTTGGGCGGAGGGCCGATGCACACGTCCTCGTCGGCGAACTTGACGTGCAGCGAGTCGGCGTCCGCGGTGGAGTACACCGCCACCGTCTTGATCCCGAGCTCGCGACATGCCCAGATGATCCGGAGCGCGATCTCTCCCCGATTGGCGATCAGGATCTTCCGAAACACGCTGTCCTCGCCTCGGACGCCACGGGAGGGGCTAGCTCGTGGCGCGGAGCCGGAACAGGACCTGCCCGTACTCCACGGGCATCCCGTTGGCGACGCAGATCTCCACGACCTCCGCGTCGATCTCCGACTCGATCTCGTTCATGAGCTTCATCGCCTCGACGATGCCCAGCACCTGCCCCTTCTTGACCCTGGCTCCCGTCTCGACGAACGGCGGGGCCTCCGGACTCGGAGCGCGGTAGAAGGTGCCCACGATGGGCGAGAGGAAATCCACGATCCCGGGCTCGGGCAGGACCAGCCGTGCCGGCCCGGGACCCGGCTGGGGAACGGCCTCCGCCGCGGGCAGGCCCGCGCCGGGGGCGGGAGCCGCCGGTAGCACGGCCGTGCCCGGGACCGAGTTGCCCTTGACGAGCCGGATGCGCAGGCCTTCGCGCTCCAACTCGAAGGTCACGAATTCGCTGCGAGAGATGATGTCGATGAGCTCGCGGAGCTCCTTGGGGTCCAACGTCGGCTCCCGCACGGGTCCCGGACCGAACCCGGCCCACCCGCACTCAAGACGTGGCGGCGCTCCCCTGGGGGGCCCCGCCCACGGGCGGGAGAGTATCACCAGCCCGCGGCGCGGGACAAGACGGCCGACGTCAGTCGAGCTCCGGGAGGAGCCGCTCGGCCGCCCTGCGCGCCTCGTAGCGCGCCTTGCCGAGGATGGCGCCCGCGGGCAGGAGCACGAGCAGCGCGTGCTGGCGCGCCAGGGCGCGCAGGAGCATGGTTCCGGACGGCGCGGCGATCACCACCTCGGCCGGAGGTTCCCTGCGCGTCTCCCGGCTTGCCTCGCGGACGGTGCGCAGGACCTCCGCGGAATGCGCCGCGAGCAGATCCCAGGAGGAGGGAGGCTCCGCCTCGCCGGAGCAAGCGACGACCATCCCGTCGAGGCCGAGGAGGAGCGCCAGGGACGCGCCCTCGATCGATCCCCGAACCTCTCCGACCAGATCACCCAGCGCGCTCACGCTGTCTCCCCTTGCGGATGCGCTCCAGCCAGACCCCGAGTGCGGCGGCCCGGTGCCCGGTCCCGTCGCGCTTACCGGCCGCTCCGGGGTCCCTCCCGAAGCGCACCGCCAGCAGGGCCGGATCTCCCGCCACCGGAGCGGGAAGCGGCTCGTCGGAGGGCTCCGCGGCGCGGAACGTGCGCGGTGTTGCGGCGATCTCGCGGAGCAGGAGCCGCGCCCCGGCGTCCTCGGGGCACGCGGCCAGGATCTCCTCGAGAATGGCTCGGGCCCCGTCCACGTCCCCTTGCGCCGCGCGGATGCGGGCGTGGGTCAGGGTGGGCAGGAGCGTGCTCATTCTCCGCGATCACGCTCCTGCCGGAGCCCAGTTCCTCACGGACAGCTCGGGGTCGGGTTCGTGCAGGTGTTGCCCGCCACGTTGCACCAAGCGACACCCGTGCAGGCCAGATTGTTGCAGCCCGGGCAGCTGTCGACGTTGTTGCACAGGCCATCGCCGTCGTCGTCCGGGCAGAGGCAGGAGTTCACCGAGAACGAGAATCCTGCACTGGCCTGGACGGCGTCGCCGGCCACGGTCGCCCCGCGGAACACCGCCGACACGCTCGCGCTGTGCCCGGCGTAGGTGTTCGTGAGATCCCCCAGCACGATCGGGGCGAAGCTCACGGTCCCGGTCGAGCCGACGGCGATCGTTCCGCCGACGTTCACGGTGCGCGTGGGAGTCGGGGGGAGGGTGTCCCAGTTGTAGCTGAGCGTGACGCTCTGCATGACGACGTCGCCGAACGGGGACGTCACGAGCTCGTTCTTCGGCCTGTTCTGCAGCGACACGGTCATGTTCGTCACGGTGAACGTGCAGATCGCACCGTTGAGCGCGGTGGTCACGGGCGGGACCTGCGGGATGTTGTAGACCTCGAGAACCACGTCGGCGCTGTCCCCGTCGTCGAGCGAGTTGCCGGTGCATCCCGCCGCGATCAGCACGACCGCCGCGAAGACCACGTTCCACTTCCGGCCAATCCTTGCGCGCATCGTCAAGCCTCCCCTAACTGACCCGCATGACCTTGGGGGTGATGAAGATCAAGAGCTCGCGGTTCTCGTTGGTGATGTTGCGAGCCTTGAACAACCAGCCGAACACGGGGATCTTGCGGAACCAGGGTACGCCCGTCTCGCTCTGCGATTCGTTCACGGTGAAGATCCCGCCGATCACGGTGGTGCCGCCGTCGCTGACCAGGAGCTTGGTCTGGGCGCGCTGGGTGTTGATGGGCGGGGTCGAGCCCACGCGGTTCACGAAGTCGGGAGAGTTGTTCTCCACCTCGATGTCCAGGATGATCGTGCCCTCGGCGGTGATCTGCGGCGTCACGGAAAGGCGCAGCGACGCCGAGACGAACTCCACGTTGATCTCCGTGGCGGTGGTGTTCACGACGGGAATCCGCACGCCCTGCTCGATCTCCGCCCGCTCGTTGTTCTGCGTGGCGATCTTCGGCGAGGACAGGACGCGCCCGCGCCCCTCGCTCTCCAACGCGTGCAGGGTCACGTCCAGCGTGAAGGAGTCGAGGATGTTGCCGAACTTGAAGTTCAGGGCGCTCGCCCCACCGCCGCCCGGCAGGTTCAGGCCGTAGCGCATGGCGGCGTTGTGGGGAAACCCGAGGGAGGTCGAGGTCCCCCGCGAGGCGTCGGCCAGCGCCGCGAATCCCCAGCGCACGCCGAAGTCCTGCACGAACTGGCGCGAGGTCTCGACGATCCGCGCCTCGATCATGACCTGCGGAGTCTCCGAGTCCAGGCTCGAGATGAGCTGGTCCAGCGGCTCGATCCTCTTGGGGATGTCGCTGATGATCAGCGTGTTCGTACGCTCGTCCACGATCACCTTGCCCCGGCTGGACAGCACGCCGCCGTCGCGGATCACGCGCTCCACGTCCTTGGACTTGGCATAGGAGAGGGTGCGGGTGATCGTGATCGGCTCGACCTCGAGCTCCTTCGCCTCCTTGAGCTGCCGGCGCGAGGCGGCCTCGGTCGCGAGCTTCTGGGTGGGGGCGATGCGGACGACGTTATTCTCGAGCTGTTTGTCCAAGCCGTTATTGTTCAGGATGATATCGAGCGCCTGGTCCCACGGGACCTGATCCAGCACGATCGTGACCCGGCCTTCCACGCTCGGGTCCAGGACGAAGTTGAGCCCCGAGATCTCGTGAAACAGCCGGAAGACCTGCTTGACGTCGGCGTCCACGAGGTTCAGGGAGATCTTCTTCCCGGTGTACTGCGTCTCCTCGGTCACGATGGTCTTCGTCTCGAAGGTCGAGGCCGGCTCCGGCGGAGCCGCCGCCTCCTCGGTCTGGGCCGCGAGGGCCGGGGCACGCAGCAGCTTCTCCATCGCCTCCGTCGTGATCGCTCGCGAGGCCTCGCTCCGGGGCTCGGCGGGAGCGGACGACGACGTGATCGCGGCCGGGGCCGCGGGAAGGGCGGGAGGCGGCTCGGCGGCATCCCCGACGGCCTGCGCCAGGGGATCCTCGCCCTCGGGCGGAGCCTCGGCTCGCTCCGGCTCCGGCGCGCCGACGAAGCGCACGACGAGGCGGTCGGCCTGGCTCTCGATCTGGTACTCGGGCTTCGACTCGAGGTCGAAGACGACCCGGGTCACGGGCACCGGCTCCGTCCGGTATTGTCCGGCCCGGACGCGGGAAACTCCCTGCTGACCCACCGGGAAGTGGTGGGCGGCGAGGCGGTTCGTGACCCCCTGCAGGTCCACGACCAGCCGGTCTGGATTCTCGAGAACCAGACTCCGGTACTCGAGAGGGCCGTTCGCCAGGAGCGTGACCGAGGTCCCGCCCTGGTCCGGGGCCACCTGGATGTCCGTCAGCCTCGTCCCCGCCTGCGGGGGCGCTCCCCCGGGGGCTGCCGCTGCTTCGGGATCGTCCGCGGAGATCCGGCTGGAGCCTCCTGCGATCGCCAGCGCGACCAGCGCCGCCAGGATCCACGTGCGACGACGGTTACTCATGAGCCTTCTCCTCCTCCTGCGGGACCAGCCTCTTGACAACGTCACGATAGGGCTTGATCAGGCGAGGGTCGTCCACTTGCTGGCGGAAGGTGGCGGTCATCTGGACCGGATCGATCGCGATCACGGTTCCGTCGTACACCTCGTCGCCAACGTGAAGGAAATACCCCTTGTTGTCCGACCCCGTGAAGAAGGCGATGTTCCCCCCGCGGGAATCCCGCACGATCCCCACCAGGTTGACCTCGGCGACCAGCATCCCCGCCACTCCCTTGGGTCGCGGACCCTTCTTGCTCAGCGGAACGTTCTGGAACAGCGAGCGGAACGGATCGCGGCGTCCGCCCGGATCGTAGGAGAATCGCTGCCCGCTCAGCAGCTGTTCCTGCTCCCGCAGGATCGTCTCCACCGTCTGGCTGGCATCCTTCCTCTCTCCGCCGGGCTGCGCAACGCCGGCGGCCTGGGCGGGCGCCGGGGCCGCCGCGTCCTTGGGGAACGCGGGAGCGGACGCGGAGACCAGCAGCGCGAGCAGCGCCGCCGCCAGAAACCAACCGTAGCTGCGCCGGATCATTGAACGCCCTCCAGTCCCTTCTCCGCGGTGTCGTCGTACACGAAGGTCGTGGCCGTGAAGCTCGCGCGGATGGTCTTGTCGCCTCCACCCACGTTCGAGCCCATGCGGAGGTTGTCCACGTTGATGATCCTCTGATACTTGCTGACCCGGTCCAGGAAGATCCCGAGGTCGTGGTAGCGCCCGACCACGTTCATGTCGATCGGGAACTCCTTGTAGAACTCCACCGGCTTCATCGCCCCCGGCCCGAAGGACTTCAGGTCGAGGCTCGACTGGTCCGCCAGGTTCTTGATCCAGCGCAGAAGGTCGCCCGTCTCCGGGCCCGTGGGGAGGATCTGCTGGATGTCTCCGAGCTTGCGCTGCAGGCTCGCGATCTCCCGCTCGAACTCGGGGAGCTTCTGCTCGATCGCCTGCCCCTCGCGGATCTGCGCCTGCATCTCGTCGTAGCGCGTGCGCAGGGTCTGCGTCTGAGCCCGGTACTCCTTGAGATTCGGGAAGACGTAGTAGCCCAGGGCGACCACCATGGCCGCCAGGATCAGCATCACGACCACCTGTCCCCAAAACGGCAATCTTTCAAGCATCTCGACTCCAAAGCCGCGGCCTTCGGCCGAACATCCTCGCGTCCCGCCCGCCGGCTCAGCCCTGCGGCTTGACCTCGGGGGCCTCCGGTTGCTGGAAACGACAGGTCAGGCTGAACGAGACGCCCTCCGGCGCTTCCGAGGTCTTGCCGAGATTCACGCCCACGAAGTACCCGGACGCCGAGAGGTTGTCGTAGAAGTTGGATACGGCGTTGTAGGTCGTCGCCTTCCCCGAAATGCTGATGGTGTTCTGCGTGGCTTCCATGCTGTCGAGCCACAGGAAATCGGGCAAGTTCTTGGAGATCTGGTCCAGGATGTGCACCGGCACGGACTGCTTCTTCTTGAGGTCGGTGATGAGCTGGATCTTGCGCTCCAGAAGCTCCTTCTGCTTCTTGTAGAGCTCCCCCTTCTTCCGGACCTCCTGGAGGCGCGCCAGCTCCTGCTCGGCGCGCGCCACCTCCCCCGTCCACTTCTTGAGCTGACGCGACTCGACCCACCACCAGCCGCCCGCCACCAGGATCCCCAGCAGCAGGATCCCCGACAGCAGCACGTTGGAGGTGGAGGTGGCCGGCTCCGCCTTGACTCCGGGGGCCTGGATCTTGGTCTTGGTTACCTTCTTCTCCGCCAGCAGGTTGATCTTGATCATGGCTCAGTCCCCCATCTTCCGCAGCGCGAGTCCCACCGCCACCGAGGCCGTGAGCGTCATCTCGTTGAGCAGATCGGGGCTGGGCTCCCGTCCCGCGGGAGGGATCTTCCGGAATGGATTGAGCAGCTCCGCTTGCGTGTTGAGCCGCTGCGCCAGCGACTCCTTGAGGTGCATCACCTGTGCGGCGCCGCCGGTCAGGTAGAGGCGGTCCAGGGGGGCGTCGGCGGCGGAGATCTGCTTGAAGAAGTCGATCGTCTTCTGGATCTCGCCTTCCACGTCCTCGTTGACGGAGGCGATGATCGCGGACACCCGCTCGGAGGAGATCCCCTCGGACTCCTCCCCCTGCTTCAACCGCTCCGCCTGCTCCGCCGAGAGGTTCAGCTCCTTCTGGATGGCGTCGTTGTAGTGGTTTCCGCCGATGTTGATGTCGCGCCAGTACACGGAAGTGCCCCGGTGCAGGACGGAGATCGAGGTCACCGCCGCGCCCACGTCCACCAGGGCGATCACGTGGTGCGGCTCGAAGTCGTAGTTGGCCTCGAAGGCGTTCTGCAGGGCGAAGGTCGCGATGTCCACCGTGACCGGCGTGAGGCCCGCCTGGCTGATCACGCTGGTGTAGTCGTTGATCTTGTCCTTCTTGGCGGCGGCCAGAAGGACGTCCATGTTCCCCTCCCCCGACAGGCTCGACCCTTCCAGGATCTCGTAGTCGAGGTTGACGTCCTCGATGTCGAAGGGGATGTATTGCTCGGCCTCCCAGTGGATGGACTCCGCCAGCTCTGCCTCGCTCATCACCGGGAGGGAGATCCGCTTCACGATCACCGAGTGTCCGGAGAGCGCGGTGGCGACCTGGTTGCTCTTGATCCGGCAGCGCTGCATGAGGCGCTGGATGGTCTCGATGACGAGCTGGGAGTCCATGATCGCGCCGTCCACGATCGCTTCCGCGGACAGCGGCTCCCAGCCGATCTTGGCCACCTGGTGCCCGCGGCCCTTGCCCAGATCCTTGAGTTCCACGACCTTGATGGAGCTGTCCCCGATATCCAGCCCGACGAGATTGCCTCTTCGACCGAACACCATCGCGACCCCTCGCGCCACCCCTGCGCCCGGCGCTGAGCTCCGGAGGCAGTTGGGCCTAACCTAGTTCATGGTTTCGTGACAAGTCAAGCAAAAACAACCACGGCTCCTGCACTCGAGAGTCCGAAGTTCCACGGTAGAATCAGCGCCTTCTTGAGCACCTGCGCCGTACCCTCCGCGATCCTCCGGAGCAACCCGATTTTGGAATTGTCCGGGTCTTCCGGATGACTGCGGAGCAGTAATATAGGTGCCGAAATGGGGAAAGCAACCGGCCCCCGGAGGCGGTTGTTGGCGTGGCAGGAAGGGGCTCGGCCGGGGGTGTTCGCGTGCCCGGAGCTTGACAGGAAGGGGAACGTCCTCTACGATGCGCCGTCGTCGTTGCGGGCTCATCGTCCCGACTCGAGAGGCGCGGATGGCCAGAGTCTGTCAGGTCTGCGGGAAGAAGACGGTGTTCGGGAACAACATCTCCCACGCCCACAACGTCAGTCCCCGTCCCTGGCTCCCCAACCTGCAGAAGGTGCGGGTGAAGGTCGACGGGGGCGGGAATCGCCGGATGCGCGTGTGCACACGCTGCATCCGCAGCGGTGCCGTCCGGAAGGCCGGCTAGCGCTCAGCGCGAACCCTCCCCGGCCAGCGCCACCCCATCGATCTCGACGCGGGCCCCGCGGGGCAGCGCCTTGACCCCGACGGTCGCCCGGGCCGGTGCCGGAGCCGGGAACGCCTCCGCGTAGACCCGGTTCATCCCCTCGAAATCGGCGAGGTCCGCGAGAAAGACCGTCGTGCGCACGACCCGGTCCATGCCGCTGCCCGCGGCCTCGAACACCGCCTTCAGGTTGCGGAGAGCCTGGCGAGTCTGCTCCTCGACCCCCCCCGGGACCAGGGCCCCCGTGCTCGGGTCCAGTCCCAGCTGCCCGGAGGCCCACACCCATCCTCCGGCGACGATCCCCTGCGAGTACGGTCCGATCGCGGCGGGTGCACCGCCCGTGGATACGACCCTTTTCATGACGTTCGCTCCTCCCTGCGGTACCGGCCGCCTACTGCAGCACGCGCTCCACGTCGCGCACCCCCTCGATCTTCCGGATGCGGGCCACCAGTTTTTCCATGTGGGTCCGGTCCGAGACCGCCAGGACCAGCGTCACGCGCGCGCTGCTGCCCTCGAAGGTCTTGGCGTCCACGGTTCGGATGTTCGTCTTCTCGTCGGCGATCGTGGACACGATCTTGGCCAGGAGCCCCTGGCGATCGTCCACCTCGAGCTGGAGCTTGACGTCGTAGACCGACGCCGCCTCCTTGCTCGCGTCCCATTCCACGTCGATCTTGCGCTCGGAATCGTACATGAGGCGCGACACGTTGGGACAGCTCAGGGAATGCACCGACACGCCCTTGCCGCGCGTGATGTACCCGACGATCTCCTCGCCCCGAATCGGGTTGCAGCACTTGGCGAGGCTGATCATCATGTCGTTCATCCCCCGCACCTTGACCTTGCGCTCGGAGATCCCCAGCGCGCGCTTGACGACTCGGGCCAGGCCGCTTTCCGGTTCGGGGGCGAGCTGGGACGGCGGGACGAGACCGCTGACGAAGGCGTGGGGCGTGACCTTGCCGTAGCCGACGGCCGCGTAGTAGTCATTCAGGTCCGCCATCCCGACCTTGCGCAGCGCTTCCTTGAGCTTGCCCTCGTCGCCGAGGAGCTTGAGGGACAGCTTGTACCGGCGCAGCTCCTTCTCCGTGAGCTCCTTCCCCAGAGCCATCGAGCGGGCGTGCTCGTTGGCGTTCAGCCAGGCGCGGATCTTCCCTCGCGCGCGGGAGGTGCGCGAGAACGCCAGCCAGTCCCGGCTCGGGTGGTGGCCGGGCTGGGTGAGGATCTCGACGATGTCCCCGTTCTGGAGCGCGTAGCGGAGCGGCACGATGCGCCCGTTCACCTTCGCCCCCACGCAGTGATGGCCCACCTCGGTGTGGATGGAGTAGGCGAAGTCCACGGGCGTGGCGCCCCGCGGGAACGACAGGACCTTGCCGCGCGGCGTGAAGGCGTAGACCTCCTGCGGGTAGAGGTCGACCTTGACCACCTCCATGAACTCCCGCGGGTCCTTGAGCTCCTGCTGCCATTCCAGGATCTGACGCAGCCAGCCGACGCGCTCCGCGTCCTTCTCCGTGAACCGCCCGCCCTCCTTGTACTGCCAGTGCGCGGCGATCCCCTCCTCCGCGATCTGATGCATCTCCCGGGTGCGGATCTGCACCTCGAACGGCTGGCCCTTGTCGGTCATCACCGAGGTGTGGATCGACTGGTACATGTTCGGCTTGGGCATCGCGATGTAGTCCTTGATCCTTCCCGGGACCGGACGCCAGATGGAGTGGACCGTGCCCAGCGCGCCGTAGCAGTCCTTGATCGAATCGGTCAGGAGCCGGAACGCGACGTAGTCGTAGACCTGATCCACGTCGATCTTCTGCACGCGCATCTTGCGGTAGATCGAGTAGGTGCTCTTGATCCGGCCCTTGATCTCGGCCTGGATCCCGGCCTCCGCCAGGGCGCGCTCGAGCTTGTCCCGGACCTCCGCGATGAACGCGTCGCTCACCTTGCGCCGGCTCTCGAGGGCCTCCGCGAGGATGCGGTGCGCGTCCGGGTCGAGGTATTTGAAGGCCAGGTCCTCGAGCTCCGACTTGAGCCTGCCGATCCCCAGCCGGTTCGCGAGCGGGGCGTAGATCTCGAAGGTCTCGCGGGCGATCCGCTCGCGCTTGGGCGGGTCCAGGTACTCCAGGGTGCGCATGTTGTGCAGGCGGTCCGCGAGCTTCACCAGGATCACCCGGATGTCGTCGACCATCGCCAGGATCATCTTCCGGAAGCTCTCGGCCTCGGCCTGCTGCTGGCTCGCGAACTGGATCTTCGAGATCTTGGTCACGCCCTCGACGATGTGCGCCACATCCTCGCCGAAGTACTCGCGGACCGTGTCGATCCCGGTCAGGGTGTCCTCGACCACGTCGTGGAGCAGGCCCGCCACCACGCTCGCGGCGTCGAGGCGCAGATCGGCCAGCACGTAGGCGACCTCCAGCGGATGGATCAGGTAGGGCTCGCCGGAGCGGCGGACCTGGTCGCGGTGCTCCCGGGCGGAGAAGACGTAGGCGCGCCGCAGGAGGTCGAAGTCCGCTCCCGGGTCGTACTGCTCGACCTTCTCGAGGATCTCCTCGAAGCGCCGCACCATGCCCGCTGCACCTCCCCTTGCGGGGGATTATAGGCGGGGGCCGGGCCGCGCGCAGCGCCGCGAACCGGTCAGGCGGTCCGCACCTTGCGCGCCTTCTTCTCCGAATCCGGCCGCGGCGACGGGGAGGCGCCCCTGCGCGCCCGCTTCCTGCGATCCAGGAACTGCTGCCACATGACCAGGAGCGGGCTCGCGATGTAGATCGAGGAGTAGGAGCCGACCACGATCCCCAGTACGAGCACGAACGAGAAGGGATTCAGGGGCTCGCCCGCGAACAGGAACAGCGCGAGGACGACCATCCAGGTCAGACCGGAGGTCAGGATGGTCCGGCTCAGGGTCTGGTTGATCGACAGGTTGATGATCGCCGACATGTCCGCTGCGCCGCGCAGGCGCAGGTTCTCCCGGATCCGGTCGAAGACGACCACCGTGTCGTTGGTCGAGTACCCGATCAGGGTCAGAAACGCCGCCACGACCGGCAGGCTCATCTCCTTGCCGAAGAGCGAGAAGAAACCCAGCGTCACGATCGTGTCGTGGACCAGCGCCAGGACCGCTGCCGCCCCCCAGCGGAACTGGAACCGGAACCCGATGTAGACCAGCATCCCCAGCAGAGATCCCAGCACGGCCCAGAACGCCTTCCGGAACAGCTCCCGGCCGATCGTCGGGCCGATGTAGGACTGGCTGCGGATCGCGAAGGGGCCGAACGCGGCCTTGGGGCGCAGGTACTCCATCACCTGTGGCGTCATCTTCTCGAGGCCGGCCAGGTCGTCGAGCGAGCGGAACACCGCCACTTCGCGGCGCTTGTCCGCAATGCGCCGGGCCAGGGTCTCCGCGTCGGACCGGGTGATGTCGGGGAATCCTTCCAGGAGTTCGCGCACGGAGGCCATGTCGGCCGCGTTGAGGTCCAGCCGACCCTCGCTGCCCGTCCAGCCCGCCGCCGCGCGCAGCGCCTGCGTCAGCGCGCGGGTCAGGTCCTGCTCCTTGGCGGCGGCCGCATCCGAGCCGAGGCGGATGTACAGCTCGTTCTCCTTCGGGTCGCCGATGCTCGTCACCAGGTTGCTCGACAGGCCCGCGGCCTTCAGCGCCTCGCGGACGCCGCCAAGATCCGGCGGGTTCGCGTACTTCACCTGCACCTCGGCGCCGCCCGTGAACTCGATCCCGAGGTTGAGCCCCCGCACGGGGAGGATGATCAGGGACGCGCAGACGAGGGTCAGGGAGATCCCCATCCACATCCGACGCTTCCCCATGAAGTCGATCTTGGTGTCCTTCAGGATCTCCAGCACGCCGTCCTCCCGGCCTCGCGGACCCGGCTCAGATGCTCAGGGATTCGACTCTCCGTCCCCTGCCCAGGACGACGTCGAAGATCACCTTGGACACGAACACGGCGGTGAACATCGAGGCGATCAGGCCGATGATCAGCGTCACCGCAAACCCTCGCACCGGCCCCGTGCCGTAGGTGAACAGGAAAAACGCGGAAGTGAGGGTGGTGATGTGGCAGTCCACGATGGTCAGGAAGGCCCGCGCGAACCCCTGGTCCACCGCGGAGCGAACCGTCTTCCCGAGCCTCAGCTCCTCGCGGATCCGCTCGAAGATCAGCACGTTGCTGTCCACCGCCATGCCCACGGTCAGGATCAGCCCGGCGATTCCCGGCAACGTCAGCGTCGCGCCGAAGTAGCCCATGGCTCCCAGGAGGATCACGACGTTGAGCGCGAGCGCGACCACGGCGTTGACGCCGGAGAGCCGGTAGTAGACGAGCATGAACAGCATCACCGCCAGGAACCCGATCACGGAGGCGATCACGCCGTTGCGGATCGAGTCGCGGCCCAGGGACGGCCCGACGGTCCGCTCCTCGATGATCGTGATGTCGGTCGGGATCGCGCCCGAGCGCAGCTTGAGCGCGAGGTCTTCCGCCCCCTGGATGTCGAAGCCGCCCTCGATCATCCCCGAATCGCGGATCACCGAGCGGATCACCGGCGCAGAGACCACCTGCTTGTTCTCGACGCCCCCGAGAACGATCGCCATCTTGCGCCCCACGTTCTCGCGTGTCGCGGCCTCGAAGCGCCGCCCGGCGTCCCGGGTCAGGGTGAAGTCGACGACCGGATCCCCCCACTGCTGCTGGCCGCGGCGGGCCGAGCGCAGGTCATTGCCCATGATCGTGGAGACCTTCTTGAGCGGCCACCACAGCGTGAAGGTGCCGCCGTCCTGGGAGGCGACGCGCTCGGGGTACAGGTCGGTGTCGTCCGGAACCTTGCCGCCGAACAGCGCGGCGACGGCCTCCTTCGAATCCGGAGGACGCCAGGCACCGTAGTCCGCCACGCCCGGAGGGTAGGTGACGACCTTCCACTCGAGCAGGGCGGGATCCTGCATCACCTCCTTGGCGCGGGCGGGATCCTCGACGCCGGGGAGCTGGATCAGGATGCGGTCCCCCTTGACCCCCTGCTTCTGCACGATCGGCTCGCGGACGCCCAGCTCGTCGATCCGGCTGCGCAGGGTGGTGAGCGTGGTCTCCACCGAGTTCTTCTCGATCGCGGAGCGGATCTCCAGGGGCATCACGGCGCGGAAGTTCCCGCTTCCCAGGTCGCTCACCTGCCACTGTCCCACGTAGTCGTCGACGAGCTTCTTCACGTCCGCGCGCCGGGCCGGATCGGTCCCCTGGACCTCGAGAACGGTGGGCTCCGGCGAGGTGACGGCCGCGTAGCTGAGCCCGTTGTCCTTCAGCGCCTGCCCGAGTCGGCTCCGGGTGAGGTCCATCTCGTACTTGATCGCGGTCCCCGTCTCAACCTGCATGACGATGTGGGATCCGCCGCGCAGGTCGAGGCCCAGGTTGATCTTGTCCTCGAGCGGGTACGCGAAGAACACCGAGACCCCGGTCACCAGTACAATGATCGCGATCTTCCAGGTCAGATCCTTCGACATCCTTCCCCCGACTGCGGCTTCGAGAAGACGCTCAGTTCCCTTCGGGCCGAAGCTCCGCGATGGCGTACCGCATGACCTCGACCTTCACCTGGTCCGCGACGCGCAGCGAGACGGTGGTATCGGTGACTCCCACGACGGTCCCGCACAGGCCGCCGGTGGTGATCACACGATCGCCGGACTTGAGCTCGGAGAGCATCTTGGCGTGCTGCTTTTGCTTCCTGCGCTGCGGTGCGATGAGCAGGAAATAGAAGATCACGAAGACCAGGACGAGGGGGACGAAATTCATCCACCCACCCATGGGCTGCCCCCCGCCCGGCGGAGCGGCCATGGCCAGGATCGGTGCTGCTGGGCTCATCCGGTGTCGCCTCCCCCCCAACGAAAGAAACGCGCATTTTGACTGAACTAGCGGCGCGCGTCAAGAAGGGTCGATTCCGCCGGCCTTTCCAGGGGCGGCTGCGCCGACCGCGGCCATCATGCGCCCCGCGCCGGAGCCCTCCCGACGGTGGGAATAGAACAGGTCCGCGCGGCAGCCCGTGCACCAGGGCGCCGCATGGATCGCCTCCCGGGGGACTCCGGCCGAGGCGAGCTGCCTGTGGTTCGCCGCGTGGAGATCCAGGGCGATGCCCTTCCCGGGTCCCGCGCCGGGGCCCGCGAAATCACCGGTCGTGGTCAGAACCGCCCGCGCGACGTCCGGGCCGACCCGGTAGCAGCAGGGAAGGATCGCGGGGCCGAGGGCGGCGACCACTCTGCGCGGGGGCACGCCGTGAAGCTCCAGGATCTCGAGCGCGCGGACCGCGATGCGGGCCGCCGTTCCCCGCCATCCGGCGTGCACCGCCGCCGCCGCCCCCCCCTCCCGGTCCAGGAGCAGGATCGGCACGCAGTCCGCGGAGCGAACGCTCGGAGCCGCGACGCTCTCCCCGCGGATCCAGATCCCCCCGTCCGCTTCCTCGGGCTCGCCGTCGCCCATCGCGCGCACGATTCGGGCCCCGTGGACCTGCTTCAGGACGGCGGGAACCGATGCGGCGAGCCCCGCGGCGCGCAGGAATCGCACCCGGCGCGCGTCCCGTGCCGGGTTCTTGCCGTCGACGCCGCCCATGTCGAAATCGGCCCGGCCGTCCGCGCGGCGCGTGGAGAACGCGTGAGCGACCCCGGGAACCACGAGCAGGGCCTCGCAGCGGATCAGCGTGATCCCGTCCGCTTCCTCGATCCGCCACGAGCCGCCCAGACCGCCTCCGTCCGAGAGGTCCCTACTTCTTCTTGGGAAGCCCCTGGAGCAGGGCGCGCAGCTCGCCCGCGTCCGGGGCCTTGGGCTGCAGCTCGAGGTACTTCTCGATCGCGGCGCGCGCCTCGACCATCTCCCCGAGGTTCAGCAGCGCATACCCGAGCTCCTTGTGGGCCGCGGCGTAATCGGGCTTGAGCTCCACCGCCTTGCGGAAGGACTCCACGGCCTTCTTCGTATCCGCCGGGGTCGCGTTCGGCTTGTTCCGCATCACGGCGCCGATGTTGTAGAAGACCTGCGCCGCATTGGCGGGATCGAGCTCGGTGACCTTCCGGTACGCCGCCTCGGACTTGGCGCTGTCCCCCTTGCTGGCGTAGAGGTTGCCGAGGGCGATCCACGCCTCCTTGTTCTCGGGCTGGATCCCGACCAACTGCTCGTACGCGCCGATCGCCTCGTCGGTGTGCTTCATGTCCTCGGCGAGCTGTGCGACGAAGGTGAGGAGCCCCGGATCGTCGGGGCTGATCTGACGCTCCTTCGCCAGGGCCGCTTCCGCCCTGTCGTATTGGTCGTTCGCGTAATAGATGCTGGCCAGAACGCGGTTCGGGCCGGCCTTGCCCGGCTCCAGCTCCGCGGCCTTCTTGGCCTGGGTCTCCGCCTCCGGGTAGCGCTCGAGCTTGAAGAGGACCTTCGCCAGGGCCAGTCTGAGGTCCGAATCCTCCGGGCTCGCCTCGATCGCCTTCTGGTAGGATTCCGCGGCACCGGCGAAATCCCCCGCCTGGATCCGCTCCGCCGCGAGGAGCTGCAAGTCGTTCGCGCCTCCCCCCGCGGGACCCTTCTCCGGTGAGGGTTCCTCCTTGGGCGGCGCGGGCGCCTGCGCGGCGGCCTGCTCGAGGGTCAGCATCACGAAATCGACCTTTGCCTTGCCGAGGGCCCGGATCGGAATGTTGTGGGGAGAGCCGTCCGGGCGCAGCTCGGCCTCGAAGGCCGCGACGATCTGGGTCTGGGTCCTGCTCTCTACCTTGATTTTCGAGGGCACGTACCCCTCTGCCTTCACGCTCACCTTCCAGGTGATTCCCGGGGCGACGTAGAGGAGCCCGTCCACGAAGTAGCGGCCCTTCTTGTCGGTCGTCACCTCGTAGGCAGCCTTGGCATCCCCGGCGTTGACGAACTTGACCACGGCGCCGGGAATCGAATTGCCCTGCGCATCCTCGACTTTCCCCTGCGCTTCGGAGGTCCCGGCAGCCAAGGCCGGGTGCGCGAGGAGGGTCATCACTGCCAGGGCGAGGAGGGTGTTGCGGTGGCGGTTCATGTCGCACTCCACCTGTTCGGGACGGGATGCGATTATAGGCAGCGCCCATTCCCGAGCGCAACCGCCGCATCATCGCGGTTGCCCGCGGGGCGACCGCCGCGTATACTCCGTCGATCGCGGCCCCCGCCGGGCCGAAGGAGGTTGCGGTGAGCGTGAATCGTATGGTCCGGATGACGGTGGCCCTGGCCGCCGTGCTTGTGGTGCTGGGCTGGGGTGTCGCCAACGCGTGCGACCACGGGAAGGACGTCGCCAAGGCAGACGGCAAGGCGGAAGCGAAGCCCCCCTGCGCCGCCGCTGGCTGCGCCGAAGCGGGCGCGGCGCACGCGTGTGCGGGGAAGGAGATGGCGGCCGCCGCCGAGGGGAAGCCCTGTTCCCACGCCGCCGAGGGTGCCGAGGATAAGCCCTGCTGCGCGCATGCGGCCAAGGCCGACCAGGCCAAGGGCGCGGCTGGCTGCCCGCACGCCGCCATGGCCGATCAGGCCAAGGACGCAGCTGCCTGCCCGCACGCCGCCAAGGCTTCAGCCGGGGTGGCCAAGTCCGAGCCAGCCCCCGAGCCGGCCGCCAACGCCGGGGGCAGCAACTAGAACGTCAGAGGATCGTTTCGAGCCCGGGGAGGGAGCGGTCCTTCCCCGGGCCGCTTCAGAACGCGCCCAGCAGGCTTTCCTCGAGACAGACGAACGGCTCTCCCTCGAGCCGCTCCCGGATCTTCCAGAGCGACAGCCCCCGCGCCGCCTCGCGGGGCAGGATCGCGCGCAGGGCCGCGGACGCCGATGACTCGTCCGGCCCCCAGGACAGGAGCGACTCGAGAACCCCCTTCGGCCTCGGGAACACCTCGAGACGGACGCTCTGGTCCTCGGGGATGTTGGCCTTCTCCTTCGCGAGTTCCACGGCCCGTTCGAGGCCGCCGATCTCGTCCACGAGGCTGCGCTCGAGCGCCTGGGCTCCCGTCCAGACCCGCCCCTGGCCCACGGCGTCGATCTCGTCGTCGCTGCGCTCGCGCCCCACCGCGGCCTTGTGCACGAAGTCCTGGTAAAACGAGCGCATCTGGGCGCGGATCAGCGCGCGCTGGGAATCGCCGAACTTCTGGTAGTCGCTGAACAGGTCGGCGTTGGATCCCCGCTTGATCTGCTCCCGGCGCAGCGCGATCCAGTCGTACAGCCCGCGCAGGGAGAACTTGCCCGTGATCACGCCGATCGATCCCGTGAGGGTGGTGGGCTGGGCCACGATGGCATCCGCCCCCATCGACACGTAGTAGCCCCCGCTGGCCGCCACGTCGCCCATGGAGATCACGACCGGCTTCTTCTTGCGGGTCAGGGCGATCTCCCGCCAGATCACGTCCGAGGCCAGGCCGCTGCCTCCGGGAGAGTCCACGCGCACGATCACGGCCCGGATCGCCCGGTCCTCCCGCACCTTGCGTAGCGCTTCGGCGATCGTGTCCGAGCCGACCAGGGCACCCGCCAGCGGATCGCTGAGCGAGGAGCCGGATACGATCACCCCCGTCACGTACACGAGCGCGAGCTTCTCGCCGCCCCTCGGCTCCCGGAGCGAGTCGAAGTAGGCACTCGCCTTGATGCGCTTCACGCGCCCGCCGACCTCGGCCTCGATCTGCCCCAGGATTTCGTCCGTGTAGCCGAGGCTGTCGACGAGCTTCAGCTCCTTCGCGCGCTCGGCGACGAGCAGGCCCTCGTCCACCGCGCTCGCAACCGAGCCCCGCTCGAGCGAGCGCGCCTCGGCGATCGCGGAGAGGAATCGCCCGTAGATCCCGTCCAGGATCAGGTTGGTGGCCTCGCGCTGCGCATCGGACATGCTCTCTCGCATGTAGGTGTCCGAGGCGCTCTTGTAGGCCCCGATGTGCTCCAGGTCCGCCTCGATCCCGATCTTGCCCAGCATCCCCCTGTAGAAAGGAACGTCGGCCATGAGGCCGGTCACCATCCACATCCCGGTGGGCAGCATCACCACGTGGTCGGCCGCCGAGGCCACGAAGTAGTCGAGGTTCCGCGTGACCTCGAGGTACGCGTAGACCGGCTTTCCGCTCTCGCGCAGACGGAGCACGGCGTCCCGGATCTCCTCCGCGATCGCCCAGCCGCCGCCGAACCCTTGGGGCTCGAGGACGACCGCGCATACCCTGCGATCCTCGGCGGCGGCGCGGAACAGGCGCAGGTAGTCCCGCACCGTCAGGGCCCGCCTGCCGAGCGCCTTCTCGATCCCGGTGCGGCGGTCCTCCTCCGGGATCTCCGGGCCCATCCTGACCCACAGCACGGAGCGGCCCGGAACACGCGTCACCCCGCCCACGGAGAAGGCGGCCAGCACGCAGACGAAGACGAACAGGACCGCAAATCCACCCAGCACCAAGAGCCACTTCGTGGTTCGTGTCACGGGCCCCCCCTCCTCCGCTCGAAGTGTACGGGTGCGGACGGATCAGGTTGCGCGTGTTCTATACTCGGCCCTCGCCGGGGCCGCGCAGCGAGGCCCCGCGGGAGGTCTCGCGTGCCCCAGACCCCAGCGCGCCGGCCGGTCGCGGAATCCCGTGTGCTCATGACCGAGATCGTGCTTCCGGAAGACACGAACCCGCGCGGCACGATCTTCGGCGGCCGCGTGCTGGCGCTGATCGACAAGTGCGCCGCGGTGGTCGCCATGCGTCATGCCCGCAGCCAGGTCCTGACGGTCTCGCTGGATTCGGTGGACTTCAGGAGCTCCGTGCGCCTCGGGGACATCCTGCTCCTGGAGGGCCGGATCAACGCGGCGTTCCGCTCCTCGATGGAGATCGAGGTCGAGGTCCGCGCGGAGGATCCGGCCACGGGCCGGCACGACCTCACGACGCGTGCCTTCGTGACCATGGTGGCCGTGGACGGCGAGGGGCGACCGCAAGCGGTTCCCGCGCTCGAGATCCGGCGCGAGGACGAGCGGCGCCGCGCCCGGGAGGCCGGCCGCCGGCGCAGGGCGAGGCTCGAGCACAGGGGCTCCCCCGCGCGCTAGGGGACATTCTGGTTTTGCGCGGCGCCGCTGCGGGCTTCGATCTCGAGAGTCCTCGCGAAGAACCAGAATGTCCCCGTCTACGAGCCGAGCCAGATCTCGGGAGCGCGCACGCGCCCGAGACCCGAGCATCCCGGACAGGGGCCGAGCACCGAGGCGGCGAGCCCCCGGCGCCTGCGCTGTCGCGCGAGCTGCACCAGACCCAGACCGGTGAAGCCCAGGACCTCGATGCGGGCGCGGTCTTTCCGGAGCGCCGCACGGAACTCCTCGAGGACGCGCGTCCGGCTCTCGGGCGATTCCATGTCGATGAAGTCGACCACGACGATCCCGCCCAGGTCGCGCAGGCGCAGCTGGCGTGCGATCTCGAGCGCCGCCTCCAGGTTCATGCGCAGCGCGGTCTCCTCCATGCGCTCCTTCCCCAGGAACTTGCCGCTGTTCACGTCGACCGCCACCAGCGCCTCGGTTTCCTGGATCACGAGGAACCCTCCGCAGGGAAGCCACACCTTCGGAGCGAGCGCTCGCTCGATCTCCCGGTCGACGCCGTAGGCCTCGAGAAGCGCCGCGGGGCCGGTGTGCAGGCGCACCCTGGACGCGAGCTCGGGATCGAGGGCCTCGAGGTAGCCGATCGCGCGCTCGCGATCCCGCGGATCGTCCACCAGCACGAGGTCGAGACCTCCCCGCGGGGCATCGCGCAGGATCCGCTCCAGGAGGTCCTCGCCGGAGTGGAGCAGGGCTGGCGGCGCCAGGCGCGCGGCGTTGCGCTCGATCTCGCGCCAGATCCCGGCGAGAGTGCCGCTCTCCGCCGCGAGCACGGTCTCGTCCGCGTCCCGCCCGGCGGTCCGCACCACGAGCCCGCCGCCGGCCGGCGCGAGGCGCGAGACGATCTCCTCGAGCCGGGCGCGCTCGCCCGGGTCCTCGATCCGGCGCGACACCGCTCGCAGCGGCGAGAGCGGCACGTACACGAGGTAGCGCCCGGCGAGCCCGATCTGGCAGGTCACGCGCGGCCCCTTCGTCCCGCTTGCCTCGCGCACGACCTGGACCAGGAGATCGCGGCCTTCCTTGAGCCGGTCCTGGATCGGCCGCTTCTCGGCCCGTTCCGAACCATCTCCGGGCAGGAGCAGGTCCCGGCCGTGAAGGAACGCTCCGCGCTCGAGCCCGACCTCGAGGAAGGCCGCCTGGATCCCGGGTAGGACACGCGTCACGCGCCCCAGGAAGATATCCCCCAGCGCCCCCGCTTCCCGCGCCCCCTGATAGTGGAGCTCGACGGTCGACCCCTCCTCGCGAAGGGCCGCCCAGGCCTGGCCGAGCCGCCGGCTAAGGAGCAGCTCGCCCGGCATCGCAGGCCGCGGCGGCGAGCAGCGGATTCACGAGCCGCCCATTCCACTCGACGAGGAGCTCCTCGCGCACGGTGCGCATGCCGAGGGCGCGCTCGCCGAAGATCTCGCGCAGGACTTCGTCGGGTCGGATCGAGGCTTGACTGCCGTCGAGCGAGAGGGTCATGCACAGCGCTTCGCCGTCGAGCGGTCCGAGCTCGAGCAGGGCGTCGTCCATCCGGAATGTGTGCACCTTCCCCTCGCGTTCCCGGCGCACCTCCACCCCCTCGCGGGCGCGAAACGCCGCGAGCCTCTCCAGGACGTCGGGCTCGCTGCCGGTGTGAATCCGGTAGCGCGCGGCGCGCGCCGCGCTGGTCAGGGCCGGGGCGTCGCGCCGGATCTCGCGCATGCTCAGGAAGCGGATCCCGCGCGGCAGGGAGGCGTTGATCGCCGCCAGGGCCCGCTCCAGGCACAACCCTTCGATCGTCTCGAAGTCGACGTACTCCCCTTCCGAGGAGATCCCCAGCGAGAGCGCGGGGCCGAAGGCCACGCGCGGCTTGGGATTGAACCCCTGCGAGTAGGAGAGGCGGATCCCCGCGCGCCTCAAGCCGCGCATCAGGGTCCGGGTCAGGTCCAGATGACCCAGGAAGCGCAGGCGCCCGCTCTTGGAAAAGCGTGCCCGGAAGCGGTAGCGGAGCGGCTCCGGCGTTGCGGACGGGACGGCGCCGTCCGGGCCCGGGCCGGCGGGAGCCGAGAGGATCGAGGGGTCCCGGGCCAGGGGACGCCCGGTCGTCTCCGCCACGACCCCCGTCACGCAGTCGCGCGCGAAGGGCGCGCAGCCGTGACAGTCCGTGGGGCCGCAGATCGAGAGGGTCGCCTCCTCGAGCGCGCGCTTCAGGTCCAGGGCGAGCCAGCGCTTGTTCACGAGCGAGTCCACGACGTCCCACGGGAGCCGCGCCCCGGGATCCCAGTCCGCATGCGCGATCGGATCCGGATCGATCCCCTCCTCGCGGAACGCGTCCTGCCAGGCGCGCGGCCGGAAGAGCTCTCCCCAACCGTCGAAGCGCGCACCGTTTCGGAACGCCCGCTCGAGCACGTCCCCCAGCCTCCGGTCGCCACGCGAGAACACCGCCTCGAGGAAGCTCGTCTCGCACTCGTGGTGCTTGAAGCGCACTCCCCGGCGCACGCGCGCCGCGATCCGGTCCTGCTTGCGGTACAGGCTCTCGAGCCGGTCCATCCCCAGCCACTGGAAGGGAGTGACCGCCTTGGGCACGAACGAGGAGGCGGAGAGCGTGACCTCCACGCGCCGCCCGCGTGCCGCGTTCCGCCCCTCGCGCAGGATCGCGTGCGCCAGGTCCACGAGGCCGTCCACGTCCGCGTCGGTCTCGGTCGGCAGGCCGATCATGAAGTACAGCTTGATCAGGTCCCAGCCGGCCTCGAACGCGAGCCGGCAGGCGTTCAGGATCTGCGCCTCGTCCAGGTTCTTGTTGATCACGTTGCGCAGGCGCTGGGTCCCCGCCTCCGGCGCGATCGTGAACCCCGACTTGCGCACCCGGCGCACCTGCTGCGCGAGCTCGGGGGTCAGGGTCGAGGCGTGCAGGGAGGAGAGCGAGGCGCTCACGCGCTCGGGCTCGAAGCGGTCCATGAGGTCGAAGAGCAGGGGCTGGATCGCGCCGTACTCCCCGGTGTTCAGGGAGGAGAGCGAGAACTCGTCGTATCCGGTCGCCCGGATCGAGCGCAGGACGGTGTCGCGAACCTGGTTCGGATCGCGCTCGCGGGTCGGGCGGTAGACGTAGCCCGCCTGACAGAAGCGGCAGCCCACCGGGCAGCCGCGCATCAGCTCCACGGAGACCCGGTCGTGCACGATCTCCCCGTGCGGCACGAGGATCCGCTCGGGGAACGGAAAGCGGTCCAGATCCATCACGATCCGGCGCTTCACGGGATAGGAGGCCTCGCCCGTGGGGATGGGGACGAGCAGTCCGTGCGCGGGCTCGAGCTCCAGGTCGTACAGCGCCGGCGCGTAGATCCCCTCGATCCTCGCGAGCTCGCGTACGCGCTCCGCGCGCGACGCGGATCCGAGCTTGAGCTCCTTGAGGCGCTCGAGGAACTCCGGGATCATCTGCTCGCCGTCCCCGATGAAGACCAGGTCGAGGAAGTCGGCCAGAGGCTCGCAGTTGAACACCACCGGTCCTCCGGCGATCACGAGCGGATCGCGCGCGCCCCGATCGCGTGCGCGCAGCGGGATCCCCGCCAGGTCGAGCATCTCGAGGACGTTGGTGAAGGACATCTCGTACTGGAGCGAGAAGCCGAGCACGTCCAGATCTCGAAGCGGCGTCTGGGTCTCGAGGGTCGCGAGCGGGCGGCGATGCCGGCGCAACGCATCGGCCATGTCCGGCCAGGGGCAGAACACGCGCTCGGCGGCGGTGTCCTCGCGCGCGTTCAGGAGCGCGTACAGGATGCGGAACCCGAGGTGGGACATGCCGATCTCGTACACGTCCGGGAAGGCCAGGGCGAACGTGAGGTCCACGCCCCGGCGGTCCTTCACCACCTCGTTCCACTCCCCCCCGATGTAGCGGAACGGCTTCTGGACGCCTGCGAGGAGCTCCTGGAAGACGAGCTCGTCGCCGCGCACCACCCCGGTCTCCCTGGCCACGCCGCCACCTCCCCGATCGCTGCGGGGATTCTAGCATCCCGCGCCATGCGCCTCGACGGGGCCTGGATCCGGGAGGGGCGGGAGAGCGCTCAGTTCACGAACCGTCTCGCGCTCACGTTCACGACCAGGCCGATGCCGGCCATGGCGGCCAGAAGAGCGGTGCCGCCGTAGGACATGAGGGGCAGCGGCACGCCGATCGTGGGCAGCAGCCCCAGGACCATGCCGACGTTGATCGCGAGCTGTCCGGAGAGCCACGCGACCACGAGCAGGCAGATGTACATGCCGAGCCGGTCCTGGGCGCTGCGCGCGGAGGCGATCCCTCGGAACAGGAGGTAGTAGAACAGCCCCAGCACCCCCGCCGCGCCCAGAAACCCCAGGTCCTCGCAGACCACGGAGAGCACGAAGTCGGTGTGCTGGGCCGGCAGGAAGTTCAGACGGCTCTGGGTCCCCTCGAATAGACCCTTGCCCATCAGCCCGCCGGATCCGATGGCGATCTTCGACTGCCGCACCTGGTAGCCGATCCCGGAGGGATCCCGGTCCGGGTTCAGGACGGTCAGGATCCGCTCCCGTTGGTAGTCCTTGAGGTGTCCCCAGGCCAGCGGCGCGAGCAGCAGCGCCAGGATCGTTCCGGCCACGAGGACCTTGAAACGCAGGCCGCCGAGGACGAGGGCGGCGACGTAGATCGGAACGAACGTGAGCGCGGTCCCCATGTCGGGCTGGAGGGCGATCAGGGCCATCGGGATCCCGGCCAGCGCTCCCATCTCCAGGAGCTGGCGCACCCCCACGCCGGCGCGGCCGCGCTCCGAGAGGTAGGTCGCGAGGACGAGGCACGTGCTCCACTTGGCGAGCTCGGAGGGCTGGAACGTGATCGGCCCGATCACGAGCCAGGAGCGGTTTCCCCCGACCTCCTTGCCGAGGAGCAGCACGAGGCCCAGCAGGACCACGACGGCCCCATGGAGCAGGAACGAGAACTCCGCCCACAGGTGGTAGTCCACCGAGACCACGGCGACCGCCGCGAGGAGCGCGAGCGCGAACCAGGTGCTCTGCGCGAGCCACAGCCCGCTGCGTCCCGGCTGATCCAGGGTCGCCGAGGCGATCGCGAGGATTCCGATCGCCGCCAGCGACAGCGTCGCGACCACGATGTGCAGGTCGAGGCTAGCGAGCAGCCGGCGTCGCAGCACTGCCTGCCCCGTTCGGGCGGAGCACACCCGCCCGCAGCTTGTCGCCACCCTCCTCCGGGGGAGGAAGGCGGTCCGCGAAGTAGGTCTCGAGCACGTGGCGGACGATGGGCGCCGCCGAGGTCCCCCCGTGCCCTCCGTGCTCCACGATCACCGCGAAGGCGATCTCGGGCTTCGTGGCCGGAGCGTAGCCCACGAACCACGCGTGGTCGCGCTCGTCCTTGGGCAGCTCGTCGGCGTCGATCCCCGCGGACTTCTTGAACACCTGCGCGGTGCCGGTCTTTCCCGCGACCGGGATCGGACCCAGGGAGGCGCGCCGGCCGGTGCCGGCCTCGACCACGTCCGCGAGCGCGGCGCGCACGATCGCGAGCGTCGCCGGCGAGACGGCGAGCGGCGTCGCTTCCTGGGTCCGCTCCCGGGCCAGATGCGGGCGCGGGACCTTGCCCGTGGCGACCGCGGAGATCATGGTCGCCATCTGGATCGGCGTGACGGCGAGCAGGCCCTGGCCGATCGCGAGCGAGATCGTCTCCCCCGCGTACCACGGCTCGCCGCGCAACCGCTGCTTCCACTCCGGAGACGGCAGCACGCCCTTGCCCTCGCCCGGGAGATCGACCGCCGTGAGCCGGCCCAGGTTCATCATGTCGCCGTACTTGTGGATGGCGTCGATGCCGGTCTGCTTCCCGACCATGTAGAAGAACACGTTGCAGGACTGGACCAGGGCCTCGTGCACGGAGACCGTGCCGTGTCCCCCCTTCTTCCAGCACAGGAAGTTGCGGCCGTAGTAGTTGGCCGAGCCCGAGCAGTAGACGCTGGTGCCGGGGCCGATCGCCCCTGTCTCGAGCCCGGCGATCGCCATGACCACCTTGAACGTCGACCCCGGTGCGTAGGCGCTGGTCAGGGCGCGGTCCTGCAGCGGATGTCCGGGGTCCTGCGCGATCCCCTGCCAGATCTGGGCGGTGACGCTGCTGGCGAAGACGTTCGGGTCGTAGGCCGGCGTGGACGCCAGGGCCAGGATCTCTCCGGTCCAGGGGTCGAGGAACACGCCGGCGCCGGTCTCCTCGCCGAGCGCCTCGATCAGCGCGCGCTGCAGCGAAACGTCCACGCTCAGGCGCAGCTGGCCGCCGTTCTGGGGCGGGGTCCCGGTGCGGGGCTCGCCGATCTGCCGGCCCAAGCTGTTCACCTCCACGAGGTTCCAGCCGCGTCGGCCGCGCAGGACCTCGTCGTAGGCGCGCTCGATCCCGGACTTGCCCACGATGTCCCCCTGGAACAGCCCCTCGCGCTGGAGCGCGAGGTCCGCCTCGCTCACCTCCCCCACGTAGCCCACGGCGTGGGCCACGGCCTTGCCGTCGGGGTAGGTCCTGCGTGACGCGGTCTCCACCAGGACCGACGGGAACCAGTCGCGCCGCGCCTCCACCTGCGCGAGCTCGGTCAGCCCGACGTCTTCCTTGAGCGTGAGCGGCTCGTAGGACGGCCGACTGCGGATCTGGTCGAGCCGCTCCCGCAACGACGCGTAGGGGATCTCGAGCACGGACTCCAGCCGCCGCAGCTGCCGGTCCGCGTCCTTGAGCCCCTCGCGCTGCAGCACCAGGTTCAGCGAGGGGCGCGTGGACGCCACGACCTCGCCGTTGCGGTCGAAGATCACGCCCCGCGTCGGGGCGATCGCCACCCGGCGCAGCCGGTTGTTCTCGGCGAGTCGCGCGTACTCCTCGCCCTGGGACACCTGGAGATGCCAGAAGCGCAGCAGGTAACCGACCACCAACAGGAATACGCCGACGTGGAACAGGACCACGCGCCGGCTCAGCCGCTGCTCCTGGCGGTATTCCTTGAGTTCGAAGCGATCGCGGTAGTCCATGCGCTCTCCGCTACGTCTTGCGCCGCCCGGAGCGCTGGGACTGCCTGCCGAAGATCCGCTGCAGCACGGCAAAGACCGCGGTCACGAGCAGGCCGTTGATGACCGCCGCGACGGTCAGCGCGGTCGGCCGCAGCGGTCCCACGTCGAGGTCGAGCAGCAGCATGAGCCCCATCTCCACGAATCGGTCGCCCACGAACAGGAGCGCCCCGCCCACGAGCTGGCCCGGGAAGTGGTTCAGGTCGAAGCGGCCCCCCAGCCCCCCGAGAGCCCAGCCCAGGAGCGTCTTCGAGAAGCCGTGGATTCCGAACGCTCCCGCCTCGAACCAGGCATCCTGGACCAGACCCGCCGCGCAGCCGGCGAACATCGCCGAGCGCTGCGAGCGCGCCAGGGCATAGTACGCCACCGGCCACAGCAGCGCGTCCACGCTGCGCTGGGCCCCGGGGATCCACTGCCCCACCCCGGCCTGGAACAGCAGGCTCCCGCCGATCGCGAGGACGGCCCAGAGCAGGGTCACGGCCCCTCCGGCGCGGACGGATCCGAGAGGGCCTTGGCGATGGCGCGGGGATCCACGAGGACGAGGACCTCCTCGAGGGCGGCGAAGTTCACCTCCGGCGCGACGCTGATCGTCTTGCTCACCCCGGTGTCGGGGCCCACCGCCACGACTTGGCCGATCGTGAACCCGCGCGGGAACACGCCGTCCTTCCCCGACGTCACGACCCGGTCCCCCGGCACGACGTCCTCGTAGGACGGGACGTACGCCAGCGCCATCGCCCCGTCCCCTCGCCCCAGCACCATCCCCTGCGCGCGGCTCCTCTGCACGAGACCCGCTGCGCCGCCGTTCGGGTCGGAGATCAGCCGCACCTTGGCCAGGTGGCTGTCGGCGTAGATCACTCGGCCCACAGCCCCTCCCCACGCCACCACCGGCAGGTCGGGACGCACGCCGTCGTCCGTGCCACGGTCGATCACGATCATGCGCGTCTGGCCGGACAGGTTCGCGGCCACGACGGTCGCGCCCACCGAGCGCGGCGCCAGCTCCTTCTTCATTTCCAGCAGCCGGCGCAGCCTCTCGTTCTCGAGGGCGGCCTCGCGGAACCGTCCCAGCTCGCCACGCAGGCTCTCCAACTCGCGCCGGAGCAGGACGTTCTCCGTGCGCGCGGTGCGGATCTCGTGCAGCCGCGCGGCGACCCCGCTCACGCCGCCTCCGACGGTCCGGGTCGCCTCGAGCACGGGCGAGGTCGCGCGCAGGACACCGGTCTCGAGCAGGGTGGATCCGCCGGCGCCCTTCACCCGCCCGGAGATCAGCAGGAGTTGCGCAAACAGCATTGCCACCAGGAGTAGCGCGTTCTTCCGGGTGTCACTCAACCCCGCCATGGGATGGCTTTCGCGGCCTGCGCCTTCAGTCCAGCGAGACCTTCCGGAGGAGGTTGAAGTCGGTGAGCATCTTGCCCGTGCCCATCACAACCGATGTGAGCGGGTCGTCCGCGATGGAGACCGGAAGTCCCGTTTCCTCCCTGAGGCGCTTGTCCAGGTTCTTGAGCAGGGCGCCGCCGCCGGTGAGCACGATCCCCCGGTCCACGATGTCGGCGGAAAGCTCCGGCGGTGTCGCCTCCAGGGCGACCCGGACGACCTCGATGATCGTGGCCACGGTCTCGGACAGGGCCTCCCGGATCTCCTCGTCGGACACGACGATCGTCTTCGGCACCCCCTCCACGAGATCGCGCCCCTTGATCTCGAGCGTCAGCTCCTCGTCCAGCGGGAACGCCGAGCCGAGCTTGATCTTCACCTCCTCGGCCGTCCTCTCCCCGATCAGGAGGTTGTACTTGCGCTTGATGTACTGGATGATCGCCTCGTCCATCTCGTTTCCGGCGACCCGCACCGAGCGCGAGTACACGATCCCGGCCATGGAGATCACGGCGACGTCGGTGGTGCCGCCGCCGATGTCCACGACCATGTTCCCCGTGGGCTCGGTGATGGGTAGGCCCGCTCCGATCGCCGCCATCATCGCCTGCTCGACCAGGAAGACCTCCGTGGCCTTGGCCTTCAGCGCCGAGTCGCGCACCGCGCGCTTCTCCACCTGCGTGATCTCGCTGGGAACGCCGATCACGATCCGCGGCCGGACCCCGATCGAGCGGTTGTGCGCCTTCTTGATGAAGTAGTCGAGCATCTTCTCGGTGTGCTCGAAATCGGCGATCACGCCGTCCTTCATCGGCCGGATCGCCACGATGTTGCCGGGGGTGCGGCCGAGCATCTCCTTGGCTTCCTTGCCCACCGCCTCGACCTTGCCCGTCTTCTGGTTGACGGCCACGATCGAGGGCTCGCTCACCACGATCCCGCGCCCGTTGCAGTACACGAGGGAGTTGGCGGTTCCCAGGTCCACGGCCAGGTCGTTCGAGAACATCGAGAGCAGGGACTTGGGGGTCCACGTCATGTTCGTTTCTCGCCACACCGCACTGCCCGGGAGGCCGACCACGCGGCGACCCATGGGAAAGGACTCCAGCTTCGTATCTTAACCACCCGGCGGCCGCGCGGCAACCGAGGCGCGCGGATCCGGCTCGACTTCACGCCCTCAGTACGTCTCCAGGTAGGCCTTGCGCGTCGTCTGCCTGGCGTTTCCGGCCGCGTCCTGGGCGACGAACCCCAGCAGGTTCTCCCCCTCCTTCCGCAGCCGAACCACCGCGTAGAACGTCCCGTCCTCGTACACGTCGATCTTCTCGTTGTCCACCCAAAGCAGCGCCCCGGGCTCGGTCTTGCCGTTGATGATCACCACCGGGCCGGTCTGGACGAACTCGGTGATCTCGAGCGGGGGCGGCGTCTTGTCCTCGCGGTCCCGGATCCTCTGGGAGGTCACACGGAAGCGACGGACGGCGCTCCAGGGCCCGCACAGCCCCCGGGCGTTGATACTCGCCACCTTCCAGTAGTAGTCCGCCGCGGCGATCCCGTCGATCACCACCGAGGTGTCTTTGCGCTCGGCGTCGTCGTAGAGCGGGTTCGTGAACAGCGGCCTGTCGGAAATGACCAGACGGTATCGGGACGCCACCGCGACCTTCTCCCAGGACAGCGTCGTGGTCTCCTTCGCGGGCTCGTCGTAGACGAACACCCGCTGATCGGAGGGCGCGATCAGGCGCGGCGCGGGGGGGAGGGATTCCTTCGCGGAGAGCTCCCCGTCGGCGCTGGAGCGAATGCGCTCGCCGCCGCTGAGGCTCTCCCGGCTGGACGCGGAGGCGACCTCGACCCGCCCCTGGAACACGTCGAAGGAGGCGGTCTTCTTCTCCGAGTCGTAGGCCACGCGGACCTCGCCGGGCTCGCTGACCCGGGCCGACACCTTCTCGGTCGTCACCTCGTGGAACGAGCCGTCCACGTTCTGCTTCTGGCTCGAGGCCAGCACCTCGCCCCAGTTCAGCTTCTCCCGGACCTTGCGCACCTTCGTGGCCGGGTCTTCGTAAAGGTCGCGGATCTCGAGCAGTGAGCCGGGCTGGATCGTGGTCACGGTCCCGTCGAAGTAGATGATCTGGGCCGAGGCGGAGGCGGCGGTCTTCACCTGGTCGCCGACGTGCAGCAGCGTTTTCAGGCTGGCCGACTCCCACGAGAACTCCCCTGCCCGCTTGACCCGGGTATCCCCCTCCAGGCGGTAGAAACGGACCTGTCGCCCTGCCTCCTCGCCCGTGGACAGATCGATCGCCTTCTGGGAGAGGTTCTCCGAGTGCATCGCGGCGCGGCGCGCCTCGTCGTAGCGGTGGTCGTCGAAGTGGGAGCGGGCCTCCCCCAGGGCCGACTCGGCGTTGGCGGTGAGATCCTCGACCGGCCCCTCCGAGCGCAGCGCCGAGGCCTCCTGCAGCCGGTCCGAGGCACGCGAGATCGCCTCCGCGGCCTCCGCCCGGGGTCCGGAGCCCCGCATGTGGAGCCAGTACCAGCCTCCGCCCACGGCCGTGGCCATGAAGCACGCCAGGATGATCCCGGCGCTGCGGTAGCTCACCGTGAACCAGTCCAGGATGACCCGCGACTTGACTGCCTGCCTCGACATGCGGCGCGATCGTCCTCCCCTCGCCCGCCGGACGCGATGCCGCCCGGCGGCCCGCATCCGGGTACGCGGCGCCGAATGTAGTCCCGGGGCGGGCGCGGGGCCAGCCGGAGGGGACATTCCGCTTTTTCGCCGGCAGGCTGGGTCGCTCGCCGCGAGCGCGGGCAGCGAAGAAGCGCAATGCCCCGTCCTTGTCGGGCCCCGGGGCGTGCGATACACTCCGTCGCCGTCCAAACGCTGGGAGAGCGCTCATGCTCAACGTGTTTCGGGAGAATCTCAAGCACCTGAAGTGGCTGCTCTGGATCGTGGCCGCCTCGATGACCCTGTACCTGGGGGCCTACTTCTTCCGAAGCAGGGACGGCGATGGAGCGGGCTCCAGCTGGGCCGCGCGGGTCGACGGCGAGCCGATCTCGACCACGAAGTACTTCGAATCCGCGCGCCGCATGGACGATTACTACCGCCAGCTCATGGGGGAGCAGTACGAGCGCGTGCGGTCCCAACTCAACCTGGGCCAGCAGGTCATCCAGTCGCTCGTCGACGAGCGGATCCAGATCCACGAGGCTCGCGCGCTGGGGCTTGAGGCCTCGAGCGAGGAGGTCGCCCGGTACATCCAGAACGACCCCAGGCTCAAGGACCCGGGCACGGGCCAGTTCATCGGCAAGGAGCGCTACGCCGAGTTCATCCGCAGGACCTGGCCGGGAGGCGTGAGCGCCTACGAGCAGGCGATCGGAGACATGCTCACGGCCCAGAAGTGGGCGGCCGTGGCCGGCGAGTCGGCGTGGATCACCGATGCCGAGCTCGAGGAAGCCTTCCGTTCCCGCTCCGAGAAGACCAAGATCGACTACGCCATGCTCCCCGCGGCGGGACGGCAGATCGACACCGATGTGAGTCCCGCCCAAGTGGACGCCTGGTACGCCGCGCACCGCGACAGCTACTTTCGCGCGGAGGCGAGGAAGATCCGCTTCGTGGTCGTCGACCGTCAGGCGCTGGTCTCGAAGGTCCAGGTGACCGAGGACGAGATCCAGGCGTACTACGGCGCGAACCAGGCGCAGTTCACGGGCTCCGCGGGACCGCTCCCCCTGGACCAGGTGCGGGACGGGATCAAGCGCCAGATCGAGCAGCAGCGCGCGCAGGAGCTGGCGGCTTCGGAGGCGCGCAGGATCCGCGCGGAGATCGCCTCCGCCCAGGATCTGCCCAAGGTCGCGGAGCGCGAGAGCCTGCCGATCCTGGAGCGGATCGTACCCCGGGACGACCGGCTCGCCGACCTCGGCGCTTCGCCGCAGTTCAGGGACCTCGTCTTCTCCCTCTCCCCCGGTGCGGTTAGCGATCCCGTGGGGATCGCGCGCGGCATCGCGATCCTGACCACCGACGGCACGACCCTGCCCGCCGGGGTCGTCCCGCTCGAGGAGGTCCGGGACCGCGTGCGCAGCGACGTCCTGAACCAGCGCACCCGTGACGCGGCTCGCGCCGCGGCCGTTGCGGCCCTGGCCAAGGGCAAGGGCCTCGCCGAGGCCGCCAAGGCGCTGGGGGTGGAGGTTCGTAAGGAGATCGAGATCCTGCCCGGCCAGCCGGTCCCCGGCGGCGGCGGCGCGAGCCCCGAGTTGGATGCGGCGCTGTTCGGAAGCCAGGTCGCGCGCGGCGCCACGGGCGTGGCGGCCGTGCCGGCCGGGGCGCTCCTCTACGAGGTGACCGAGGTGCAGCGCTTCGACCCCGCGGCGTTCGCCGCCCAGAAGGACACGCTGCGCGAGGAGCTCCTGGCGCAGAAGAGATCGGCGCTGGTCCAGGGGATCCTGGCCAGGCTGCGGGAGAAGCACCAAATCGAAATCAACACGCA
>Ga0316622_100000016_pt1 | contig 63737 bp, 51 predicted proteins | sample OWC_Aug_OW2_C1_D_FD_207646 | JGI IMG/M metagenome (GOLD analysis project Ga0316622, IMG submission 207646) | Wetland soil microbial communities from Old Woman Creek delta, Ohio, United States - OWC_Aug_OW2_C1_D5_C | ecosystem: Environmental > Terrestrial > Soil > Wetlands | place: USA: Ohio... | reverse complement strand
CCTCGAGCTTGAACGCGGCCCGCGACCGCCAGCCTTCCTCGTGCGCACGCCTCACATACGGGTCGGCGGCGTGCTCGGCGAGCCAGCGGGCGGAGCTTTTGGAGCGCTTGGGCATGAGGAAGAAAGGGGGTAGTGACTAGGGGATAGGGCGTAGTGAAGACCGTACTTCAAGCATAATCGGTACCAACACAACGTCGCTGCGGTCGGATGACCGCCTCTTCACTACCCCCTATTCACTAGTCACTACCCCCTCTCCCATGCCTCTTTCCGAGCCCCAACGCAAATACCTCCGCCGCCTCGGACACGACCGCAATCCCATCGTGCTGGTGGGCCAGCACGGCATCGGGCCCAACCTGGTTGCGGAACTCGACCGGGCCCTCAACGACCACGAACTGGTCAAGGTCCGGGCGCGCGTCGGCGACCGCGACGCAAGGGACGGAATCCTCGACGAACTCGCGCAAGCCACGCGATCGGAGCTGGTGCAGCGCATCGGGCACGTCGCGTTGTACTACCGCCGCAATCCGGACAAGCGCGGCATCCTGTTGCCGGCCTGAACGCTCAGACGTAGCGGACTGCCACGATTTCGAATGCGCGGGCGCCGCCCGGCACCGCGACGTCCACCACGTCGCCTTCGCTCTTGCCGACCAGCGCGCGCGCGATGGGCGAGGTAATGGAAATGAGCCCCAGCCGAACGTCGGCCTCGGGTTCGCCCACGATCTGGAACACGACCTCGGCGCCGCCGTCCTGATCCTCGAGGTGCACCGTCGCCCCGAACACGACCTTGCTGGTGGCCGACAGGTGGCTGACGTCGATGATCTCGCAGTGGGAGAGGTCGTGCTCGATCTGCTTGATTCGACCCTCGATGAAGCCCTGCTGCTCACGCGCGGCGTGATACTCGGCATTCTCGCTCAGGTCACCGTGCGCACGCGCCTCGGCGATGGCCTGGATGACGCGCGGCCGGTCTTCCGTCTTGAGGCGTCGAAGCTCAATCCTGAGCCTCTCAGCACCCTTAAGGGTCAATGGCTTACGCCTCATACATGAACCTCTGCGTGAAGATCCTGCAGCCGGTTCACCTCGACCTCCTGCAGGTGGTCGATAGCCTGACAGGTTGCCAGCGCGCCGGACAGCGTCGTGTAGTAGGTGATCTTCCGCAACACCGCCTCGCGGCGGATCGAACGTGACTCGCGGATCGCCTGTTTGCCCTCCGTCGTGTTGACGATGAGGCTGATTTCGTCGTTCTTGATCATGTCGACGATGTGGGGCCGGCCCTCGCGGACCTTGTTGGCGCGGCGGCATTGGACCCCGGCCTGCTCCAGGATGTCCGCAGTACCGTGCGTCGCCAGGATCTCGAAGCCGCGCTCGATCAGCAGGCCGGCGAGTTCCACGGCGCCGGGCTTGTCGCGGTCGCGAACGCTGATGAGGCACACGCCGCGGGTCGGGATGACCACGCCCGATGCCGTCTGGGCCTTGGCATACGCCTCGCCGAAGCTGCGGCCGGTGCCCATCACCTCGCCGGTCGACTTCATTTCCGGGCCGAGGATCGGGTCGGCCTCCGGGAACTTGCCGAACGGGAACACCGCTTCCTTGACCGAGAAGTACTCCGGCACGCGCTCGCGTGTCAGGCCGAGTTCTGCGAGCGTACGACCGGTCATGACGCGCGCACCCGCCTTCGCCAGCGCTACACCGGTCGCCTTGGACACGAACGGCGCCGTGCGCGAGGCGCGCGGGTTCACTTCGAGCACGTAGACCACGCCGGCCTGGATGGCGAACTGCACGTTCATCAACCCGATGACGTTGAGCGCGAGCGCCATGCGGCGCGTCTGGCTTCTGATCTCCGCCTGCAACTCTGTACTCAGGCTGTTCGGCGGCAGCGAGCAACCGGAATCGCCCGAGTGCACGCCCGCCTGTTCGACGTGCTCCATGATGCCGCCGATGTAGACGTCCTTGCCGTCGCAGATGGCGTCGACGTCCACCTCGATGGCGAGGTCGAGGAACCGGTCGAGCAGCACCGGACTGTCGTTGGAGACCTGCACCGCGTGCGTCATGTACGAGCGCAGGTCGTCCTCGGTGAAGACGACCTCCATCGCGCGGCCGCCGAGCACGTAGGACGGCCGCACCACGAGCGGGAAACCCACCTCGGCGGCGAGCCGCACCGCGTCGTCTTCGGTGCGCGCGGTGCGGTTGGGCGGCTGCTTCAGGTTCAGCCGGTCGACCAGCTTCTGGAAGCGCTCGCGGTCCTCGGCCACGTCGATGGAATCGGGGCTCGTGCCGATGATCGGAACGCCCGCCGCGCCCAGCGCCCTGGCGAGCTTGAGGGGGGTCTGGCCGCCGTACTGCACGATCACGCCGAACGGGCGCTCGACGTGCAGGATCTCCATCACGTCCTCGAACGTGAGCGGCTCGAAGTACAGGCGATCCGAGGTGTCGTAGTCCGTCGAGACCGTCTCCGGGTTGCAATTGATCATGATGGTCTCGAACCCGTCCTCGCGCAGTGCGAGCGCGGCATGCACGCAGCAATAGTCGAACTCGATGCCCTGCCCGATGCGGTTCGGCCCGCCACCGAGGATCACGATCTTGCGGCGGTCGGTGGGTGCCGCCTCGCACTCGTCCTCGTAGGTCGAGTAAAGGTAGGCCGTCGAGGTCGCGAATTCCGCGGCGCAGGTGTCCACCCGCTTGAACACCGGGCGGATCCCGAACCCGTGGCGGCGCTCGCGGACGTCGTGCTCGGCAACCCCGGCCAGCTTCGCGATGCGACTGTCGGCGAAGCCCTTGCGCTTCAGCGCGCGCATGCGCGGCGCGTCGAGCGCGGCGAGCCCGCCCTGTGCAATGCGCCGCTCCTCGCGCACCAAATCCTCGATCTGCACGAGGAACCAGGGATCGATGCGCGAGGCGCGGTGCACGTCCTCGAGCGACAGGCCGGCGCGGAAGGCATCGGCGACGTAGCGCAGGCGGTCCGGACCCGGCATGCGCAACTCCTCGAGGAGCGCATTCGTCTCTTCGTCGCCGAGCGGCAGCGACACGACCGGCGTCAGTCCATCGATGCCGGTCTCGAGGCCGCGCAGCGCCTTCTGCAGCGACTCCTGGAAGGTGCGGCCCATCGCCATCACCTCGCCCACGGACTTCATCTGCGTCGTGAGGCGGTCGTTCGCCCCCGGGAATTTCTCGAAGGTGAAACGCGGGATCTTCGTGACCACGTAGTCGATGGTCGGCTCGAAGGAGGCCGGTGTCGCACCCCCCGTGATTTCGTTGCGCAGTTCGTCCAGCGTGTAGCCGACCGCGAGCTTGGCGGCCACCTTCGCGATCGGGAATCCGGTGGCCTTCGACGCGAGCGCGGAGGAGCGCGAGACGCGCGGATTCATCTCGATCACGAGCAGGCGCCCGTCCGTCGGACTCACCGCGAACTGCACGTTCGACCCGCCGCACTCGACGCCGATCTTGCGCAGCACCGCGATCGACGCGTCGCGCATCAGCTGGTATTCCTTGTCAGTCAGCGTCTGCGCGGGTGCAACCGTGATCGAGTCGCCGGTGTGCACGCCCATGGGATCGAGGTTCTCGATGGAGCACACGATGATGCAGTTGTCGTTCCTGTCCCGAACGACCTCCATCTCGAATTCCTTCCAGCCGATGACCGCTTCCTCGAGCAGCACCTCGCTGGTCGGCGATGCGTCGAGGCCGCGCGCGACGATCTGCTCGAACTCCTCGCGGTTGTAGGCGATGCCGCCGCCGCTCCCGCCCAGCGTGAACGAGGGGCGGATGACCGTCGGGAAGCCGATCTCCGCCTGGATGGCGAGCGCCTCCTCCATGCTGTGGGCAATTCGCGAGCGCGGGCATTCGAGGCCGATCTCGCGCATGGCGTTGCGGAAGAGTTCGCGGTCCTCGGCCATGTCGATGGCCTCGCGGGACGCGGCAATCAGTTCGACGCCGAACTTCTCGAGCACGCCTTCGCGCACCAGGTCTAGGGCGCAGTTGAGCGCGGTCTGCCCGCCCATCGTCGGCAGCAGCGCGTCCGGACGCTCCTTCTCGATGATGCGCGCCACGGTCCGCCAGTTGACCGGCTCGATGTAGACGGCATCGGCCGTTTCCGGGTCGGTCATGATGGTGGCCGGGTTGGAGTTGACCAGCACGACCCGGTAGCCCTCCTCGCGCAGCGCCTTGCAGGCCTGGGCCCCGGAGTAGTCGAATTCGCAGGCCTGGCCGATGACGATCGGCCCGGCCCCGATGATCAGGATGCTCTTGATGTCGGTGCGCTTCGGCATTTGGCTCGGCTTCTCCGGATCACACCAGCTTGCGCACGGGCATGTTGCCCTTGCGCAGCATCGATTCGACGAACTGCGAGAACAGCGGGGCGAGGTCGCGCGGGCCGGGACTGGCCTCGGGATGCCCCTGGAAGCTGAATGCCGGCCGGTCGACACAGGTGATGCCCTGCAGCGAGCCGTCGAACAGCGAGCGATGTGTCGGCCTCACGTTCGCCGGCAGCGTGGTTTCGTCGACGGCAAACCCGTGGTTCTGGCTCGAGATGAATACCCGCCCCGTCTCGAGTTCGATCACCGGGTGATTCGCGCCGTGATGGCCGAACTTCATCTTGACCGTGCGGCCCCCGGTCGCGAGCCCGAGCAACTGGTGGCCGAGGCAGATGCCGAACAGTGGCACGCCCGCGTCGAGTAACCCGCGGATCGCCTCGATGGCGTACGTGCAAGGCTCGGGATCGCCCGGTCCGTTCGACAGGAAGACTCCGTCCGGCATCAGCGCCAGCACGTCCTCCGCCGAGGTCTGCGCGGGCACGACGGTCATGCGGCACCCGTGGTCGGCGAGCAGGCGCAGGATGTTCCGCTTGATCCCGAAATCGTAGGCCACGACGTGGATACGCTGGCCCGGCCGCCGTCGCGGGCCCTGCTCGAGCGCCCAGTGGGTGCCCTCGTTCCACTGGAAGGTGCGCTTCGTCGTGACGACCTTGGCAAGGTCCATGCCCTTGAGCCCGGGAAAGCGTCGCGCAGCTTCCACGGCCAGGTCCGGCCGAAGGGCGGCGTCGCCACTCGCGATGCAGCCCGACTGGGCGCCCTTCTCGCGCAGGATCCGGGTGAGCTTGCGCGTGTCGATCCCGGCGATCGCAACGGTGTCGCCGCGAATCAGGAATTCGGGCAGCGACTCGGTGGCGCGCCAGCTCGAGTGCAGCAGCGGCAGGTCGCGGATGACGAGGCCGGCCGCGTGGATCGAGTTCGACTCGAGGTCCTCGGGGTTGGTACCGGTGTTGCCGATGTGCGGGTAGGTCAGGGTGACGATCTGCCGGGCATAGGAGGGATCGGTCAGGATCTCCTGGTAGCCGGTCATGGCCGTGTTGAACACGACCTCGCCGGTCGCCGTGCCGGCGGCGCCGATGGAAACGCCGCGAAACACGGTGCCGTCCTCCAGAGCCAGAACAGCGGGTGTCGTCACGGCCTTGCCCTCCGGTGAAATCGGCCCGCATCCAGCATGCAGGCGCATTTCGCGCGTGCGCCAACCGTCGGAGATGAGCGTCTGCTCACCCCGTACATGGTTTGCTCCACGGGCTAAGGTGCGAAGTTTACGCGAGCGCCCCGGATCGCGCTACGCGGTTTGCTTCGCGTGTCCCCGTGGCCTACCGGAGTGGGGTGGCTTGGTTCGCGGGGACGGCATGAACCCTTCCATGGGGCCTCCGGGCTCGGCGTCCATGCCTCGCACGGCCCCACGAACCAAGCCACCCCACTCCGGAAGGCCACGCGGATGCTGCGCAGCCGCGCTGGCGCGATTGGCGCCGCGCGCGGCGCTGGCGGCGTCAGCCTCCTCGCGAACGCGTTGACGGGGTTCCGGGCATGTTCGGCCGGTCGTGCGCGCCATGGACGGCGCGCTCGAAGCCTCCAGGAGGATTCACGGCGTCCGGCCGTGCATGCCCGGAAGCCCGGCGGCGCGTGCGTGACAAGCAGCGGCAGCCGAAGGCCGAGCCGCGCGAAGCGGCAACCCGTCAGAGCCCGAGCACATCCAGCATGGAATAGAGGCCGGGTGGCCGCCCGACGACCCAGCGAGCGGCGGCGAGCGCCCCACGGGCGAACCCGGACCGGTCCTGCGCATGGTGAGCCAGCTCGATCTGCTCGCCCGGCCCGGCAAAGATCACCCGGTGGTCACCCACGATGTCCCCACCGCGCAGGACACTGAACCCGATGGCCCCCGCGGCGCGCGGCCCCGTCGTGCCCTGGCGCGTGTAGACCGCGTCCTTTTCGAGGGTGGTGCCGCGCCCCTGCGCCACGGCGCGGCCGAGGCCCAGGGCCGTCCCGCTCGGCGCGTCGACCTTGTTGCGGTGGTGCGCCTCGAAGATTTCAGCGTCGTAGCTTTCGTCCAGCGCGCGCGCGGCAAGCTCCGCGAGCTTGAAGAGAAGGTTCACGCCGACACTCATGTTCGGCGTCATCACGACGGGGAGGGTCTTCGCGATCTTCTCGATCTCGGCGCGCGCCATCTCGTCGTGGCCAGTCGTGCCGATCACGAGCGGCACCCCGCGCTCCCTGCAAAGCCGGGCATTGGCCAGCGACGCGGCGGGCAGCGTGAAATCGATCGCCACCTGCGCACCGTCCAGCGCTCGCGCCGGATCACCGGTGATGGCCACCGCCAGCGGCACGGTGCCGGCCACCACGCCCGCATCCTGGCCGATCGCTGCATCGTCGGGCGCCGACAGCGCCCCGCTCAGGCGCAGATCCGTGCTCGCCACCAGCAGGGGAACGATGTTCCGGCCCATGCGTCCGGAAGCGCCCAGCATGGCCACGTTCAACATGTGCGCTCACTCTCCGAGGGTGGTGAAGAACCGCTTGACGCCGTCGAGCCACGACTCCTCGCGCGGATGATGCCGCTTGGCGTCCTTCTTCAGCGACTCCTCGAACTTCTTCAGCAGGTCCTTCTGCTCGCGCGTGAGATGCACGGGTGTCTCGACCACGATGCGGCAGAAGAGATCGCCCGTTGGGCCGCCGCGCACCGGCTTGATGCCCTTCTCGCGCAGGCGGAACACGCGGCCGGACTGGGTCTCGGCCGGGACCTTGATCGTCGTGTTGCCGTCGAGCGTCGGCACGTCGATGCTGCCTCCGAGCGCGGCGGTCGCGAAACCGACCGGCACTTCGCAGGAGAGGTGGCTGCCGTCGCGCTCGAAGATGGCGTGATCGCGGACGCGCACCTCGACGTAGAGGTCGCCGGTGGGGCCGCCGCTGCGGCCAGCCTCGCCCTCGCCCGCGAGCCGGATGCGGTCGCCGGTGTCGACGCCCGGCGGGATCTTGACCGAGAGCGTCTTCTGCTTGCGGACGCGACCTTGACCACGGCAGGTCCCGCAGGGATCGCTAATAACCTGGCCGCGACCATTGCAGCGCGGGCAAGTCTGCTGCACGGTGAAGAAACCCTGCTGCATGCGCACCTGGCCGGCACCGCGGCAGGTCTCGCAGGTGACGGGCTTCGAACCCTTCGCCGAGCCGCTGCCGCTGCAATCGCCGCATTCGGCGAGGGTGGCGAAGTCCACGTTGACCGTGTCGCCGAAGACGGCCTGCTCGAGGTCGAGTTCGAGTTCGTAGCGCAGGTCCGCGCCGCGGAACACCTGCGAGCGGCCACGCCGGCCCACGCCGAAGATGTCGCCGAACACGTCCCCGAAAATGTCGCCGAAGGCATCGCGGGGGTCGAAGCCCTGTCCGCCGCCGCCGGCACCGCGCATGCCGTCCACCCCGGCATGGCCGAACTGGTCATAGGCGGCCCGCTTCTGCGCGTCGCAGAGAATCTCGTAGGCCTCCTTGGCCTCCTTGAACTTGTCCTCGGCCGTGTGGTCCCCCGGGTTGCGGTCCGGATGGAATTTCATGGCGAGCCGACGGTACGCCTTCTTGATGTCCGCCTCGCTCGCCGTGCGGGGCACGTCGAGGACCTGGTAATAATCGCGCTTCGCCATGCAGGGTCCGGACCGGTCTCGAATGAAGAAACGCCGCGGGGGATGAGCCCGCGGCGGTGGGAGTCACTTCGACAAGGATAGCGCCTCGCGGGCGATTACGACGCCTTGCCACCCTTGTCCTTCACTTCCTCGAACTCGGCGTCGAGCACCTCGTCCTTGCCGCCTGGCGAGCCGCCACCCGGAGCGCCGCCGCCTTGCTGGCCCTCGCCCGCCTTCGCATAGGCCTGCTGGGCGATCGTCGCCGAGGCCTCGGCCAAGGCTCTCGCCTTGGTCTCGATCACGTCCTTGTCGTCGCTCTTGATCACGCCCTTCAGGTCCGAGAGCGCCGATTCGACCTTGGCGCGGTCCGCCGCCGAGACCTTGTCGCCCAGGTCCTTCAAAGCCTTGTCTGTGGCGTGCAGCAACGCATCCGCGCGATTGCGCGTCTCGGCCAGTTCGCGGAACCTCTTGTCTTCCTCGGCGTGCGCCTCGGCGTCGCGCACCATGCGCTTGATCTCTTCCTCGTTGAGGCCGCTCGAGGCCTTGATCACGATGCGCTGTTCCTTGTTGGTCGCCTTGTCCTTCGCCGACACGTTCAGGATGCCGTTCGCGTCGATGTCGAAGGTGACCTCGACCTGGGGCATGCCACGCGGCGCCGGCGGGATGTCCGAAAGGTCAAAGCGGCCGAGCGACTTGTTGTCGGTCGCGCGGTCGCGCTCGCCCTGCAGGACGTGGATGGTCACCGCGGTCTGGTTGTCGTCCGCCGTCGAGAACACCTGCGTCGCCTTGGTCGGGATGGTCGTGTTCTTCTCGATCAGCTTCGTCATCACGCCGCCCAGCGTCTCGATGCCGAGCGACAGCGGGGTGACGTCGAGGAGCAGCACGTCCTTGACCTCGCCGGTGAGCACGCCGGCCTGCACAGCGGCACCGACCGCCACGGCCTCGTCCGGATTGACGTCCTTGCGGGGTTCCTTGCCGAAGAAGTCCTTGACGTACTTCTGCACCAGGGGCATGCGCGTCTGGCCGCCGACCAGGATCACCTCGGCCACGTCATTGATTGAGAGGCCCGCATCCTTGAGCGCGATGCGGCAGGGCTCGATCGTCTTCTGCACTAGATCCTCGACCAGCGACTCCAGCTTGGCACGCGTGAGCTTCATCGCCAGGTGCTTCGGACCCGAGGCATCGGCGGTGATGTAAGGCAGGTTCAACTCGGTCTGCTGGCTCGACGAGAGCTCGATCTTGGCCTTCTCCGCCGCTTCCTTCAGGCGCTGCACGGCGAGCGGATCGCGCCGCACGTCCACGCCGCTCTCCTTCAGGAACTCGGCCGCCAGGTAGTCGATGACGCGCTTGTCGAAGTCCTCGCCGCCGAGGAACGTGTCGCCGTTGGTGGCGAGCACCTCGAACTGGCGCTCGCCGTCCACGTCGGCGAACTCGATGATGGAGATGTCGAACGTACCGCCGCCGAGGTCGTAGACCGCGACCTTCCGGTCGCCGCCCGACTTGTCGAGGCCATAGGCCAGCGCAGCCGCAGTGGGCTCGTTGATGATGCGCTTAACGTTGAGGCCCGCGATACGGCCGGCGTCCTTGGTCGCCTGGCGCTGCGAATCATTGAAGTACGCCGGCACCGTGATCACTGCCTCGGTGACCGTCTCACCGAGGTAGTCCTCGGCGGTCTTCTTCATCTTCATGAGCACGCGCGCGGAAATCTCCGGCGGCGCCATCTTCTTGCCGTGCACTTCGACCCACGCGTCGCCGTTCTCGGCCTTCACGATGTGGTACCCGACCATGCCGACGTCCTTCTGGACGACAGGGTCCTCGTAGCGGCGGCCGATCAGTCGCTTGATCGCGTACAGGGTGTTCTGCGGGTTGGTGACGGCCTGCCGCTTGGCGGACTGGCCGACCAGTACCTCGTCATCCTTGGTGAAGGCGACGATGGACGGCGTGGTGCGATCGCCCTCGCTGTTCTCGATGACCCGGGGCTTACCGCCCTCCATGATGGCGACGCACGAGTTCGTGGTGCCCAGGTCGATGCCGATGACTCTTGCCATGGATGTGACTCCGTCAGTTCAGGAATTCGTTGGCCGTCTAGTTGGGGGCCCCGGGGGCCCGATTCAAGTCAGGACGCGGCCGTGCCGGCCGGTTCGGGTGCCCGGGCGACCACGACCCGGGCCGGACGCAGCAGCCGGCCATTCAGGACGTAGCCCCTCTGGACCACCGCCAGCACGGACCCGGCGGGCTGGTCCGCTGTCGCCTGGGTGGCGATCGCCTCGTGCAGTTCGGGATTGAACGGCTGGCCCTGCGGATCCACGACGGCGAGGCCCGACCTCTCGAATGCCTTGTTGAGGAGGCGCAGGGTCGCCTCCATGCCTTCGAGCAGCCGGGCTGGCTCCGCGCCCGCACCGGCGGCCAGACCCAGCTCCAGGCTGTCCCGGACCTCCAGCAGTTCACCGGCGAACCGGTCGATGGCATAGCGGCTGGCCGACTCGACCTCGCGCTGCGCCCGCTTGCGCACGTTCTCCGTGTCGGCGACCGCGCGCAGGTAGCTGTTCCAGTTCTCGTCGGCCCGGGCCTGCGCCTCGGCCAGTTCCTGGGTCAGTCGTTCGATCTCGGACGGGGTTTCGGCCGACGCCTGGGCCGGCGCTTCCTGGTCGGGTTGGGTCGTCATGTCACCTTGCCTGAAGTCGAAACCGCTCCGCCGCCCCGGGGCCGCCGGCGCGGGGAGCGGCAGTCTGGGGCCGATATAGGGCCTACCGTCGCGAATTCAAGGCGGAGCCCAGCAGGCGGGCGGTGACGTCCACGATCGGGATGACCCGCTCGTACGCCATCCGGGTGGGCCCGATGACGCCGAGCACGCCGACCGTCTCGTTGTCGAGCATGTAAGGCGCCGTGACGAGGCTGCAGTCGTCGAGGATCTGGTAGCCGGACTCCTGGCCGATGAAGATCTGCACGCCCTCGGCGCGCAGGCTCAGGTCGAGCAGGTGCAGGATGTCGCGCCTGGCCGTGAACGCCTCGAACAGCCGTCGCAGCTTGTCGACGTTCGAGAGTTCCGCGAACTCCATGAGATTCGTCTCACCGGCGATCACGTACTCGGGCGCCTCGGGCGCGCCGGCGTCGACCATCTCCTGGGCCACGTGGATCACGTCCACCATTAGCTGGTTGAGGCGCTCACCGGTCTGCTTCAGTTCGGCCACGAGGTCCTGGCGGACCTGCCGCAACTCCTTGCCGCCGAACTGCTGGTTGAGGAAGTTGGCCGCGTGCCGAAGTTCCTCGGCCGAGTGGTAGCGATCGAGCTGCACGATGCGATTCTGCACGTCGCGCCCGTTCACGACCATCACCGCCAGCACCCGGTTGTCGGACAGTGGCAGGAACTCGATCTGGCTCAGCGACTGGTGCGGCTGTCGGGGAATCGTCACGACTCCGGCGAGGTGCGTGATCGAGGACAGCACCTGGGAGGCCACCGCCACGATCGCCTTCGGGTCCCGGTCGTGCTCTTCCCCGAGGCGCCGCCGCAATTCGTCGATGACGTCGTCGACGGCGCCCGTCGACCGCTGCCGCAGCAGCGTGTCGACGAAGAAGCGATAACCCTTGTCCGTGGGCACGCGACCGGCCGAGGTGTGGGGCGAGGTGACGAATCCGTATTCCTCGAGGTCGGCCATGACGTTGCGCACCGTCGCCGCGCTGAGATTGAGTCCGGAATCGCGCGACAGCGTGCGCGAGCCGACGGGCTGGCCCTCGCGGATATAGCTCTCGATGAGCACTCGCAGCAGGTGCTGGGCGCGTTCGTTGAGCAGGTCTTCGACGGTTTCCTGGGACATCGGGGTCAACCTAGCAACGCCATTTCGTCCAAGTCAAGCACGGCGAATCTTTGCCAACGCGGCACGAACGCGCTGGCCCGTCACGCGCCGTGCGTGCTACAACGCCGGGACCCATGGACGCAGCGCCCCTCGCCTACCCGACGGTTGCCCTGTCCGGCCGCGCGGACGACCCGCGCGTCGGCGGGGCGATGCTCGTCCTCGCCGAACACCTGCTGAAACGGGGACGCAGGGTGATCGCAGCGGCGGGCCAGGATATCGAGTTCGGTTCGTCCGACCTGCAGCTGGTCCCGGAGCACGAGCTGGCGTCAGGCTCCGACCTGCTGGTCGCCGTCGGCGGCGACGGCACGATGCTGCACTCGGCGCGACTGGCTGCCACGGCTGGCATCCCGGTACTCGGCATCAATCGCGGACGCCTCGGGTTCCTGGCCGACGTGGGCCCCGGACGGATGCTCGAGAGCGTCGACGATGCGCTCGACGGCCGCTGCGTTCCCGAGACCCGCATGCTGCTCGAGGCCGCCGTGCATCGCGACGGCCAGGCCGCGGCCATCGCGCTCGCGCTGAACGACGTCGCGGTGGCCAAGCACGACACCGGCCGCATGCTGGACCTGCGCACCTGGGTGGACGGCGCCTACGTGAACACGCACGGCGGCGACGGCTTCATCGTCTCCACGTCCACGGGATCCACGGCCTATGCACTCTCCTGCGGCGGACCCATCGTGCACCCGGCGCTCGCGGCCATCGTGCTCGTGCCCATTTGCCCGCACACGCTGTCGGACCGGCCGATCGTCGTCGGCGCCGACAGCGTCGTCGAACTCGAACTCGCGGGCCGGCCCGAGACGCGGGCGCAGGTGGTCTGCGACGGCATCGTGCTCTGCGAACTGGAGCCCGGCACGCGTCTGCGCATCGCTCGCGCCACCGTGAATGCAACTCTGCTGCATCCGCCCGGGCACGACTACTTCCGCATCCTGCGCTCGAAACTGCACTGGGGCCGGGGCGGCCGCAACGGCCAGCCGCCCGCGGATTGACCGCGCCGATGCTGACCCACCTGCAGATTCGCGATTTTGCGATCGTCGAGTCCGTCGAACTCGACTTGTCCCCCGGATTTACCGCGCTCACCGGCGAGACCGGCGCCGGCAAGTCCATCCTCGTCGATGCGTTGCTGCTCGCGGTCGGCGGGCGGGCGGACAGCGGCGCCGTGCGCCACGGCGCCGAGCGTGCCGAGGTCACCGCGAGTTTCGACCTCGCGCGTAACGCCGGCGCCGTCGCGTGGCTCGACGAACAATCGATCGAGCACGAGGGTGAAGCGGTCCTGCGCCGCGTCGTGTCAGCCGACGGGCGCAGCCGTGCCTACATCAACGGACGCACGATGCCCGTGCAGTCGCTGCGCGGGCTCGGCGAGCACCTCGTCGACGTCCACGGCCAGCTCGAGTTTCAGTCGCTCGCGCGCCGCGGCTATCAGCGCGAACTCCTCGATGACAGCGGTGGACTGGCCGCGCAGGTCGCGGCCGTGCGCTCCGCCTGTCGCGCGTGGCGTGCACTCGATGCCGAGCGTCAGGCCTTCGAGCAACGGGCGCGCGACCGCGACAGCCGTCTCGACCTGCTCGCTCATTACGTCGCAGAGCTCGAGGCGCTCGACCCCCGGCCGGGCGAGGCGCTGGAACTCGCGGAGGAGCGCCGCCGTATCGCGAGCCTCGGGCGGCTCGCCGAAGGCACGGCACAGGTCGAGGGCCTGCTCGCCGGCGACGACGGTGGCGCAACCGCCGCGCTGGCTCGCTCCCAGTCGCTGATGCGGCACCTGACCAACCTCGATGCGGCGCTTGCGCCGACGGAGCAGCTGCTGGACGAAGCCGCGATCGCCTGCCGCGAGGCCGTGGCGAGCCTGCGCCGCTATGCGCAGTCGCTCGACGCCGACCCCGCCCGGCAGGACTGGGTCGAGTCGCGCCTGGCCGCGCTCGAGGACACCGCGCGCAAGCATCGAGTCGAGGTCGGCGCGTTGCCGGAACTGCGCCTGCGACTCGCCGACGAACTGACCGCGCTGCACGCGGCCGCCACCAGTCTCGCCGATCTGGACCGTAAACTCGCGACGGCACAGGAGCACTATCGTTCGGCCGCGACACGTCTCTCCGACGCGAGGCGCGAGGCTGCGGCTGGGCTGGACCAGAAGGTGACCGCACTCATGCAGGGGCTCGGCATGCCGGGCGGGGTCTTCGCCACCAGCATCGAGTCGTCCGAGCCGCCGTCTGTTGCTGAGCACGGCAACGACGACGTCGAGTTCCTGGTCAGTGCAAATCCGGGCCAGCCGCCGCGACCGCTCGCGAAGACGGCGTCCGGCGGCGAGCTCTCGCGCATCAGCCTCGCTCTGCAGGTTGCCACGCTCAACGCGTCACACCTCCCCTGCCTGGTGTTCGACGAAGTGGATGCGGGGGTCGGCGGCGCCGTTGCGGAGATGGTGGGCCGTCAGCTGCGCGCCCTGGCGGCTTCTGGGCAGGTGCTGTGCGTGACGCACCTGCCCCAGGTCGCATCACAGGCCGACCGTCAGGTGCGCGTCAGCAAGAGCACGGAGCGCGGCATGACGCGAACCGCGCTCGAGGCGCTCGACGGCGATGCACGGGTGGAAGAACTCGCACGAATGCTTGGTGGAACCAGCATCACGGCGCGCACGCGCGACCACGCGCGGGAAATGCTGGAATCTGCGCTGCAACGGCCCGCGGCGCGCGGGACTCGCCGGGCTACTTCGCCTTCGGGCGGTGCGGGCAGTTCGCGCGCACGCACCGGCCGTGCAGGGTGAGGGCGTGATCGGTGATTTCGAAGCCCAGTCGCGCCGCGACCGCGTGCTGCCGTTCCTCGATACCGTCGTCCGAAAACTCCTCGACGCGACCGCAGTCCGTGCACACGATGTGGTCGTGGTGCGAACCTTCGTTCAGTTCGAAGACCGCCGTGCCGCCCTCGAAGTGGTGGCGCGTCACGAGACTGGCCGATTCGAACTGGGTCAGCACGCGGTACACGGTGGCCAGTCCGATGTCCTCGTTCGACTCGAGCAGGCGTCGGTAGACGTCCTCCGCACTCATGTGGCGCGGCTGGCTGCTGGCGAGAATCTCGAGGATCTTAAGGCGCGGTACCGTGATCTTGAGTCCGGCCTGGCGCAGGTGCGAAGGTTCCACGGGTCTTGAGTCCTGATGCGTCCGCGCGCGGGACGCGGTTACGGTATGATCCGCGGCCATTATGTCCGGCATGGGCCGGCAACTCCAGACAGATGATGCCGACGGACAGATCCCCCGGAATGCGCCGCTTCCTGCCCCTGCTGCTCCTGCTCGCCGCCGCGGCCGCTTCGTCCGGCTGCGTCTATCGGCCCAACATCCAGCAGGGCAACCTGCTGAAGGTCGAAGACGTGGACCAGGTGACCGCCGGGATGACGCGCAGCCAGGTCCGTTACCTGCTTGGCACGCCCATGGTCTCGGACCCGTTTCACCCCGATCGCTGGGACTACGTCTTCAGTTTCAAGCGCGGCCGGGAGCGCAAGACGGACTCGGCACACTTCATTGTGTACTTCGAAGGGGACAAGGTGAGTCGTGTCGACAAGCCCGATCTCCCCGACGCGCTGCCCGCGCTGGAAGGTTCCGAATCGCCCAAGGAGCCGCCGCCGGCTCCGTCCGTCAAACAGCCGCAGCCCGACGCGCGTCGCCCCGGCGGTTCGTAAGCGTGCCTCAGCGGCCCCGACCCGCGTCGCCGCGCCCCATGGTGCGTCCCTGCGCAGCGAGCCGGCGCCTCATCTCGCGCGGGTCGGCCTTGAGCGGCCGGTAGATCTCGACGCGATCGCCAGCCGCCAGCACGCGTAACGCCGGCACCACCTGACCGAACACGCCGGTGTCGAGGCGCCGTCCGGCCAGTTCCGGAAACTCCTCGAGCAACCCCGACGCCGTCACCGCGTCCGTGACCGTCATGCCCGCCGCGAGCTCCACGTATACGACGCGCTGCCGGTCCGACAACGCATAGACGACCTCCACGCGCGGTGACTCAGGCGCCGCCATGCAGCTCCTTCGCCCGAGCGATGAACGCGTCGATCAGTTGATTGCAGCTTTGCTCGAACGCCTTACCGAACAGCAGCTCAATCACTGCATTGGCAAACTCGAAGCGCATCTCGAGCTCGATGCGCGTGCCGGACGTGCCGATTGGCGCAAACGACCAGCGCCCTTCGAGCATGCGAAACGGGCCACGCACGAGCTGCAGCGTCATGAACGAGGGGCGATCGAACGTGTTGCGCGTGGTGAAGCGCTCGCGGACCCCGCTGCGCTGCATTTCCATGCTGGCGAGCAGCTCGTGCGCGGCCTTCTCGTGCATCTCGGCCCCCGCCACCCAGGGCAGGAACTCGGGATAGTGCTCGACGTCGACGACGAGGTCGAACATCTGCTCGGGCGTGAAGACGACGAGCGCACTGCGCCGGATTTCGTGGATGGCCATGGACGACGGGCTCTCGAACCGGGCGCAAGTGTATGCGGGCCAGCTAGAATGCGCGACCGACCCCGTGTGACCCGTCATGACCGCACTCAGCAAGGACAAGGACAAGCCCAATCCCGTGATCGCGCTCAACAAGCGCGCGCGGCACGAGTACTTCATCGAGGAGAACTTCGAGGCGGGGATGGCACTGCAGGGCTGGGAAGTGAAGAGCCTGCGAGCGGGCAAGGCGCAGATCACCGAGGGCTACGTCCTGATCAAGGGCGGAGAGGCGTGGCTGATCGGGGCCCACTTCTCGCCGCTGACGACGACCTCGACACACGTCGTCGCGGATCCCACGCGTACCCGCAAGCTGCTGCTGCATCGCCGGGAACTCGACCGGCTCGTCGGCGCCGTGGAACGCAAGGGTCACACCGTGGTGCCGCTCAAGCTGTACTGGAGCAAGGGCAAGGTGAAGCTCGAGATCGGGCTCGCCAAGGGCAAGCAGGCTCACGACAAGCGGGCCACCGAGAAAGACAGGGATTGGCAGCGGGAAAAGGCCCGGATCTTGAGGAAAAGGGGATAGGGGATAGGGGATTGTGAAAGACTCGGAGCGGCCGGCCGCGCGGGCGTTCTTCACTATTCACTATCCCCTATCCCCTGTCCCCTTTCGTGCCGCTTTCCCTTGCTTTCCCCCGCCCCGCCCCTACACTAGGGTTGTCCATCCGGGGGCGACCGGTTTCGACGTGGGTCGCGAAACTTCAGGTGCATGCCGAGGTGCAAGGTTCCTCGTAAAACCGCTTGCAAACCATTAGTTGCCAACGACGACAACTACGCTCTGGCGGCTTAATCCCGCCTAACCCTCGACTGGCATGTGCTTGTGCATCCAGACCCGAGGGACGCGCTCACAAGCTCGCGGGTCCAGTGTGCTGAGGGCTGGCTCGCTAAAACGTTCCTGAGCTGGTCGTTCATCTTCCCTGCCGCTCGGGTAGTGAACGACGAGAATCAAAGAGACGGCTAAGCATGTAGGTCCTGGAACGTAGGGCTTGCGGACGCGGGTTCGATTCCCGCCGCCTCCACCATCAAAAGACCCCCCGGCCGAAAGGCCGGGGGTTTCTTTATTGATGCAGGGCAGGCACCGGTTTCCAGCCTGGGTGTTCGAAGAACTCCGGGTATTGCTGCAACGCATGTGCAATGCGGGGCAGGCCGTCGGCCGATGCCGGGTCCCGCTCGAGTTCTCCGGCGCCGCCGAGCAACTCCGCGATGAGCACGTGCAGAACAGCGTCAGCTTTTGGCTCGAGGTGACAGTTCGCGACCAGGTAGGCCACCTGCTCTCGAATCGCTGTCGCGAGCGCTGCAGCGTCCTTCTGTGACAGCGCGCCCGGCTCTGCGGTGAGCGCGGGAGCAGCAACCTCGCGAATGCGCTGCATGCCCGTGCGCAGCGGCTCGTCGGTGGACCAGCGCGCGCCATCGTTGAGGACGAGCCCCGCTGTTGCGTGGGCATCGTGCTCGTGATCGTGCTGGGCATGCGCGGGGACCGGCATCGTCGCGGTGGTCACAACCATTGCCAGCGTCAACAAAGCGGCCGCCGGGGCGGTCAAGGAAGTCCTGCGAGTCGTCATGTCGATGTGTTCCTCCGAATGCCACGTTGAAAGATGGTGAAGGCTCCCGGCGCGTCAATCCGTATGCGCTGAACGTCGTCGGCGAGCAGCGACTGCATCACGAGGCCCTGGATCGTGCCGATGAACAGTGTCGCGGCAGCAGCGGTGTCGACGTCCGGTGCAATTTCACGCTGAGCCTTGCCGTGCTCGATGGTCGCGCGCAGGCGCTCCGCGTAATGACCGATCAGCGTCCGGACCATTCGCTTCGCGCCGGTGTCCCCAGGTCGCTGCAGTTCGCTGAAGAGGATCCGCGGCACGCCCGGGTGTTCAGCGACGAACTCGACGTGCGCCAGGAACATCGCCTGCAGTGCCGCGAGCGGCGACGCGGCCGATGCGGCCGCCCGGTCCACGCGCGTCAGGAGCCGCTCGGCGACCCACCCCATGGCCGCTTCCCAGATCGCGTCCTTGTTCGGAAAATGCCGGAACAGCGCACCCTGCGTCAGCCGCATGCGCCGAGCGATCGCTTGGGTCGTGATGTCGCCCGGGTTCTGCTCGGCAGCCAGGTCGACCACCGCCCGGACGGTCACCGCCCTGCGCTCATCCGCGGGCAGGTGCCTTCGACGCGTGTCCATGTTGGAGCTAAAGATAGTAATTAATTACTATCTTACCTGGACGCGCCATTGTGTCAACGGAACGAGCTCCCGGTCAGGCGGCGACGGCCTCCACCTCGACCGGCGTCCCGTTCAAAACCGCGGTCCCGGTGAGCGCGTCGATCCTCTGATCGTCGATGACGTCGTTGATACTCACGCCCGCATGGCGACTCGCGACGGACAGCCGGATCCCCGGCCGGTCGTGTCCCCATCCATGCGGCAGGCACACGACGCCGGGCATCATGTCGGCCGTGATCTCCACGGCGACGTCGACCTCCCCCACTCGCGAACGCACCCGCACCGGCACGCCGTCAGCAATGCCGCGTCGTGCCGCGTCCTCGGGGTGCATCAGGAGGGTGCAGCGCGGTTTGCCCTTCACCAGGCGCTGACTGTTGTGCAGCCAGGAGTTGTTGCTACGCACGTGACGCCGTCCGATCAGGACCAGTTCCGGCGGCGGCGAACGCAGTGCATTCGCGGCCCGCTCGAGGTCTGCCAGATATGCCTCGGGTGCCAGCCTCAGTCTCTTGTCCGCCGTCGCAAGCCGCCTCGGCAACCCCGGCTCCAGCGGACCGAGATCGATGCCGTGCGGGGCAGCCGACAGCTTCGCGAGGCTCAGGCCCTGCGGTCGTCGGTCCGGGGCGGTCAGCTGCCGGCGGATCCCACCAAAGCCTGGCAGCGCACTGAGCCATTTCATCCTGCCGCGATACTCCGCGCCGTACGCACCGGTCTTCAGCATCCAGTCGAGCACGCCCTCCGGCCCGAGCCACCGGGGCAGCCAGCGGCGAGCGCGCGCTTTGCGCCGCTGCAGACCGGGCCGCGTCCCCAGCCGCAGTGTCAGCTCCGCGAGGATTTCGTCGTCGTGCAGCGCACCGGGCGGGGGCTCGAACAGCGCTGGTGCGTACTTGGCTACATTGCGCACCGCGAAGCCGCTCAAGGCGATGTCGTAGTGACCGTGTTCGAGCGGGCTCGTCGGCGGCAGGATCAGGTGCGCGTGGCGGGTCGTCTCGTTGAGGTACAGGTCGACGGAGACCATGAACTCGAGGTCGGCCAAGGCGCGATCGAGCTGCCGTCCGTTGGGCGTCGACAGGACCGGGTTGCCCGCAAAGGTGATCAGCGCACGCACCTGCCCCGGGCCCGGCGTATGGATCTCGTCTGCCAGCGTGGCCACGGGCAGCTCGTTGCCGAACTCTGGCAGGTTGCGCACCCGCGAATGGAATCGCCCGTAATGCCCCTTTGAGCCGTAGGCGCGCGTGAGATCCACCGCGGGCTCCGGGAACATCATGCCGCCCTCGCGGTCGAGGTGCCGGGTCACGAGATTCAGGCAATAGATCAGCCACAGGACGAGGCCGCCAAATTCCTGGGTGCAGGCGCCGACGCGCCCGTAGACGAGTGCGCGCGGCTCCGCGGCAATCTCGTGCGCGAGGCGCACGATCCGTTCGTGCGCGATTCCGGTGCGCGCGGCGAGCTGCCGCGGATCGAACCCCTCCACTGCCCGGCGCAGGCTCTCGAGACCGTCGGCGTGGTCCACCAGGTGACCGAGGTCGACGAGGCCGGCGGTGCAGATCTCGCGCAGCAGTGCGAGCAGCAGGAACACGTCGGTGCCGGGTCGTATCGCGAGGTATTCGTCAGCGATCGCCGCGGATTCCGTGCGCCGCGGGTCGATGACGATGAAACGTCCGCCGCGCGCCTTCAGTGCCTCGACACGCTTCTCGAAGCCCGGGGCACTCATGAGCGAGCCGCCGGACGCGAGCGGGTTGCCGCCGATGCAGACGAACAACTGCGCGCGGTCGACGTCCGGCACCGGCATCAGGAACTGGTGACCGAACATCATGTGGGCCGCAACCATGTGCGGCAGCTGGTCGACGCTGGTCGCGGAATAGAGGTTCCGGGTGCGCACCGCGCGGATGAAATCGCCGATGCCGAGCATCGCCCCGAGGTTGTGCACCGTCGGGTTCCCCGCATAGATTGCCACCGCGTCGTTGCCGCATCTCGCGCGGACTCCCGAGATTCGACGCTCGATCTCGTCGAACGCTGCGGGCCACGAGATCTCCTGCCAGCCCGCCGGCGTGCGGCGCATGGGCCGGCGGAGCCGGTCGGCGTCCTCGTGGATGTCCTTGAGTGCGACGGCTTTCGGGCAGATGTGACCGTGGCTCAGCACATCGTCGCGATCAGGCTTGATCGAGACCACCTGGCCGTCGCGGTGCTCGATCACGAGCCCGCACATGGCCTCGCAGATCGAGCAGGTGCGGTGATGTAACTGCGTGTCTCCCATCGCCCCACCCCCCGAGGACCGGCCTCACCGCGCGCGCAGGCGGCGTGCAAACCCCAGCAGACCGAACAGCAACAGAATGGCCGGCGCCATCGACCCGCCGCCGTTGTTGTTATTGTCGCTGCGGCCGCAATCGGTCCTCCCGGTCACGGTGTCGCCGGCGAGGCTGAGCCGGTACACGGTCCCCCCACCGCAATTCCCACCCAGGGTCGTGGCGCCGAAAAATACTGAATCGCTCAGCTGCAGCAGTCTGCCGATGGGACTCGAGCCCTTCGTGTTGTCGAAGCTGTGCAGGTTCGTGAAACCCGTGCCATCCCGGCCGATGACGAAGATCGTGCCTGAATCCGAGCGCGTCCCGCCCGTGGCCGCCGCGCCGCCGACGGACGTCGTACCGTAGAGCCTGCCGTCGTTGCCCAGCAGCAGTGTGCCCAGCGGCTGCGACCCATTGAGGCCATCGAAGTGGTGCAGAACCGTGAACGTCGAGCCGTCCGGCGAGATGGCAAACAACGTTCCATTCCCGGTCTCCCCGCCCACGCTAGCCACGCCGTAGAGGAACTCGTCGCCGTCGGCGAGCCCCGCGGCCGGCGCGGCGCCATCGCCATTGACCACGGCGGTGTTCGTCGAATTGGCGGCCATGGCACTGAAGACGTGCAGGGTCTGGAACCCCGTGCCATCGAACTTCAACCGGAAGATCGTGCCGCGGCCGTTTGCGCCCCCGTCGACGGTGCTGCCGTAGAAATACCCGTCCGCGCCCTCGACCAGGGCACCCGCGGGTTTCACGCCGTCCGCATTTTCGTTCAGGCTCGCAGTGGCGTCAGCCGTGATTGCACCGAACGCATACAGGGACTGGAAGCCGCTGCCGTCGCGGGCGATCTTGAAGACCGTCCCGGTCCCGTTCGGTCCGCCCGAGCTCGTGACCCCGTAGAGAAAACCGTCGCTGCCCTCGATGAGTTCGGACTCGGGATAGGCACCGTCGGCATTGAGGGCCCTGCTGTTCACGATGGAGGTCGCGGTCGCGAAACGGTGCAGAGTCGTGAACTCGGACCCGTCGGGTTTGATCCGGAACACCGTTCCTGTCGTACCGGTCTGGCGCAGGTCACCGAGAGTGGTGGTGCCGTACAGGAACTCCCCGCTGGCCAGCAGGCCTCCCGTGGTCGTATAGCCATTCTCGATCTTCAGCTGGTAGATCGTCTGGACGGACGAGCCGTTGACGGTCGTTCGGTAGATCAACCCGGGGGCGGAGCCGGTCACGGCAGTGCCGTACAACGCGCCATCCACGAGGATCGGACCCGAGTTGGTCTGGGAACCGCTGAACGAAAAGATCGTCGAGACGCTCGGCGTCGCCTGCGCGAGCGACACGGACGGCAGCGCGAGCAAAAGGGCCGCCGGCACGACACGGGCCAGGAGAAAAAAGGGGCGGGACACGATGAGGGGCATCGACGGCATCGGGGTTCGGTCTCCAATATCCCGGCGCGGGGCGCCGGGCGGTGCAGAAGGAGGCGAATTGTGCCGGATTCCGCCGGCAGGCGCATGGCATCCGCGGCGAGCCGGCAAGCCGCTAGAATGCGCCCCCGCCACCAGCCTCGATCCGCGGCCTTGATCCTCTTCAGACAACTCACGCTCGCCCGTGGCGCCCGCCGCCTCATCGAGGACGCCAGTCTGCAGATCCATCCGGGCTGGCGCGTCGGACTCGTCGGCGCCAACGGAAGCGGCAAGTCGAGCCTGTTCGCCTTGTTGCGCGGCGAGTTGCACCCTGAGTCCGGGGATTGCGAAGTTCCGCGGCAGTGGCGCATAGCCTCGGTTGCGCAGGAGACGCCCGCCCTGCCGCAAGCCTCGATCGACTACGTCCTCGACGGCGATGAGGAATTGCGCACCGTCGAAAGGGCCGTGCAGTCGGCGGAACACGATCACGACGGTCATGCGCTGGCCGAGGCCCACGTCCGCCTGGAGTCCATCGACGGATACTCGGCGCGCTCCCGGGCCGCGAGCCTGCTCGCCGGTCTCGGCTTTGCGTCCTCGGACCTCGAGCGTCCCGTCGCCGACTTTTCCGGCGGCTGGCGCATGCGTCTCAATCTCGCGCGCGCGCTCCTGAGCCGGGCCGACCTGCTCCTGCTCGACGAGCCCACCAATCACCTCGACCTCGACGCCGTCGTGTGGCTCGAACACTGGCTCGCGGCCTATCGCGGCACGCTGCTGCTGGTCTCCCACGATCGCGACTTCCTGGATGCCTGCGTCACGCACGTCGCGCACATCGACACGAACCGGTTGACGCTGTACACGGGAAATTACTCGGCCTTCGAGGTTCAGCGCGCCGCGCGCCTGGCCGTACAGCAGGCGCTGTTCGAGAAGCAGCAGCGCGAGATCGCGCACATGACGCAGTTCGTGGCGAGGTTCCGCGCCAAGGCAAGCAAGGCACGCCAGGCGCAGAGCCGCCTCAAGGCCCTCGATCGCCTCGAGCGCATCTCGGCCGCGCACGTCGATTCTCCATTCGTGTTCGAATTCCCGCCGCCCGCGCGAGCACCGGACCCGCTGCTGACGCTCGAGGACGCGAGCCTCGGATACGTGGATCGCGCCGTTCTCGAACGAGTGCAGCTGTCGCTGCGCCCGGGCGCACGCCTCGGCCTGCTCGGCGCCAATGGCGCGGGAAAATCGACGTTGATCAAGGTGATTGCGGGAGAACTGGCGCCGCTGGCGGGCCGCCGGCTGGAAGGACACGGCCTCGCAATCGGGTATTTCGCCCAGCACCAGCTCGAGCAACAGCGCCCCGCCGAGTCGCCGCTGCAGCACCTGCTGCGCGACGAGCCGCGGACGCGCGAGCTCGAGCTGCGCAGCTACCTCGGCGGCTTCGACTTTCGCGGCTCCATGGCCGAGGCACCGGTCGGCGCCTTCTCGGGCGGCGAGAAGTCGCGTCTCGCGCTGGCGCTTATAGTGCGGCGCCGCCCCAACCTGCTGCTGCTCGACGAGCCGACCAACCACCTCGATCTCGAGATGCGGCACGCGCTCATGCGCGCGCTCGCCGAATACGAGGGCAGCCTCGTGCTGGTTTCGCACGATCGCGCGCTGCTGCGAACCGTCTGCGATGGTTTCGTGCTGGTCGCGGACGGCCGGGCGTCCGAATTCGACGGCGACGTGGACGACTATCTCGCGTGGCTGGCTGATCGGCGCGCGCGCAGCGAGACCGCGAGTCCGGACCCGGCGCAGGTAGTCGATCGCGATGCACGGCGCCGGTCGCGTGAGAACGCTGCCTCCGAACGGGCCGATCGGCTGGCGCGCCGTCGCCCGCTCGCCCGCGAAGTCACGCGACTGGAGAAGGAGATTGCAGCGTTCGAAGCCGAAAAGCGTGCGCTCGAAGCGAAGCTCGCGGACACGAGCTTCTACACTCCGGGAAACGCAGCGGAGGTCCAGTCCGCCACGCGACGCTGCGCCGAAGTCGGGCGCCTGCTCGAGCAGGCCGAGGAGCGCTGGCTCGACGTGCAGTCGCAACTCGAGGCGATCGGCGAGCCCTGATTCAGATCCGCACGACGACCTTGCCGCGCGCGCGCCGCGTGGCGAGCGCCTCGAAGGCCGCCGCGAAGTCGTCCAGCTCGTGGGTCTCGCCGACGACGGGCACGAGTCGGCTCGACTCAAACATTTCCCAGAGCTCTGCGACATTCTGCCGCTGTACCTCGGGCTCGCGGCCCGCGAAGCTCCCCCAGTAGACGCCGACCACGGAGCAGCCCTTGAGCAATGGCAGATTGAGCGGGATGCGGGGAATGTCGCCGCCGGCGAATCCGATCACGAGATAACGACCCTTCCAGGCCACGCTGCGCAGCGCGGGTTCGGCGAGCGCACCTCCGACGGGATCGTAGACGACGTCCACGCCCTGGCCCCCGGTGATTTCCTTGAGCCGATCGCGCAGGTCCTGCGTCGAGTAGTTGATCAGGTGCTCGGCGCCCAGGGAGCGCGCGAGCGCGAGCTTCTCCTCACTGCTCGCCGCGGCAATGACGGTTGCACCCATCAGCTTGCCGAGTTGCACCGCCGTCGTACCCACGCCACCCGCGGCGCCGAGCACCAGGAGCGTCTCCCCGGGTTGCAGCTGCGCACGCTGCTTCAGCGCGTGCATCGTCGTGAAGTACGTGATGCAGATGCCCGAAGCTGCCTCGAAACTCAGGGTGCGCGGCGCCGGCAGCACCACGGATGCCTTGGCTGCCACGCGCTCGGCGAGCGTGCGCCCGCAGGCCGCAACCACACGGTCGCCCACCCGCAGTCGCGTGACACCCTCGCCCACTGCGGAAACCACTCCCGCGAGCTCGGTACCGGCAACGAAAGGGAGGCCCGGCCGGTCCTGGTACAGGCCCTGGATCATCAACACGTCGGGGAAGTTGAGCGCCGCGGCCTTGACGTCGATCACGACTTCGCCGGCCGCGGGTTGCGGCTCGGGCCAATCGGTCACCAGGGCCAAACCGTCGATTCCCGTCAGGTCGCGACAAATGACTGCGCGCATTGGCTCTCTCTCGTCCAGGAACGATCAGGAACGGATCAGGTGGCGGCCGAGGTCGGCAAGCGAGCGGCAGCCGAGCAGCATCATCACGCGCTCCATCTCGGTGCGCAGAATCTGCAGCGCGTGCGCGACGCCGGGTTGACCGCCGGCCGCGAGCCCGTAGAGAACCGGCCGGCCGACCATGACGCCGCGCGCGCCGAGCGCGATGGCCTTGAGCACGTCGGACCCGCGGCGGAAGCCGCCGTCGACGAGCACGGTGAGCCGGTTGCCCACTTCCGCCGACACCGCTGGCAGCAGTTCGACGCCCGAGACGCAGGAATCGAGCTGCCGGCCACCGTGGTTCGTGAGCACGATGCCGTCGACGCCCACGTCCGCGGCGCGTTTCGCGTCCTCGACGCAGAGGATGCCCTTCACCACCAGCTTGCCCTTCCAGCGGCCGCGGATGCGCTCCATGTCTTCCCAGCCCAATCGGGTGTTGAACTGGGTGGCCATGAAACGGGCCCCGACCATCGCCGATTGGACCCCGGGCGGCAGGAACTCCTTCAGGTTCTCGAACTTCGGCCCGCCGCCGGGGATCATCACCCGCCATAGCCAACTCGGGTGCGCGAGCACGTCGAGCATGTTCGGCAGGTTGAGTTTCATCGGTGCGCGCCAGTTGCGCAGGTCCCACTCGCGCGCGCCGAAGATCGGCACGTCGGTGGTCACCGCCATGACGGCGACCCCCGCGTCCTGGACGATGTCGACGAGCCGGTCGACGAAATTCGCATCCTTGAAGGGATAGAGCTGGAACCAGACGCGGCCCGGCACCTCCGCGGTCATTTTCGCCAGCGGATAATTCGACACCGTGCTGAGCGTGAAGGGTATGCCGGCGTCCGCGGCGGCCTTCGCGAGCGCAAGGTCGCCCTCCGGCCAGACCAGGCCGTTGAATCCCGTCGGTGCGATGATGATCGGCAGGTGGCAGGTTTCGCCGAGGATCTCGGTAGAGAGGTCGGGCGCGCCGACCCCGGCGAGCGTCCGCGGCAGCCACGCGATGCGCTCGAACACGTCGCGGTTGCGCTTGAGCGAAAGCTCGTCCTCCGCGCCGCCTTCCACGTACTCGTACCCGAAATTCGGCAATTGCCGGCGGGCGATGCGCCGCAGGTCCTCGATCGTAATTGCCCGGCGGAAGTCCCGGCCTGCATAGTGCGCGCGCTTCATGCCGTGGCTCCCGTGCCCTGGACCATCTCGGTGATCCTGATCGCCGTCTCGAGTGCGCGCAACCCGTCCTCGCCCGACACTGCCGGCGGGCGGCCTTCGCGGACCGAGCGCAGGAACGACTCGATCTCGAGCTTGAGCGCGTCGCCCTGCTCGTAGGTGCGCTCTTCGATCATGACCTGGCCCGGGGCGGTGGCCGCGCCCGCCGGCGGCTTGCGCACGATCGTGAGCACCTTCTGTTGCAGGTCGATCGACACGTAGGCGTCATCCTGGAACAGTCGCAGCTTCCGCTCCATCTTCATGCTGACGCGGCTCGCGGTCGTGTTCGCCACGCAGCCGTTCGCGTACCGGATACGCGCGTTGGCGATGTCGAGCCCGGCGGAAAATACCGAGGCCCCGACGGCGTCGAAGGACTCGATGGGCGCACCGACGAGGCTCTGGATCAGGTCGATGTCGTGGATCATCAGGTCGAGCACCACGTTCACGTCCGTGCCGCGCTCCTTGAACGGGGCGAGCCGGTGCGATTCGATGAAACGCGGCGTGCCGAGCGTGCCCTCGAGCGCGAGAATGGCTGCGTTGAATCGCTCGAGGTGCCCGACCTGCAGGATGCGTCCCGCATGCGCGGCGATGTCCACCAGGCTGCGCGCCTCGTCGAGCGTCTCGGTGATCGGTTTCTCGACCAGCACGTGGATGCCACGCTCGAGGCACTCGCGGGCGATCGGGAAGTGCAGCGGCGTCGGCGTGGCGATGCTGACCGCATCCACCTCGCCCAGCAATTCATGAAAATCCGCGACGGCGCGGCAGCCGAGTTCGGCCGCAACCTTGTCACGGGCGGCGGCATCGGCATCCACGACGGCGACGAGGCGCGAGTCCGGCAGAACCGCATATTTCTGCGCGTGGAAACGTCCCAGGTAGCCGACCCCTATGACCGCGGTGCGCACCTTCTGCATGCGCGGATCATACCCAATGAGCACGGTTGCGGTTTCTGCGGCTTACCCGCACGATCGCGCCGATGAGTCTAAAGCACCACGCGTCCTGGTTGATTGCTGCACTGCTGTTCGGCGCCGCGATCCTGCCCTTCCTCGTGTACTACACCGGCACGGCGACTCTCGGGCCCTACGCCAACGGCGGGCCCGGCCGTTTCGTCGCGGATTTCTACGCCGATCTGGGCCGGCTGCGACGGTCGGCCTGGGCACTTTTGCTCGGACCTGTGGTGCTCGTCGCGGCCTGGCGAATCCTCGTGGCCTATGCTTGGCGCAAGGACCAACGCTGAGCACGGCTGCACGGAGGTGGCGTCATGGGAACGCTGCGGAGGTGGTGGCAACGGCTGATCGGCGGCAGTTCGGCATCCCCGGACGCCGCGCCGCGGCCCGTCCGGCCGCGCAAGAAAGACGATGGCGGCCCCGGCCTGGAGTTGACCGACGACCCTCCGGCAAGGTCGCGCACGCGCGCGCGTACGCCGGGCTTTGACCCGTATTCCAGCGACGGCGGCTACTCGAAGCCGCACTCCTGGGAGCGGGTCGATCACGACTGACCGACCGCCCTCACGCGTCGGTCAGCGCGCGGCACCCGCGCGACTGCGCTCCCGGATCGGGCGGAATTCGTCCGACGGCTAGTGATATCGGTTGGCGACATAATCCGCCTGCTGGGCCAGGCCCCATTCCGCACCGTGCGCGACGCTGTCGATGCCGCTCTTGGCGTAGAGCATCGGCACGCCCTGCCGGGCCAGGTTGAAGTGATCCGACCGGTAGTAGTAGCCCTTCTCGGGGGTCGGCTCCGGCTGCAGCACTCGCCCCTGAGGGGCCGCTGCCGCGCGGAGGCGTTCCTCGAGTTCGGATGAGCCGAAGCCCAGGACGATCACGTCGTGGGTGCGACCGATGACCCCCATCCCATCGATGTTCAGGCCGCCGGCGACCTTGGCGATCGGCACCGTGGGGTGCTGTCCGAAATACTCGCTGCCGAGCAGCCCGTACTCTTCGCCCGTGAACGCGACGAACACGACGGAGCACTCGGGCCGGGGCCGGACTTCGCCGAAGGCCCGCGCGAGTCCGAGCAGCCCGGCCGTGCCGGTCGCGTTGTCGAGCGCCCCGTTGAAGATCGCGTCGCCGCTGAAAGCCAGCGCCTTGCCGAGGTGATCCCAGTGCGCGGTGACGATGACGTATTCATCCGGCCGCTGCGTCCCGGGCAGGATCCCGACGACATTGCTCGAGCTGGCGCGACGGATGGCATTGCGCACGGACGTCGAGGCAATGAGCCCCAGCGGCATCGGCCGGAAGCCGCGCCTGGCTGCCGAGGCCTTGACGGCGTCATAGTCGAGTCCCGCCGCCGTGAAGACACGCAACGCCGCGTCGCGGGTCATCCAGCCCTGCGGTCCGACGCGCGAGGCACCGCCATCCGCGCTCTCGATGACCAATTGCGGACGGGCGGCGCCGTTCTGGAGGACCGCCCAGGGATAGCCCGCCGGTTCTTCTTCGTGGACGATGATCGCGCCGGCCGCGCCCTGTCGCGCGGCTTCCTCGTACTTGTAGGTCCAGCGGCCGTGGTAAGTCATCGCCCGGCCCTTGAACAGTGCCGGATCGTTGGTCGCGAATCCCGGGTCGTTGACCAGGATGACGGCGGTCTTGCCCTTCATGGCGACGCCGGCGTAATCGTTCCAGTCGAGAGCCGGCTCGACGATGCCGTAGCCGACGAACACGAGTTCACTGCTCTCGAGACCGATCTTCGGCACGACGCGATTCGTCCAGTACAGCGCGTCGTCGCCGTAGCGCAGCGAGACCGTCTCACCGCCCGGTTTCCCCACCCGGAGCGTTTCCTCAGGAATCGTCGTCAGTTCGACGAACGGGACCGGCTGCCGGTAGGCCTCCTCGAGGTACGCCACCGTCTTCTCTTCGCCGGCCGTGGCCGGGCGGCGGCCCTTGAATTCGTCCGATGCCAGGACCTGGATGTGCCTCGAGAAGGTCTCCGCAGTGAACGCGGGGACCGAGGACTCCGGGGCCGGCGCGGCCGCACAGCCAGCCGCCAGCGCCGCAAGGCAGGACGCGAACATGTGAATGGTTCTCGAAATCACCGCGATCTTCGACAAACCGGCGCTTACGGGCGCGTGGACCAATACAATGCCGCCAGCCCGGCCACCGACGCCCACGTGGCCAGTTGCGCCCACAGGCGCCAGGGCTTGTTTTTTGCGAGCCCGAGGAAACCGAGCGACGCCACCGCGGTCAAACCCACGAAGACAGCGAGGTAACGGACCAGGAGCGGCAGTTCTGCCCGGAACTGCGGGTTCTCTCCCGACAGGACCAGGAAGACGACCAGGGTCGCCGCGAGCCCGAAGGTGGTCGCGGCCGAGGATCCGAGCAGGATTCCGGTCAGTACAGTGAGGGGTCGCACGTCGTTTTCGGGTGTTTGTGCCGCCGCGGCCCTTGATCGGGGGCGGGGGTGTCTCTAGCCTACGTCGTCACGCCAACCGGTCGAGGAATCCGCAAAGTGTATCAGGCAGGTCATCAGGACGAGACAACGACGCGTCGCCGCGCGTGGAGCCGGGCCGGCACGACGGCGCTCGCGGCGGCGGTGGTCGCGGTCGGGCTGCTGCTGCTCGGCACCGCGCGTGCGCCGTCTTCGACGGCCGGCGCGGCCACGCGGGACTTCGCGCCCACCGAGCGTCAGGCCAAGGTGGCACGCCTGGTGAGCAGCATGTTCGAGCGCTCGCACTACCGCCAGGCCCCGGTCAACGATCCCGTCTCCTCGCTCGTGCTCGACCGCTACCTCGAGTCCCTCGACGGCAGCCGCAGCTATTTCCTCGCGAGCGACGTCGCCGACTTCGAGCGTTACCGCTACCAGCTCGACGACGCCATCTCGACGGGCAAGCTCGAGCCGGCCTTCGCGATCTTCAACCGCTTCCAGGCACGCAGCCGCGAGCGCATGGCCTTCGCACTCGAAGTGCTGAAGAAGGAACCGGATTTCACGCTCGACGAAACCTTCGAATTCGACCGTGAACACGCGCCGTGGGCCGCGAGCACCGCGGAGCTCGACGACCTGTGGCGCAAGCGGGTCAAGAACGACGCCCTGTCGTTGATGCTCACGGACAAGACCTGGCCCGAGGCCCGCGACATCCTGCAGAAACGCTACGAGCGCGCCGCCAAGCGCAGCGAGCAGGTCACGACGGACGACGTGTTCGAGAATTTCATGAACGCGTTCGCGCAGGTGTTCGACCCGCACTCCAACTATTTCTCGCCACGCAACTCCGAGGAATACCGCATCCAGATGAGCCTGTCCTACGAGGGGATCGGCGCATCGCTGCAACTGGTGGACGACTACGTCACTGTGATGGAGATCCTGCCGGGAGGCTCGGCCCAGCAGACCGGCGAACTGAAGGCCAACGATCGCATCCTGGCGGTCGGACAGGGCAAGTCCGGCGAACTCGTTGACGTCGTCGGGTGGCGCCTCGACGACGTGGTGCAGCTCATACGGGGCCCGCTCGGATCGATCGTGCGCCTGCAGATCCAGCCGGGAAATGCAGCGCCCGGGACCGCGGAGAAGACCATCGCCCTGCCCCGCTCGAAGATCACGCTCGAGGCGCAAGCCGCGAAAAAGGAGCTGCGCAAGATCAAGCGCGGCGACCAGGAACTGCGCATCGGCGTCATCACGGTGCCGTCGTTCTACCAGGACTACAACGCGCGGGCCTCGGGTGATGAGGACTACCGCAGCACCACGCGCGACGTGCGGCGGCTCATCGAGGAGTTCAAGGCCGAGGGCGGAATCGACGGCCTGGTGCTCGACCTGCGCGAGAACGGCGGCGGCCACCTGACCGAGGCCGTCGGCCTGGTGAACCTGTTCGTGCCGAAGGGCCCCGTCGTGCAGTTGCGCGAGACCGGTGGACGCGTCGAAGTACTGGAATCCGAGGAGCAGGGCGCGGTATACGACGGCCCGCTCTCGATCCTGGTGGACCGCTTCAGCGCCTCCGCCTCGGAAATCTTCGCGGCGGCGATGCAGGACTATGGCCGCGGAGTCGTGATCGGCCAGGAGACCTACGGCAAGGGATCGGTCCAGAACCTGTACCCGCTCGATCGTTATGCGCTGGGCCAGGACCCTGGGTATGGCCAGCTCACCGTCACCATCGGTATGTACTACCGCGTGACCGGCGACAGCACCCAGAACCGGGGCGTGCAACCCGACATACGCCTGCCTTCCGCGATCAGCCCGGAAGAAGTCGGCGAGAGTTCGCGCGAGGCCGCCCTGCCCTGGAACCGGATCCGCCCCGCCCCCTTCAAGCGACAAGGCTCGTTTGCGCCGATGTTGACCGAGTTGCAGCGCAACCACGACGAGCGCGCCCTCGCCGACCCGGACTTCCGCGCCACCGTGGCGGAAATATCGGCCATGGACGCCATGCGCCGGGAGAAGTCGGTGTCGCTGAACCTCAAGAAGCGCCAGGCCGAGCGTGAGGAGCGCGCGCAGCAGCAGCTCGCCCGGGAAAACGAGCGACGCACCGCGCGCGGGGAGACCCAGCTCAAGGCCGCCACGGACATTAAGGATGTTCCGGACGCCATCCTCGCCGAAGCGTCCCAGATCACTGCGGACCTTTCCCAGCTCGAACCGCGCTACATGGCGCGGGCGCGAACGGGCAGCTGACGCTCGGGCTGACCGGGCCGCAGGTCCACTGCATCGTGGTGTTGTACTTGACTACAACACTACATGGCTATACGATCGCCACCAAGCCGAATCCTCTGGGGGTCCGATCGTGAGTAACAGCAACCGCAGCATCCGTGGCGAACGCCGCTTTCCGGGCGTTTCGGCTCTGGCGCTCGCGCTCGCCGTGGCCTTGGCGACGGGCTGCAGCAATGGCAAAGCCAAGGAAAAGGATGAAGGCGAAGCCACGACCGTACCGGTCGAGGTGCAACCGCTGCGCCGTGCGTCCATGGTTGCCGTGTACTCCGGCACTGCCCCGATCGAGGCCCACGAGGAGGCAGAAGTCGTCGCCAAGGTCGGCGGCGAGGTCCGCCAGATCTTCGTCGAGGAAGGAGACACTGTTCAGGCCGGACAGGTGCTAGCGCGCCTCGACGGGGACCGCCTGCGACTCGACCTCGCAGAGATCGATGCCAACCTGCGCAAGCTGGAACGCGACTACAACCGCCAGCTGGAACTGAGCCAGAAGGGCCTCGTCGCGAAGGGCACGGCCGAAAACGCCAAGTACGACCTCGACGCGCTCAAGGCCTCCTACGACAGCGCCCGCCTGGAACTCAGCTACACCGAGATACGCGCGCCGATCGCCGGAGTGGTGTCCGCGCGGCACATAAAGGTCGGCAACACGATCAAGCCGAACGACCCGACGTTCCGCGTCACGAATCTCGACCCGCTGGTCGCCTACGTGCACGTCCCGGAGAAGGAATTCCGCAAGCTCGCGCCAGGACAGACAGCGGACGTCATCGTGGACGCCCTCGGCGGCGAACGCTTCGCTGGCACGATCTCGCGCATCAGCCCGACCGTGGATCCGCAGACGGGCACGTTCCGCGCACGCGTGGAGGTGCCGGACCACACGCGCCGCCTGAAGCCAGGCATGTTTGCCCGCGTCAACATCGTCTACGAGCGGCGCGAGAATGCCCTGCAACTGCCGCGCAACTCCATCCTCGACGCCGACGGCGAACAGTCGGTGTTCGTGATCGTGAACAACAAGGCCGAGCAGCGTCGCATCGCGACCGGACTCAGCAACAACGGCTGGATCGAGGTGCTCGACGGACTCAAGGGCGACGAGCGGGTCGTCGTCGTGGGCCAGGGCGGGCTCAAGACCGGCACCGCGGTCAAGGTCGTGGACGAAACCCGGCCGGCGGGCGCGCCGGTCCAGGCCAACGCCAAGTAACGTCAGCCTGAGCGCGCCTGCGGCGCCTGCCTCACGGGGAAGAACATGCAGCTGATCGATTTCGCGATCCGGCGACGCGTGACCATCGTCATGTGCACGGTGGCCATCGCACTGTTCGGGCTCGTCTCGCTGTCGAGGCTCAAGCTGAACCTGCTGCCCGACCTCTCGTACCCGACGCTGACGATCCGTACCGAACTGCCGGGCGCTGCACCGCTCGAGCTCGAAACGCTCGTGACGCGTCCCGTCGAGGAAGCCGTCAGCATCATTCGCAACGTGCGCCAGGTGCGCTCCGTGTCGCGTTCCGGCCAGTCCGACGTGACGCTGGAATTCGTCTGGGGCACGGACATGGACCTCGCCGGCATCGACGTCCGCGAGAAGCTCGACCTGCTGCAGCTCCCGCTCGAAGCCAAGCGTCCCCTGCTGCTGCGGTTCGACCCGGCGAGCGAGCCGGTCCTGCGCCTCGCCTTCCTCGACGAAGGTGACGCAGCCCGCGACGAGAGCGTCGATCGGCTCAAGGCGCTGCGCCGTTTCGCGGAAGACCGCCTGAAGCCGGATCTCGAGGCGGTCGAGGGCTCCGCCGCCGTCAAGGTGAGCGGCGGCTACGAGGACGAAGTGCAGGTCTTCGTCGACCAGCAGAAGCTCGCGCAACTCGGCCTCACCATCGACACGGTGACTCGCCGCATCCGCGCGGAGAACGTCAACCTCTCCGGCGGGCGCCTGGAACAGGGGATGCAGCGCTTCCTGGTGCGCACGCTGAACGAGTTCGAGTCCATCGAGCAGATGGCAAACGCGATCATTGCCACGAAGGACGGCCAGCCGGTGTACCTGCGCGACGTTGCGACGGTCACCCGCGGGTACAAGGATCGCGAGGCGATCACGCGCGTGGACGGCCGCGAAGCGATCGAACTCGCCGTCTACAAGGAAGGCGACGCCAACACCGTTCAGCTGGCCAAGGGTGTCGAGGCGCGCCTGGAGAAGCTGAAGGATTCCCTGCCCGGCGGGACGACCGTGCGCACAGTGTACGACCAGTCCACCTTCATCGCCGCCGCCATCAGCGAGGTGAAGAGCGCGGCGCTGATCGGCGGCATCCTCGCCATCCTGGTGCTCTACGCGTTCCTACGCGACGCGCGCGCGACACTCATCAGCGGCATCGCCATCCCGGTGTCAGTGCTCGGCACGTTCGTGCTCATGTACGCGTTCGACCTCACGCTCAACATCATGTCCCTCGGCGGCATCGCCCTCGCGGTCGGCATGCTGGTCGACAACGCCGTCGTGGTGCTCGAGAGCATCGTGCGCAAACAGGAGCACGGCATGGAACGCCGCGAGGCCGCGCGAAGCGGCACGGCGGAAGTAGCCATGGCCGTGACCGCGGCGACGCTGACGTCGGTCGCGGTGTTTTTCCCGATGGTGTTCATCACCGGCGTGGCCGGCCAGCTCTTCAAGGACCAGTCGCTCACCGTGACGTTCGCGCTGGCGTTCTCGCTGGTCGTGGCGTTGACGCTCGTGCCGATGCTTGCGGCAGGAGATGCCTGGCGCCACACGGAAGGCACCGCCGCGCACGCACCTGCCCGCCCGCAGCGACGCTTCGAGACCCTGCTGGCACGGATCGCCGCGGCCCTGCGCCGTGCGTTCGGCTGGGTCTCGAGTGGACTGGCCATGCTGCTGAGCCCCCTGGTGCGCGTCACGCAAGCCATCAACGGCTGGGCGGATGCCCGCTACCCGACCGCAATCCGCTGGGCTCTTGCGCATCCCGGACGAGTGATCGGGTCGGCTTTGGCCCTGTTCGTGGTCACCATGCTGGTCATCGCGCCGCGGCTGGGCACGGAGCTGATCCCGCAAATGTCGCAGGGTGAATTCAACGTCGACCTGCGCCTGCCGCCGGGCGCTCCGCTCGAGCAGACCGATCGCCTCGTGCAGTCGGCGCAGCGGTCGAGCTCCGAGCTCGGCAACGTCGCGCTCGCCTACTCGGTGGCCGGTACCGGCAACCGCCTCGACGCGAATCCAGTCGATGCCGGCGAGAACACCGGGCGGGTCAGCATCACGCTGCAGCCCGGCGCCGGGCGCGACGACGAAGAAACGGCCATTGAGGCCTTGCGGAAGGATCTCGAAGACCTGCCCGGCGTGCAGTACCGGTTCAGCCGCCCGAGCCTGTTCAGCATGTCGACACCGCTCGAAGTCGTGGTTTCCGGCTACGACCTCGACCGGCTGCAGGTCGCGGCCGAGCAGGTGCGCGCCAGGATGGCGGCGGACGACCTCTTTGCCGACGTCAAGACGACGGTCGAGGCCGGCAATCCCGAAATCCAGATCGTCTTCGACCAGGAGCGTGCGTCACAACTCGGCCTCGTCGTGCGCGACATCGCCGATCGCGTCGTCAACAGCGTTCGCGGCGAGGTGGCCACGCGCTACAAGTTGCGCGACAAGCAGATCGACGTGCTGGTGCGCAGCGTGGATACGCGCGCTGCCTCGATCGAAGAGGTGCGAGGCCTCATCGTCAACCCCGGCAGTGATTTCCCGGTGCCGCTGAGCGCGGTCGCCGACGTACAGCTGGCGGTCGGGCCCGCTGAAGTGCGACGCATCGGCCAGGAACGGGTCGCCGTCGTCTCGGCGAACCTCGCGCACGGTGATCTCGGGACCGCGATCGAACACCTGCACGGCATCGTGGGGGACGTGGAACTCCCGGTCGGCACGACCGCGTTCCTGTCCGGCCAGAGCGAGGAGATGCAGGACTCGTTCCGTTCGCTGCAGTTCGTGCTGCTGATGGCGATCTTCCTCGTGTACCTGGTGATGGCCTCGCAGTTCGAGTCCCTCGTTCACCCGTTCGTGATCCTGCTCACCATCCCGCTCGCGGTGATCGGGGCCGTCTGGGCCCTGTGGCTCACGGGCACGACGGTCAACGTGGTCGCCTACATCGGACTGATCATGCTGGCGGGCATCGTGGTGAATCAGTCCATCGTATTGATCGACGCGGTCAACCAGGCGCGTGCGAGAGGCCTGTCGAAGCACGATGCGATCGTCGAAGCGGGGCGGTTGCGACTGCGGCCGATCCTGATCACCAAACTCACTACCATCCTGGGACTGCTGCCCATGGCGCTCGGGATTGGCGAGGGTGCGGAGGTGCGCGCGCCGATGGCGATCACGGTAATCGGCGGCGTGCTGCTCACGACTTTCCTCACGCTCCTGGTGATCCCGGTCGTCTACGCGGTGCTCGACCGCAAGGTCTACGCCCCGGCAGCGCCACCGACCGCTGCCGAACCCGAGCCTGCTGCGGGCTGAGGCCACGCCATGCGCCACACCCGGCTTGCGCTCGAGCGTCCGGTCACGACCGTCATGTTCTTCCTGGCCGTGCTGGCGGTCGGAGTGATATCGGGCAAGCTGCTGCGCCTCGAGGCGTTCCCGGACATCAGCTTCCCCGGAATGCGGGTAGTCATTCCCTACCCCGGCTCGACACCCGAGGAGATGGAACAACTGGTCGTGCGTCCCGTGGAGGAAGCGCTCGCGACGCTGTCCGGCATCGAGGAGATCCGCTCGTCCGCGCGTGCCGACGAAGCGAGCTTCGACGTGCTGTTCGACTGGGACCGCGATGCCGACGCGGCCGCCTTCGATGTCCGCACGAAGCTGGACTCGATCCGCCCGAACCTGCCGGCCGGCGCGGACCGGTTGCTGATGTTCGCATTCAGCGCGTCGGACGAGCCCGTCGTCGTCATCCGGATATCGTCCGACCAGGACCTGACCGACCAGTACGAAACGCTGGAGAAGTACCTCAAGCGACCGATCGAGCGTATGGAAGGGGTCGCGCGTGTCGAGCTGGCGGGGGTCCAGCCACGGGAGGTCCGCATCCTCGTGGACCCGACACGACTGGCGGCTTATGGCGTCGACGTACGCAAGCTGCGGACGTTGCTCGAGGCCAGCAATTTCTCGGTCAGCGCCGGCGAGATAACCGAGAACGGCCAGCGCTTCACGGTGCGGCCGATCGGCGAATTCCACTCGCTCCAGGACGTCCGCGCACTGGTGATCAGCAACGGCGTGCGCGTTGGCGACATCGCCCAGGTCGAACTCGTTGCGCCCGAGCTGCTGATCGGCCGCCGCATGGACGGCCGCCCCGCCGTCGGTATCGACGTCTACAAGTCCACCCAGGCCAACGTGGTGAGCGTGGCCGACAACGTGCTGGCCGCGGTGGAGGAAGCCCGCAAGGTTCCGCAACTGCAGGGCATTGAAATCCTCACGGTGGGCAACCAGGCCGACAGCATCCGCCAGTCCCTCACCGAACTGCGCCATGCAGGCATGATCGGCGCGGTCCTCTCGTTCTTCATGCTCTTCTTTTTCCTGCGCCACCTTCCCACGACGCTGATCGTGAGCCTGGCGGTTCCCGCCTCGCTGCTGGTCACGCTCGGCGCGATGTACTTCCTCGGGTTGACCCTGAACATCCTGACGATGATGGGCATGCTGCTCGCGATCGGCATGCTCGTGGACAACGCTGTCGTCATCACCGAGAGCGTCTTCCGGCACCGCCAGCTCACGCCTGGCCGCCCGCTCGAGGCGACGCTCGCCGGGGTGAAGGAAGTCGGCATTGCGACCCTGGCGGGCACGTTCTCGACCATCATTGTCTTCCTGCCGCTGGTGTTCGGCGAAAAGAACGAAATGTCGATCTTCCTGGTGCACGTCGCGGTGCCGATCGTCGTGGCGATGGTGGCATCGCTGGTCGTCGCACAGACGCTGATCCCGATGCTGACCGCGCGCATGCCGCCACCTCCGGCCGTCTCGGCCGCATCATGGTTCGGGCGCCTGCAGCAGCGCTACGACCGCAGCCTCCGCTGGGCGCTCGGCCACGGCAAGCTGATGGCGCTCTTCACGGTCCTGATCCTCGTCTCGCCGGCGCCGTTGTTCGCGCTGAAGCTCGCGAAGGTCGAGCCGTTCCCGCAGGAAGCGAGCCGCACGCTCATGCTCAGTTATCACATCCAGGGCTCGTACCCGATGGAGCGCGTCGAGCAGGCGGTGAAACGCGTCGAAGCGTACATCGAAGCAAACAAGGAACGCCTCGACGTCGAGACCTATTACTCGGTCTGGCTCACCGACCAGGCCAACATGCGCCTCTACCTCACCCCCAAGGAACGGGCGAAGGTTCCCGCCGCGGAGGTGATGAAGATGGTGACGGACGAAATGCCGGAAATCATCATCGGCAAGCCGAGCTTCAGCTTCGAGGATGGCGCAGGCGCCAGCAATACGTTCAGCCTGCAGCTCTCCGGCGAGTCCACGGATCGCCTGGCAGAACTCTCGTTCGAGGTCGCGCAGCGACTCTCCTCGGTACCGGGGCTCGAGGCCGTGCGCTCGGAGGCCCGCACGGGCGACGAGGAAGTGCAGGTCATCGTCGACCGCGACCGGGCGTCGCAACTCGGGCTGACGACCCAGGACATCGCGCTCACCGTGGCCGGCGCAATGCGCGGCGACAAGCTGCCCGAACTGCGCAGTTCGGAGCGGGAGCTCACGATGCGGCTGGCTTTCCGCGAGTCGGACAGGCAGTCGGTGGAGGACCTCGCGCGCATCCCGCTCATGCTGCCGGACGGCACCCGCATGGAACTCGGCGCGGTCGCGGATTTCGTCGTGCAGCCGAGTGACCGCGAGATCCAGCGTCTGAACCGCCTGACGACCGTCGTGATCAACGCCAACCTGGCCAAGGGCACGACCTTGGACGAGGCCCGCAAGCGGGTCGAGCCGATCATGAAGGACTATCCGCTGCCGGCCGGGTATGCCTGGAAATTCGGTCGCGGCCTGGAGGAGAACGACGCCGCGATCCAGACCATGGCGCAGAACATGGTGCTGGCCGTCGTACTGATCTTCCTGGTCATGGCGTCGCTGTTCGAATCGGCCCTCTATCCGCTTTCCATCATCACGTCGATCCTGTTCGCGATCGTGGGCGCCATCTGGTTCCTTGCGCTCACGGGCACCTCGATCACGATGATGGCGATGATCGGGTTCATGATCCTGATCGGCGTCGTGGTCAACATCGGTATCGTGCTCATTGCACACGTGATCGACCTGCGCGCGGCCGGCTTGCCGCGGCAGGAGGCGATCCTGCAGGCGGGGCGCGATCGACTGAGGCCGATCCTGATGACCGTGCTGACGACGTTGCTCGGGTTGCTGCCGCTCGCGGTCGGCGACGCCCAGGTCGGCGGCGGCGGTGAGGGCCCGGCGTACTACCCGATGGCGCGCGCCATCATGGGAGGGCTAGCGTTCTCGGCCGTCGTGTCGCTGCTGATCGTGCCGATGTTCTACGTCTGGTTCGACGACCTGAACGAGTGGCGTCGACGGGTCTTCTCACGCACCAACGACGGGACGGCGCCGTCGCAGGGCGAACCCGCGCTGGCTCAGCGCACGAGCGCCTTGTAGATCTCGAAATATTCTTCCAGCAGCACGTTTGCGGTGGACGGTCGGCGGACCAGCGACGCGGGCACCGGAGACTGGATGCTGTCCTGGACCGGCACCACGTCCTCGGGCACCCGATAGATCGCTGCGCGGCGCAGGCGGTCGCTGCGCGCCTTGATGTCCGACAGATCGTCCTGCATCCCCTCCAGGTCGGCCATCGCGCGCGCCGCCTGCTGCATGATGTGGATGCACTCCTCGCGACCGCCAAAGCTGGACTCGAAGACCCGCCGCAAGGTGCACTGGCGAGCGAGATCCGCGAGGCCGCCCGGCGCCAGGCGATCGTACAGCGCCTCTGCGTAAGCGATCACCGCGATGTTCACCGCGCGGCGCCCCTCCAGGCTGAGCCCCTCAAATATCGGTGGCGGGTTCGCCTCGATTTCGGTCCGGCGATCGCCGAGATCCGTAATGGCCGTGAGTGTCGCGTCGATGCGGGCACCGCGCGCGACAATTTCGTCGGCGAGCCTGCGGCGCCCGAAGTGGTTCCAGAAACCCCTGAGTTCGGCGAGTCGTCGCTGCGCGAGTCGCTGCTCGGCCTGCAACTGGTCGGCCAGCACGCGGGCCTCCGCGAGCTCGCGATCGACGTCGGCCAGGCGCCCCAGCTGCAGCCGCTCGAACTCCGTCAGCTGCTGCCGCCGCTCGCGATCCTTCTGTTGCCGGGCCAGTTCGTGCGAGAACTGCTCGAGGCGACGCGCAGCCGTACGCCAGACCGCACGCAGCTGGAAGTATGCCAGGCTCTTGTAGCCCTCCTCCGGACGGCCGAGATACTGCTCCAGTGCGTCGAGCTGCTCCTCGACGCGCATCGTCGCCCCTTCCTGCAGCTTGAGCCGGTCGAGCAGGCGATGGCGCTCGTCGTCGATGGCGTGCAGCTCTTTCTTCAGCTCGGCACGATTGCGGAACAGCGCGACGAGCCGTTCGTCTTCCGCAGAGGGGCGGCGTCCGGCCAGGCGATTGCGCAGCCGGCGCAGGCCGTCAGACAGACTCATGCAGCGGGCCGGATGGCACGGCCGTGGCCGCGCCGAAGCGATGTCCGCCATCCGTGCAGTAGTCGAGCCACTTGTTCAGCAGCATGTTCCGAAGCCACCGCTCGCTGAGCGACCGCGACAGCTGCGAGCGGATCGATTCCAGCCCGGGATGTCGGACCCAGCGCGCGCAGCGGCTTGCTTCCGCGAGGCGTGCGTCGTGGTAGACGCGGACCTCGAGGTCCGGCTCCGCGATCTCCCCTTGTTGCGCATCGCCGAAGAAATATGTGAGCCGCAGGATCGACGTGTACGGACTGTGCTCGACGATCTCGAGGTGCAGGTCGCAGTCGGCGGGCGCCCGGGACACGAGACGGCCGGACAACCCGCGGACGTCGCCGACGAGCCCGCGAAGCCGGATGTAGTTGCTCTCGTACAGCGTCATGAGGCTGACGAAACTCACCGGCCGCGCACGCCACGTGGTCACGCACAGGCTGTCGACGGTCATTGATCGACTATAGCACAGGGATTTCACCCGACCGTGACGCGCGGCACACCGCGCCGATGGCTCACGGCCGCAGGCGCCGCTCGATGCCCTTGCGGTCTATGACGCGGCTCGCGATTTCCTCGATCGAGCACTCGGTCGTATTCAGGTAAGGGATGCTGTAGCGCTGGAACAGCGTCTCCGCGTTGCGCACCTCGAATTCGCATTGTGCGAGCGAGGCATACCGGCTGCCCGGCCGGCGCTCGTTGCGGATCTGCTGCAGGCGCTGCGGGGCGATCGTGAGCCCGAAGAGCTTGCCGGTGAACGGGCGGATCATCACCGGCAGCTGCTTGCCTTCGAAGTCCTCCTCGGTGAAAGGATAGTTGGCGGCGAATACGCCATACTGCATGGCCATGTAGATGCAGGTGGGTGTCTTGCCGGAGCGTGACACGCCGACGAGGATGACGTCGGCGCGCTGATAATCCGCGGTCACGCCGCCGTCGTCGGCGGCCAGCGCGAAGTTCGTCGCCTCTATGCGCGTGCTGTAGACGAGCTGGTCGGCAATGCCGTGGGCGCGACCCTCGCGCTCGGACGACTTCACCTCGAGTTCCGCCTCGAGCGGCGTCAGGAAGGCATCGAAGAAATCGAGGAACAGTCCGTTGCTGCGCTTGACGACCGAGCGCAGATCGCCTTTCACCAGCGTGCTGAAGACGACCGGCCGCGTGCCATCCGCAACCGCCGTCGCGTTGATCTTCCTTACGGCTTCCTCTGCCTTGTCAACGCTGGAGATAAATGGCAGAGTCACCTGTCGGAATTCGAGGCCGTCGAATTGCGTAAGCAGGCTGTGTCCCATGGTTTCCGCGGTCACGCCCGTCTGATCCGAGACGAAAAATACGGTTCTTCGATTCATCCGCGCGTCGCTCTCCCGGGCACTGGCCGGTCGCGCAGTCTTTCACCTGATCAATGCAAGTAGCAAGAGGCCCGTCTTGAATCGGTACACCATTCCGTTCGCCGAACTCGGCCGCCACGACGTCGCGCAGGTCGGCGGCAAGAATTCCTCGCTCGGCGAGATGATCGCGAACCTCGCTGCCCTCCACGTCACCGTGCCGGGCGGCTTCGCCACCACCGCCGACGCCTATCGCGAGTTCCTCGCGCACGACGACCTCGCCGAGCGCATCCGGGCGGAGCTCGCGTCGCTCGACGTCGATGACGTAACTCATCTCGCGGAAACCGGGGCGCGCATCCGCGACTGGATCCTGTGCACTCCGTTCCCAGCGCGCCTCGAAGAGGCCATCGTCACGGGCTACACGGAGATGTGCGACGGCCGGGGCGACCTCGCCGTCGCGGTACGCTCCTCGGCCACGGCCGAGGACCTGCCGGAGGCCTCGTTTGCCGGCCAGCAGGAAACGCTTCTCAACGTGCGCGGCAGCGATCACGTCGTGAAGGCCGTTCACGAAGTCTTCGCCTCGCTCTTCAACGACCGCGCGATCGCCTACCGCGTGCACCAGGGCTTCGACCACTCGCAGGTGGCGCTGTCCGCGGGCATCCAGCACATGGTCCGCAGCGACCTCGGTGCGAGTGGCGTCATGTTCACCCTCGACACCGATTCGGGCTTCCGCGACGTCGTCTTCATCACGGCCTCGTGGGGCCTCGGCGAAACCGTCGTGCAGGGCGCGGTCAACCCGGACGAGTTCTACGTCTACAAGCCCGCGCTGCGCTCCGGTCACCAGTCGATCCTGCGCCGCACGCTCGGCGGCAAGGCGATCAAGATGACGTATGCGCCGGACGGCCACACGAGCCAGCGCGTCCTCACGGTCGAAGTTCCCGACGCCGACCGCATGCGTTTCTGCCTCACGGACCCGGACGTGCTGGAGTTATCGCGCCAGGCGCTCATCATCGAGGAGCACTACGGCTGCCCGATGGACATCGAGTGGGGCAAGGATGGCGAGACCGGCAAGCTCTACATCCTGCAGGCCCGGCCCGAGACGGTGCAGAGCCGCGCCGGCCGCACGCTGCAGCGGTACACGCTGAAGAGCAAGGGCCCCGTGCTCACGCACGGCCGCAGCATCGGCCAGCGCATTGGCGCGGGCCCTGCGCGCGTCATCCGCAGCGTCAAGGAAATGTCGCGGGTCGAAACGGGCGACGTCCTGGTGGCCGACATGACGGATCCGGACTGGGAGCCCGTCATGAAGCGGGCGTCGGCGATCGTGACGAACCGCGGCGGGCGAACCTGCCATGCGGCGATCATTGCGCGCGAGCTCGGCATTCCCGCTGTCGTCGGTTGCGGCGATGCCACGCGGGTCATTCGCGAAGGCCAGCCGATCACCGTTTCCTGCGCCGAGGGTGACACCGGCTTCGTGTACGACGGTGCCCTGCAGTACGAGCAGACGCAGATCGAGCTCGACGCGCTGCCATCGATTCCCGTCAAGATCATGATGAACGTCGGCAATCCCGACCGGGCCTTCGACTTCTCGGCAATCCCGAACCGCGGCGTGGGCCTCGCGCGCCTCGAGTTCATCATCAACCGGATGATCGGCGTGCACCCGAAGGCGTTGCTCGGGTTCGACGGCCTGGACGAGGAGCTGAAGGACACGATCCGCCGGCAGATGGCGGGGTACTCCGATCCCGTCGAGTTCTACATCGAAAAGCTGTGCGAGGGCATCGGCACGATTGCGGCTGCGTTCGCGCCGGAGCCGGTCATCGTCCGGCTTTCGGATTTCAAATCGAACGAATACGCCAACCTCATCGGCGGACGGCAGTACGAGCCGTCCGAGGAAAACCCGATGCTCGGCTTCCGTGGCGCCGCGCGCTACGTGGACGAGAGTTTCCGCCCCTGCTTCGAGCTCGAGTGCCGCGCCCTGAAGCGCGTGCGCGGCGAGATGGGCCTCAAGAACGTCTGGGTGATGGTGCCGTTCGTACGCACGCTCAAGGAGGCCGAGAAGGTCGTGGAACTACTCGCGGCCAACGGGCTGAAGCGCGGGGAGGACGGCCTAAAGGTCATCATGATGTGCGAGCTGCCGACCAATGCAGTGCTGGCCGACCGCTACCTCGAGTTCTTCGACGGCATGTCGATCGGCTCGAACGACATGACGCAGCTCACGCTCGGCCTGGACCGCGACTCGGCCGTCATTGCCCACCTCTTCGACGAGCGCGACGATGCGGTGAAGGCGATGCTGCACATGGCCATCCAGGCCTGCCGCAAGGCGGGCAAGTACATCGGCATCTGCGGCCAAGGCCCCTCCGATCACCCCGACCTGGCGCGCTGGTTGCTGGATGAAGGCATCGAGAGCATGTCGCTCAACCCGGACACCGTGGTCGAGACCTGGCTGTTCCTCGCGGGGGACAAGACGCACGCCGCACATTGACGCCTCGATGCGGTCGATCGGTAGTCCGGAGGCGACGCGGCTTCCGACGCGGTTCCGAGTGACTGCGACCGGTATTTTTCGAGTCGCGCGCGGGGCGCGCTTTGTCGAAAATCACCGGTCGCAGTCACTCTGGGCGCGCGCCTGAGCTGCGTCCTCGTTCCGAGGACTTCGCACGGCGCATACGGCGTGCCGCGAGTTGTGTCGGGGGCGCACAACGGCCCGCTCGTAAATCGACGATCGGAACGGATGACGTCTCACGCGACCTGCGGGCCGGCGGACGTTTAATGCGCCGTGCAACTTTTCCGGTCCCCCGGAAAGGTTGCTCAAGCGCCTGGCATCGGGCGGTCTATCCGGGTCCGTTCCGACGAGCATGTCTTCTTCGCGAGTCGGAACGGACCCGGAAAGACCGCCTGCCACCGTCGACTGACCCCTCTTCCGAAGCAACGGAAAGATCGAGTACGGCGTCAGCTGATCGCCTGCCGCCCGGCAAGCGCGTGAGCGAGCGTCCCGCCATCCACGTACTCGAGTTCGCCACCGACCGGCACGCCATGCGCGATGCGGGAAGCGCGAATACCGCGACGCGTGACGACCTCGCCCAGGAAGTGCGCGGTCGCCTCGCCTTCCACGGTCGGATTCGTCGCGAGTATCACCTCGCGGACCTCGCCCTCGCCCAGCAGGCGCTCGAATGCATCGATGCCGATCTCCTCCGGGCCGACGCCGTCGAGCGGCGAGAGATGCCCCATCAGCACGAAGTAACAGCCGCGGAAGCTCGCGGACTGCTCGATGGCGACCACGTCCGCCGGCGATTCGACTACGCACAGCAGGCCGCGGTCGCGACTCGGGGTCGCGCACACCGGGCAGAAGTCGCCCTCTGCGAACATGCGGCACCGCTTGCAGTGCCCGAGCTTCTCGATCGCACCGCCCACGGAGGCGGCGATTTCCCGCGCGCCGTCCCGGTCCCGCTCCAGCAGGTGAAACGCCATGCGCTGCGCCGACTTCGGGCCAACGCCGGGCAGGCAGCGCAATGCCTCGATCAGGCGATTGAGCGACGGCGGGTAGAGCATCGACCGTCCTGGGTCAGCCGCCGAACGGCAGCTTGAGGCCCGGCGGCAGGTTCATGCCGCCCATGAGACCCGACATCTTTTCCTGCGTGGTCGTCTCGAGACGGTGCACGGCATCGTTGAACGCCGCGGCAACCAGGTCCTCGATCATCTCGCGATCGTCCATCGGCACCGACGGATCGATCTGTACGCGCTTCGCCTCATGACGTCCATTGATGGTCACCTTGACCATGCCGCCGCCCGACTCGCCCGTCACCTCCATCGCCGCGATCTCGGCCTGCGCCTTCTGCATGTTGGCCTGCAGCTGCTGCGCCTGCTTCATCAAGTTTCCGATGCCGCCTTTCATGCTCTTGTCGACTCCTGGAAGGGTGTTCAGTTCAAGGGCTTTACGGATCCCGGCTGCACCGTGGCGCCGAAGACCTCACGCATCGCGCGAACCGCCGGATCGTCGTCGATTGCCTGCTCGGCCGCCTTGAGGCGCTCGTCGGCGGCCTGTGCCTGCTGGCGCGCCGGCGTCACCACGGTCTCCTCGGCCACGCTGATCTCGAGACGCACGGCCTGCCCGAAGTGCTGCGCCAGGGCCTGGGCGAGTTTCTGCTCGAGCTGCGGGCGGCGGAACACCTCGCCCGCGCGGTCGAGCTTCAGCTTGACGAAATCCTTCCCGCGGCCAACCAGCACGCAGTGCGCAGCGAGCTGGCCGGCAGGACCCTGCAGGCCCAGCGCTGCGACGATCGCCGGCCAGTCGCCCGCCGGCGCGGCCCCTGCAGGCGCGACGGATTCGCTCCGCCTGGCCGCCGCCACCGCTGCGGGAACCGAGCGCGGCGCAGGCGATGCGGGCGCCGCGGCCGGCACTGACTCCGGCCGGAACGCCAGCATGCGGAGCAGCGCCATCTCGAAGCCGCCGCGCGCGTCCGGCGCGAAATCGAGGTCGCGTCGCGCCATGATCGCAATCTGGTACAGGAGCTGCAGGTCCTCGGGCGAGAACTTCGCAGCCAGCCCTGCAAGCACGACATCCTGCTCCTCGTCCTCGCCGCGCAGGTCGGGCAGTGCCTGCAGCAGGGCCATGCGCTGGATGGACGCGGCGAGCTCGCCGAGCGCCTGATCGTAGTCGGGCGCACGTTCGTCGAGTTGCGCCACGCAGGACATCAGGGCCGAGCCGTCGCGCGCCGCAAGAGCGTTCAGGATGCCCTCGACGTGGCGCCGGTCCAGCGTACCGAGCAGCGCCCGCACCTCGCTCTCCATCGCACGTCCGCCGCCGAAGGCAAGCACCTGGTCGAGCAGCGAGAGGGCGTCCCGCATGCTTCCCTCCGCGCCACGCGCCACGGCCCGCAGCGCCGCGGGCTCGAATTCGACCTTCTCGGCCTCCGCGATCATCGTGAGGCGGTCCTGGATCTGCTGCGGCGGCAGGCGTCGCAGGTGGAACTGGAGGCACCGTGACAGCACGGTCACGGGCAGCTTCTGCGGGTCCGTCGTCGCCAGCAGGAACTTCACGTGCGGTGGCGGCTCCTCGAGCGTCTTCAACAGTGCGTTGAAGGAGTGCGTCGAGAGCATGTGCACTTCGTCGATGAGGTACACCTTGTAGCGGCCGCGGGCCGGCGCGTACTGCACGTTATCGAGCAATTCCCGCGTGTCGTCCACCTTGGTGCGCGAGGCCGCGTCCACCTCGAGCATGTCGACGAAGCGGCCCGCGTCGATGTCCCTGCACGCGCCGCATTCGCCACACGGTCGCGACGAAACGCCCTTCTCGCAGTTGAGCGATTTGGCAAAGATACGGGCGATCGTCGTCTTGCCGACGCCGCGCGTCCCCGTGAACAGGAACGCGTGGTGAATGCGGCCGGAATCGAGTGCGTTGGTGAGTGCGCGGCGGACGTGGTCCTGTCCCACCAGCTCGTCGAAGGTGCGCGGCCGCCACTTGCGGGCAAGAACGAGGTAACTCATGCGGAGGTCCGGTCTCCCCGGGCACGCTGGATGGAGGCGGCCCGCGCCAGAATACCCCCGGCACCCGGTCGGGCCGCTACCGTTGCTCCCTTCCGGGCCTGGCGGGGTTTACGGCTGACCGTCGCGAGGGATCCGACGCGAGCCACCATGGAAGCGTGAAACTATATCACCCGCGCCCACGGTATGGCGCGACTCCCTGGTCGGGCAACCACAGCCCGGCGGGCGGGCGGCCCGTCTGCCAGAAGACGTCGATGGGCATGCCCCCGCGCGGGTACCAGTAGCCGCCGATGCGCAACCAGCGGGGCGCCAGGAATTCGACCAGCCGCTCAGCGATCGCGAGCGTGCAGTCCTCGTGAAACGCGCCGTGGTTGCGGAAGCTCGTGAGGTAGAGTTTGAGCGACTTGCTCTCCACCAGCCAGCGCCCCGGCACGTAGTCGATGACGAGGTGCGCGAAATCGGGCTGCCCGGTGATCGGGCACAGCGTGGTGAACTCGGGCGCGGTGAAGCGGGCGAGGTACAGCTTGCGAGGATGCGGATTGGGTACCCGTTCGAGGATGGACGCCTCGGGCGACCCGGGGATGACCGTGGGCGAGCCGAGCTGCTGCAACCCGCCGTAGATCCCACCCGTCTTCTTCCCGCGCCGGGCTGCCATCACTCACCTCTTCTGCCGCGCGTAGATGCGCTCCATTTCGTCCATGATGCGGTTCATTTCGCGAATCGCCGCCTCGAACGGCTGCGAGGTGGTCATGTCCACGCCCGCGTCCTTCAGGAGCTCCATCGGGTAGTTCGACGAACCGGCCGACAGCATGCGGAGATAGGCGTCCCGGTTCTGCGTCGCACGCTTCGACTGCACCGCGTCCTTGCCGATGATGCCCTCGGCCAGCGACATGCCGCCGATCAGGCTCGTGGCATACTGGTACACGTAGAAATTGCGGTAGAAGTGCGGGACGAACGTCCACTCGGCGGCGTACGCGTCGTCGATCTTCACCACGCCCTGGTCGTGCCCGTAGTACGTGCGCAGCAGCTCCAGATAGAGCGTCGAGAGCGACTCGCCGGTCAGCGGCTCGCCGCGCTCGACCGCTTCGTGGATGCGCAGTTCGAACTCCGCGAACATCGTCTGCCGGAAGAGCGTGGCGCGCATCGTGTCGAGGTAGCTCGACAGCAGGAACAGCCTCGTCTGGTCGTCCTTCGTGCGATCCAGCACGTGATGGAACAGCAGGTTCTCGTTCAGGGTCGAGGCCACTTCGGCGACGAAGGTCGAGTAGCTCGAGGTCGCCCAGGGCTGATGGCTACCCGCCAGATACGAGTGCATCGAGTGCCCGGACTCGTGCGCCAGTACCGAGACGTCGTCCCACGCGCCGTTGAAGTTCATCAGCTGGTACGGGTGCGCATCGTAGATCTTGATGCTGTAGGCGCCGGGGTCCTTGCCGGTGTTCGGCAGGAAGTCGATCCAGTGCGACGCATACCCCTTGCGCAGCGTCTCCACGTACTCCTTGCCCATGGGTGCGAAGGCCTCGAGCGTCATCGCCATCGCCTCGTCTGGCGTGTACTCGAGGTCCACCGACGCGACGATCGGCGCGTAGAGGTCCTCGTAGCCGAGCTCGGGCAGCCCCATGATCTTCTGTCGCAGCCTCATGTACCGGTGCAGCGTCGGCAGGTTGGCGTGGACGTCGGCGATCAGGCGGGAATACACGGAGGTCGGAATGTTGAATTCGAAGAGCGCGGCCTCGAGCGCGCTCGGGAAATTCCGCACGTCCTTCGTGAACACGTGCGACTGCACGTGCGCGTTCAGCGTCGACGCCAGCGTGCCCTTGAATTCCCCGTAGCGGGCCCAGAACGCGCGGAAGACCGCGTCGCGATCGGCCTTCACGGGCGAGGCGCGGTATTTCGTATACGCGGCGGTGTCGAGCCGGATCTTCTCTCCCGTCGAGAGCGTGATCTCCGGGTACGGCAGTTCGGCGCTCGTGAACACGGAGTGCACAGTGCCTCCGGTCTGTGCCAGGGTGCCGGCGCGGGCGACGATCTTTTCCTCGGCGGGGGACAGGGTGTGCGCCGCGCCGCGCAGGATGTTGTCGAAGTACATCCGGTACTGGACCAGGCGCGGCTCCGCCGCGAGGAACCTGTCGATCGTCGAACGCCCCAGGGCCAGGATCTCCGGTTCCATGTAGGCAGTCGCGGTCCGCAGGTCCGTGTAGACCTTCGCCGCCTCTTCCTTCATCTGCAGGCTGCGACTCACGCGCGTGTCCTGGTCGTTGAGCTGGTACGCGTACCAGTAAAGACGGTCGCCCTTCCGGCTCGTCTGCTCCAGGTCGGTCATCGCGGCCAACAGTGTTTCCGCCGAGTCGCCGAGATTGCCTTGCCACCGGCCGAGGCGCGCGACGTCAGCAATCAGTTCCTGCTTGGCGGAAACCCACGCAGCTTCATCCCGGTAGAGACCCGTCAAGTCCCATTTGTACGCATCGGGCACCGCGGACCGCTCGACGGCGGGCGTGGCCGGGGCGAGCAGCAGCGCGGCCATGGCGGCCAGGATCGGATTCAGGCGGGTCATCTTCACGGGAACTCCCAAACGGCCCGAGGGCCGTAACCGAGGGCGGCCAGCTTGCCTTCCCGCGCGACCGGCCGCAATCCTCGCGGCCCCCCCGTGACGGAGTCCCGATTGTCCGAACATTAGACTACCGTTCCGGCCCCGGGGAAGGTTAAGCTTCATCTAATGCAACTGCGGCCGTTGCCGCGGAGAACGCCACCATCCATGGCCAGCACCTCGTCCAGAGCGCACAAGCCACCCCGCGCGCTGTATTCCCTGCTCGAAGGCCGGGCGCTGCTGGAAATCGGATCCCTCCCTTTCTTCCTGCCGATGCTCCAGACCACCCCCCGGGGTGACGGACATTCCGTGCTGCTGGTGCCCGGGTTCACCGCCTCGGACGCAACCCTGGTCGGGCTGTGCATGTTCCTGCGGTCCCGCGGATACCATGTCGTGACCTGGGGTTTCGGACAGAACACCGGCTTCAAGCTCAAGTTCAGCCAGGCGCTGGAGCAGAAGATCCGTTTCCTGCACCACAAGCACAAGCGCAAGGTGAGCGTGGTCGGCTGGAGCCTTGGCGGGGTCTACGCCTACTACGCCGCGCACAGCGCCCCGGAATGCGTGCGCACCGTGATCTCTCTCGGCAGCCCGATGCGTTTCTCGGTGGGCAGCTACAAGGTGCCATTCCTGGTGCAGGCGCTCTATCGTTACCTCGCGCACCCGATGGGGCCGGTGGCGCACCTGGCCAACGTGCGCGCCAAGGTGCTGCATTCACCGCCGCCCATGCCGTCGACCTGCATCTATTCTGAAACCGACGGTATCGTTCCGCCCGAATCGGCGCAGCTGGACACGACCAACGGCCATCACGAGAACATCTGGGTGCCCGGCAGCCACTGCGGGCTGGGCTTCAATGCCGCCGTGATGTGGATCCTGGCCGACCGCTTGTCGCAAAAGGAGGGCGCCTGGAAGCCTTTCCAGCCGTCCGGCGTGGTCGGCTCGATCTACGAGCGTGCCGCGGGCCTGATGCAGGCGGCCTGAGCGCCACCGGGCCTGGACTCAGGTCACGCCGCGACGCGGCGCTGTCCACCGCGCGCTTTGGCTTTCGCAGCCGCCTTGCGTTTCTTCTTCGCCGCAGTCTTGCGGCGCGGTTTCGGCCGGCTCGCGAACTCCAGGTACTCCTGGAAGGACTCACGGATGCACAGCGCGAAGAACTCCGGGTCCGGGATCTGCTCGCGACACGAGGTCGGCGAGATCACGATCTTGCCGTCATAGCTCGTTACGGCGAACACCAGACCCATGCCGTCCGAAATCGGCATGATCGCCGAGAAATACGTCATGCGGGCGCCGTTGAAATACAGCGGGACGGCTGGCCCCGGCACGTTCGTGATCGTGCAGCTCGCAACCGGCGCGTGCTGCCCGATGCCGATCGTCGTGTCCGCGAGCAACCGTGCCGACAGGGCCAGGGTGGTGGCAGGCGCGTGCTTCGTGATGTCCGTCAGTTCCTTCGCGCCCACGGCCTGCCCGATGTCTTCGGCATTCGACGTGTGCTGGCGTATCGAACGCAGGCGCTGCACCGGATCCTCGATCTCGGTGCCGAGCGGAATGCGCATCATGCTCAATCCGGCGCGGCCGCTCGTGTTCTGGTCCGCGTTCCGGATGGACAGCGGCGCGATCGAGACCATGCTCGGGCCCGGCAACTCGTCGTGGGTCAGCAGGTAGCGGCGCAACGCCCCGCCGCAGACGGCGAGCACCGCGTCGTTGATCGTGGACCCAGGCACGAGATCGCGGATCCGCTTGAACTCCTCGAGCGTGAAGCGCCGGGTCTCGAAAACGCGGTGCGGTGAAACCTCCGCGTTGAAGCGTGTGATCGGCAGCCGTTCGGGATGGAACCACAGTTCGCGCAGCGTGCCGACCAGCACCGGCGTCAGTTGCCGGACGGCCCGGGTCAGGGGCGCGGCGAGCATCAGCGGCTGGACGACGTTGTGGAATGCGGCCCGCGCGAGCAGCGACAGCGATCCCGGCGGTGATTCCGGGAACCACGGTTCCGGCGGCTCCGGATGCGGTGTCTGCGGCGTCGTGTCGTGCAGCAGGGTCGTGATCTCGGCACCGCCCTTCACGTCGATCGCCGCATGATGGATCTTGGTCAGGATCGCGAAACTGTCGGCCGGCAGGTCCAGGAACGAGTCCAGGCCCTCGACGAGATAGATCTCCCACAATGGCCGCGACAGGTCGAGCGCCCGGGCATGGATGCGCGAAGCCTGGATGCAGAACTGCCGCCAGTCGCCGGGCTTCGGCAAGGCGACGTGGCGGACGTGGTACTCGAGGTCGAAGCGCTCGTCCTCGATCCAGTACGGGTAGTCCAGCTCGAGGGGGACGCGCAGCAGCTTCTGCCGGAAGATCGGCGACAGGTGCAGGCGGCTCTCGATGTGCTTCAGGAAACCCTTGAACCGGACACGGCCGCCGGGAGCCGTCGAGGGGTCGTAAATGTGAACGAGTGTGATATTCGAATTCGCGTGCCCGGTCTCCGCATAGACGAAGCGGGCATCCTCACCGCGCAATTGGCGCATGTCGTGCTCTCTGAAAGCTGCCTGCCGCAGTCGGGTCGAGTCTAGCACCGCCGGCACGCTGGCAACCGTTGCGGATATCGCATACTTTCGGACGCGATGGCGCGCCCGATGCAGTTGCTGGATCTCGTTTTCCTGTTGATCGACCGAGCGGAGACCCCCGCGAACGTCGGCGCCGTGATGCTGTTCGACCCGCCACCGGGGACTTCGGGCCGGCAGGCGGCTCGGCGGATCGTGCGGGCATTCCGCGCTGCGAGACCCAGCCCCCCCTTCGATACCGTCGCCGAGTTTCCGGCTCTCGGCTTGCCGCACTGGCGCACGGTCCCTGACGTCGACCTGAAGTACCACGTTCGGTACGAGCACCTGGCGGCGCCGGGCAATCCGCGGCAACTCTACGCACGCGTGGCGGGACTGCACCCCGAACCGATGGACCGCAGCCGGCCACTCTTTCGAGTGCACGTGTTCGACGGGCTGGAATCGGGTCAGCTGGCCATCTACGTCAAGCTGCACCATGCGAACTGGGACGGCCGCTCTGCGATGGCACGGTTGTTCGGTACGCTGGCAACCGAGCCTGGCCCGCTCGGGACGCCGTTCTTTGCGCGGCCGCAGGAGCCCGCCCCGCCCCCGCCTGCGGCGGGACCGGTGGCCGGCCTCGCGGACGGAGCACGCACGCTCGTGACCCAGGCGCTGGCAGTCCGTGAATTGCTTGCGAGCATCGCAGCACGCGGCAGTCGAGCCGCAGGCGGCGCTCGTGAGGCACCGGGCAATCGTCCGTTTGCCGGCCCGCACACACGGTTCAACCAGCCGGTGTCCGCGGAGCGGGCGTTCGCACCGTTCTCGTTGCCGATCGACGAGATGCGCCGCGTCGCCCGGGCCTTCGACGGCAAGCTGAACGACGTCGTCCTCGCCGTCGTGGACGCAGGGGTCGATTCCTACCTGGCGTCGCTCGGCGAGCGGGCGCGACAACCGCTCGTCGCGATGTGCCCCGTCTCGTTGCGCGACGCAGGCGACGTCGAGGCCACGACGAAAGTCGCCACCATGTTCGTGCCGCTGGGGCAGCCTCGCTCGGGCGCCGCACGCCGCATGCGACAGATCACCGCGAACACCGCTGCGGCGAAAAAGGAATTCCGATCGCTGTCGAAGGCCGCCGCGCTGGATTACGCAGCGCTCGCCTTCGGACTGTGGTTCGCGTCGCACGCGCTGGGCATGGACGCCGTCACGCGCCCCGTCGTCAACCTCGTGATTTCGAACGTCGGTGGCCTGCCGGGGGAACGCTACCTCGGCGATCTGCGCCTGGCCGGTGCCTACCCGGTCTCGATGGTCGCCGACCCGACCGGCTTGAACGTCAGCGCGATCTCGCTGGGCGGTCGCATGGATTTCGGCATCGTGGCCAACCGCGCCGCGGTGCCGGATGCGGGCGAGATCGCCCGGCGCTGCCTCGCGGCGTGGCAACTGCTGCGCAAGGCGGCCGTCAGCGCGGCGCGTGCGCGGCAGCCTTCGGATCGTGACGTTCGAACCACGCCAGTACGTGCGCGACCTTCGCGGCCAGCTGACTCGGGCGCGCGTCGAGCTCGTGGCCGGAACCGGGCACGCGCACCAGCGCCGAAGGCACCTTCATGAGCCGCAGCGCCTGGTAGTACTGCTCCGATTCCGAGATTGGCGTGCGGTAGTCCTGCTCGCCCGTCAGGACCATCGTCGGCGTCTTCACGTTGCCGACCAGCGAGAGCGGTGAGCGCGTGAAGTAGGCGGCGGGATCCTCCCACGGCCGCGATGCGAACCAGTACTTCCAGAAGAACGTGTACATGTCTGCGGTGAGCGCGAAACTCATCCAGTTGATCACCGGCTTCTGCACGACCGCCGCGCGGAAGCGATCCGTCTTGCCGACGATCCACGCGCTCAGCACGCCGCCACCGCTTCCTCCCGTCACGAACAGCCGGTCCGGGTCCACGTAGCCGTGCGCGACGACCGCGTCCACGACCGACATCAGGTCGTCGTAGTCGAAACCAGGGTAAGCGTGATGAATCGCGTTGCCGAACTGCTGCCCGTAGCCCGTGGAGCCCCGCGGGTTCGCGTACACGACGACGTAGCCAGCCGCCGCATAGAGCTGGATTTCCGCGGCGAACGTCGGCCCGTAGGCGGCAAACGGCCCGCCGTGGATCTCGAGCACCAGCGGGTATTTCCTCGCCGGGTCGAAATCCGGTGGCTTCACGACCCACGCCTGCACGGCCCAGCCGTCGTGCGACGATTTGACGCTCAGTTGCTCGATGCCTGCAAGCCGGCGCTGCTCGATCAGGTCGCCCGAGAGATCGGTCAGCCGTCGCGGCGTGCCACCCTTGACCGGAACGACCGCGACCTCAGCCAGGCGATCCGGCCCCGCCTGCGTATAGGCCACGAGTCCGCTGCGCGACACCGAGAACTGCCCTTCGGTGTATGGACGACCGCGCGACAGTCCGCCGACGTCGCCGGCGAGCGTGCGCAACCGTCCCGTCGTGGAGATTGCCCCGAGCTTCAGGCGTCCCTGGTCCTCGTAGAGGAGCAGCACCTCGCGACCATCCGGGCTCCATGCGGGAAACTGCACCGAGCGGTCGAACTCCGCACTCACGACGCGGGGCGCGAGGCTGTCGCGATCCAGGATCGACAGCTGCGCATTCTGGTAGCCCTGGTAGGCATCGTCGAACCCGACGTAGGCAACCCGCTTTCCGTCGGGCGAAATCCGTGGCTGGTCGTCCGGTCCGTGCCTGGAGGTGAGTGTGCGCAGGGCCCCGTCGGTCACGCGGATCTCGTGGATTTCACTGTTGCCGGGGTCGTACTCGCCATCCGGGTGACGATTCGCCGAAAACAGCAGGTAACGACCGTCGCTCGTCCACTCGATCGATCCACCATGGTCGTAGGGACCCATCGTGAGCTGGCGCGGCGTGCCACCGTCGGCGGCGACGACGAAGACCTGCGCCCATTCGTTCTCGAGGTAACCCATTCCATCGGCACGATAGATCAGCCGCTCGATCACCTTGGGGGACGCAGCCCATTCGGCACCCTCGGGCTTCTCGAGCGGGGGTGCGAGCGGCTTGGACTCCTCGGCCACCGGCATGACGAACGCGATCGATCGTCCGTCCGGGGACCACGCCAGCTGCGACGGCGGCCGCGTGAGGCGTGTGACAGGGGCCGACGCGCCGGATTCCATCCACAGCACGTGCAGTTGCGCGGTGGTTCCGCTGCCGGCCACGTAGGCCAGGCGCTTGCCGTCGGGCGACCAGCGCGGCGAGGTTGCATTCGCCACCAACGGCCGATGCGAACTGCCATCGGTGTTGATGAGCCAGATGTCGCCCTTCCAGGCGTCCCGCATGACGTCCGCGTGGGAGCGGACGTAGGCCACGCTCCGGCCGTCGGGGGCGATTTGCGGATCCGACGCCCATTCGAGCTCGAACACGTCCATCGGTTGGAACAGTGGCGGTGGCGGTGGCGCGACGGCATCGGCCGCGGACGCCGACGCGGCCACAAGGACGAGACAGCACGTGACCAGTACCGCGACTGCGCGCATGCAGAATCCCCCCGGAGCTGTCGTCAGTTCTTCGTTTTCAGGAAGCTGCCGGCGCGGAGGCCGTCGCGCACGCGACGCATCCCGACGAGCCAGCGATCGTAATCAGCCGCCTTGCGCTGGAAGAAGCCCAGCACCTCGGGATGCGTGAGGATCAGGAAATGTCCCTGCTCGAGACCCTCCGCGATCGCCGCTGCCGCCTGCTCGACCGTGAGCACGCCCGGCAAGGACCCGGCGGCTGTCTGCTCGTCGAGTCCGGTGATCGCGGTGGCCACGTATTGCGGACAGACGACGGCCACATGGATGCCGCGATCGCCATAGGCGATCGCCAGCGACTCGGCCAGACCGACCGCGGCATGCTTGGTCGCGCTGTAGGGCGTGTCGCCGGCCTGGCTGAGCAGTCCGGCGGCCGAGGCGACATTGACCAGGGCGCCCGAGCCGCGTGCCAGCATCCCGGGCAGCGCGGCCCGACACGCGTGCACGTGGGCCATGACATGCACGTCCCACATGCGCTGCCACGTCGTGTCCGGTGCAGAGAGCGCGTTGTCCAGGTCGAGTTCCTTCGCACCGAAACCGGCGTTCGACACGAGAATGTCGAGCCGGCCGAATCGAGCCTCCGCGGACGCGACCGCCCCCTGGATCGCCGCCGCATCCGCGACGTCGCACTGGATCCCGGATCCGCTGAGCTCGGCCGCGGTGGCGCGCGCGAGGTCACCGTCGAGGTCGGCCACGATGATTCCCGCGACGCCTCGACGAACGAACTCGCGGCACATGGCCCGGCCGATGCCACGACCCGCGCCCGTGACGAGCGCCACCTTCCCCTTGATCTCCATGCGCGTGCTCAGGGCTTGAGGTGCCGCGCGAGCTCGAGCTTCGCGATGTGATTGCGATGGACCTCGTCCGGGCCGTCCGCGATGCGCAGCGTGCGGGTCGTCGCGTACATCCAGCCGAGGCCGAAGTCATCCGACACACCCGCGCCGCCGAACAGCTGGATGGCCTGATCGAGCACCTCGCAGGCCACGTTGGGTGCGACGACCTTGATCATCGCGATCTCCTTCTGCGCCGCCTTGTTCCCGGCCGTGTCCATCATCCACGCAGCGTGCAGCACCAGGAACCGCGCCTGGTCGATCTTCATGCGCGCATCCGCAATGCGCTCGCGCCAGACGCCCTGCTCCGCCAGCGTCCGCCCGAATGCAACCCGGCTGAGCGCGCGCTTGCACATAGCGTCGAGCGCCCGTTCGGCCACGCCGATGGCGCGCATGCAGTGATGGATCCGCCCCGGGCCGAGGCGCCCCTGCGCGATCTCGAAGCCACGCCCCTCACCGAGCAGCAGGTTCGACACCGGCACCCGCACGTTCTCGAAGTCGACCTCGGAGTGACCATGCGGCGCATCGTCGTACCCGAACACCGACACGTTGCGCACCAGCCGTACGCCGGGAGCGTCCATCGGCACCAGGATCATCGACTGCTGTCGATGCCGGCTGGGATTCTGCGGATCGGTCTTGCCCATGAAAATGAGGATCTTGCAGCGCGGGTCGCCGGCGCCCGACGTCCACCACTTGCGTCCGTTGATGACGTAGTGGTCACCGTCCCGCACGATGCTCGCCGAGATGTTGGTCGCATCCGACGAGGCCACCGCGGGCTCCGTCATGGCGAAACCGGACCGGATGGTGCCCTCGAGCAGCGGCGCCAGCCACTGTCGCTTGTGGTCCTCGGTGCCATAGCGGACGATAACTTCCATGTTTCCCGTGTCGGGCGCCGAGCAATTGAACGCCTCGGGCGCCAGGGCAGAGCGTCCCATGATCTCGCAGAGCGGCGCGTACTCGAGGTTCGACAGGCCTGCGCCGTGCTCGGACTCGGGCAGCCAGAGATTCCACAGGCCCTGCGCTTTCGCCTTCTGTTTCAGCTCCTCCATGACGCGCGTCGGCTGCCACGCATTCCCCCTTCGCCGGTTGTCCTCGATTTCGGCGTGGAACCGCGCCTCGTTCGGGTAGATGTACTCGTCCATGAAGGCGCTCACGCGCCGCTGCAGGTCCTTCACCTTGTCGGAGTAGCTGAAATCCATCGTCGTCTCCTCAGGAAAGCTTCAGTCGCTCGACCTGCCCCCAGGCGAGCTCCGCGAGCGGACGCGCCGCGCGGCCGGTCTGCAGCGCTTGGGCACTCGAGGCATTGCCCTGCAGTGCACGGGCCATTACGCCCTGCGCGATGGCGGCGATCCGGAACAGGTTGTAGGCGAGGTAGTACTCCCAGTCGCGCTCGGCGATACCCTCGCGCGCAGTGCGCCGGCAGTACGTGGCCACGTACTCGCGTTCCGTCGGAATACCCAGCGATGGCAGGTCCAGGCCGCCGAGTCCGCGGAACACCCCGGGCGGGATGCGCCAGACCATGCAGTGATACGCGAAGTCGGCCAGCGGATGGCCGAGCGTGGAGAGTTCCCAGTCGAGGACCGCCAGGATGCGCGGCTCGTGGGGATGGAAGATCACGTTGTCGATGCGGTAATCGCCGTGGACGATGCGCGTCTCGTCACCCGCCGGGATGTTGCCGGGCAGCCACTCGATCAGGTTGTCCATGGCCTCGATCTTCTCGGTCTCCGAGGCCACGTACTGCTTGCTCCAGCGCGCCACCTGCCGTGCGATGTATTCGCCCGTCCGGCCGAAATCACCGAGCCCCACGGCAGCATAGTCGACGGCATGCAACGCCGCGATCACACGGTTGATTTCGTCGTGGATCGCCGAACGCTCGGCCGGACTCTGCTCCGGCAGCTTCGGGTCCCAGAATACGCGCCCTTCCACGTACTCCATGACGTAGAAGGCCGTGCCGATGACGGACTCATCCTCGCAGAGCGCATGTGCCCGCGCGACGGGCACGCCGGTCCCCGCGAGGGCCTTGATGACACGGAATTCGCGGTCGACTGCGTGCGCCGACGGCAACAGCTTGCCCGGCGGCTTGCGGCGCAGCACATAACTCTGCGAACCGGCCGTGAGCAGGTAGGTGGGGTTCGACTGCCCGCCCTTGAACTGGGCGACCTCGAGCGGTCCGGCGAGCGGGGCGATCCTGGCGCTCAGCCAGTCGGCCAGCCGCGCCGTGTCGATGGCATGCTGGGGCGCGACGGGACGGGTGTTGGATTGAATCTCCGGCATGCTCTCTCGCGTCTCCTCACTTCTTCCTCGGCCGCGGGGCGATCAGGCGCGTCGGCATGATCCTGAGCAGGGGTGCCAGCAGCGTCCAGGGCAATACGGGCACGTACCGGTGCCGGACCTTGCGCTCGATCATCCGGGCCATGATCGCCGCACCTTTCTCGACAGGAATCACGAACGGCCGGCTCGCCGCGCCCCGATTCATGTCCGTATCGATGTAGCCGGGCGCGAGCTCCGTCACGACGATGGGCTCGTGCCACACCTCGGCGCGGAGCGACTGCAGGTAACGGTGCAGGCCCGCTTTCGCGGCCGAGTAGGCCCCCATGAACGGCATGCCGCGAGTGGCCGCGAACGAAGTGATCGCCACGATCTGCCCGCCGCCTTGTGCCCGCAATACCGGAAGACCGTACTCGATGGTTGCGATGGCACCGGTGAGGTCCGTCTCCAGCGTCTGGCAGACCCTGTCGAGCTTGCCCCGGCCGACGGGCAACGAATAACCGACGCCCGCGTTCACGACCAGCACGTCGAGACGGCCGAATTCGCGGGCGGCACGCTCGAGTGCGCCAGGAATGCTGTCGGTCTCGGTAACGTCGAGCGTAATCGGCAGCACCCTCGCGGCACCGAGCGATCGCAGGCGGCCGGCCAGCTTCTCGAGCCTGTCGGCCCGCCGGGCGGCGATCGCCACGTCGTACCCGCGTCGCGCAAACTCGGCCGCGAGGGCCTCACCGATGCCGGCGGAGGCGCCGGTAATGAAGATCGAGCGTGCCACGGCGGCCAAGATCAGAACCACTCGTCGCGCATGGCGAGCGTCGTCTCATCCAGCGTCGTCAGCAGGTCGAGTTGGGGCCCGGTGCGCGGCAACTCCCACCGGAAGAAATAACGGCACGCCTGGCGCTTGCCCGCGTAGAAATCACCCGTCTTGCCGTGGGCCGCACAGGCCTGTTCCAGCCAGATCCACGCCAGCACGGCGTGACCGAACGCCTCGAGATAGACGGACGCGTTTGCCAGCGTCCGCTCCACGTCACCCGCGGCATGGAGCGTGCGCGTCGTCTGCGCGACGCGAGCGACCACCTGCTCGAGCGCCTGCCCGTGCGCAGCGAGTTCCGGATCTCCGGTTCCACGCGCGCGCGCAATCGCTCCGGCGATCTCGCCGGCCAGCAGTTCGAGCGCCCGGCCGCGCTCCATCGTGACCTTGCGCCCGAGCAGGTCCAGCGCCTGGATGCCGTGTGTGCCCTCGTGGATCGGATTCAGGCGGTTGTCCCGGTAGAGCTGTTCAACCGGGTAATCGCGCGTGTAGCCGTAGCCGCCGAGCACCTGGATCGCCAGGTCGTTGGCGGCCAGGCACCACTGCGAGGGCCATGACTTGGCAACCGGCGTGAGGATCTCGAGCAACAGGTGCGCGGCCTCGCGTGCGCCCGGCGACTCGGCGGTGTGTTCATCGTCCACCAGCCGGGCGCAATACAGGGTGAGCGCGAGCCCGCCTTCGACGTAGGCCTTCTGGGCGAGCAGCATGCGACGCACGTCCGCGTGCTCGATGATCCTGACCTGCGGCGCCGTGGGGTCCTTCGCGGCCAGCGGGCGTCCCTGCGGCCGGTTGCGCGCATAGTCGAGCGACTCGAGGTAACCCGCGTAGCCGAGCGCGACGGCGCCCAGGCCGACGCCGATGCGGGCCTCGTTCATCATGTGGAACATGTAGGCGAGGCCGCGGTGCGGCTCGCCGACGAGGTACCCGACCGCCCCGCCCCGCCCTTCCGGGCGGAAGCGTCCCTCGCCGAAATTGAGCAGCGTATTGACCGTGCCGCGGTAGCCCATCTTGTGATTGAGGCCGGCCAGCACGACGTCATTCCGCTCCCCCACCGTGCCATCGGCCGCCACCAGCCTGCGCGGCACGATGAACAGCGAAATGCCCTTCACGCCCGCTGGAGCGCCCGGGATCCTGGCCAGCACGAGATGCACGATGTTCTGCGCGATCTCGTGCTCCCCACAGGAGATCCACATCTTGTTGCCGTACAGGCGGAAACGGGGGCCGAGTGGCGCGTCGCCGTCCGGCTCGGCGCGGGTCGTGACGTCCGCGAGCGACGAGCCCGCCTGCGGCTCCGACAGGCACATCGTGCCCGTGAACCGGCCGGCCAGCATCGGCCGCACGAACGCGTCGACCTGCGCCGGGGCCCCGTGTGCGACCAGCAGGTTCGCGCTGGCCGTCGTGAGCAGCGGGTATCCCGAGCTGCCGACATTCGCAGCATAGAAATACGCAAAACACGCCTTGTCGATGACCGACGGCAACTGCATCCCGCCGAGGTCGTAGTCCTGGGCGGCGGCCAGCAGGCCCGCCTGCGCAAAGGCATCGAATGCCACGGCCACCTCGGGGATGAGGTGCACGCGCTCGCCGTCGAACGACGGCTCCTCGAGGTCGCTCTTGTGCCGGTGCGGCAGGAAGAGATCCGTGGCGATGCGCTCGGCCGTGTCGAGCGCCGAGTCGAAGGTTTCGCGGGAATGATCGGCGAATCGCGGCCGGCTGCAGAGCGCGCCGACGTCGAGCCATTCATGGAGGAGGAACTCGACGTCGCGGCGTGAGAGGAGTTTCGAGGTCATGGTAAGCATCATACCGGCTGACGCATCGCGCCGAGAAACCGTAGAGTCGGGCAACCGAGTCGTGACGACCTTCGGGCCCTGCGGCGCGTGCCATCAAACCAATCATCTGCTAGGTTTCGAGACCATGGCGAAGACACCCAGCCTGCTCGATCTGATCGGGCTACTCCCGTCCCGCGACATCGCACGCGCGGCCAAGGCCGTTGGCCTCACACCGGACACGCTGATCAAGCGCGTTGCGTCACTGGAGTCGGTGATCGGCACCAAGCTGGTCGACACCGCGGCCAAGGCGTTGAAGCCGGGCGAGGCAGGGCGCCTGGTCATCGACCACGCAAGCCGTATCTTCTCGCAGGCCCGCGACTTCACCCGGGATCTCGAGGAACTCGCCGGACTCCAGGCCCCCGAGATCAACTTCGGCACGGACATGTTCGCGGCCGAACTTCCGCTCGGCATCACCCTGGGAAGAATGGCAACTGCGAACTCCCGCCTGCGGGTGCACGCGGTCGTCGGGGATTTCGAGGAACTCACGCGGGCCGTGCTTGGCGGCAAGCTGGAGTTCGCAATCGCCGACACGACGAGTGCCGAGCGTCACACGGCACGGCTCGCGATCGAGCCCGTGGCCGAGCACCGCATGTTTTTTTTCGCGCGTCATGGCCATCCGCTCACCTCGGCGAGGGACCTGTCGCCCGAGTCGATCCTCGCGGCACCGCTCGTGTCGCCGCGCGTGCCCCAGCGCATCGCCGTGCACATCGCCAAGTCCATGCCGCTCGCCAAGGTCGATCGCGAAACCGGCGACCTCACGCCCAATCTCATGCTCGACAGCTTCGCGGTGGCCAAGGCCGCCGTGCTCGCAGGCGACGCGATCGCACTGGCGCCACTGACGGCGATCGAGCCGGAACTCCGCGCCCGCAGGGTGGCGCTGATCCCGTTCGATGCACCGTGGATGCACATGAGCTACGGGCTCTTCTACCCGCGCAAGCGCTCGCTCTCGCGCGCGGCGCAGCTGTTCGTGACGCAACTGCGCCAGGTCGAGACCGCCATCCAGGCGCGGGAGCAGCGCGCACTCGCCCGGATGAACATCAAGCGACGCGGCCGCAAGAGCAAGAGTGCGACTCGCATGCCGGCGCGCAAGACCGGCGCGTCCGCGAAGCGAGCCGCCCGCCCCGCGCGGCGCAGCTGACATGGCGCGGCCGAGCATCTGCCTCCTGGCGGCCGCCGCGTTGATCGTGACGTGCGGTGGCGAAGCCGTCGCCGCCGGAACCCTGCGCGTCGACTATTTCCACACGGGCGGCCAGGGCGTGGAGATCTTCGCGGTGGATCGCGTCGTGGTCGAACCGCTGGCCTGGCCGGGCCACCCCGACCGCACCGTCGACGCCAGCATGGCCGGCACCTATCGATTCGAGGTGCGGGACGCCGATGGCAAGCTCGTGTACTCGCGCGGCTTCTCGTCCATTTTCGCCGAGTGGGTCACGACGGCTGAAGCCAGCCGGGCGCACCGCACGTTCCACGAGTCCCTGCGCTTTCCTGCGCCGGCCGCTCCCGTGCAGGTCACCGTGCAACGACGGAACGCGGAGCATCGCTTCGAAACCGTCTGGCAGACCGCGATCGACCCGTCGGACATGTTCGTCGACCGCGCGCCGCCGCCGCCGCAGCTGCTGCTCGAAGTCGAGCACAACGGCGAACCGACGGACAAGGTGGACCTGCTGCTGATCGGGGACGGCTACACCACAGCCGAATGCGCGGCCAAGTTCCTGCCAGACGCGCGACGCATGGCCGCCGCCCTCTTCCGTCATGAGCCCTTCGCTGCGCGCCGCCGCGATTTCAACGTGTGGGGACTGTGCCCGCCGTCCACGGAGTCCGGCGTCGCGCGACCCTCAACGGGCACGTACCGGCGCACCGCCGTCGGGGCCGCGTACGACGCGTTCGGAGCGGAACGCTACGTTCTGACGTTCGACAACCGCGCATTGCGCGACGTGG